>Ga0209075_1000722_pt1 | contig 31859 bp, 22 predicted proteins | sample Stecom2011_FD_187523 | JGI IMG/M metagenome (GOLD analysis project Ga0209075, IMG submission 187523) | Agricultural soil microbial communities from Utah to study Nitrogen management - Steer compost 2011 (SPAdes) (version 2) | ecosystem: Environmental > Terrestrial > Soil > Agricultural land...
AGTCAAGACTTCACAGAATTTGTGGTTGAGTGAAAGACTTCTAGGTAGTTAGCCTTTCTTTTTACTAAGAAAGCTTAATAATTCTAAGACTTGTTCTGTGGCTTCTTGATGTCCCATATGTCCTATGTTTTTGATGAGATAAAACTGATTTCTTGACTGAAAGGCAATGTCTTGAATGGCTGATGTGTCAATGAGATGGTCAAACTCCCCCTGAATAATATGTAACTTATCTTTTTTGTGCTTAAAAACTTCTGTTTTATCTTCTCTATCACGTAAAGCACATAAATTTTGAACAATTGAACTACTATCCATTTGATTGGCATCGTTTATTCCATTTTGAATTTCTATTTTGAATTTTTCTCGATGATTTTTGTAATATAATTTCGGTATAGCCTCATTGATAAACAATGATTTGTCATACTCTACAATTCGAATGGTTCGGTTTCTATCTTCTTTTTTCTTGTCGTCGTCTGCCCATGGGTGAGAATGTAAAAGGACAATGTTTTCAATTTCTAGACCTTGGTCTTCTGCTAAATGTAGTGCAACATATCCTCCTAAAGAATGTCCTACGATTGAAAAGCGGTCAATTTGAAGGTGGTTTAAAGTGTTTTTAACAGCCTCAGTAATAAGAGGCAAACTCAGCGATGAATGATGATGAAGAGGAGACTTACCATGTCCTGGGAGATCAATGAGTATAGCCTGAACATTAGCTAATTTCTTGACTATTTGCCCCCACATCGTTATATTTCCAAGGAATCCATGTAAAAAAACAACAGGATGCCCTTTTCCTATGACTTTATGATGAAGTATGAAGGGTTGTGCTTTCATGTTTCTAGCTTATTTGCTTTTTCTGGAACTGCTTTTGTCTTAAGTAGCGAAAAAACATCTTTCAGGTTTAATAGCTTCAGTGCAAATAGAAAAAATAAACCTATCAGAAAAGTGATAAGAAAGCTCCATATATTCCCAAGTTCTGTCTCTAGCATTTTGGTGGTTGTAGTATATAATACGGTTAGTCCTAAAATTCTTACAATGATACCCCAATGTATAGATAATTGGAATACATTCATAACAATTATAAGCTGAGCAATTGCGGTTCCGCTTTGTGTGATTAATGTGGCAATAGCTGCACCTTCAGCGCCTAATATTGGAATCATAAAGTAGTTTAAGGAAATGTTTAACACGATTCCTAAAAGCGCGATTTGGTTGAGTAGTTTTAGGCTGTGATTGGCTGTAAGTAATGTGCCAAAAACATGTGTGATAGAAAGAGGAATAAAGCTTAAAATTAACCAAAAGAAAGCGGTGCTGGATGCTTGAATTCCATGTGTATATATACTCGAGATAGTAAATTCAGCGTTTAAGGCAAGACCTATGGATGCGATGATAGCAACTCCTGTCAAAAATTTACCAGAGGTCTGCAAAACAGGCTTAATTGAACTTTTTTCTATGATAAGTCGAGCGAAAATCGGCAATAAAATACCTGCTATTAAGAAAGCAAACATATTTACTGCATCTAAAAGTCTGAAAACTTGGGCGTAGATTCCTGCTTGTTCTTTTCCATCGGGTAGCATTCTTTCTATCATGATTGAATCAATGCGTGTGTACAGCATTGTGAGTAGAATTAACAAAGCAAAAGGGAAACTTTTTTTGAGAATGGCAATGGTAAAAAGACGCTTGGTTTTTAATTTAATTTTTCCAATTTTTACTCTTGTTAATACAATTCCTATGAATAAAGTGAGTAGATAAGAAGCAGTTTGAGCATAAATAAACCACTCTATCGTGATTTTTTTCTCCGAAAAGTTTCCATAAAGCATAAAACCAGCTATGATAATCAGAAACAATCGATCTAATATTGAAAGAATCGCATCAATTCGGAATAAATGAAGTCCAGCAAAGTTGCTTCTGATATATAAAATGAAACTTGCTAGAATTTGATTCAAAATAAGGAATCCAAGCAGAGATAATTCCATAAGGTTATACCCAACCGCAAGTGAAAACCCTACTGTTATTAATAAATAGGGAATTGTAAGCAAGAGTTTTATACCAAAATATGCGCCAAGATAGTGGGTTAACATAGATGGATGTTGGGCTGTGTTTTTTACATTGTAATTGGTGAGACCAATGTCTAAAAGAATATTAAAGAGAAAGGAAATATTGAGTAAGGTGAAATATAAGCCATAAGCTTCTGGTCCAACAGTGTTCTGTACTTGAACATCAATACCAAAGATGTAAAAAGGCTTAATGATCAGATTTAACAGAATAATGAAAAATAAATTACCGAGAAGTTTCTTTTGCATTAATGAAATCCTTATTTTGGGATAGTACAAATATAATAAAGGAACAGATATGAGGTAAGCAATTATGGTTTAATGAATGAATAAAGTTAATAAGCGTTTAAATCCCAATGAAAAATGGAAGAAAAATATAGGCAAATTATAGCACAGCAACGATTCTTTTTTGAGTCTGGATCTACAAAATCAATTTCGTTCAGAAAAAATCAACTAATACAGCTAAGACAAGTCATTGAGAAGAACGAAAAACGTCTTGTAGAAGCGATTTATTCCGATTTTAGAAAATCAGAGTACGACACTTTTTCCACCGAATTAGGGATGCTTTATATGGATATAAAGTATACACTTTCTAATCTAGATAAGTGGACAAGACGAAAACGTGTAAAAACGAATCTCATTAATTTTCCCGCTAAGAGTTATCTGTACCCTGAACCTTTAGGAAATGTATTGGTAATTGGAGCATGGAACTATCCTTGTTTACTTTCTTTAGGCCCTGCAATTGCAGCCATTAGTGCAGGGAATACTGTGGTCATTAAACCCAGTGAAATTGCTGCAAAAACCAGCCAAGTTATCGCTGAAATAATAAACGAAAACTTTGATTCATCTTTCTTGCATGTGATTGAAGGAGGAGTGGAAACAAGTACTGCTTTGCTTCAACAAAAATGGGATAAAATATTCTTTACAGGGAGTGTAAGAGTAGGAAGAATTGTATATAAAGCTGCGGCGGAAAACCTTACTCCTGTTACTTTAGAGCTTGGAGGAAAAAGCCCTGTTTTTGTAACAGAAAATGCAAATTTAGAAGTGGCAGTGAAACGAATTATATGGGGAAAATTTATTAATGCAGGGCAAACTTGTATCGCACCAGATTATTTGTTTGTTGATCGAAAAATTAAAACTGAGTTTTTAGAGCTGTTGCGCCGAAGGATAGAGGAAATGAACTTTTCTATAGAGAATAACAATTATACTCAAATCATTAATGAAGGAAATTACCAGCGCTTAAAAGCAATGATTGACGAAGAGAAGGTGTTTTATTCTGGCACATTTAAGGAAGCTGAACGCGTATTTCCTCCTGTAGTTCTAACAGATGTGGATTTTTCGGATAAAGTAATGGAAGAAGAAATTTTCGGACCAATATTACCCGTTCTTTTTTATGATAAACTCGTGGATGCAATCAATGAGGTAAAACAACGAGCTAATCCGTTGGCTTGTTACGTTTTTACCGATAATAAATCAAAACGAAATCAAATTATTGAAGAAATATCTTTTGGTGGTGGAGCAGTGAACGATGTGGTGATGCACATAGCAAATCCGAGACTACCATTTGGAGGTGTTGGGAATAGCGGAATTGGAAGCTATCACGGCAAAGCAGGATTTGATACTTTTACACATTATAAAAGTATGTTGGATAAAGCTACGTGGATTGACCCGAACATTCGTTATTCACCAAATTCACTTAAAAAATTAAAGCTGTTTAAACGACTCATGAAATAAATTTATTTGTTAAATTCAAAGTGTATTCAATACTGTAAATATTAATGATAATGAAATACAAAGTAATGTTAATGACTGCTTTGCTTGTCTTTTACATGAACAGTTGGTCACAATCTAATCAATCTGATTTTTCGCCTTCTTTTCAAGTGATAAATTACGATAATTTAGATGCTGTTAAACGTTATAAGAAGTTGGAAATTGGCGTAACACTTCCCCAAGAGATTAAAGAAAGAGTGGATTTGTTTTTGCTTAAAAAAGGTGATAAAAGTAAACGTTTGAATCCATTTGTGGAGTGGGATTTAGACGTAGAAGCTACGTTTTACCATGTAGAAACTGGAGAGCAACGAAGCATTGATGGCTTTTACACAAGGGATTTTTTAAGGGTTGTAGATACTTTACAAATCGGTGGTAGAACAGTAATTGACGATTGGGTTGATGTGGATAGCCTTGATGGAAGGGGAAATTTATTTCCTTTTCGCATTCGTTTTTCTCCTCCATTAAATGGAGATTGGAAAGTGGAGGTGTCAATAAAAGTCAAAAAAGAGCTTTATCATAAGTTTAATGATGTTGTTGAGTTTCATGTTGTAGAAAGCGGAGATCCAGGCTTTGTAAAAGTTCACCCTAACCAAAAGAATTTAATGAGAGGAGATGAAATGATATTTCCTATTGGTCATAACTTATTACCAACTCCAGGAGCAATTCCATGGGGTGGAAATGAAGATTATTTAGGGAAGAATCATTTCAGTTATAGAAATACTGAGAAAGCTGCAAATACAAAGTCGTGGGATTATTACTTGAATCAAGTTGCGCGCTATTTTAATGAGGGTGGAAAATATATTCGAGACCTTCAATCACCTTGGATGTCACTCATTGAATTTGAAGAAAAAGGAAATTATTTTAAACGATTGCATTACGCTCAGGAAATGGATTCACTGGTGCAATTATGTGAACAATACGGTGCATTAATGAATTTTAATTTATTTATTCATGAACCGATTATGAAATATGGAGATTATGATATGTCGGCTTGGGATTGGGGTCACTATAATGAGCATGGTGAAAAAGAAACCATTGATTGGAAATTAAGGTATCCTCGATATTGCTACAATGATAAGCCCTTTGGAGAAAAAGAACCACACGAAATGTTTTTAAATGAAGACGACTTAAATTATCATAAGCAACGAACAAGATATTATATGTCTCGATATGGCTATTCTACAAGTATTTATACATTTGAAATTATGAGTGAGCCTTTTCATCTCAACGAAAACGCATCGAGTCATTGGTCAGACTTTAAAGTTATATCTCCATTTCATCAACCGAGTACAGAAAAGGGAAAGGAAGTGAGATATGCGGTCTATAACTACCATAAAGTACTTTCAGAATATATGAGAGATTCTTTAAATATTAATCAATTAATTGGAATTGATATGGGAGTGGGTATGACCGAGGAATATCACGACTACAGCTTTGACTCTTTATCTATAACAATTCCTTCCATCGATATTGTAGGTATAAATTATTATTATTTAAACCCGGATGGTTTGTTTTTAGAGGAAGGGTATGGAAAACAGACTTCTGTTCATGGCAATACGTATGATTTATCAGGAAATGCTATTGCTTCCAAAGTTGAAAAAATAAGATATATTCATGATTTTCATAATGGTAAAAAGATTCCGGTATTGGTTTCAGAAGGAGGAATTGCTGAGAGCTTTTTAGCGTGTACTAACTATTCACAGTTTTATGTAGATTTAATGTCCTTTCCTTTTTCTAATGTGGCGGGCTATAACGCATGGCATGGATGGGAAGATGGAAAAGAAGAATTGCGCCGTGCAACAGTGCGAACAGAAGCTTTTGTAAATGGAAGTTCGGGGTTGATAAATGTGTTGGATGAAGGACAAGGGAATTGGAAGCATAACAAAAAATATGTGCCGAGTAACTCAGAGCTGAGAAGTGGTTCAAGATTTCCGAAGGAGACACAATATTATATAGCTGAAAATAAGGAAAAAGCTGTAGGATATGTTCGCAACTTAACTTATAATGTACGAACTACTGGAGAAGTTATGGTGCATATAGACTCCACTTGTTTACAACGGGCAAGAAATTCCACAGAAAGGGAAGCGTGTTATACAGAAGATTTTACGTGTGTAGATTATAGTTTTGAGTACCCTGGATTTAATGAAATAGATTGGTTTGATTATAGAAAAGGGAAAAAAATTAAAATTCAAGACTTAAAAATCAGAGAAAGCTATTGTATTGATTTTTATGCATATAATCATGAAGATTTTAATATGCTTAATCGTGTGCGTACGGATTGTGGAAAAACTAATAGGAGGGGAGAAATGACTTTAAAATTTCCTGTGCTTGATCCGTGGAACAAAGAAACGGGGCCAGTTTTATGGTTTATAGTGAGAAATAATAATTAAATCATTAGTTATTTTCCCATTTCCGATTAGAGATGTGAACGGTTCCTTTAAAAATAGCCACCGTATCACTAAATTGGTTAGTTACCTTAACTTGATATACACCAATTGTTTTTCCTCGATGTATTTCTGTACATTTAGCCGTTAAAACATCTCCTATTTTAGCAGGAAGAGTATGGGAAATGGAAGTTTCTATGCTCACACATTGGGTTCCGTGTGCATTGGCAGCAAAAGCAAGTGTAGAGTCAGAAAGGCTGTATGAAATTCCGCCATGAGCAATCTCGAAGCCATTAACCATCTCTTGGGTAACTTTCATTTTTGCTAGACAAAATCCTGCTTTAATTTCAAGAATTTCTATGTTTAACCCTTGTGAAAAAGCGTCTTTAGCCATCATTTTTTCAACAATTGCCTTTGGACTCATCATGTGAATTGATTTTATTAATCTAACATTGCTCTATTCATCAAGGCAATCATTGCTACGCCAACTAAAAAAAGTTCGTTTGCTAATTTTTCATCAAGGCTGTTTCCCTCATCATCCTCTCCAAAAATATCACTCACATAGAAAGACAACATCATAGGTTGATTACATAAACTACTGATGAGGTCCTCATCGTCGGTTTCTATGAACTCATCTAAAGTGTTGATATACTCATTTTGAAAACCATCAATGAAATCTTCATCAATTTTTTTCAACTTAACTCCTTGTTGTGCAATTGCCTCAGCAAAAATGGTGTAGTAGTAAAGTAGATAATTTAAAAGCTCGTCATTTTCATATTCAATAGCGGAAGAAAGTATGTAGCCTACAAATGTTTCTTGTTCTAATGTATAAGTTTCTGAAAGTTTTTCTAATGAATCTTCCGATAGATTATCTAGTTTTAATACTGCATCTGTGATGCTTTTTTCTGTGATTTGAGCCATGTTTTTATTTTAAATAAGTTGCCTTTAGACTTAAATCTAAAGATTTGATTGAATGGGTTAACGCTCCTGAAGAAATAAAATCTACTCCTGTTTCAGCATAGGCGCGTAAAGTTTCTTTGGTTATATTCCCTGAAGCTTCTACTTCAAAATGCTTGGGTATTTTTGGCAGTACTTCAATGATTTTCTCTGGAGTAAAGTTGTCGAGCATAATTCGATCTACTTTTCCTACTGCTAATATTTCATCGAGTTCTTTCTCGTTCCTGGCTTCAATTTCAATTTTTAGCGATAAATTATTTTCTTTGAGATACCGATTAGCTTCTTCTATAGCTTGTTTTATTCCACCTGCATAATCAATATGGTTGTCTTTAATCATTATCATGTCATAAAGTCCCATGCGATGATTTTGACCACCACCTATGCGCACTGCCCATTTTTGAATTTCTCGAAGTCCAGGAGTGGTTTTTCGTGTGTCCAATATTTTTACATTAGTGCCTTTTACAATTTCAACATATTGACTTGTTTTTGTAGCAATAGCACTCATTCTTTGCATGAAATTTAGAACCAATCGCTCTGTGGCTAAGATAGAACGAGAACTGCCGTGAACTTCAAAAACAATATCACCTACTTTTACCTTTTCTCCATCTTGTTTGAAAATTTTTACCGAAAGGTTGCTGTCGTAATGATTAAAAATTCGCTTTGCTAATTCAACTCCTGCTATTATTCCCGTATCTTTTACTAATAACTCAGCTTTTCCTACTGCTTTTTCTGGAACACAAGCAAGTGCAGAATGGTCTCCGTCACCAAGGTCTTCTTTTAATGCGAGCGCAATTAATTGATCAATCATGGAACAAAAATAGTTAGATTTTTTTCACCTTGCTAATTTTTCCATGAGATATCTGTTAAGACACGAAATTCTGGTTCACCTTGACCACCCACTACGTTGAATTTTATGTTTACAGGTCGGAACTTATATTCTTCTCTATGGGTCAATAAATCTTCAATAAAAGGAGTCATTTCATCTACTCTAACCGCTGTGGTGTAGCGATTGTTGATGTCTTCCTTAGCTTCTCCTAAAAGTAAAAAAAGACTGTTTGCATTGATAATACTGATGAAATGAGTCTCAAACTCTCCCGTTCCGTTAAGTAAACGCATTACTTTATCTATACTTATCGTGTTCGCTTCTTGTTTGCTCCAATCTACATTATGAATCTCATCGTATGTAATGGCAGTTCGAGTTTGTGAAAATACAGCCTCTCCATTTTCATATACGGTTCGGTTTTCAACATAATTGTTTTGCAATGTGTCAACCCAAACATCTAAATACTCTTGGTATCCAATTACTTCATTGTTTTCTAAATAGTAATGACGGTCACCTTGTGGGGCATAATTCCCTCCTATAAACTGTTCCACAATTTTTACTAGCTCCCCATCTTCATTAAGATAGGCTTGTACTTGTGTGAGCTCTGAATTGTTTTCATAATTATGTTTTTCCCAAACCAAGCTGTGAATCACCATAAATGAAGAAAGACGACTTTCTATTTCTTGCATCTTATTAGCATTCTCGTAATTCAAAAACTCGTCATCCTCAACAAAGCTTTCACCTTCAACTACATGCTCCTCACTTGTTTTTACCTTTTGCTCACAAGAGAAAGTCAGCAACGTTGCAGCAACGAAGAGTAATGTATAAATTTTTTTGTTCATTTTTTATTAATAAAAAATGTCCGTAGCATTAGGGCTACGGACATTGTATGGTTATTTAAAAATAATTGTCATTTCAACACGACGATTGGCTTGTCTACCTTCAGGCGTATTATTTGGAGCAATCGGTTGCTGGTCTCCAAAGTAAAGTACGTGTAGACGCTCTGCTTTAACTCCTTTTGACACAAGATAATCTCTCACTGCCTCCGCTCTGTTTTTAGAAAGGATTAAGTTACTTTGAGCTCGTCCTACATTATCTGTATGTCCTGAAATCTGCAAGTTCCACTCTTCTTTTTTCAGCAATACTTCTGCTAAATTATCTAATGATTCAAATGAAGAAGATTTAATTGTTGATTTTGCAGTTTCAAACTCAAGGTTGTCAAATGCAGTTTTGAGTATTTCCTGTACCTCTTCTTCGATTTCAGGGCAACCATCGTTTTCGATAGGTCCTGGTGTATTCGGACATTTATCTAAATGATCTGGAATACCATCTCCATCTGTATCTGGACAACCCTTGAATTGAGCTAATCCTGGTACATCTGGACATTCATCATCTTGATCTGGAATGCCGTCTCCGTCTCTGTCAGAGAAAGGACAACCATCATTTTCAGCAGGTCCTGGTGTATTTGGACACTTATCTAAATGATCAGGAATTCCATCTCCATCTGAATCTGGACAGCCTGAAAACTCTACTGGACCAGGAAGTTCTGGACATTTGTCTAAATGATCTGGAATACCATCTCCGTCTGTGTCAGGGCAACCTTTGTGCTCTGGTAATCCTGGAACTTCAGGACACTCGTCTTCTGAGTCTGGAATACCATCTCCATCAGTATCTGGACAACCTTTGAAGTGAGGAACACCAGCTACATCAGGACAATCGTCTAAATGGTCTGGGATTCCGTCTCCATCAGTATCAGGACAACCCTTGTGCTCAGCCAATCCTGGTACATCTGGACATTCATCTTCTGCATCTGGAATACCATCACCATCAGTGTCAGGACAACCTCTGAAAGCCCACACTCCTGGAACTTCTGGACATAAATCCATTTTGTCAGACACTTCATCTCCATCAGAATCTTTTGGATGACCATATAAAACGGGGATGCGTAATCCAGCATAAACACCCGCACCTCTAACTTTTCCTCCAGGGAAAATCGTCTTTAAATCGGGAACTCCCACCGTTAAAGGCCCTAATCTTAGTCCTAATCCCACATTAAAACCTCCAAATTGATTGTAAGAAACAGGAACTCCAACACCAAACCACCTAAAATCATAGGAAGGGGTGATGGAAAATTGATTAGGCATTCTCACATTAGAAGCATTTTTCTTACTGTTTACATTGATAAATGCCGTTGTATTTAAGTAAAAGTTATTCCATATATGCCAATCTAGCTGAAAGCTTATCGCAGTAGGTGTATTCACATAATAGGTTTGAGTAGTATCTTCATTCGCTTTCCAGTCTGGGTCATGAAGAATTAAACTATCCACAATATTTGCAATTTCTCCTGGTCCTTCTGCACCATCAAAAACTGTCAAATCAAAATTGGTCGTATTCACAGAAAAGTCACGACTTCTATCTGCTTTTGTAAATTTCATTCCACCGAGGTCTAATAAAGAAAAACCTGCTCGAATTTTGTATTTATTTCTATCCCTTCTCCAAAGGTTGGTTTCTCCGTCCATGTTGTATTTGAAATCCTTCCAATCCGGACGCCATTCGTAGACAACTCCAATGTCACCTCCAATTCCAAGCTTTGATGTAAGCCTATAAAAGTCATTTAAAGAAAAATCTTCAGAATTGCTGCTAGAAAAATATTGATCTACATTGTCAGAGTATCCAAATTGAAAGTCTCCTCGTAGCGTAGACATAGTATCTTTATTGATAAGCACAAAATCTAAATCTTTTGCATGTGCATACGTAGAGGCAATTCCTTGATTAAATTTAAGACGACCACCTACTTTAATAAAATGTTCTTCTTGGTCGTATACTACTTGTGCATAATTTACTCCGTATTCAGCCCATGTTAACATGTTTTGAGAAAGTAATGTCCCATCGATTTTTGTATGCCATAATGGGTTAAAGTCTAAACCTTCCTCTATAAGTTTAAAAAACTGTGGACTAATTTGGTCGAAGTTGTGAATTGCCCTGACTTTTGCTGAAAAACCAAGCGCAATCCTAGGGTTGATGTGAAACATAAAGTTCACTAAATCCAATTGTAACCCTATGTATGAGCCTCTCGGACTTGCGTCAGTGTCTTGATAATCTTTTATACTGTGAAAATGGGTGTCGTAAAGATTCTTTTGATCTTGCCATTTTGTATCTTTTCGTAAAGAATACAACCAACTTCTTTTAGGTAATATGCTGGCATCGAAATATTTAGCGTTTTGCCAACCTTCTACATGAAAACTAAAAAGATTAATGTCTACAAGAAATCTATTGTCCACAATGGAAGCAGGCTGTAAGTCAGCACCCATAATTCCTGCATAGTTGCTGTTGATAACTCCTAAATAGTTTTGTGCTTTTAAGGTTGTATTACCAATAAAGAATAACCCTAATAATAAAGTGAAAATTGATTTTAAATTAGTCATAAGCATTAGTTTGTTCATATTACACAAGTTAAAGTACGTTATAACACAAATATAAGGTTTGTGTACAATTATTTTAATTTTTTTATTAAAACTTTGTTTTATAGCATATAATAGATTGAGATATAACGGTGTAAGTGTATAGCGTCCTATCTTTCTTATTGTAATATGAAGTTGTGCTATTTCTTCCTTCTTTTGGAAACCCAAGGATTTCTTCTCCTGTGTTACTGTATGCGTGAATTTTATTTTGTAGATAGTCAAAAACGACAATATTTTTCTTGTCAGGATGATAAATAAATTCACCTACCTCATTAAAGGATAGTTGTTTGCTGAAAACAATATTATGCTTGTGATTGAGTACTTTATAATAATTATTTTCTCTGATTACTATGTAGTCATTAGTCACTTTAAATAATTCTCCATTATCTATAAGCACAGCTTCTTGGAGTTGATTATTCCTTGAAATGAACTCTTGTGCATAAACCTTTCCTTCTTTTTCATAGTATAGAATAACCTTTCCTTCAAATTTGATGGCTTTTTCAACTTCAGTTTGGCTCAATTGGTTTGCTGTAGCAGGCGACTCTAAATAACCTAAATACTGCTGAAAGTCACTGTTAATTGACCAAGCGCGCAAATTTCCTTTGACATTTAAAGCATAAGGTGTAGAAATGATAGGCTTGTTTCCTGTTCGAATGATGTTTAATTCTTGCCCAGATGAGTTGAGCATAATGATTTCTCCTCTTTCATTCCCAGTTAAAAGTCTTTTTGTATTTGACCATTCAAAAACACTCGTTCCAGAGGTTAGCTCATGCTCTGATTCGTAAGGAAAACTACCCACATGATTTCCATTTAAATCGATTAAATAAATTTTGTTTTGGGTATGGAAAAGAAATTGGTGTTTATCATTATCAAATAAATCAATTACTTCAACTTCATTCTCAATCGGACTGCCTATGTCTCCACTCCATATTAGTTTTCCATTTGGTCCTATCAATTCGTATTTCCCATCTGAGCTGTAACTTAAAACTGAAGTGCCTTGACGCAAGTGGTCAGGAATAGGTATTAACTTATGAGTGTTATGTTTAGGAGAAATAGACCATGTTAGCTCTTCTTTACTTTGTAATTGCCTACTCGGTGGCTGTGTATTCACTTCAAAGGCTAAATTGTTTTTCCACGTTAAACTCGCTTTTTTATCCATTGAAATATTTCTCATATTCACATGAGAAGGAAGACCTGCGAAAAACTGATTTTGACGTTCAGGACTTAAAGAGAGCGTTCTACCAAGTTGGTAATCTACTTGTATTTTTCTTGCGATATGCTGCGATTCTGTAAATAAGAACTTGTCTTCTATTTCAAAACAGTAAAATCTACCGTTCTTTTGAGATGGAAAGTGAGAGGTAAGCTGAAAACCAGAAAAAGAATGTAAATCTTCTAATACTTGAATCGAGTCTTCTACTTCTGTTTGCTCTATCAAAATCAAACTTGGAATTTGCTGAGGTCGATAGTCGCTGATTATGACTGTATTACCTTCGTACTCGATAGTAACAAAACCTTTGTCTACCCATTGCACCATGGGACCATTTTTAAAAACTGAATCTTGTTCGGCTGCATAAAAACGTTCTTGAAAAAAATAGGAAGTACTTGAAGTAGGAATTTGTGAGGAGAAAGTAGGAATGTCTCTTACTGCTGGACCATATATTGAGTTTGGTAAGCTTGAGCGATATTCAAACAAACCTTTGCTCAAACTATATATGTCTGTTCTTTTCCATTGATCACCTAAATTTTCCCAGTAATTCGCAGAGGCATTTTTATCCCTTTCTAACAGAATATTGGCTGGCAGGTAATTTTCACTCGGCTTATAATCCTTAGCAATCATAAAGTAATACCCAATTTGATTAAAAGTTAATCCTTCGAGGGCGAAAAGATTTTTGATTTCTTCTTTTTCTGACTCTTCCCATTTTGAATCTTTTTCAAAAATTACAATGGGACGATTGCCACTTGCATAAATTTTAAAATCTTTAAAAGTTAACAAAGAGTCAAGGTCGTAGAGGAATGAAGACAATGGATTCTCATGAATGATTTCTATGTAATTGGCCGCTTTTGTCTCATCATATTTATTAATGAGAAATATAGATTCGTCTGCTTGATTAAATACAAATTCAGGCTGTATTGTATTGTCTTTATTTAACCACAATTCGTAGCTTGAATAAAAAATCCATGCTAATGCAATTAATACAGTACTTATTAGAATAAGACGCTTCATTTAACTTTATTTTTATCAAATCTACAACTTTAAGATAAGTTTTGGATTGTCTCAAGAATAATTTATTAACGATACATACTTTATATTTAATTTTTATAATCTCTAAGGTAATTCTTTACATGTAGAATTTTAATAAATTTTTAATACTTAAAGGTTTTTCTATGATATTTTGTTGCTCCGTATGTGTAGAGCGCTGATTTGTGAGATTTTGTTGGATATCCCATGTTTTTCTTCCATTCATATTGCGGAAATTCCAAATCTATTTTTTTCATGTATTCATCTCTGGCTTCTTTTGCCAAAATAGATGCTGCGGCAATACTTTGAAATTTAGCATCTCCTTTAACTATACAATGGTGCTCAATGTTAGGATAAGGAACAAATCGATTTCCGTCAATGAGTAACAATTCTGGTTTTTCTTGTAATTTATCTATCGCTTTATGCATGGCTTCGAAACTTGCATTAAGTATGTTTACTTCATCAATTCGCTCTGGATAGATAAACGCAACAGCGTATGCTAAAGCATTTTGCTTAATGATAGGAAGAAGGGTTTGTCGTTTCTTGGGAGAAAGCTGTTTCGAGTCATTGAGCCCCGAAATGGGATTGTTTTTGTCTAAAATAACCGCTGCCGCAACGACAGGTCCTGCTAAACAACCTCTTCCAGCTTCATCGCATCCAGCTTCAATTTTATGGGACGAAAAAAATAAATTCATACTTATTTTTAAATGATTGTTCCTAATTTTTAGTATATTGGCATATATTTTGCCATTTACTGTTTATGAATTGAAAATTAATAAAAAATTAAAAATAGACTTGTATAAGCAACCTTTTATTTGCATATTTAGTCTTTTAACTAAAATGAAGAAAACTATGAAAAAGTTAATTACATTATTTACCATATTGATATTCACAGCAATATCATTTGCACAAACTGCAAAAGTAGAAGGAGATAAAGCTCTACTCGAAGAAAAACTTTCAAACAACATTGTGGAGTTTATTATGCCTTCTGAAACTACATCTGAAGATGTAAGTAAATCTGCACAATACTATACAGAGTACTTTACTGTCGAATATGATGACGATTCTAAAGTAGCGAAAATTGTATTGGTTAACGAAGACCCAATCGCAAAAAGAGTGATTACAAGGTTTTTGTTGTCTACAGGTGTAAGAACAATTAACTTTAGTGGAGAAGACCATACAATTATGGGCTTTTACTCTACATTCCTAGAATAAAGAACCATAACATATAATCAAAGAAGATTTTATTGAAAAGCCTGTCAAAAATGATGGGCTTTTTTTATACGATTTGTTTCAGCACTTCTGTGAGAGATTGTGTAGGCGCTTGACAAGTAAAGTTTTGACATACGTAAAAAGTACTTTCCTTGGTGTATTCTTTGCCTTTTAATATGGGAGTATCTATGTCTTTCCCTCCAATAAAAACTGCATTAGGAAGATAGTACTGACCCAGCTCAAACCTTTTTTGAACGGCATCTTCTCCAGAAATTACAACTTCAAAATAGGCTTGCGTAAACGATAAAGTTAATAACCCCCAATTCGAATAAGCACTTCCATACGAAGGCATTTGATGGAAAATATTTGAAAGCATTTGCTGGGCTTGCTCGCGATAAGTGTTTTGTTGAAAAATCTTACTTAGTGCAAATAAATTATGCGCCATAATGCTGTTCGATGAAGGTATTACATTGTCATTGACTTCAATACTTCTAACGATGAGGTCGGTATTCTCATCGGTGAAGAAAAACATATTTGATTTTTTATCATAAAAATGACTGAAGGCAAATGTCGTTAGTTTTTTTGCTAAGTTAATCCATTGTGGGTCAAATGTAACTTCAAACAAGGCAATAAATGCTTGAATGGTGTGGGCGTAATCTTCAAGAAACCCTTCGATTCTCGAGGTCTTATCTTTTCGTGTACGGTATAGCTGCCCTGTTTGTGGGTTGTACTGAAAATCCCTTATCCATTCAGCGGTTTTTACAGCTTCTTCGATATAGCTTTTGTTTTGTAAAGCCAATCCAGCATGTAGCAGTCCGATTACCATCATCGCATTCCAAGAAGTGAGTTGTTTGTCGTCCAGTCCTGGGCGTATGCGTTGATTGCGTATGGAGTTTAGTTTTTGATGAATATGTTTTAATTTCGTTTGGTATTCATCATATAAAAGGTTGTTTTTATCACACCAATCTCGTAAAGATGAGCTGCGCAAAAAAATGTATCTTCCATTTTCCCAGTATCCAGATGGGTTTATGTTGTAGAAGTCCATCACCCATTTTTCTTCGTCTTTGAGTACGCGCTCTAATTCCTCTTTTGTCCAGGTATAAAATTTTCCTTCCACACCTTCTGAATCTGCGTCAATTGCTGAATAATAGCCATTATCTTTATGACGCATTTCTTGATTTGCCCACGCTATTGTTTGCTCAATGAGTTGTTTGTAAACTTCACTTTTTTTATGTGTGTATGCTTGTGCATAAAGTGAAAGCAACTGTGCATTATCGTAGAGCATTTTTTCAAAATGAGGAACCTTCCAAATCTCATCCACAGCATACCTGGCAAAACCACCACCGATTTGATCGTAAATTCCCCCAAAAGCCATTTTATGCAGTGTTTTATGCACGTGATTTAAGCAGGTGGAATCATCGAACTGCTTCCCAAATCTAAGTAGAAACTCGAGGTTGTTGGGCATCATAAACTTGGGAGCGCCCTGGTTTCCTCCATACTCGAAATCAAAATTTCGCTTCCACAACTGGACTAAATCAATAAGCTGATCGGACTTTATGGTTTGAATAAAGTCTTGCTTTTCAATAATTTCAGTTTGCGCAATGCCCGATTTTAAATGTTGGGCATATTCTTCAACTTTACTTGGATTGCTTTGAAATACTTCTTGAAGCTGTTGGATGATTTTTATCCAATTTTCTTTGGGATAGTATGTTCCACCATAAATCGGACGCCCGTCTGGCAAAGTAAAACAGTTTAATGGCCAACCTCCTTGTTGCGTCATGAGCTGAACCGCTGTCATGTAAATTTGATCTATGTCGGGACGTTCCTCTCTGTCTACTTTAATACAAATGAGATGTTCATTCATTAGTGCGGCTACCTCTTCGTCCATAAAGCTTTCTTTCTCCATGACATGACACCAATGACAAGCAGAATAGCCTATACTAATTAAGACTAATTTCCTTTCTTTTTTTGCTTTTAGAAAAGCTTCTTCGCTCCATTCTACCCAATTCACTGGATTGTGCGCATGATGAAGAAGGTAAGGACTGCTAGAATGAATCAGTTCATTGGTGTGTGTTTTCATCTTAAAAACCTAAAAAACCACCTAAATTCACTCCTAAATCTTTTAAATCTATCTCCTTTGTTTCGCTGATATGCTTCCCATGCGGAAATCCAGAAACACTTGCTTTTAACTTTCCGTCAATGCGTGCAGTGATTTTTCCTCCCACTGCCAACTTCATCAAAGAGAGGAGTACATCTTTTTCTAAAAGAATTTCTACAGGTACATTTTCTAGTGTGGTTGTATTTTTCCCCATTTTATACTTCCTTAACAACCTTGCATCCCCGATAAATTGATCATTGAGGTAAAGCTTGAATGTAGAAGGACGAATAGAAACTTTTTTGTTATTGGGATTATACATTCTTACATCCACATTAAATGTAATCCTCTCTTTGTTGATGTCATCTATTTTAAAATTTGATATACCTTTAAATTCTGGCGTGTCAATACAACTTGTAGCAGTGAATACTACAAAGATGATGGAGAGAAAATAGAGGAGCTTTCTTTTCATGATTTATTTTTCTAATTGGGTAAATTCCTCAAAAAAGTAGGGGATAGTTTCAATTCCTTTATAGAAATTAAAGAGTCCATAATTTTCGTTTGGAGAATGAATGGCATCGCTATCTAACCCGAAGCCCATCAAAACAGATTTTAAGCCTAGCACCTCTTCAAATAAAGCCACAATAGGAATACTTCCACCACTTCTTAGCGGAATGGGCTTTTTATTAAAAGACTTTTCCATTGCCTTACTAGCAGCGATATAACCATTCGAATCGATAGGAGTCACTACTGGATAACCGCCATGATGTGGATTAACTTTTACAGTGACAGAGTCTGGCGCTAAGGATTTAAAATACTTCGAAAATAATTCTGTAATCTCGTCTGGATCTTGGTGTGGTACTAAACGCATGGAAATTTTGGCGTTTGCTTTTGAAGGAAGTACTGTTTTTGCACCTTCACCAATATAACCTCCCCAAATTCCATTTACATCTAATGTAGGACGAATAGAAGCACGCTCACGTGTAGTATATCCTTTTTCTCCGTGAACTTGATTGATTTTAATCGCATCTTTATACGCTTCCTCATCATAAGGAGCACGTGCCATTTCAGCTCTTTCTTCTTCCGAAACAACTTCAACTTTATCGTAAAATCCTGGAATTGTAATTTTGTTGTCTTCATCCATTAATTTTGAAATCATGTCTGAAAGAATGTTGATAGGATTGGCTACCGCACCTCCATAAAGACCTGAATGTAAGTCTCTATTTGGTCCTGTAACTTCAACTTCTACATAGCTTAATCCTCTAAGCCCAGTAGTGATGGAAGGCGTATCTTTTGAAATGATTCCAGTGTCTGAGATTACAATAATGTCTGCTGCCAAACGTGCTTTCTCTTCTTTGATAAAAATAGCCAAGTTTGGACTTCCTACCTCCTCTTCACCTTCAATCATGAATTTCACATTACACGGGAGTGAATTTGTTTTCATCATCGCTTCAAATGCTTTCATGTGCATGAAAACTTGACCTTTATCGTCACAAGCACCTCTTGCAAAAATTGCCCCGTCTGGATGAATGTCTGTTTTTTTAACCACAGGTTCAAAAGGAGGGCTGTCCCATAATTCTATTGGATCAGCAGGTTGCACATCATAATGTCCATACACTAAAATTGTAGGGAGATTTTTATCGATGATTTTCTCACCATAGACGATAGGATGTCCAGCAGTTTCACATACTTCTATATTCTCAGCACCTGCTTCTTTTAAATTGTTAGCCACCCATTCAGCTGCTTTTTTAACTTCATCCTTATATTGTGGGTCTGCAGATATGGAAGGTATCTTTAAAAAGTTAAAAAGTTCATCTAAAAATCGTTGTTTGTTTTCTAAAATAAATTCTTGTGCTTTTTTCATTACTTTGTTTTCTTGTAAAAGTAATAAATTTATGTAGAATGAGTGCATTTATTCTGCCTTTCTGAATACGTTTAAAAAGAGAAAAACATTTCTCTCTAAAGTATAATTACTTGTAAATCCACGAAATGACAATAAGTTTGATGCAACTAAATTGTAATTTAGTAAGTCTATTGTAACAGAAATTGAATTTTATTATGAAAAGAAAGCACTTTATTTTATCAATTCTGGTAGGAGTTCTGTTTTATAGTTTTTCCTCCTTTTCACAGCAAATCCAACTTGTTAACCCTACAATGACACCGCAGCAAGCAGTTGAAGATGTGTTGCTAGGAGCTGGAGTAGTGGCAAGCAATATTGCCATTAATGGTGGAAGTGTAACTAATGTAAGCAGTAACGTGCAACAGTTTACTGCAGGAAGTTCAAACTTTCCAATTCAAGATGGAATCGTATTGCATACAGGTGGTGCGCCTTCAGTGAATTATGACCCTGATTTGGTAGCAATTGGTGGAGATGTGACGAATGGTGTGGTGTTGGAATTTGACTTTGTTCCTGCGGGAAATCAGTTGAGTTTTAACTATCTTTTTGCGTCTTCTGAATATTCGAGCTGGACGTGTACAGCAAAAAACGATGTTTTTGGCTTTTTTATTTCAGGACCTGGTATAAATGGACCATTTACAAATAATGGTATTAACCTTGCAACGGTTCCTGGCTCAAATACTCCCGTAGGAATTAATACAGTCAATTCTGGATCAGCTTCTTTATTTGGGAGTCCAAGTATTTGTTTTGCTGCTAATCCCAATTGGCAATCCGACTCACAATATTGGACAAATACATATAACAATGCAATGTCTTCATTACCACTTGGAATTAATGGATCGACAGTTACTTTACCTGCAGAACATCTTTTGCAATGTGGAGAAGTTTACCACATTAAGTTGGCCATTGCAAATGTTGATGATCAGGCGTTAAATTCAGCGGTTTTCTTAGAGGCTAATTCTTTTCAAGCACCTTCAATAAATATTGACTTTGAAAACAATACGAGTGTTTCTGACACGGTTTTGATTGCGGGTTGTATGGAGGGGGTAGTACACTTTAGTCGTCCTTCTTTTTTAGCAAATGACGAGCAAATTGTTTATTTTCAAACAGGAGGAACATTGGATGAAGGAGTTGATTATCCTTACTTAGCAGGAGGTGCAGATTCGGTAGTTTTTTCACAAGGTCAAGATACAATTTCATTAACACTTGCTCCTTATCCGAATAATGATGGAAATGATCCTCATGAGATATTTATTTCAGCGTATTCTATCAATGAATGTGGCGATACGACCTATGCAGAAGGTTCTATTTTGGTGTTGAATGAACCCTATCATGAAGTTATAGCCACAGACACCTTGTTGCTTTGTCACACAGATACGATTCCTTTAGGAGTGAATACAACAGGTAACTTTGATTTGGGGCCTTATTCTTATTCATGGTATAATCTCACTTATGGAGGTGATACTATTTATGCTGATAGCATTATTGCTTCAGCTTTGGAAAACGATACTTTATTGTTTTTGGTTACCTCGATAGATCAATGTGGATTTGAATATGTAGATACGGCAACAGTGATTATGGCTCAGAAATTAAAAATAGACTCTCTAGCTCAAATTCCTGCAGATTGTGGGGAGAATAACGGAGCTGTAATTGCTTATGGTAATCCAGCAAATTATACAGGAACTCCTTATTTTACTTGGAGTGACTCAAACAACGACACCATTCCAGGGAATGAATCGAATTCTACTGCGTGGCCAGATCGTTCTGCTGGATGGTATTACTTTACCGTAGAAGATGATGTGTGTCAAGTGATGGACAGTATTATGGTAGAACAAAATCCACCACCAACCGCAAGTTTTGAGGCTAACCCAACTTTTGGTGTCTCTCCTTTGAATGTGATTTTTACAAATACTTCAGACCCAGCAAGTGAATATTATTGGGATTTCGGGAATGGTGAAGATGCACTTGTGTATGATTTAAGTGATCAGAGTTCAACATATTACTTACAAGGTACATATACAGTTACGTTGACAGCCATAGAAGGAGGTTGTACAGACGTAGCTACTGCAGAAATCAGTGTGGTGCAGAAACCATCGTATGATTTGCCGAATGGATTCTCGCCAAACGGAGACGGTGTAAACGACTTCTTTACAATTAATGCAGAGAATGTAGTTTCTTTAGAGGTAGTGATACTTAACCGTTGGGGGAATGTAGTGTTTGAAAGTACAGACATTAATTTTTTATGGAATGGTAGAATTAATAACTCCGGTCCAGCTTGTGAAGACGGAACATACTTTTACAAAGTAAAAATGATAGGATATTCAGGTGAAGAAATTGAAGAGCATGGCTTTGTTCATTTGTTTAAAGAATAATTCTAATCTATGAACTATAATTAGAAAGTGGCTGTTCGAAAAGGGCGGCCATTTTTTATTTGGTGTCACATTGATGTGATGACAAAGCGTTTTGAATCTGTATCTAAAACCAAGGAGAAAAGTAAAAGGTTATTTCAGTTTACGCGTGATTTTAAAGTGTGAACCTTTAGGTTGATTGGGTAAGTAGACAATTGTTTCTCCATGCGCTTGTAAAAGACTTTTAACGATAAACAAGCCCAATCCTGTTCCTTTGTGTTTACGTGTTTCTTCTTCACCTATTCGAATAAACTTGTTGAAAATGTATTTCTGACTTTGTGGGTCAACACCTTTGCCGTTATCTTTTACTCCCCAAACTACGTTGTTTTTCTCTTTTTTAAGATAAACAAGAATGTTGGCATCCTCACCAGCATATTTGTAAGCATTCTCCAGTAGGTTATGAAGTACCGTTTTGATTATAAATAGGTCAATTTTTAAGACAATGTTTGGTTCAATATCGAATTGAATAGGCATTCTTTTTTCTGCCCAATCCTCTCCAATTTCTCTGAGTATGTCACTGAAATTATGTTCTTCAAATTTAAGCTGCATCCGTTCATTTTCAATATACGTTGCAGTGAGAATACTTTCAATAAGATCTTCTAAACGTTTGTTTTCTTCAATCGCTTGTAAAAGGAGTTCTTCCTGTTTTTCTTGACTGAGATCTCTATGTTTTAATAAGGTTTGAAGGTAAAGTTTATTGGTAACGAGTGGAGTTTTTAGTTCATGCGTTACAGATAAGAGAAAATTATTTTGCTGTCTTGAAATCAACATTTCTTTTTGGATAGAGCGTCGTATTCTCCAAAAACCAATGAGGAGAAGGATGAAAAACACCGAGCCTTCACCCACAATCATCAAAAACTGCTTTTTTTGTAGTGCTTCAGCGCTAATTTTTGTTGTTAAATCCACAAGATGGTACATCCACCAAGCAAATTGTAGAACCAAATAGCCTGCGATTAGATAAAAGAATATTGCAGTTTGTCTTTTCACCTTTAATCAAGAGTTTTTATACCTTTCTGCTTTCAATATAATTGATAAAAGCTTTATTCACAACTTTGTTTCCTCCAGGTGTGGGATAGTTTCCTGTAAAATACCAATCACCAAGATGATCTGGACAAGAGGCGTGTAAGTTTTCTATGGTTTGATAAATAATTTCTACTTCAGCATTCATCTCCACTGGGGTGAGGAGTTGAGTGATTTTATTTGAAATCTCATCGACTGTAAAAGGTTTGTAGATTTCTTTCACATAATTTTGAACTTGTTCTTTATGATAAGATGTTTGTTCCTTACACTTTTTATATACATCATCAATGATATAGGCTTTGCCTGTTTCTTTTAACAATTCAATTGCTGCTTCAAATGCAATAAATTCATCCATTTTATTCATTTGAATGCCGTAACAATCAGGATACCTTACTTGAGGAGCAGATGAAACTACAACAATCTTTTTAGGCTCTAAACGATCCAAAATGGCCAATATACTTTGCTTCAAGGTTGTCCCTCTAACAATTGAATCGTCAATTACTACGAGATGATCAATATTTCTTCTCACCGTACCGTAGGTTATGTCGTAAACGTGAGCAACCATATCGTCTCTAGCATCATCATCGGTAATGAAAGTCCTTAACTTCGCATCCTTAACAGCTATTTTTTCAAAGCGAACCCTGCGGTTTAGGATTTCACGAAGGTTGTTCTCGTTGAGGTTGTCTCCCAAACGGATAATGGCTTCGTGTTTTTCTTTATTTAGGTAATCCTCCAATCCTTTCATCATCCCAAAAAATGACATTTCTGCTGTATTAGGGATGAAAGAAAAGACCGCATTATCAAGTTCGTTATTTATACTTTTAATAATTTGTGGAACGAGAAATTGTCCAAGTCTTTTTCTCTCATTGTAGATATCATAATCATTTCCTCGAGAAAAATAAATTCTTTCAAAAGAACACGCAGCTCGTTTTTCAGGAGGATTGATTTCTATGCTGGATACCTTTCCAGATTTTTTAATAATGAGCGCATTTCCAGGAGCAAGCTCTTGGATTTTTTCACGTTTGACATTAAAAGCAGTTTGAATTACAGGCTTTTCAGAGGTAACCACACAGATTTCATCATCTTCATACCAATAAGCTGGACGTATACCTGCTGGGTCACGCATCACGAAAGCATCTCCATGTCCTAACAAACCAGCCATAGTATAACCCCCGTCCCAGTCACTTGAGGCACGTCGCAATACACTTTGAAGGTTAATGTTTTCAGCAATTTTAAATGTAATTTCTTTGTTGTTATAACCTTGCTTTTTATACAATCTGAACAAATCTTCGTTCTCTACATCCACAAAGTGACCGATTTTCTCTAGGATGGTTACGACATCAGATTTTTCTTTTGGGTATTGCCCTAAATTGTATAATACATCAAAAAGTTCATCTACGTTGGTGAGGTTGAAATTCCCCGCCAAAACTAAATTTCTTGTCATCCAGTTGTTTTGTCTTAAGAAAGGCTGACAATTTTCTAAATTATTTTTGTTGAATGTGCCGTACCTAAGATGACCTAAGAAAAGTTCTCCGGTAAAACCTGCATTTTTTTTAAGGTATTGCACATCTTTAATGTAGTCTGGATTCTCCTCGATAATTTCTTGAAAACGACTGTTGATTTTTGAAAAAATATCTTGAATGGGTTGAGAACTGACAGAACGAAGACGGGAAATATATCTTTCTCCAGGCGCCACATCAAACTTAATGTTTGCTAAGCCTGCTCCATCTTGGCCTCTGTTGCGTTGTTTTTCCATCATCAAGTACATTTTGTTCAGACCGTAAAAGGCCGTGCCGTACTTTTCGACATAATACTCTAAAGGTTTTTTTAGTCTCAAAAGTGCTATTCCACACTCGTGCTTAATTGCGTCGCTCATTAAATTAATTGTTTTCTGATACAAAAATAACTTTTAATTTTTGTTTACTCAACAAATTGGAACATTGAGTTTTAAATATTTGGCATAAAGGCAACTAAATCAATCAGCAAAATGTCTTAATATTGATTTATAGTGAGTAGCTTGTAATTAACATTAAGAATATTAGTCTAAATAGACCGTGTTCTGTATATTTGAGTATGCGACATTTAATTTTAATATTATTTACTACTTTTCTTTTGTCAAGCATGGGCATTGCTCAACAACAAAAGGCATGGTTTGAGCCCAATAGAGGGCAGTGGGATAGTCGTATTCTTTACAAAGTGCCCTTGCAGAAAGGTGATTTTATTATTGAAAAAGATAAATTTACTTTTGCTTTATCAGATTTAGAAGAAGTTTATCACGCAGCACATGCTGGGGAAGAGATTGAGCGTGTCAATCACCACACAGTGAAATCTCACTTTTTAAACTCTTCATGGACAGGAGAGGTAAAAGAAAAAGAGCCTTCAAACTTTTATAAAAATTACTTTCTTGGCGGCGACAGTGAGAAATGGAAATCAGAGGTATATTCATTTAGAAAATTAGAATTTATCAATTACTATCCTCATATTGATCTTTTATTAGAAATTAATGAGGAACATATAAAATACTCTTTTCGTGTGTTTCCTGAAGCAGACTTATCCCAGTTAAGAATACTTCATGAAGGAATGAGCCGACTTAGTGTTGAGGAGCAGGAAGTTCAGCTCCATACGCGGTTTGGTCCTTTAATAGAAAATGGATTAAAAGTATGGACAGAATCTGAAGAAGGGGAGAAGACAATCGTTCCTTCAGTTTACAAGAGAGAAGGAGATGTTGTTTTTTATTCTTTCCCAGAAGGTTATCAGGCGAATGAAGTGTTGATTATTGACCCGAATTTAACATTTTCTACGTTTACAGGTTCTACCTCAGATAATTGGGGTTTTACTGCAGCACCTGACACTGAGGGTAACTTATATGGTGGGGGAATCGTATTTGGAACAGGATATCCCACATCTGTTGGAGCCTATGACAATCTTTTTAACGGCGGAGATGGTTTTTATAAGATTGACATGGGAATTAGTAAATTTTCTCCTGATGGAACCCAGTTGCTTTATTCAACATATATAGGAGGGTCAGGGAATGAAACACCGAATTCAATTATTACAAACGCTGCCGGAGAGTTGTTTATACTTGGTATTACTTCCTCTCCAAACTTTCCAGTGACAAGCAATGCTTTTCAGGGAACTTTTAAAGGAGGAATAGCGACAATTCAGATTGCCATTCGATTTAATGGAACGGATATAACGGTTTCTAAATTAAGCGCAGACGGTACTTCTTTATTAGCGAGCACTTATTTAGGAGGAGCCCAAAATGACGGTTTGAACATCAGTAATCTAAATTATAATTATGGAGATGTTTTTCGAGGAGAAATTGTATTAGATAAAAACGGAGATGTGGTGATTACAAGTTCCACTCACTCAGACGATTTCCCTGTGAATAATGGCGCAAATACTACGTTGGGAGGTTCTCAGGATGCGATTGTTTCAAAACTCACTCCAGATTTAAGCACCTTGATTTGGTCAACATATTTAGGAGGAATGAATGATGATTCAGGATACTCAATTCAAGTTTCTTCTTCTAACAATTTATATATTACTGGAGGAACTCGGTCGACTGATTTTTCTTTTTCAGGAGGTCATCAATCCAGCTTTCAAGGTGGTTCATGTGATGGTTATGTAGTCGAGTTGGATGGTTCTACTTCCCAAATTATTAATGGAACATATATAGGAACAAGTAACTATGACCAATCTTTTTTTGTGCAATTAGATGAATCAGGGCAAGTGTATGTTTTTGGTCAAACAAATGGTGATTTTCCAGTTTCACCAGGAGTGTATTCAAATCCTAACTCAGGGCAATTTATCCAGCAATATTCAGCCGATTTATCGACTTTGAATTGGTCGACGATTATTGGAGGTGGAAATGGAGTAGTAGAAATATCACCTACCGCTTTTTTGGTTTCCAATTGCAATGAAATCTACTTCACAGGCTGGGGAGGACAAGTGAATCATTCAGTTCAAGCGACAGGAAGCACATCTTTAGGCTTTCCAACTACTCCCGATGCATATCAGTCTAACACCAATGGAAATAATTTTTATGTAGGAGTTCTTTTTGAGGAAGCTACAGGATTGAAGTATGGAACATATATGGGAGGCACGAACAGTAGTTTCAATCACGTAGATGGTGGAACAAGTAGGTTTGATAAACACGGTAGCATTTATCACGCAGTGTGTGGAGCTTGTGCTGGAAATCCTAATGGTTTTACTACAACGCCAGGGGCATACTCTGAAACGAATAATAGTTCGAATTGCAATATGGCTGTTTGGAAATTTGACTTAGGAGCTATTGACGCAAGTTTTGCTTCAATTAACTCGACAATTTGTTTACCAGATTCTGCTTTCTTTGAGAATAATTCGCAAAATGGAAGCGCTTATTTTTGGGATTTTGGAGATGGACACACAAGTACAGATTTTGAGCCAAAACATTTTTATTCAGAAACGGGAAGCTATGAAGTAATGCTGGTGGTAAGTGATGTGCTTGGATGTTTTGAATCGGATACGAGTTATCACACCATTCACGTTTTTGATTTTAATGGCGGACAAATCGAACCTCCTGCTCTTGCATGTCCTGGCACGCCTTATCCTTTAGAAGCGTCAGGAGGAGAAAGCTATCAGTGGTTTCCATCGGAGTTTTTGGATGACCCAAATGTAGCCAATCCGCATGCCACAATTTATGAAGACACAGAGTTTACAGTTGTGGTCTCAGGAGAGTGTGGAACTGATACTGTAAGTGTATTGTTAGAAGTTGCTGATTTATTAACGGATATTGTTGATGATATGGAAATTTGTAGGGGAGATACTGTGCAAATTTGGGCAAGCGGAGGCATAGAGTACGATTGGGAAGCCCAAGACATGTCTGCTTTTGTGTCAGGCAACTCTACGAGTACAGTCGATGTAGCGCCAACTGAGGATATGGACTTTTCGGTTTTGATTACTATTTCTAACGGATGTGAAGTGGAAGAAACGATGCACATAAAGGTCTATCAAGATGTGCCAGTCCCTGTTTTAGAAGATTCTGTTTTCTTTTGTTATGGAGAATCTATAGATGTACACGCCAGTGGCGCAGACGATATTGAGTGGTTTCCGACAAATCATATCTCTCCAAACACAGGTGGAATAGTTGAGATTTCCACATCAACTAGTCAATGGTACTATGCTGATTTCACGAATGCATGTGGAACAGTTCGAGACAGCGTGTATTTGAGTGTAATTCAGTTTGAAGCATTAGCAGGAAGTGATACGACTGTATGTCCAGGAGAGCAGGTGCTTTTATGGGCTGAAGGTGGTGAGACTTACACATGGTATCCAGCACAAACTGTTGCTTCTTCAACTTCTTCACACACTATCGCTACACCATTTGAGTCAACAATTTATAGTGTAATGGTAGTCGATGAATACGGATGTGAAGATGAAGCAGAAGTGAAGGTAGATTTATTTCCTTTTCCTTATGTAAATGCAGGTTCAGATTTCTTTGGATTTGTTGGAGATGAGGTTCAACTGAACGCTACGGGAAGTGGTATTGGAGGAAGTTATAACTGGTCACCTGATATACATTTGTCATGTTCTGAATGTCCTAATCCGATGGTATTGGCACCTAATACTACAACATATCAAGTGGTTTACACTGATGCGAATGGTTGTAAAGCCACAGATGAAGTTTTGGTGAGTTTTGAAGGTTTAATATATGTGCCCAATACATTTACACCTGATGGAAATGAGCATAATAATGTGTTTTTGGTTCAGGGCGGGAATATCGAAAAATTTGAAATCCTCATTTTTAATCGTTGGGGGGAGCTTCTTTTTGAAAGCCATGATATCAATAAGGGGTGGGACGGCACTTATGGAGGGAAAATATGTCCAGATGGAACTTATGTGTGGAAGATAAAAATTGAAGACATTGATGGGAAGGAGCAAGTTTTACTGGGACATGTAAATTTAATTCGTTAGTATATATTTTTTTTCTTCTCCTTTTTGTTCTTTTCAGATTTTTGTATACCTAAAAAGTCTGCTAAATCAGTTAAAATGTTTAAATTTGTTAGAAACAAAATTGAATTAAATGTACGAAAAATTTAGAGATCATTTAGCCAAAGAATTAAAGCAAATAGAAGCAGATGGCGTTTACAAAAGAGAACGTATAATTACTACTCCGCAAGGAGCTGAGGTTCAGGTTTCTTCAGGAGAAGACGTGGTGATTATGTGTGCAAACAATTATTTAGGATTATCCTCTCACCCAGAAGTGGTACAAGCAGCAAAAGATACCTTGGACACACATGGTTATGGGATGTCGTCGGTGCGTTTTATATGTGGTACCCAAGATATACATCGCGAGTTAGAGCAAAAGATAGCCAAGTTTTATGGAAAGGATGACGCTATTCTTTATGCGGCTGCTTTTGATGCAAACGCAGGAGTTTTTGAACCGTTATTTGGCCCTGAAGATGCAATTATTTCAGATGAATTAAACCATGCTTCGATTATTGACGGAGTTCGTTTGTGTAAGGCGCAACGTTACCGATTCAAGCATAGTGATATGGCAGATTTAGAAGAACAGCTAAAGAAAGCACAAGACCAACGCTATAGAATTATCGTTACAGATGGCGTTTTTTCTATGGATGGGGATTATGCAAAAATGGATGAAATTTGTGATTTAGCCGATAAATATGACGCTTTAGTAATGAGCGATGAGAGTCACTCTGCAGGAGTAATTGGAAAAACTGGTCGTGGTGTACCTGAGCATTTTAATGTGATGGATAGAGTAGATATTATCACAGGAACTTTAGGAAAAGCGTTTGGAGGTGCAATGGGTGGATACACTGTAGCAAGTCAGGAGATTATAGATATGTTAAGACAGCGTTCACGTCCTTACTTGTTTTCAAACTCTCTTGCACCATCAATTGTAGGAGCAGCGATTAAAGTATTTGATTTGTTAACTGAATCCACAGAACTGCATGATAAGTTAATGGAAAATACAAAATACTTTAAAGACGCAGTGTTGGCAGCAGGTTTTGATATTGTTGAGGGAGACTCTCCAATAGTTCCTATCATGTTGTATGACGCAGCTTTGTCACAAAAATTTGCTGATATGTTGTTAGAGGAAGGAATTTATGCAATCGGATTCTTTTATCCTGTAGTACCGAAAGGAAAAGCACGAATTCGTACTCAAATTTCAGCAGCGCATACAAAAGAGCAATTGGATAAAGCAATTGCAGCTTTTATAAAAGTAGGAAAAGAGTTAAAAGTAATCAACTAATTATTTCGAAAAGGAATTGCTGTTTTTACAGTGATTCCTTTTTGCTTTATATATGAATAGACGTACCATAAATGCTGTAGTTATCATCGGTATTTTATCGATAGTGAGTATTTTGTTTGTTCAAGTATCTTGGATTCAACGTACTATTAAGGCACAAAAAGATGCTTTAGCCATTCAAGAAAGGCAAGATAGCTTGAGTGTACGACAATTTGAAGAGTCTGTTCGGGTTGCGCTACGGAATGCTGTGGAAGAGATTGGAAACTTTCAAACAGATAGTTCAGATGTTTATGGTGCAGTGAAGCAACGAAGCTCGAATTATTTTTTGGTAAATGTGAATGAGAATCTGCACCCTTACTATTTAGAGGAGGTATTAAAAAGAAAGTTTTACGAACATGGAATTAATGAAAGCTTTCAATATGGAATTTATGATTGCTATAATGACAGCATAGTCTATGGAAACCTCATTCGATTTACTCGAGATTCTTTGTATTCCCCAGTCGATAAGAATGGAGCAGGAATTACTTCTCCAGCATTGAAATGGGAAAAAGATGGACATTATTTTACTGTTTTCTTTCCAAATGTAGTCTCACAATCTAATGAGCACCTACTTTCAGGAGAATCTCCGTGGCTGTATTTAGCAGTGGTTGTGGGCTTGATTTTGACCTTCTTTGGGTTTTCCATTTCTGTGATGATACGACAAAAACGGATTTCTGAGGTGAAGACAGATTTTGTAAACAATATGACACATGAACTAAAGACTCCTATTTCGACAATCGGTCTGTCCAGTGAATTATTGATGCAAGCTGATTTTTCACAAGATACCGATAGACTTAAAAGGTATGCAGAAATTATTTTTAAAGAAAATAAACGTCTTGAACAGCAGGTTGAAAGAGTGCTTAACATGGCAAAACTCGATAGGGATCAGTTAAAATTAGAAAAAGAAAATATAGATATTCATCAATTAATAGCAGAAATTGCAGACGATATAGACTTTAATAGTTCTTCAGGAAGTATAAAACTGAACTTAAATGCTAAGTATCCTGTTGTAAATGTAGACATGGTACATATTACAAATATTTTATTTAATTTGTTGGATAATGCTGTAAAGTATTCTGAGAATGAACCAGAAGTGATGATTAGTACTTTGGACAAAGATGGAGGAATTGAAATCGGTATATCAGATAAAGGCATTGGTATTCCTAAAGAGCATGTTTCTCATGTTTTTGAACAGTTTTATCGTGTTCCTAAAGGCAATACCCATAATGTAAAAGGCTTTGGTTTAGGATTGTATTATGTAAAAATAATTGTTGACAGTCACAAAGGAAAAATTAACGTAGCAAGCAAGGTTGGTAAAGGGACAACTTTTACAATTTGGTTGCCAAAATCAATAAAACAGTAAAAATGATGAAGCCAAAAATATTATTAGTTGAAGATGATGTAAACTTAGGGTTTGTTGTTGCGGATCAATTGAAATCAGAAGGATATGATGTAACAATAGCTTCTGATGGACAAGAAGGTTTTCAGCGTTTTAACAGTGGAAATTATCACTTATGTATTTTTGATGTGATGATGCCAAAAAAAGATGGATTTAGTTTAGCTGAAGATGTGAGAAAGGTAAATAAAACTATCCCAATTTTATTTTTAACAGCAAAAACAATGACTGAAGACAAAGTGAAGGGCTTTTATGTTGGAGCTGACGATTATTTGACTAAACCATTCAGTGCTGCGGAGTTAAAAGCTCGTGTAAAGGCTTTGTTGAAACGTGTGGATATTAGCGTACAAGAGGAAGAGGATGAGTTGAAAATAGGAAAATATACCTACGACATTTTAAACTATAAGCTTACAGGTCCAGGCTTTGAGAAAAAATTAACGAAAAAGGAATCTCAAGTGTTGAAAATGTTGGCTAAACTCGAAAACCAAGTGGTGCATAGAGAGTTAATCTTAAATGCAGTATGGGGTAAAGACGATTATTTTGTCGGAAGGAGTTTAGATGTTTTTATCACAAAATTGAGAAAATATTTTGCCAATGACCCAAATGTTGGCATTGAAAACATCCATGGAATTGGTTTTAAACTCATAGTTCAAGAAGAATAGTGTTTACAATTTGTTTGAGTAAAGAAAGAAAAGCAATTGATTAAAACGAGTTGTATTCGCTAAATATTTTTTCTAAAACTTTAATATACTTGAAAATTCTTCTAATTTTGCAGAAATTATGGCTCCGTAGCTCAACTGTATAGAGCACTGGATTTCGGCTCCAGCGGTTGTGGGTTAGAATCCCGCCGGGGTCACTAAG
>Ga0209075_1000723_pt1 | contig 31846 bp, 34 predicted proteins | sample Stecom2011_FD_187523 | JGI IMG/M metagenome (GOLD analysis project Ga0209075, IMG submission 187523) | Agricultural soil microbial communities from Utah to study Nitrogen management - Steer compost 2011 (SPAdes) (version 2) | ecosystem: Environmental > Terrestrial > Soil > Agricultural land...
GGATTCCTTAAACAAGGAATGCGCGTGGCTGTACCATTTGGGAAAACAAAAATTTATACCGCAATTGTTTATCAAATTCATCAAAGCGCGCCAGTTGGATATGAAACAAAATCCATAGACCATATACTTGATCAGGAACCAATTATTACCACACTACAAATTAAACATTGGGAGTGGATGGCTTCCTATTATATGTGTTCTTTAGGTGAAGTTGTAAAAGCTGCACTGCCAAGTTCTTTTTTGTTAGAAAGTGAAACCATCGTTAAACTTAAAGGGAAGGAACCTGTTAATGTAAAGCTTTTATCAGATAATGAGCTGTTAGTATATGATGCACTCCAATATCAATCTTCGCTACATATCAATGCTGTTAAGGCTATTTTAGATCAAAAGCACGTTGTTTCTGTAATTAAAAAGTTGATAGAAAAAGGACTAGTTGAAGTAGAGGAAACGGTTTATGAACAATATACACCTAAGCTAAAGCGCTATGTGAAACTATCTTCACAGTATGACTCTGAAGGAAAACTAAAAGAACTTCTTGATAATCTAAGTCGTGCACCAAAGCAGAAAGAACTATTAATGAATCTTTTTGTTCTTAAGAGTCAATCAAAAAAACCTATTGATGCAGTAGCACTTCAGAAAAAGAGTAACGCATCGGCATCTACGTTAAAGGCACTGATAGATAAAGAAATTATAGAGGAATATTTTATTCAAAAAGATAGAGTAGAGTTTTCAGGGGTTGCTTCTACAGAAATTAAAACTTTAAGCGAAAGTCAGCAAATAGCATTTCATGAAATAAAGGAGCTGTTTAAAGAGCAAAATGTTGTTCTTCTACACGGTGTAACTTCAAGCGGAAAAACTGAAGTTTACTCACGAATAATTAAGGAGAATTTAGACTCGGGAAAGCAAGTGCTCTATATGTTGCCTGAAATTGCTTTAACAACCCAATTAATAAGTAGGCTACAAAAGTATTTTGGAGAGCGAATATCGGTTTATCATTCTAAGTATTCAGTAAATGAACGTACTGAAGTGTGGAATAACTTACTTGAAGAAAAATCGAAAGCACAAATCATTGTTGGTGCACGTTCTTCTTTATTTCTTCCCTTTAAGAATCTTGGCTTGGTGATAGTAGATGAAGAGCATGAGCCTTCTTTTAAACAGTATAATCCTGGACCAAGGTATAATGCGAGAGATAGCGCTGTTGTTTTAGCTCATTTACATAAATCAAAACTATTGATGGGTTCGGCAACTCCATCATTAGAGAGTTATCATAACGCTAAATCAGGAAAATATGGACTGGTTAATTTAAAAAAGCGCTTCGGAAATGTTTTAATGCCCGATATAGAGCTGATAGACATTAAGGAAAAGAATAAGAAAAAACAGATGACTGGTCATTTTAGTGATCGACTGTTAGAAGAAATGCATGAAGTTTTGAATAACGGCGAGCAGATTATTATTTTCCAAAACCGCCGTGGCTATTCACCAATTGTAGAATGTACCACTTGTGGTGTAGCTCCACAATGCCCTAATTGTGATGTGAGTCTAACATATCACCAAAAAAAGAACCAACTACGCTGTCACTACTGTGGATATCACATGACCATGATGCTAAATTGTATTGCGTGTGGTAGTCAAACTTTAGACACAAAAGGATTTGGTACAGAGCAGATTGAAACCGAGTTGAAATCATTGTTTCCAAAGCATTCTATTGCGCGAATGGATCAAGATACTACACGAGGAAAACATGCTTATTCAAAACTGATAGATGCTCTTGAAAATCAAGAAATAGATATTTTGGTAGGAACACAAATGCTTGCTAAAGGTTTAGACTTTAGAAACATTGGACTTGTAGGTGTTATGAATGCAGATAATTTATTGCATTTCCCCGATTTCAGAGCTCACGAACGAAGCTTTCAGTTGTTACAACAGGTAGCAGGACGATCGGGAAGGACTAAAAAAAGAGGGAAGGTACTAATTCAAACATTTAACACTTACCATCAAATCCTCAAACAAGTTAGTGTGAACGATTATGAAGGAATGGGGAAGGAGCAATTGAATGAACGCTATCAATATAAGTATCCGCCTTATTACAGGCTTATAAAACTTGAATTCAAGCACAAAAACTTTATTCAAGTTCAAAAAGCAGCAACATGGTTTGGGCAAGCACTGCAGAATCAGTTTAATGAAAATGTGTTGGGACCAGAACAACCACCTGTGGGGCGAATTCGAAATCAATTTATTTTCAATCTAATGCTGAAGATTCCCAAATCTCAATCATTAGAAGCAACAAAGAAGTATATTGCCAATGTGGAACGTCGGTTCAACTCTGTAAAAGAGTTTTCTAGTGTTCGAATTAATATAGATGTCGACTGTTATTAAAGTGGAAAAACATAATTTTCCTGCTAGTGGAGTGAAATATTTCTTACAACCATTTGTCGAAGTTTTGAAAAGCTTTTGATAAAAGGTGTAATCTTCAGAACTATTTTATAGTTTCTTCAAAGACAATGTGATATTCTGTTTGATGGTAAGAAATAAAATATTACTTTTGCACCCTCTTGGCAGAAAGCCAAAAAAAATATAATTATTAATTTTATACGATTTTTTATGAATCATTATGAAACTGTTTTCATCTTAAATCCCGTTTTATCTGAAGACCAGATAAAGGAGACAGTGAAGAAATATGAAGATTTTCTTATTTCTAAAGGTGCTAAGATGATATCCAAAGAAGATTGGGGACTAAAGAAACTAGCTTACCCAATTCAAAAGAAAAAAAGTGGTTTTTATCATCTTTTTGAGTACACCGTAGAAGGTGACGTTGTGAATGAACTTGAGACTGCATTTAAAAGGGATGAACGTTTTATGCGTTACCTTTCAGTGAGCTTAGACAAGCACGCAATTGCTTGGGCAGAGAAAAGACGTAACCGCAATAAAAAATCAGCTTAAATTATGGCAACACTACAACAACAAGCAAAAGGAAAAAAAGACGGTGAAATCAGATACCTGACACCGTTGAATATTGAAACAAGCAAGACTAAGAAGTACTGTATGTTCAAAAGGTCAGGCATTAAATATGTTGATTATAAAGACGCAGATTTCTTATTAAGATTTGTTAACGAGCAAGGAAAGATTCTTCCAAGAAGATTAACAGGAACTTCTTTAAAGTATCAGCGTAAAGTAGCTGTAGCTGTTAAAAGAGCTCGCCATTTGGCATTGATGCCGTATGTAACGGATTTATTAAAATAAAAACCAGAAACTGATATGGAACTTATATTAAAGAAAGACGTAGAGAATCTGGGTTTTACAGATGATCTTGTTCAAGTAAAGAATGGATATGGCCGGAACTACTTAATTCCACAAGGCTATGCTATTTTAGCGACTCCTTCTGCTAAAAAATCTTTGGCAGAAACTCTTAAACAAAGAGCGTTTAAAGAGAAGAAAATTGTTGATGAAGCAAAATCTCTATCTGAAAAAATGGCTGGATTGGATATTAAAATTCCAGCTAAAACAGGTGAGGGTGATAAATTGTTTGGTTCTGTAACTAACGGAGACCTTTCAGAAATTCTTGAAAAAGAAGGAATCACTATCGACAAGAAATATATAGCTATTGCTGGAGGTGTTATTAAGCGCGCTGGTCAATATGAAGCTACAGTTCGTTTTCACAGAGATGTGATTGGAACACTTACATTCGATGTTGTTCCTGAAGCTAACTAAGCAAAGGAAATAACTTATAGATAACAAACCTTTTCCAGCCTTTGGGAAAGGTTTTGTTTTTTAAATCAACTAGAAATATCCGCAATTGTCAAAATATATAAAAGTCGAAGACAATAAAAACAGTTCAATGAAATACGCTAGACTTACAAAAGAGCAGTTTGAAGAACTACATCAAGAATTTATAAACTTCTTGGCAACTCAATCTATAACTGCTGAAGAATGGAAAGAGCTAAGGGCTACTAAACCTGAAGTGGTAGAACAAGAATTAGATGTTTTTAGCGATTTAGTTTGGGAGGGTGTTTTAAATAAAGTGAAATACCTAGAGCACATTTCTCCGCGACAGTTAATGTTATTTCATATTTCAGAAACACATATGGATTTAGTGGGAATTAAAATTGACAATGATCAAATTGATATCACTACTGAGTATGGTTATAAATGGCTACAACAAAACATTCAAGATGATGCAGTAAGCCTATTTACTTCTACAAAGGCAATTAAAGGTGATAGAAATAAAGATATTTTTGTTTTGATTCAACAAGGCGCAGTAATCACCAAAGGCCAACTGTTTAACTATTTCAACGACTTGCTTTAGAAGATTGAAATAATTAAAGCTTACTCTGTGGCTTAGAGGTATAGTAAAGCTACTACTTGCTATAGCCTGAATTATTCGTATCGTAAACTTTCAATTGGATCTAAACGAGCTGCTTTTGTTGCAGGGTAAGACCCTGCAATAAGTGCTACAATAAATGTAATGATTGTAGCCCAAATCATGGCGACCCATGGTAAACTGAAGTTGAACTCAAATATTTTAGCAAATAAAAAGCCTGTTAAAACACCAAGAATTATTCCTAAAATACAACCAAACTGGCCTATAACTATAGTTTCCATAAAAAATTGAGTAGAAATAGTAGCTCGTTTAGCACCTAATGCTTTACGAATTCCTATTTCTCTTGTTCGTTCTGTTACTGAAACTAACATAATATTCATCAAAGCAATTGAGGAACCAAGGATTGTAATGATGCTGATAATCCACGCAGAAACCTCTAAATAAACAGTGATTGATGCAATACGGTTTATCAAGTCGTCGCTTCGTTCAAGTCCGAAGTTATTAGACTCTAAAGGGCTCAAGCCACGAATATTTCTAAAAGTAATAATAGCTTCATCTTGGGCAGCTTCCATCATGTTTTTATCATCAACTTTAACGCTGATATTGTAGTTGATATTGGGTTGTGTGTATATTCCTCGGGCAACTTGTACGGGGATTAGCACCTTTAGATCTTGATTATTTCCGAAGCTAGAACCTTTTGATTCTAATATTCCAATAATAGTAAACCTGACTCCACGGATGCTAATTGTTTTTCCAATAGGATCTTCATCTTTAAATAGGCTTTTAAGAAAATCAGAACCCAATAAACATACTTTATTGTTGTTTTCTATATCAAATATGGTGAAGTTTCGTCCTAGTTCAACTTCAGTTCCCGTGTTTTCAAGATAGTTTTCATTCACGCCGTATACTTGAACCTCTGGATCTGTTTTTTCTGAACCGTACTTTACTTCAGCTGCACCTGTTGCACGAAAGGATAATGAAGTTTTGGTTAATGGAAAATCGTATTTAGTCATAAACTCACGAACGTCGTTATAGCTAATGATAGGATTTATCTTTTCACGCTCTCCGCTTCCACTACTTTGGACTTCAAACTCATATTGCCGAAGACTGAAAGTGTTTGCTCCCATAGAAGCGAAGTTCGATGATATAGTAGATTCAAGCGCGTTTACGGCACTTAAGATTCCAACTAAAGCCCAAATACCAATCCCGATAATTACAATAGTAAGTATCGTTCGTAGTAGCTGACTTTTAATAGATTCGAGGGCGATTCGAACATTTTCCCGAAAGAGTGAAAACATGGTTTATATTTATGTGTCTCATTAGACTAAGAAAGTGGGATAAAGTTACTATTATTTAGGATATTTGTTGTTTGAAAATTAATAGATCGTAAGTAGCCGTCAGGATCAGGTAATTGGAAGCTGAATATTTAATAAACGATCTAAAATTCTAACTTGTAAATTTTAACCACTCAATGAAACCATCTCTACCAAAAGGCACTCGTGACTTCGGTCAAGAAGAAGTATCTAGGCGTAACTATATTTTCAACATCATTAAAGAAAACTTTTCGCTTTATGGATTTCAACCTATAGAAACTCCATCTTTTGAAAACAGTGAAACTCTAATGGGTAAATACGGAGAAGAAGGTGATCGATTAATTTTTAAAATTTTAAATAGTGGAGACTATCTTTCAAAGGTGAAAGATGAGGTGTATGTTGAGCGAGATAGCAACAAGATGACTCCTTATATTTCAGAAAAGGCTTTAAGATATGATTTAACTGTGCCATTTGCACGTTATGTCGTGCAGCATCAAAACGAAATTACTTTTCCTTTTAAGCGCTATCAAATTCAACCAGTTTGGCGAGCAGATAGACCTCAAAAGGGTCGGTTCCGTGAGTTTTTTCAATGTGATGCCGATGTTATAGGTTCCACTTCATTATGGCAAGAAGTAGAGTTTGTTCAATTGTATGATGCTGTTTTCAGTAAACTCGGACTGAAGGGTGTAACAATTAAAATTAACAACCGAAAAGTACTTAGTGGTATTGCTCAAGCTATTGGAGCAGAGGATAAGCTAATAGACTTTACTGTTGCTTTAGATAAATTGGATAAAATTGGTGAAGATGGCGTTAAAAAGGAGATGCGAACAAAAGGCATTACAGAAGAAGCACTAGATAGACTTCAGCCTTTGTTTTCACTTAGTGGTTCGGCCAATGAACAGCTAAAAGGGCTAAAAGAAATACTAGGTGATTCTGAAATCGGGATGAAAGGTATTGAAGAACTGGATTTTATAGTTTCTACAGTTGAATCTATCGGGTTACAGACTGCTAATCTTCAAATTGATGTAACGCTAGCAAGAGGCCTTAATTATTACACAGGTGCAATTATAGAGGTTTCGGCACCAGAAGGCGTTAGCATGGGTAGCATTGGCGGAGGAGGAAGGTATGACGATCTTACTGGAATCTTCGGATTAAAAAACATGAGTGGGGTTGGAATTTCATTTGGATTAGATAGAATTTATTTGGTAATGGAAGAGCTAAAACTTTTTCCAGAAACCATATCTGAAACAACAAGAGCACTATTTATCAATTTTGGAGAAAAAGAAGCAATTTATGCAATGAATGCTATTTCTAAATTGCGAATAGAGGGTGTTAAGGTTGAGTTATATCCAGATGTCGCCAAAATGGGGAAGCAAATGGGATATGCAGATAAACGAAATATTCCGTTTACCGTGTTGGCAGGAGATTCTGAAATGAAAAATGAGGTTTTTACTCTAAAAGACATGCACACTGGCGATCAGAAGAGTCTGAGCTTTCAAGAACTAATGAAGGAGCTTAAAGACTAAGAGCTTTTACTTTGAAAAACGTTTGGTGAAGCAAATTCAGACACATCTTTTATTTGAATAAATTAGACTTGTTTGGTGGGGAGAATAATTTTATCAAAATAATAAAATTATTGCTTGTGCCACATTAATTTGTTTTTATCTTTGCACCCGCCTATGGAAAAGCTTTGGCATGAAATAGGGCAAATATAATGGCGAGGTAGCTCAGCTGGTTAGAGCGCAGGATTCATAACCCTGAGGTCACGGGTTCAAGTCCCGTCTTCGCTACTAAAATAAGATCCTTCCCAAAAGCGGAAGGATTTTTATTTTTAAGCCTAATTTTTTTGATATAATTTTTATTAATCCATTTGACATTATGATTAATATCTATATATTGGGCATCATCTAACGAATTACTATGGAAGAGAAAATTAAATACGAAATGGAGTTCCCTATTCAGGTTTCACCATCACTATTATACCAGTATATATCCACACCTTCTGGTTTGTCTGAATGGTACGCAGATAATGTAAATTCACGAGGAGAATTCTTTTCATTTATATGGTCTGGAAGCGAAGAAAAAGCTAAACTTCTAATTAAAAAAAGTCCAGAAAGGATTAAATTTAGGTGGTTAGAAGACGAGGGTAAAGATTTTTTCTTTGAACTCAGAATTCAGGTTGATGAAATTACAAAAGATGTAGCCTTAATTATTACTGACTTTGCAGAAGAAGATGAAGTGGAAGAAGGTAAATTATTATGGGAAAACATGGTTTCTAATCTAAAACAAGTGCTGGGTTCTACCTAAAAACTATACAAATCACTAACTTTGAACCATCCATAAAACGGATGGTTTTTTTATATGATAAACTTAAATGGAAATCTTCTTCAGGAAGATCAATCTGCAATAGCAATAAATAATAGAGGCTTGAACTATGGCGATGCGGTTTTTGAAACGTTACGTTTTTCGGGTGGGAAGATATACTTTTGGGAAGATCATTACTTTAGATTAATGGCTTCTATGCGAATTCTACGAATGGAGATACCTATGAACTTCACAATGGAATTCTTAGAAGAAGAAATTTTAAAAACTTTTAGTTCTATTATAGATCGCTCTAAAGGTTATCGTGTAAAACTACTTGTTTGGCGCAAATCTGGTGGTAAATATACGCCTCAAATCAAAGAGGTAGAATATGCTATTTCGTTTGAAGAAATAGGAAATCCTTTTTATACTCTAAGTCGATCTAAAAACGAAGTCGAGCTTTTCAAGGATTACTTTGTTATTTCTGGCTTGCTTTCTACATTAAAAACTACAAGTAGATTAATAAATATACTTGGAGGAATTTTTGCAAAAGAGAATGATTATGACAATTGCCTTTTGTTAAACGAACAAAAACAAGTGATTGAAGCTCTCAATGGGAATTTATTTTTAGTTGCAGGAAACACCATTAAAACACCACCACTAACCGATGGATGCATAAACGGGATTATGAGAAAACAAGTGTTAGCAATATTAGAATCAATGCCACATTATGAAGTAAGAGAGGCTTCAATTTCTCCATTTGAACTACAAAAGGCAGATGAGTTGTTTATCACCAATATAATAGGAGGGATTATGCCTATTACGAAATATCGAAGAAAAGAATATGGAAACGAACTAGCTGAAGAGTTGGTGTCTAAATTAAATATTCGAGCTAAACTGGGTTAGTTTGCACTCGGATTTTCAGGGGCGTTTGACCAAAGAAGGTAGTCTCCGCCAAGCTCTATCATTTTCTCTCTCCAAAAATTCACATTTGTCTTTTCGATAATGCTGCCGTTATGCTTGTTTTGAGTTACTACCCAGGAGCTTAATTCGAGTTCCTGTTCTAGTTGATTACTTTCCCATCCGGAATACCCTAAGAAGAATCGGATTTGATGTTTTTTTAATCGGTCTTCCTTCAATAAATCAAGAATAGTGTCAAAATCGCCACCCCAATATATTCCTTCAGATATTTTGATGCTATCAGGAATTAGCTCAGGGACAGTGTGAATAAAGTATAGATTATCTTGTTCTACAGGCCCTCCGTTATAGATAGGGAGGTCTGAAGTAATTCCAGGTACAAAATCTCGAACCTTATAGCGTAGAGGCTTGTTCAATATAAAACCAACAGATCCGCTTTCGTTATATTCCGCAAGTAATACTACAGCACGAGTGAAGGACACATCTCCAATGATTGAAGGCTCAGCGACTAATAAATGGCCTTTAGCAGGTTTAATAGTGGTCATGTTTTATTTATATAGAAAAATAAATCTAAGTAATAATTTTAAAAAGACCAAAAATATCAACTAAAAAGATTCAAGTTGCTAATAAATTAATGGGATTATTGCTGATTTATGAAGTTATGATAAAAATTAAGAAATAAAAAATCCCTCTTGGTGTAAGAAGGATTTTGAATCTTGTAACTTGGTGTAAGTTAATTAGTTTACACTGCTTTGTAATTCTGATCCTGCTTTGAATTTCACAACGTTTTTAGCTGCGATTTGGATAGTTTTTCCAGTTTGTGGGTTTCTTCCTTCACGTGCAGCTCTTTTTGAAACTGACCATGATCCAAAACCTACTAAAGAAACTCTGTTTCCTTTCTTAAGAGATCCAGAAACATTGTCTAGGAAAGATTCTAATGCTTTCTTAGCAGCAGCTTTAGTAATTCCGGCATCAGCTGCCATTGCATCGATTAAATCTGATTTGTTCATAACTTCTTTGATTAAATTGTTGGTTAAACTTCGATTAATTGCTTTACAAATTTAAAAGGATTATCCGTTCAGGCAAGTAAGGACAAGGGAAATCGACGATTTTGTTAATAACTTTGGTAAATTGTTAATAAGCTAAGTGTTTTTCAGTCCTTTTTTTGGAAAATCACTGCTGACAAGGGTTTACAATAGTTCGGAATCTTCAGAAAAAGAAAAACCATTCAATAGTGAAATAACATCCATTTTACGTTTGCCTGGTAATTGTAATTCTTTCACCTCAATAAACCCTCCTGAACAGGCAATTTTTAATTCTTTTTTAGTTGCATGGACTTTTCCAACTGTTAGGTCGTGTTCTGATTCCTCAAAAGTTCCAGCATAGATTTTCATCTTTAACTCTTCGTCGTTGTTTTTTAAAATAGACCATGCCACAGGGTAAGGAGAAAGCCCTCTTATGAAGTTTTCTATCTCTTTACCGTTTAGTGTCCAATCTATACGTGTGTTTTCAGGAGTGAGTTTTGGTGCATCTTTTAAAGTGTCGGAGTTTATTTGTGATTTGGGTTTTGCTTGATCATTTTCAATAAGCTCAAGAGTTTCTAACACTAACTCACTTCCTTTCTGCTTCAATTTGTCGTGAAGTGTTTCTGCATTTTCATCTTTGTCTATAGAAACTTCTTTATTAGCTATTATATCTCCTGTGTCGATTTTTTCATCAATGAAGAATGTAGTAACGCCTGTTTTTGCTTCGCCATTGATAATAGCCCAGTTTATGGGTGCAGCTCCTCTATATTGAGGTAGGAGAGAAGCATGAAGGTTAAAAGTGCCGTATTCAGGGATTTGCCAAACTACTTTTGGAAGCATTCTAAAAGCTACAACAACTTGTAGGTTTGCATCAAGACTTTTTAATTCATCAATAAACGATTCGTCTTTTAGATTAGTAGGCTGCATTACATGCAAGTTTTTCGATTGAGCATATTCTTTTACTGCAGAGGCCATTAGTTTACGACCACGGCCTGCTGGTCTATCTGGAGCTGTAATCACAGCTACAACATTTTTACCTGCTTCTATTATTTCTTTTAGAACTCCAACCGCAAAATCGGGAGTTCCCATAAATACTATTCTTAATTCTCTAGACATTCTTTTAGTTTCTATAAAATTGGTTCCTTGGATTGATCTTTATTTTTTCACCATCTACTAATAGCCGAATAACTTTTGTGATTTTCTCTTCTTCAATATTTAATTTCCCACATATTTCACGAGACGAAAGCTCGCTACCTTCTAATATAGCAAGAATATTTTTTGCAATCTCGTGAATTTCATTTTTAGATAACTCTGAAGTATTAGGCTTGCATACAGAACAAACACCACACTTTGCTGCATTGGTTTCGCCAAAATATGAAACCAATTGGATGCTTCTACAAGTTTTTGTGTTCTCAATATAATTGAGCATAGATTTTACTTGCAGAGTTTTTTTCTGATTAAGAGCTTTAATTTCTCTTGAGATTACATTGATTGTCTTGTTGTCTTCTCTTGGAACTAAAAAGGTTAAAGTAGCATCTGTTATCTGTAAGCTCATTTCTATAACTAAATCGCGCTCCATTTTTTGTAAAGCAGAGATAACTACTTCTAATGGCTGACCTGTTTTAGAAACAATTAAATCGAGGTTTATGGAAGTAGGCATTTCAAAAATTCCTCCGTAAATTCTGAGAATAGTTTTTCCTATAACTGAAACCCCGAGGTCTTTCTCAAAATAGTTTAAAAGTGCGTCGGAAGAAATCTTAAATTGAACAGTAGACTTTCTTCCAAATTCTTGTGAAAGTTGAATTACACCCAACCTATCTAGGCTGTTTAGGGCATTATAGGCTAAAAGCGTATTTAAATCATATGTTTGGCAGAACTGTGAGAAATTGAAATTGTGTTTTGTAAACTCACCTTCACCGTATGAAATTTGAAAGTAATTATTGAGTTTACGATAAATTGTTTTAATGTCTGAAGGCGTTGCAAGTGAATCGACAAACTGTTTTTTTACGTGGATTTTATCGTAGTCATTATAAATAAGAACAGCTTCTGAATACTTTCCATCACGTCCTGCACGTCCTGCTTCTTGAAAATAGCTTTCTAAGCTTTCAGGGATTTGAAGGTGAACTACAAAACGAACATTGGGGTGGTCAATGCCCATTCCAAATGCGTTGGTAGCAACCATTGTTGAAATAGATCCACTACGCCAAGAGTCGAGTTTCTTGGTCTTTTCTTTAGAAGAAATACCTCCGTGATAAAAAGTGCTTGTAATTCCTAAAGAGTTTAGTTGTTCGCTGATTTCTATTGAGCTTTTTCTGCTTCGCACATAAACTATGGCAGATCCGGTGTTGTTTTTCAGAATTTTTTCGGCTTCATAAAGCTTATCGTCTGCTTGAAAAACTTGGTAGGAAAGATTCTCTCTAACAAAAGAGTTTTTAAATATAGAAGGGAACTCTAATTGAAGCTCTGAAATTGTATCTTCAAGTACTTCTGAAGTGGCTGTTGCAGTAAGAGCAATAATGGGGGTGAGAGGGTGTAGTTTACGTAAAACTGTTATGTTTTTATAAGCAGGTCTAAAGTCATTTCCCCATTGTGAAATACAGTGAGCTTCATCTATAGCGATGAGGTTTACATTCATTTCACGGATATAATTTTGAACAACTTCTTGCTGCAGTCTTTCGGGGGAGAGGTACAGGAATTTGTAGTTGCCATACCGTGCATTATCTAATTGACTACTTAGTTCGTTAAAAGAAATGCCTCCTGTTATTTTAAGAGCTTTAATGCCTTTTTGATTAAGAGCATTAACTTGATCTTCCATTAGGGCTACTAATGGAGAGATAACTATACAGATGCCATCCATAGCCATTGCTGGCAGTTGAAAACATAGAGATTTTCCACCACCTGTTGGCAAAAGTGCTACAGTATCTTTTCCATTAAGAACGGAAGTAATAATATCTTCTTGTGTTGGTCTAAAAGAATTGTAACCCCAATAATGTGCAAGGATGTCTTTAACACTTTTCAAGATAAATTTTTAATGGTCTCCAAGATATAATCTACCCGCTGTTTTATAGTGCCCACGGGTACTTCATGAGTAATATAGCCATAATCTTCATATCCTTTCTTTAGGAAGTGGAAAATTTTTTCGGCTTGCTCAAAAGATTCATATCGCTCGTCGTCTTGTTCGTATATATCCTCCCAAGGTGGAAGAACGAAGATAGTGTCATATCGATGATTTTGGCATTTTTCTGAAAATACTTCTGGGTAAGAAGTTTCTGCAAAGTCTAGGTATGCAGTAACGTCGGGTATGCCACGATCATAGAATAATACTTTAGAATCACATTTCTCGCCAGCTTTGTATTGTTCTATTCGGCCTTCAAGCAGCATTTCACTAAATAACATAGGGTTTTCGAGAAACAACTGATCTATTCCCTTTTTTTTCGCCTGCTTGATTATCTCTCTCGAAACTTCGTGCATGACAGAATGCCCCTCTTTTTCCATTAAATTGATTAAAGCGGTCTTTCCTGAGCCAGGCCCTCCGGTGATTACTACTCTTTTTGTTTCCAAGAATTTAATTTTCTACAAAGTAAATAAATAATAATTGATAGTGAAAGCTTATATTTGCCAACCTATAGCAAAATTTATTAATGGAAAAGGATACGAAAGCGGAAGAATTTTACAAGCGTTTGAAAAGTCAATTGGAAGAAGATACTAGTTGGCCATCGCCGTTTCTCTTCAAATTTATTGTACCTGCCGAGCTTGATAAAATAGCTGAAGTTCGCGTTGTGTTTGATGGAATGAATGCCGATATAGTTACTCGTGATTCTAAAAACGGTAAGTATACAAGTATCTCCATTAGAGTAACCATGGATTCACCTGACGCAGTTATTGAAAAATATCTGCAAGTTTCAAAGGTAGAAGGAGTGATTTCATTATAATTTTAGTATTTTGCGACAGAGAGGAAAACTATCCTTTCTAAAATTTATTACCTCAAACAACATTTATTATCCCCAGATAACCCTTTATTATTTTGATACACGAAGTAGGACAAATAGAGTATAATACAGAGCGTCCAAGCCTGATTATTCCCGAATATGGACGTCATATCCAAAAAATGGTTGACTATGCAGTTAACCTAGAGAACAGAGAAGATCGAAATAAAATAGCGCGAAGCATTATTTCTGTGATGGGAAATCTAAATCCCCATTTGCGTGATGTTCCTGACTTTCAACCTATGTTGTGGGATCAATTGTTTATTATTTCTGATTTTAAATTGGATGTGGATTCACCGTATCCAATTCCTACTAAAGAAGAACTCAACGAGCGTCCCCAGCCACTAAAATATCCTCAAAACCATCCGAAATACAGGTTTTATGGCAATAACATTAAACGTATGATTGATGTAGCTAAAGATTGGGAAGATGGTGATAAAAAAGATGGTCTTATTTTAACCATCGCTAATCACATGAAGAAAAGCTTCCTTAATTGGAATAAAGATACTGTTGATGATCAAGTAATATTCAACCATTTATTTGAGCTTTCAGAAGGGAAAATAAATCTAAAGCAGAGTCAAGAAGACTTAAGTAATGCTGCCGATTTATTAAAGAGTAAAAAACGTTTTAATAATACTGGCGTCAAAAGCAAGAACCACAAATCCGGAGGTAACCGCGGTCGTAAACGTCATTAATATTTCACATTAATTTATGGGAACTTTTCAAATTGAAGGCGGTCATAAGCTGAAAGGCGAAATTACGCCCCAAGGAGCCAAGAATGAAGCACTACAAATACTTTGTGCAGTTTTATTAACTCCTGAAAAAGTTATAATCGAGAACATTCCTGATATTCTCGACGTTAATCAACTCATCAGAATACTCGAAAAATTAGGAGTGAAAGTTGAAAAACTTGACAAAGGCAAATATTCTTTTATTGCCGATGAAGTTAATTTAAACTACTTAGAGTCAGAACTTTTTAAGAAAGATGGAAGCTCTCTTCGAGGATCTATAATGATTGTAGGTCCGCTTTTAGCACGATTTAGAAAAGGATATATTCCAAGACCTGGAGGTGATAAAATTGGAAGAAGAAGACTCGATACTCACTTTGAAGGATTTATAAAGTTAGGGGCTAAATTCCGCTATAACAGAGAAGAGCGATTCTATGGTGTTGAAGCACCAGAAGGTTTGAAAGGAGCGTATATGCTTTTAGATCAAGCTTCTGTGACTGGGACAGCTAATATTGTAATGGCAGCAGTTCTAGCAAAAGGAACTACAACTATATACAATGCAGCTTGTGAGCCTTATATTCAGCAGTTATGTAAGATGCTAAACTCTATGGGAGCTAAAATTTCTGGAGTAGGTTCTAACCTGCTTGTGATTGAAGGTGTAGAAAGTCTTGGCGGATGTACTCACAGGGTTTTGCCAGATATGATTGAAATTGGAAGCTGGATTGGAATGGCTGCTATGACCCAAAGTGATATTACAATAAAAAATGTTAGTTGGGAGAATTTAGGAATCATTCCAGAAACTTTCAGAAAACTTGGAATAGTATTAAATAGAGTAGGAGATGATATTCATATTCCCGCTCAAGAAGAATATGAAATCCAAGGGTATATAGACGGATCGATTCTAACAGTTTCCGATGCGCCTTGGCCAGGGTTTACACCCGATTTATTGAGCATTGTTCTTGTGGTTTGTACTCAAGCCAAAGGAAGTGTTTTAATCCATCAGAAGATGTTTGAAAGTCGTTTGTTCTTCGTGGATAAACTTATCGATATGGGAGCTAAAATTATTTTATGCGATCCGCATAGAGCAACTGTTATCGGACACAACTTCAAATCTAATCTAAGAGCAACTACAATGGTTTCGCCTGATATTAGAGCAGGTATCTCCTTGTTAATTGCTGCGTTGTCTGCGCAAGGAACAAGCACAATCCACAATATTGAGCAGATTGATAGAGGCTATGAAAATATAGACGAAAGGCTACGTGCTTTAGGAGCAAAAATTACAAGGACCGAATAGTTTAAACTTTTCGGTTCTTGTTGATTTCATCTTGAAGTTTTCTGCGTAGCTTTTGTTCACGCTCTAGACTATTCCGACGATAATCTTCGATTTCGATTTCTAATTCAGCTATTTTAAGTTGAGCTGCATTAATTATTTTATGGCTGTTTATAAACCTGTAAAATAGAAAACCGCCAATTAGACTTAGTGCACCTATTATACTCCACATAAAAGTGTTGTATGTAGATTTTGTAGTCAAAATGCCAAATACCTCAATTCCTTCTTCCTTTTCTTTTGCAAGTTCAAGGTCTTCTTGAGTTATTCTTAAGCTATTGTGGAGGGAATCAATTTTACTTTTTCGTTTATTAAGTTCGCTTTTCTGGGTTTCAATGTCTTTTTTTAAACTAGAAATTGAATCCAAAACATTTCTCCTTATAGAGGCTAATTGAGTTTTCTTAACTACTTTATATTCTTGATAGCTGTTGCTTTTTTCGAAAGCTTCAGTCATTTGGTCATCTAAAGTGTTTTTTCTAACCTCTACTAAATCCTGTGCATTTCCTGAAAATGATAGAACGGATATTGAAAAAACTAAGAATATAAACTGCTTCATAATTATTGGTATTGCAATACTAAGTTTACTTAACTGTACAAGAGTAGCAAAATTGTACAGAATGACATAAATATAGAATCGATTTAGACTTTCTTTAACACGTGGAATATCACTGCACAAGTTAATTAAGAAAGTGCAGTTTTATATGTAATTAGGCATCTTTCTCTTGCTTCTTTATGATCTACCATCATTTTGGGGTAGCTGGAAGTACCAAATTCTGGAATCCATTTTTTAATGTACTCGAGGTCTTTGTCAAATTTTTTGAGTTGGGTAGTGGGATTAAATATTCTAAAATAAGGAGCGGCATCTACCCCGCAACCTGCGGCCCATTGCCAATTTCCTACGTTGCTTGACATTTCATAATCCAATAGTTTATTTGCGAAATAGGCTTCTCCCCAGCGCCAATCAATAAGTAAATGTTTACACAAAAAACTTGCTGCTACCATGCGAACACGATTATGCATAAATCCAGTATTATTTAGTTCACGCATTCCTGCATCAACTAAAGGATAGCCTGTTATTCCTTCTTTCCACTTTTCGAATTCGGCTTCGTTGTTTCGCCAAATAATTCGATCGTATTTAGGTTTGAAAGCATTGTGTGTAGTTTCAGGGAAATGCCAAAGAATTTGCATGAAAAACTCACGCCATATCAGCTCTTGCCAAAAGACTTCATTGTTTTCTGATGAGGCTTTTTCAATTACTTTTCTAATACTTATCGTTCCAAATCGTAAATGAGGACCGACACGTGAAGTAGCATTTAACGCCGGGAAATTGCGGTTGTCTTCATAGTTTTGAATTAGTCCTTCAGAAATATCGTATTCCGGAACTACAATTTTAGACTGTTTAAATCCTAACTGAGACAAAGTAATTTCTGAGGCTCTAGAGTATTTGTAAAAATTTGATTTTAATTCGTTTAAGTTATAGTCTATTGGTTTATATTCATTTTTGAATTTATTTTTCCAAGACTTCATGTATGGTGTATATACTAAGTATGGTTTGCCATCGGCTTTTACAACTTCATCTTTTTCAAAAATCACTTGGTCTTTAAAAGAGTAGAAATTAACATTTTTTTTCGAAAGTATATTTTTTATTGATTTATCTCGATCTTGAGCATAAGGCTCATAATCGTGGTTTGCATAGACACTTTGAATTTGAAACTGCGAAGTAATTTCATCAAAAATGCATGTTGGACTGCCGTGATAAATTGAGAGTTGGCTTCCTATTTGCTTTAATTCAATTTGAATTCCCTGTAGTTTATTAAAGATGAAAGTAACCCTAGTATCATCTGCTGGAAGTTCGTCTATTATTTCTGTGTCGAATATAAATATGGGTAAAACAGGCAGTTTTCCTTGAAGCGCTTTAAAGAGTCCAACATTATCCTCCAATCGTAGATCTCTTCGGAACCAAAAAACGTTTATCTTAGGTTTTGTCATATCAATCTAAAGAACCGAAGAGTTTAGTTAGTTTGTTTTTTCTGAATTCGAAAATTTCATTCAGTTTGGGCTTAACTAGAATCGGGTGTGCTAATTGTCCTAATTTTCCAAAGGGCAGTTTATATTTAACTATATCTTCCATTTGAACTCCTCCATTTATTTCTTTTATAAAATGGGTGTGATGCCATAGAGAATATGGACCAAATCGTTGTTCATCAACAAAGTATTCCTCTTTTTTAACGTGGGTTATTTCAGTAACCCATTTTGTTTTTATTCCTAGAATAGGGGTTACTATATACTCTATAATTTGACCTGCATACATAGGTCTGTCTGCTTTAGACTGTATATGAAATCCCATATAATCAGGAGTAATTACTTTAAGATTATCAGGGTTAGATAAAAAGTCCCAAGCTTCGGAAACAGATATCGGTAGATTTTGAATAGAATGAAGTGTGTAAATTTTCATTCTATCTTATTTCTTATGATGGACTGTTAGTCTCTGGTTCATTCTTAAAAGACGATAAGTTGTACTACTCATTATTTTGTCTTTTATGCCTAGTTTAAAGATTTTTTGAAATACTTTTTTCATGATTGATAAAATTTACTTTAAAAGTAACTTGTTTGAACTTGATTAAATAACATTAAACAAAACATTAACAATCAGTATTAAAAACATAATAAATACATTTCTTTTAACAGATTTCAGACGCCATTTTCAAGCTATATTTAGGCTTTTGTTAACATAGATAAGTTAAAGCAAAGAGTATTTTCGTAGAAATTATTAAACACTTAAAATCAAACAGATGAAAAGGATTTTTTTACTTTTTGCCGTACTTTTATTTTCTTACGGAGTACATTCTCAAATTCAAACTCCTCAACCAAGCCCAGCTCAAAAAGTTGATCAGAAAGTTGGACTTACAGATGTAACTCTAGACTACTCACGTCCTTCTATGAGAGGAAGAGCTATTTACGGGAATTTAGTTCCTTTTGATAAACTGTGGAGAACAGGAGCAAATTCGAATTCTGTTATTTCTTTCAGTCACGATGTTGAAATAGGTGGAAAATCAGTTAAAGCTGGTTCTTATTCTATATTTTCAAAACCTGGGGTTTCTTCTTGGGAAGTTTATTTTTACAATGACACCAATAACTGGGGACTTCCAGAAAAATGGGATGATAAAAAGGTAGTTGCTCAAGTTAAAGTTCCTACAGTTCCAATGACAATAGATACAGAAACTTTTACTCTGTCTATAGATAATATTTCTAACGATTCTGCAACTTTAGGAATTCAGTGGGCTAAGACTTATGTGGGTGTTCCAATTAAGTTTCCTACAGATGAGATAGTTTCTTCAAATATTGATCGCGCAATGAATGGTCCTTCTTCTAGCGATTATTACGCTGCAGCAGTTTATTATTTTGAAGCAAATAAAGATATTCACCAGGCAAAAAAATGGATGGATAAAGCAATGGAGTTAAACAAAAAACCAATGTTTTATCAATTGCGTCAGAAGGCTTTAATCTATGCTAAAGCAGGAGATAAAAAAGGAGCTATTGAAGCAGCTAAAGAGTCTTTAGAAGGCGCTAAAAAAGCAGGTAATTCAGATTATGTTGCTCTAAACACTAAATCTTTGAAAGAATGGGGGGCTATGTAAATAGACTATAACCCTAATAGATTATAAATCAAAAAATGGCTGGTAGAAAACTCTATCAGCCATTTTTAATTTTACGTTTATTTTTTAATGGGGCTTATTATTTTTACGTCATGAAAGCTTATAGCCCCACGAATTATGCTAGAAATAGTGTCGTAAAGTACATTTGAGATTTGCATTTTTAATTCGCTTGTACTGTAAATCATACTTATTTCTCGAGCAGGCGAAGGATCTTTAAAATAATTTAGGTATTTGGTTTGTTCAGGAGCAAGGTCTAAAGTATGTAGATAGGGTAGAAGCGTCATTCCTAAACCTTCATCAGATAGCTTTACCAATGTTTCGAAGCTTCCACTTTCAAGCTGAAACTTCTCGTTATTATTGTTTTTTGAGGCTTTACACAAATTTATAATCCCATCACGGAAACAATGACCATCCTCGAGCAAAAGAATGTCCTGAAGGTCTAAATCGCTCGGTTCAAGTTGTTTTTTATCAAAAAGCCTATGGTTTTCTGGAATATACCCAACAAAAGGCTCGTAGTATAAAGGCCGTTCTTTAATACGTTCTTGCTCAAGAGGTGTTGCTGCAATTGCTGCATCTATTCCTCCTTCGTTCAATTGAGTGATTATTTCGTCTGTATTGAGCTCTTCAATCTTTAATTGAACTTTTGGATATCGGTTTGAAAAAGTCTTAAGAAACATAGGCAACAGAGTAGGCATCACCGTTGGAATTATTCCTAACCTAAATAAGCCTCCAATATATCCTTTCTCTTGATCCACAACATCTTGCATTCTTTCAGACTCGTTGACGATGTTTCTAGCTTGATCAACTATTTTCTTGCCTACTTCTGTTAATTCAATAGGCTTTTTGGTTCGGTCAAAAATTAGAATATCCAACTCTTCTTCAAGCTTTTGGATTTGCATGCTTAAAGTAGGTTGAGTAACGAAAACATTTTCAGCTGCTCGTGTAAAGTTTTGGTGTTCAGCTACAGCTAAAACGTATTTGAGTTGAGTGATTGTCATTGTAAGGAATATTTATACAAATATAAGATATGTATTGTATGTGTTTATAGTTGGAGTAGACAAATTCAATATTTAAAACAAAAATTTAAGCTTTTCTAAATACAAAAAATGAATTGTAGTTAGAAAATTAAAGCAGTCCGCGAGATTTGATTTCTAAATACTTGTTGATTGTGTTAACGGTTAAATTCTCTGGAGCAGTTAAAATTGAATGAATTCCGTGTTTATGAAGTTCATTAACAATCAGTTTTTTCTCGAAAATAAATTTTTCAGCTATAGTTTTTTCAAAGACTTGATGGGTTGTAGCAGCTTTCTTATCCATAAAAGATTTCAGTTCGGTGTTTTCAAAGAAGATAACAACCAAAAGGTGAATTTTATTAAGCGCCTTTAGATATGGAAGTTGCCGATTTAATGCATCCATAGTTTCAAAATTTGTGAAAAATAGTAGTAGGCTTCGTTGTTTTAAATGTCGTCGAATTTCTACATATAATCGAGCGAAATCACTTTCTGAAAAATCTGTTTCTACATTATAAAGGGTTTCAAGTATCAATTGCATTTGAGTGTTTTTCCTTTGAGCCATTACTTTGTCGCTCAGCTTTTTAGAAAAAGTGAAAACACCTGCTTTATCACTTTTTTTTAAAACGATATTTGAAATAACTAATGATGCATTGATAGAGTAGTCTAGTAAGCTTAGCTGATTGAAAGGCATTTTCATTACCCTTCCTTTGTCGATAACACAATAAACAGGTTGTGATTTTTCGTCCTGAAACTGGTTAACCATCAATTCGTTTCGTTTGGCTGTTGCTTTCCAGTTGATATTCCGAACGTCGTCTCCTCTTGTATATTCTTTAATTTGTTCAAACTCCATCGTGTGACCAATTCTTCTGATTTTTTTCAAGCCAAAAAGTTTTAATCTATTGGAGAAAGCGATAAAATCATACTTTTTTAGTTGAAGAAAAGAAGGGTAGTTCGGAACCATTTCTTCGGCAGAAAACTGTTGCCTACGTGCTACAAGTCCTAGTGCAGTTGATGAATATATATTGAGATTTCCAAAGTGATATTCTCCACGCTCTGTTGGTCTAACTGTATAGGTGAAAGATTTTTCTTCGGAAGCATTCAGGAGAGCTTCAATATTAAAATCTCGAACCTGCCATTGAATAGGCAATTCATCAATTATTTTGACTGCAACTTTGAACTGAAATCTATTGAGAACTTTAATTTTAATTTCATTTTCATCACCATTAGACAATTTGTTAGGAACTACTCTTTCTGCCTGAAGTCCGATTTTGCTTCTAAAAAGAAGTGTAATATCTATAATAAAAAGCCCTAAAAGCAGAAAAAATAAAAGCTTAGCCACTCCAAACAATTCTGGTAAGAAGTAGGACACTACAAACAGAATGGTTAGTGAAAACAGAACGACAAACAATCGTTTTTGGAGGTATATATTCTTTATAAATTCCTTCACTTATAGCTTTTTATGTTGTTCCTTTTAAGAATAATTATCTTGGAATTTCAATGGTTTCCATGATTTGTTGAACTACTTTATCTGCCGTAATTCCTTCCATTTCTCTTTCTGGAGTTAGAATAATTCTATGGCGAAGTACAGATGGAGCAATTTTCTTTATGTCATCTGGAGTAACAAAATCTCGTCCGTTTATAGCTGCTAATGCTTTGGAAGCATTCATGATAGCTAATGAAGCACGTGGAGAAGCACCCAAATACAGGTTGGCATTATTTCGTGTATTGTCCACAATGGCAGCAATGTATTTAAGTAAATTACTCTCAATAATTATTTGCTTAATTATCTGTTGATATTCTGCTATTTGTTCAGCATTTAGGACCTGAATTATTTCACTTAAAACTAAATTCTCTCGACGGTGATGTGCATTTTCAAGTATTTGAACTTCCTCTTCAAGGTTTGGATAAGGCACATTTATCTTAAATAGAAATCTATCAAGCTGTGCTTCGGGTAATGCATAAGTCCCTTCTTGTTCAATTGGGTTTTGGGTTGCGAATACTAAAAATGGTGGTTTCATTGTGTATTGAATTCCATCCATTGTAATTTGTCTTTCTTCCATAACCTCAAAAAGGGCTGCTTGAGTTTTAGCTGGAGCACGGTTAATTTCATCGATCAGTACAATGTTTGAAAAAATAGGACCTTTTTTAAACTCAAACTCACTCGTCTTCACGTTGAAAACTGAGGTTCCTAAAATATCACTCGGCATTAAATCGGGTGTAAACTGAATTCTACTAAAATCAACAGCCAACGTTTTTGCGAGCAACTTTGCAGTTAGAGTTTTGGCTACACCTGGCACGCCTTCTATTAATGAATGACCATCTGTTAGGATAGATATAATAAGCATTTCGAGCATGTCATGCTGACCAATTATAACTTTTCCAAGCTCTGTTCTAATTTTATTTACGGCTTCTTGTAAATTTTTTAAATCGATACGGGAATTAAATTCCATCGCGTTGTCTTGTGTTTCTTCCATAGTTTATATTCTAAAAGCTTCTATTTTTTTGTTGAGGTTGAGTAAATCTTCTTCCGTGTGGGTAGATTTATCTTTTAAATGTTTTATGAGTTTTAAAAGTTTGCGGGTATCGTTTTCAGTATTTGAACTTTTAACAGCGAGTTTTGTTATGAAATCTTCCGAAATATTAGAGGTGTCTAAAAAGTATTTAGAACGAATACTTTCCATAAAATAAGCAATCTTTTTCGCAATAATATTACTGTAGTCTTTATGTTGAAAATAGAGGTCGCCAATTGTTTTAGTAAACTCTATCGACGTATTTTCTAAAGGTTTTCTAACAGGAATAATTCGTTGTTCACGTTTTCCTTTAAAGAGAATAAAAATCAGTAAACTACCAATCATTACATAATACGCCCACTTTAAAGGAGCTTGATTCAACACAAATCGCATTGGTGAGGAAACAACTTTTCTCCCTGTTTTTAGGTATTCATCCCAGTAGATTACATCTGTATTAATATAAGAAAGGACATTTGCTGCATATTGATTGTTTTCTTTAAGCATATAGTAATTTGAAAATGCTTCGGGTAAACTGTGTAGTAAAAACTGCCCTTTTCCGTATTGTACAGATATATAGTTTAGGTCTTTTTGCTTTTCTTTTTCAGAATTGACATAGCCTAATGCTTTTGTGTTTAGCGTGTCTATTTGAGTGAAATATGACTTGTACACTGCTTTTTTGAAGGCATGAAGTGAGTCTTGTTTTAAAGATGTTGAGAAAAACTGAGGGATTAATTCTTCCTCTAAAATTGTATTAGATGTAACGTCTCCAACCTTTAATGAATCTGTTAAATCGCCTGTGATTTTACGTGAAGAAATAAAGACAGTATTGCCTTTTTCAACATATTCTAAAATTTTTTCCGATTGTCTTTTGTCGAAATAGATTCTGTCGTTTATAAAAAAATAAGCTGAGTTGTTTTCTTGATTTTTACGAGAAAGAAATACATAAGGATCTTCCAAAACTTTTTCCATGTTATTTGAAAATAAAGCAGGAGATTCTTCATAGAGAATATAACTTCCTAACGGGATTTTATCGAATGAAGTGTAGCTACTTCGCCAATCTATAGGTTGAGGCCGAACCAACTCCGTTACGATAATAGCTAGAAGGGCGATTCCGAAAATCCAAAGCACTTTTTTAGAACGTTTATCCAGCATATTTTAGATTTTGGTTCAGTTGATTAAAGTCTTTTTCGGCATTTTCAAAACCTGATTTATCTAGTGTAAATTCACCATACCAAATGTGGTCGTACCAATATGATATTTTATTAAAGCTAGATTTTAATTCGCCATTTTCAATTTCGTTGTAGTAATCAGAATTGGTTTTTTCATGATTCCATTCAATTAAATTGTTTTGCGATAGTAGTTTTAGTGATTTTAGATACATATATCGTATCGCCAATCGATAGTTTTCTTCTTGTAATGCTTTCGTAATATAAGCATCGAGGTCTATGTTTTGTATATGATCTTCTTGAATGTTAATGGGAGCAACAGATTTACTTTTCCTAGAGAAAAATGAGGCGGCTTGGTTTCCCATTAAAAACTTCACAAGAATGTATAAAGCAAACCCAACTAGGCTTCCGTAGATAACGATTTCAGCTAGCTGTTGCCATCCCGAAGGAAGGTCTATCCCAAAGACATCGTTGAGTTTTTTAAAAATCCAATTTATAATTCTCCCCAAAAGGTTTTCTGTTTCGCCTTCTAGAGAGTCGTATTTATATTGGTTGCCAGTATATTTTTCTGATAGGGTATTTGAAAATTGCTTGCGTTCAACTTTTGAAGTGTCTATTGCAATATCAGTTTCACCTTTTCCAAAAGCATGTAGTGTGAAAAAGTTAAGAAGCAACGATATCATGAGAACTATTCTACCCATTAGCGCCTATCTGATCAATTCGTTCGCGTGCAGCTACATTATATGTTTCTTCGTGAAGCGAGTAGTAGAGAACACCGTTCACGAACTGAGATAAGGATTGATAAAGTGTATAGAGAATTAGAAACACCGTGAGAGCTAAAATCCACACTACATTTGCCACAATAGAATTAGCAATATCTACACCTGTTTCTACCGAATGAAAAGCGTAAATCCCCACTAAAATTCCCGGAACCATTAAAATTACCATCATTAAAATCCCGATTAGCATGCTTATTACAAGATTGGTAAGAACACTTTTCCAAAAGTATTTGTTGAGAAGGTTCCATCCTTCGCCAAAAGCTTCGGTTACATCTTTATTCTCATTTAGCATAGACATAAACGATAGTCCCATCCAGCTGTTAAATGAAATTACCAACAAGTAATACGCGAAAATTCCAAGAACAGGAATTATAGAAACGATCATTCCAACAATGACAACTGCAAAATACATGAGCATCATTAGGATGACAAAGAGCGTCAGTTTTCCTAAGTTCTGTCTTACAATTTTCCACACTTTTTTTTTGTCTACTAGCTTTCCTTTAGTGTTTTCATATTCAATAGTATATGCAGCGGCAAGACTATAATTGAATATGGCAGTTACAATAAATAGAATCATGAAGCTCAAAACACCGAGGACAAGATAAACCTCGTGATTATTTGTTCCTTGGATGATGTTTGAAGACATAGTGTTTGTGTATGTACCAACAAACCCAGTAACCATCAAATAGCTTACTCCTAAAAATCCAAGGATGAAAATTCCATTATAGCTTATAAAAATATTTAAAAACGGCTTAAAGTTTTGCTTTAAGAAATCAAAATATGTTGTAGCCATTCCACCAACATCGCGTCTTTCTTTAAGTTCAATATTCTTATGCATGCTGATTTTTATTAAGAATGTTAGGGTAGAGAATATAGTAATAAACTATAAGGGCTAATGAGCTAAAAATAATCAGTAAAGCCAACCATGTAGGCATATTGCTATATCGCGTAATAAACCCTTCGATGAAACCAGCTATAATGAAAAACGGAACTGTGCTAACAACGATTTTTAAACCATCTTTAGCTCCTCTTAAAAAGGAAACTTTTCGAGAATATGTTTTAGGGAAGAGGATGCTATTTCCCATTACCATTCCTGCACAACCAGCAACTAGTATTACAGAAATTTCTATAGTTCCATGAAGCCAAACACTTTTTGAAGCTTCAAAAAGGAGATCTTGGTTGTAAAACATGGTGAAAAAAGAGCCCAACATAACACCATTATTGAACAAAACATAGATGGTTCCAACAGAAGTTAGTACGCCAAATGCATAGGCTATAAAGGCAACTCGAATATTATTGATTGTAATTCCTAAGAAAGAACCTATTTGGCTTCCACTTTTATAAATAGCTGTAGGATCTCCTTCTTCTATATTGTTTAAAGTTTCGTTTACATAATTATCTCCCAAAATCAATCGTACAAACGAATCATCATGAATTGTCGAAATAACTCCAATTGAAGTTGCTACAGCGAAAATTATAAAAGTGTAGAGCAACATGCGTTGGTGCCCTATAAAAAACAAAGGAAATTCATATTTCCAGAAGCTAATAAGTCGGTTTTTAGTTTCTGTTTTGTTTTTGTAAATTTTTTGATGCGCTTGTGAAGCGAGAGAGTTTAAATATTGAAGCGTTTTGCTTTCGGGGTAATAAGTTTGAGCGTAAGCAAGGTCGTTTGTTAGTTGAATATAATAATCGGCAAGCTGATCTGGATTTATTTCAGAATTAAGCGTCAATGCCTTTTCAAATGCAATCCATTTTGCCTTATTTTGCTTGACGAAAGCAGCTTCACGCATAAACTTGAGTTTTAAATAAATGTTAATACTTGCTCCTACATGGCAAATTTAGAAATACAAACCACACAAAACGTAAACTTACACTATAAAGTTGTTAGTTTGGGTGAACGAATCCTCGCTTTTCTGATAGATTTGTTTTTGTTTTTTGTGTATTTATACTTGGTTCAATTAGTAACTGAGGCAATAGGGCAAGCTTTTAGTGACCAATGGACAGTTTTTGGATTACAACAACTCCTGATGTTACCCATAATGTTTTACTCTTTATACATGCACGTGTTGTTTAATGGTCAGACAGTGGGAAAGATGATTATGAAAACTAGAGTTGTAAAGCACGATGGAACTCCCGCACGTTGGAGTGACTATCTCATTAGGTGGATGTTGAGACTTGTGGATATTTGGATGTTTTTAGGGTCTATTGGACTTTTATTCATTTTATTCTCTGAAAAAAGCCAACGAATAGGCGACCACGCAGCCGGAACAGTGGTGATAAGCACTAAACAAACTGTAAAAATAGATCATACAATTTTAGAAGAAGTAACAGATGACTATGTTCCAAAATTTATAAATGTAACCACGCTTACAGATAAAGATGTAAGATTAATAAAAGAAACTTATCTTATTGCTCAGCGTTCAAAAGACTATAAAACTTTAAATTTACTTCGGAAGAAGGTAGAATCTATATTAGGTACTTCTTCAGAATTGTATGATAAAGAGTATATAGATACAGTATTGAAAGATTATAACTACTTTACACAAAACATGTGAAATTAATTATTGTATTAGATATTATCGGGACTTTAGCCTTCGCGATTTCGGGAGTGCTAACAGCAATGAACAAAAGATTAGACCCATTTGGGATTTTGATAATTGCTTTTGTGGCTGCAGTTGGAGGAGGAACTTTACGAGACATCCTTATTGGTGCTCCAGTAGCATGGATGCAGAACTTAACCTATGTGTATGTAATTTTCGCAACTACATTTTTCACTGTAATTTTCAGAAAGAGGATTAACTATATTAGAAGATCACTTCTCCTGTTTGATACAATTGGAATTGCACTCTATACAATTGTAGGAGTTCAAAAAGGGATAGAAGCAGGTTTTCCTCCAATTATCTGTATAGCATTAGGAACTATGACAGCATGTTTTGGAGGGGTTATTCGAGATATCTTGTGTAATGAAATTCCAATAATTTTTAGAAAAGAAATATATGCAACCGCCTGTATTATTGGAGCATCTGTATATTTTTTACTTATGGAAACGCCAATGCCGATAGACTTAATTGTAGTAATATCAGGTTCGGTTGTAATGATTATTAGGCTTTTAGCGGTTTATTTCAACTTGTCTTTGCCTAATATTTATACAAAGGAAGAGCTGGGAGAATGATTTCATAGAGGTGTTACTCCAGGACTTTCGCTGAAATATAAATATTGCTCAATGGCCAATCTTCGCCATCGGCTTCAAGTTCTGAAATTTCTTTTACTACGTCCATTCCTTTAATAACCCTTCCAAAGATGGTGTATTTTCCATTTAAATGTGCGGTAGAAGACTTGGGTCCAACAAAAATAAAAAACTCATAAGGCGCAGATCTGTTATCCGGGTTTTTTCGATATTCTTTGGCTCCAGATACAGTTCCATACTCATGAACTCGACCTGGAATAATTTCAGCAGGAAGTAAATAGCCTTTTCCAAGCTCTGCACGTTTTTTCGGAGTAGAAACTAAATCGCTGTTTCCTCCTTGAATAATAAAGTTGGGAACAATTCTATGGAAGAATGTTTCGTCAAAATACTTCTGCTTCACCAAATAAATAAAGTTGGCCCTGTGTAGAGGCGTATCTTCATACAATTCAATTTCAATATTTCCAAAACGAGTAGATAGAAGAACTTTGGTTTCTAAGTTTTCTTTTCCGTATTGGGTTAAAAAAGAAACCATATTCTCATTAGTGATTAAAGGGTACGTATTAGATTTCTTTTCTTCAACTTCATCTTCAACTTCATCTTCAACATCAATCTCGACTTTGGTTTCAATACTGGATGCCTTTTTCTTATCTTCACATCCGGTCAACAATAGTAGTAAACTAAAGAAATAAACAAATAATTTTCTCATAAATGGATTTTCGTGAATTTGAAAAACGAATTGTAAAAGTAACAAAAATGGAGCTTCCAGGCGAAACAGTCCAAATGAAAATGGCCCCTGCAGAACGTTTACGTGAATTAAAAGAAGAAATTATTCAAACTAAAAATGCAAAACAAGCAGGTGTTATGGTGTTATTTTATCCAACTCTTGAACAACAAACAAACCTAATACTTATTCTTAGAAAGACGTATAAAGGAGTGCACTCTGCCCAAGTGGGCTTCCCAGGAGGAAAGATTGAAAGCGTAGACAATTCTATCCAAGATGCTGCTTTGCGTGAAACAGAGGAGGAGGTTGGCGTTCCTAGAAATGACATTTCTGTTATTAAAAAACTAACCGAAATCTATATCCCACCAAGTAACTTTTTTGTTCAACCTTTCTTAGGGATTACTCAAAATTCACCAAACTTTGTGCCCGAAGAGAAAGAGGTGGAATCTTTAATAGAGGTTAATTTAAACGATTTTATGGATAATAAGTGTATAACATCGCGAATCATTACTACCTCATACGCCGTTGATCTTGAGGTTCCTGCATTTAAACTGAATGGTCACATAGTTTGGGGAGCCACCGCAATGATGCTAAATGAAGTGCGAGAGTTGATTAGTAAAGTTCTGTAAAAGCATATTTTACTATATTTGTAAGTTGGAGTTTATTTTTCATTGTAGCAGGAGATGCATGAAGGTTGATTGTTGTTAGAGTATTTTAAACTCCACTTAAACTTGTTTCTAACTACAGTTGTTTTACTTAAATATTGATTACTGATAAATAATATATGGGGCTTTTCAAAAAAAATCCATTTGGACATATTCTTTTTTTAAAACTTTGGTTAATCCGAATTTTTGGAGCGTTGACGCATCGTCGTTTTAAAGGATTTAATGAACTTCAAATCCACGGAAGTGAAGTTATTCGAAACCTACCAGACAAAAATGTGCTTTTTGTGAGTAATCACCAGACCTATTTCGCCGATGTTGTGGCTATGTTTCACGTGTTTAATGCTAGTTTAAGCGGTAGAGACGATAATATAAAGAACATTGGTTATTTATGGAGACCAAAACTTAATATATATTTTGTTGCTGCAAAAGAAACAATGAAAGCCGGATTACTGCCTAAAATCTTAGCCTATGGTGGCTCTGTGAGCATAGAACGTACCTGGCGTGAAAAAGGAAAAGAGGTTAATAAGCAAGTGAAAATGAGCGATGTGAGCAATATAAGCAAGGCGCTTAATGATGGTTGGCTCATTACTTTCCCTCAAGGCACCACAAAACCTTGGAGACCTATTCGCCGTGGAACTGCCCATATAATTAAAAAGGACCGCCCCATTGTTGTTCCAATTGTTATCGATGGATTTAGAAGATCTTTTGATAAAAAAGGGCTTCGTATTAAAAAACGAAATATTCTACAAACAATGGAAATTAAAAAGCCATTGGATATAGATTATGACAATGACACAGTACAGGAAATAGTTGAGAAAATTGAGTATGCTATTGAGCAACATCCATCTTTTTTAAAAGTAATTCCAACCGAGGAAATTAAAAAAGCAGAAGAGCTAAACAAACAGCGTCAATGGCGATATTAATGCTTGGCATTTCAAACGCCACTATTCTATAACTTTCATATTATTTAGGGGTTGATGAAGATATAACAAAACACTGCTTTGTTTGCAATAGCCAGTGCTTAAAGGATTTCCACTAAAAACAACCTTGCTATTTTTACGCTATAGCTTTAATAACTATAAAGTATAGGCTGTTAACCTATCTTGATTATCAAGTATCCAAAGAGCAAGGATTATACATTTTATATAAAGGGCCTTAAATCTTAGTTGGACACTACTATTTCAGAATAAATTTTTTAAACCTCTATCTTCTTTAATTCTTTATAATTCTTATTCAATCGTCTTAATAAGAATCCATAAACAATTCGATAAAAAATAATAACCCCCACAATTAGTAATGCACCCACGACCAATTGGGAGATGAAAAACATGCTTATAAATTGTTCTTTGTTCATTGAAGCTTGGACATTATCACCATTTACCATCAATTGGAATATCAAGTCTTGATTGAAATAGTAATAAATGTTCAAACCAATTAGTAAAACACAGGTTCCAACAATATTGTAAACAATAAAGTACCTTACAGTTTTTCGCGTTTGAAGAATACTTTGCATCAATTTCTTAATAGAATCTGTGTTTGAGATTTTTCTATAATTCTTATAAAACAGAAATATAAAGAGAGCAAAAACCGTGTAATGAAAAATATTGAAAATGAGAAGTGCATTGTGCAAGCCAATATCATCCGTATACTTCTTGCTTGAATCGGGGATTAGAAAAGCCACCCCTGTCCAAAAAATAATTTCACCTATGCTGATTAAAAATATCCATCTTACAGTAGAAGAGGATTTCCTTAATAACATTTTATAAATATCATTATACGAAAGCTCTGGTAGATCGCGTTCTTGGCGATGCCATTGTTTTTTTAATAATTCAAGCTCATCCATAGTGTTTTACGGATTTAATATAGTTCGTAATTTCCCTCGTATTCTATTCATTTTCACTCTTGCATTTACTTCTGAAATTCCTAAAGTTTCAGCTATTTCTCGAAAACTTTTATCTTCTAGATATAGAAAAACCAATGCTTTGTCGATGTCGTTTAGCTCTTTAACTGCTTTATACATGAGAGCTAATTGCTTTTCTTCGGTGTCGTCAAATTCTTCAGAAGCGATTTTAAAACTTAAATTTTCAAAATCTTGGGTTTTAATACTGCGTTTAGATTTTCTATAAAGTGTTATGGCAGTGTTTAAAGCAACTCGATACATCCAAGTGCTGAATTTCGAATCACCCCTAAACTTAGGGTAAGCTTTCCATAGTTGAATTGTGATTTCTTGAAA
>Ga0209075_1000724_pt1 | contig 31838 bp, 30 predicted proteins | sample Stecom2011_FD_187523 | JGI IMG/M metagenome (GOLD analysis project Ga0209075, IMG submission 187523) | Agricultural soil microbial communities from Utah to study Nitrogen management - Steer compost 2011 (SPAdes) (version 2) | ecosystem: Environmental > Terrestrial > Soil > Agricultural land...
GGCTGTTTTCATCTTTTCAATTATGTGTTATTCCTATTTACGAAAAAAAGGTGTAAGGTTACTGGAATAATGGGCGGAATCGGTTATTTCCATTCCTCCACTGCCCCACTATTCCAGTACCCTCCTCCTATTTAGCGTAATTCACCGCGCGCATCTCCCGGATGACTGTGATTTTGATCTGGCCGGGGTACTGCATCTCCTTTTCAATCTTTTGGGAAATATCGAATGATAGTTGACCTGCCGTGGAATCATCCACATTGTCGGCATCCACCATCACCCTCAGTTCCCTGCCCGCCTGCATGGCGAAGCATTTATTGACCCCATCAAAGCTCAGTGCCAGATCTTCCAGATCTTTCAGGCGCTTGATATAGCTGTCCATGATCTCCCTTCTTGCACCCGGTCTAGACCCTGAAATCGCATCACAGGCCTGTACAATCGGAGATAACATGGAAGTCATTTCTATCTCGTCGTGGTGGGCACCGATGGCGTTGATCACCTCAGGATGCTCCTTGTATTTCTTCGCCAGCTCCATGCCCAAGATGGCGTGGGGCAGTTCGGCTTCCTCAGGATAGACTTTTCCAATATCATGCAGGAGTCCAGCTCTTTTGGCTAGTTTGGCATTGATGCCCATCTCGGCAGCCATGGTGGCGCAAAGCTTGGCTACCTCTCTGGAGTGTTGTAGAAGATTTTGGCCGTAGGAGGAACGGAACCTCATCCTTCCCACCATCCGGATCAGCTCCGGATGAAGGCCATGTACCCCAAGGTCAATACAGGTACGCTCTCCTATTTCCACGATTTCTTCTTCGATGTTTTTCTCGGTCTTCGCTACCACCTCTTCAATTCTTGCTGGGTGAATCCTACCATCCTGCACAAGACGGTGCAGCGACAAGCGGGCAATTTCCCTTCTTACAGGATCAAATCCGGAGATAATGATGGCTTCAGGCGTATCATCTACGACGATTTCAACTCCGGTAGCAGCCTCAAGTGCACGGATATTCCTGCCTTCCCTGCCGATGATCTTGCCTTTGATATCGTCGCTTTCAATATTGAATACGGACACACAATTTTCGATGGCATGCTCTGTAGCGGTTCTTTGGATGGTATCCAACACAATCTTTTTGGCCTGCTTGGTGGCACTCAATTTGGCTTGATCCAGAATGTCTTTGATGTGCGAGGAAGCTTTTGATGCCGCTTCATCCTTCAACATCACGACAAGCTGCTCTCGGGCCTCCTCACGCGTAAGCAGGGCCACTTTTTCGAGATCGGTGATCCTTTGGTGAGTCACCCTGTCCAGTTCTTCTTTTTTCACCTGTACCGCATGAAGCTGTGCGCTTAGCACTTCTTTTTTGCTTTCCATTTCGGCTTCCTTCCGCTTGAGCTGTTCCATTTCCTTGGAAAGAACCTGCTCTCTTTGCTTCAGCTTGCCTTCATTGGTGATGAGAATGGCTTTTTTCTTGTTGACATCCTCTTCAAACTCGGATTTTAGCCGGAGATACTTTTCTTTCGCTTCGAGAATTCGGTCTTTTTTGGTGGCTTCCGCAGTGATTTCTGCTTCCCGGATCAAGCTTTTGGCCTTATCCCTGGCCTCATCTTCTATCTTCTTGCTGTTGTTTTTGATGAAAAAGCCCGCTATCAGCGCACCTAAGAGCAGGCCCACTACGCCTGCTACAATAATGTATAATGTAATTCCCATAGGTATATTAAGATTTATATCCTACCGGTGTTTACAAAGTAGCTAAAGAACTAAAGGGGACTAATATTACAAGAGGCCGGATAAGGAGTCATTGATCTGCCGGATGGTCGATGTGACTTTTTCGCTATCCTCGGAGCTCATTTCGTTCAACTCCATGGTCTCCACCATACAATCAAAAGCTACCATAGCCAATAAATCCTGTCTGTCATCCAATCCAAATTCTTCCCTATACCTTTTAAGTTTGTCATTGATCAATTTACCTGCACGTCTGATCCTGGCTTCATCCTCTACCTTCACTTTCATGGGATAATCCCGGTCACCGATTTTTATTTTTATCGAAAGTGTATCCATTTCATCCAGACAGGTAATCAACTATCTTGTCAATTTCCTTTATATAATTATCAATTCTTTCCTTCAATTCAGCAGATGCTTTATACTCTACCGGTATGTTGTTTACAATTTTACTAATTTTAATTTGATTTTTAAAATGTTCCAACGACTGCTCCTTTTGCAAGACCACCTCTTTGGTCTCGGCAAGCTCCTGTTTCAAAGCGGCGTTTTCCTGCTCGATTTGCTGGATTTTGCGGGTCACCTGACCTGCCAGCTTCTCCAACCGTTGAAGTTCATCGTGAATCATCTCTATTTTCTGATCAAAGCCCCAACCTCACTTTCAAAAGACTGCATCAATTTGCCCATGGTCTTATCGATGACTTTGTCAGTCAGGGTCTTTTCAATGTCCTGGAGATAAAAGCTGAGCGCATAGGCTTTTTTGTCCGGCGCAATCTTATCTCCCTGATACATGTCAAATACATTTATTCTCTGGAGGAGTTTTCCCCCAGCTTTGATGGCAATTTCCCTTATTCTGTCAAATGTCACCTGCCTGTCTATCACCAAAGAAAGATCCCTTCTCACTTCCGGGAACTTAGACAATGCGGTATACTTCTTCACCCCGGAAGCCATTTTGGTCAAGGTATCCCATCGTAATTCGGCAAACAAAACTTCCTGCCTCACCTCTGCAAGCTTGGCCATATCTGAAGAAAGCATGCCTACTTTACCGATTTCTTTTTTGCCGAAACTGATTTTGAGGGCGTAATCAAAGGGTGCCTCATGTACAATTTCCATGGTGGGTTGCCCCAGGTTAAGCTTCTGCAACAAATTGTCGACTACGGAATATAAGTCAGGAAAGGCAACGGGCTTTGAAGGTTCCAGCCAACTCTCCTCTGCCTTGTTACCAGTCAGAAATAAAGATAGGTGCTTTTCTTCTCTATATCCCCCTTCTTCTTTAAAATATGTGGTACCGAATTCGAAAAACATCAAATCCTTTTGCCTTCTATTGATGTTATGGGATAAAACCTCCAGCCCCGTAAAGAGCAGGGTCTGCCTCATCACCCGCAGATCCTCGCTAAGGCTGTTAAGGATCTCAACGTTTTCAGTAGCATCGAGATAACCCGCTTTTTCGACGTAGCTTGGCTTGGTAAGGGAGTTGGTGATGATTTCACTGAACCCCTTTGCCGCCAATATTTCCGAAACCCGGTATTGGAGCTTGTTACTGTCCTTTTCGGGATGATCGGCCAGGTAATCGGAATGATAGTCCTCCGAAAGCGGGATGTTATCAAATCCGTGGATCCTCAGGATCTCCTCAATAATATCCGCCTCCCTCGTCACATCGGTACGATAGGGCTTTACGACAGCCTTGAAACCTTCCTCTTTCTCCTCGACCACTTTAATTTCCAACCCTTCCAAGATATCCTTTATCTCCTCCTGTGGCAGCGTTTTCCCAATCAATCTTTGAACATGCTTATAAGAAACATTGATCTCGAAATCCGCCACAGGATCGGGATATACATCCACTATATCAGACGAAATTTCGCCCCCTGCTATTTCTCTAATCAACAGCGCCGCCCGTTTCAAAGCAAACACTGGCATATTCGGATCCGTCCCTCTCTCAAAACGGAATGAAGCGTCGGTTTTAAGCCCGTGAAACTGGCTGCCCTTACGGATAATATGCGGAGAAAAATAAGCACTTTCAAGAAAGATGGTGGTGGTATTCTCACTGACACCGGAATCTTGGCCACCAAATACCCCCGCAATACACAACCCGCCTCTGGAATCACATATCATCAACTCTTCGCCGGAGAGCTTTCTTTCTTTCCCGTCCAGGGTCACGAATGGCGTTTCTTTGGAAAGCTTTTTGATAATCAACCGGTCATCGGCAATCTTGTCCGCATCAAAAGCATGCAGCGGCTGTCCCAGATCATGAAGAACAAAGTTGGTTATGTCCACGATGTTATTGATCGGTTCGAGATCCAAAGCTTTCAAGAAGTTCTGTAGCCACTCGGGCGATGGGCCTACCTTCACACCCGTAATGGTCAATCCCGCATACCTTGGGCAATCTGCGGTGCTTTCCACCTCCACTTCAATGATCCTACTGCGGTTATCGACCTCAAACGCTTCTACCGAGGGCAGGCTTAGCTCCTTCTTGAGCAAGGCTTTCAAGTCCCTGGCCACCCCCAGATGGGAGGCAGCGTCTGAACGGTTAGGTGTAAGCCCAATTTCCAGCACATGATCGGTGACTACATTGAAATATTGATTGGCGGGAGTACCGTTAGGTAGCTCTGTGTCCAGAACCATAATACCATCATGTCCATCCCCCAGACCCAATTCATCTTCGGCACAGATCATTCCTTGGGAAGCCTCTCCCCTTATCTTAGCTTTTTTGATCACAAAAGGTTCTCCCTGTTGGGGATAAAGCGTAGCCCCGACCAATGCCACGGCCACCTTCTGCCCTGCAGCAACATTAGGGGCGCCACACACGATCGGAACAGTCTCTTCTCCTACGTCAACAGTAGTGAGGCTCAATTTGTCGGCGTTTGGATGGGGAACACAGGTCAGCACCTGGCCTATCACTATTCCCTCCAGGCTTCCGGGGATGGATTCAAACTTGTCGATACCTTCCACTTCCAAGCCAGAGGCAGTCAATAAAGCCGCTATTTCCTCAGGAGATTCCTGAAAGGGGATAAAATTTTTAAGCCTGTTTATTGAGATCTTCATTTTGTTTAATTTAAGTCCTCCTGTGCTGTAATATTATGGCACAAGATCCTCTCCCATACTTTGAGGAAAGTTAATCAAGCAATTTACTGTTCTTTGAGTCGGGATGATTAAAGAACAAATTTAAGAGAAATGCCAATGGCAAAAAGGTTATTCCTTGTAATTTTTCTCCCCCGCCCTTACAGGTATTGTCAGGAGATTTTCTTTTGGAGGAATAGGACAGGCATAATCAGGATTATAAGTACAATAAGGATTGTACACCAGGTTAAAATCGATGGTGATTGAGTTTTGGCCGTCTTTCCTCACATCGAGAAACCTGCCCCCTCCATAAGTTTCTTCCCCGCTGGTATCATCGGCAAAGGCCAGAAAGTAATTTCTAGGATCCCCTTCGTTGGCCGATTGCAACAAAAGCAACCGGTGTGTTTTTCCCTGTAGCTCAAATTCCGCAATAGCCTGTTTAATGTAGCGTTCCAAGGTTCCATCTGTCATGGGAATCTGTATCATAACCCTTTGGTCCACCGGAAGCAACCTTGCCCTTACCCGATACTCAGGGTCCACAGGATAATAGTCCAGGGCGGTTAAAGCATCCTTTTGCTCATCGGTTAACGGGGATTCAAGATTGTATTTGAGAAACTTGAACTGACGTTCCCTCTCCTTCTCTATTCTCTCAATATATTGTTCGGGTGTTTCAGCGCCTGACATCGCATAAATGACGGCGGCAAGGATGATCACCGAACCAAGCACAAGAAGTATTCTTTTAATGTTCATTAAATTCAAATCATCGATTCATCTGCGAAGCTAAAATAACCAACATCCGTGAATATCACATGATCCAACACCAATAACTCTAAATTTTTGCCCACTTCCACTAGTCTCCGTGTCAATTGAATATCGGCTTGGGAGGGTTTGAGGTTTCCGGAGGGATGGTTATGGACAAGGATCAAATAACTGGCCGTATTGTCCATGGCGTATTTAAAAATGAGTTTGGGATCGACTACCGTGGCGCTGGTACCGCCTTGGCTGATGACCTGCTTTTTGATGACGATATTTGCTCTATTTAAAAAAACCGCATAAAAATGCTCGACAGACTCATCCAGCAATTCAGGCTTCATCAGTTCAAAAATATCCGAGGAGGAGGTGATTTTCGTCTTCCTTTGAGGTTCCGCTACTTTCCGGCGTCTTCCCAGTTCCAATGCACTTACAATACTGACGGCTTTGGCCTCCCCTATGCCTTTAAAACGCTGGAGGTCTTTTACCGATAATTTTGCCAATTGAGCGAGATCGTTGCCGACACTCCCGAGAATGTACTTTGACAAGTCTACTGCACTTAGGGATTTTGTGCCCGAACCAATGAGTATGGCAATCAGTTCCGCATCAGAGAGAGATGCCTTTCCTTTTAAAATAAGCTTTTCCCGCGGCCTATCTTCTTCTGCTAGAGAAGATATCCTAATTGATTGATAATTATCCATATGCAAAAAAATAATGGTCCTAAAATATCAAAAAATAAGCAATAAAAAAAGCCCCGCGTTTGGAGCGGGGCTTACAATATTTTTAAGCAAATGTTATTAAGCAATGCTGCTGACAAATTTAGCCAATTTGGATTTTTTGTTGGCTGCATTATTCTTGTGAATAATATTGTTCTTCGCCAATTTGTCGATCATGGAAGACACTTTTTGATAAAGCTCTTGCGCCTCCACCTTGTCAGTGGCACCTTTCAGTCTTTTGATAAACGTACGGGTTGTTTTCGCTTGATATCGATTTCTTAAACGTTTTGCCTCGTTGGAACGAATTCTTTTAAGGGCTGACTTATGATTTGCCATATCTATTTTACTTGTTTTTTACAGTCCTACCGGATTATGGAGTGCAAATTTAATCTAATTATTTTTAAAGACAAAAGAATTTGAGACCAAAACCCATGTAAAGCCTTAAAATTCCAAAATATCCCGACCCTCGGTCGCTATAGAGGGCAAATGTAGTAAAAATAATTTCATCCCTTGTTTTTAATTCTTTAAATTCAATGATGAAAAAGACTTTTTTGTTGCTGTTGATCCTTTTCTTGGGAACCGAAGGGCTAAAGGCTTGGGGATTTTTCGCCCATAGGCGGATAAACAGACTGGCTGTTTTTTCCCTCCCCATAGAAATGGTGGGCTTCTTTAAGGAAAACATCCAGTTCATCACGGAAAATGCTGTCAACCCGGACAGGAGAAGATATGCAGTCGAAGGAGAGGCAGAAAAACACTTTATCGATGCGGATGTTTACGGTGACAGCGCAATTTACAAATTGCCGCGTTATTGGGGCGAAGCAGTGGAAAGCCATGGAGAGGACACGCTCCGCGCCTATGGGATAGGACCCTGGAATGTCCACCACGTAAAGATGAACCTGACAGATGCCTTTGAAAGAAAGGACACAAAGTCGATTTTACGGCTTGCAGCTGATCTCGGCCACTATATTGGCGATATCAATGTGCCCCTGCATACTACCGAAAACTATAACGGCCAGCTCACCGACCAACATGGGATCCATGGTTTTTGGGAAAGCCGCATACCGGAATTATTGTCTGACGATTATGATTTTTTCGTGGGAAAAGCCACCTATATCGAGAACACCCAGTTGGCTGCCTGGAATGCGGTTATTCAGGCCCATCAGGCGGTGGACAGTGTACTCCGTTTTGAGCGGGAACTCAGCCTGAAATTCAGCGAGAACAAAAAGTACAGTTTTATTGACCGGGGTAACCTTAGCACAAAATCCTATTCCAGAGAGTTCACCAAAGCGTACTCAGACATGCTGAATGGCCAGGTAGAACGGCAAATGAGAAGATCCATCAAGATGACCGCCGACTTCTGGTACACCGCCTGGGTAGATGCCGGCCAGCCGGACCTCAATGATCTGCTCAAAACACCGATACCGCCTGATCAATTAGAGGAAGAAATCGAAGAAACCCAATTGGAAAACATCCGTGAACATTAACTACTACACCGCATCCTTTGAAAACCACGTGAGAAGCTGCATGAGTTTAATTCACTCCCGCAGCTTCTATTTTTATATGCGATTTCAAATAATACCTTATGCTGTCGGCCAGCCTTTCAAAGGTCTGCCTAAACACTTCTTCGTCCTCTTCCAGTAAAGTCACCCTGAATCCACGAAGGTCAGAGCAGAAGGAACTCACAGGTACCACGCAGATTTTCTCAGATGCCAGAAGGTTATAAACAAAGCGCTTATCGTGGGGCATCTCCTTTTCTTTTAACCAATCATCCAATAGCGCCTGTACTTCAGGATTATCTATGGGAAGATGTTGGCCTGCATGAAGGAGATTATCTTCAAATATTATGGTATTATAAAACGCTCCTTTGGTCTTGTTAAACTTTATGCCTCTTACATCCCTTAACGTTTCCTCCATAATCCTGCTCCTCCTTCCGATGCGTTCGTTGGCCTCCTTCCGGTAAGCAGCATATTCGGGATGACTCATGATCTTCGGTATCGCCAATTGCGGAAGCATTGTAGCGCATACCTCAATCATTTTGGCATTTTCCAGCGTGGTACAAAGCTTCTTAAATTCCTTAGAACTTTCTTTATTATAGAATTCCATCCATCCGCAACGCGAGCCCGGCCAGGGGAACTCTTTGGATATCCCCTTCATGGAAATTCCAGGAAGGTCACCCAACACTTCGGACAAAGCAATGGCTTCGTAGCCGTTGTAAGTGATGTTCTGGTAGATTTCGTCGGCGATCAAGAGCAGGTTGAATTCTTTGGCAATAGAAACGAATCTCTCCAGCACTTCCCTTGGATAAACCATTCCTGTGGGGTTGTCCGGGTTGATGATTAGGATTCCGACGATACCTGGATTGTACTTCACTTTGTTATAAAGATCTTCCATATCCGGATACCAGTTGTTGTCCGGATCCAGCATGTAAGTGATCGGACTGGTGTTGGCATGGGCTGCCTCCGCAGAGCTGTGCGTAGAATAGGCTGGGGAGGGACCGATGATACGGGCAGTTGGAATCAAGAACTGATATAACTTTGCGATACCGTCACCCAAACCATTAAAAAACAGTATATCGTCTGCGGTGATCTTTACCCCTTCCCTTTTATTGTTGATCGCCGCAAGAAATTCACGGGTCTCGAGCATTCCTTTGGAGTCGGAATAGCCATAGCTTTGGTCTTTGCTGACCAGGTCCCCGACAATGGCCTTCATCCAGGCTGGTATGGTGTTGTTCTTTTGGATGGGGTCACCTATATTTTCCCAGGTGATGTCATAGCCCATCTTTTCAATCATTCTTGCCTTTTTGACAATGCCCCGGATCTCGTAGTTCAACTCTTCGGCACCAGGGCGTAATAGCAATTGTCTCATTCTTTATCAAACAAAATTCCCCTGCAAATAAACGAAATAACAGGCATTTATAATCACCACCAAATAAAAAGATATTACTGTTTTTAGAAATTACAACATTCTTCGTAAGAAACCGGCAATTATAAATGCTGAGATTTATGAGATTCTTATTTTCTTTTTAAATGGAGTGACCCCCGTCAAGAAAACGCTTGGAGCATCCACCCTGGGCAATCCTCCTCTTATATCTACCCACTTATGTTCATAATGTGCGGGACCAAATTCGATGGCATTGCCGTTTACCTCATATTTACCAAAGCCTTCTTTCAAAAAATTTACATGGTTTAAACTTTCGTGCGGACTTACATTATGGAATTGGCCCCCTGGCCGGAATATAAGCTCTACCACCAAAGGAACGTGATCAGTGCCTTCAACTGTAATTTCAAGTTCAAATCCGCCTTCTACTTCCGCTATATCAACTCGGGTCGTCTGCTTTTGAACCTCAGAAAGTGCTCTTTCGGTTCGAGGCATATTCTCCCAAACCCCGTCTCCCGGGATTTTATCCTTAAGGAAAGGCTGATAGTAGGGGCCTTCGAGGCTTTTCTCCATATGGATTTTGCCTTTCTCAACCTGATAATCCTCGGCCGTAAACTGTCCCTTTCCGAAGAAAGCACTGGCCACTCTAATTCCCTGAAGTACTGCATCCTTTTTTTGAAATGTAAAAAATGCAGGGTTGTTGGGCAATATAGAAGCATCATAGTCTCCTCTCCTGATACGGATCAGATTGGAATTGGAGAAGGTCTTGAAATAATTATCCGGAAGGCTGACGGCTTTCGGCAATTCCTGCCATAACGTTTCGTCTTCAAGAAAATACTGCAAGAAGCCGGTGGTTTTCACGAATGCGGTAGCTTCTATTAACCTGCAGGCGGCAGCATATTGCGGATTTTGATCCTTGATGGCAAAGTACCTGTAGGGGTAATAATAATTTTCCAAGGTACCGATGATGGAATTATCCTGCCTGCCGGAAGCTTCTGTGACGATTTCCCCATTCGGATGGATATAGTAAAAGGTCATTTCCAGATTTTTGCGGACATAATCCAACAACTCCGGCTTGTTTAAACCCCTGGCCACCGTGATCAATACGCGGTCACTCAAGGAGGAATAGATATAACTACTTTTCTCCTGATATTGACCCTCCGCGTCAAGGTCTATGCCTTCCGAAAGCCAGGTCTCCGCCCTTTCGACGTACTCAGGATTGGGCCAAAGCATGTGGAGGCTAGCAAGCGCAGCACTTACCACCCATCGATGGTTCGGGGTGTGGATACCTCCGACGATCAGCGCCTTTCCCGCATTTTGAAGGAACTGCTTTAAAAGGACCACTAACACTTCTTTTCCTTCTACCTCACTTCTCTGCAATATCGCAACGGCTGGACAAAGGTATTTCACCAAAAAACCGGTATCCGGTGTAGAATGAAAATTGGTGATAACTAAATCGATGGTTCCGTCTTCATGCTGCAGCGTCAACAGAAACCTAGCAGAATCGACAAGATCCTGAAGGAGCCCTTGGTCGTTATACCGCTTGGACTCTGGACTGGCAAGAGATAAGATGGAAGATTTTATCAGTCCCAACACGGAGTGGGGAGTAACTAGATCAACTCCATCAAGAACCGCCCCATAGCGGGGATCATTCTTATCATTTATCCTTCTTTTAAAGGCATTTTCTATGTTTTGGTCATTTCTATGGATCATTTCCACTAGCCAAGCTGGCTTCTTGCCTGGAGCAGGAGTTTCTCCTTTGTTAAAAGAGGGTAAAAAAGGCAACATCGTCGGTACCGCACTCAATACGATGCCGTTTTTAACAAATTTTCTTCTATTCATAGGGGTGTGTTAGGATTCTAAAAAGAAGGTGATAAATGTGATGAACAGCTTAGTAAACTGTTCATCACAATCCAGTGGAAAGTAAAATTGTTGTTGGATGGATAAAAGCTATTTCAGGTTTTTATATCGGATACGCTTGGGCGTCACATCCCCCAGTCTCTTCTTTTTATTCTCCTCATAATCCGAAAAGTTTCCTTCAAACCAATACACTTGGGATTCCCCTTCGAAGGCAAGGATGTGGGTGCAAATACGGTCCAGGAACCATCTGTCGTGGGAAATAACCACTGCGCAACCCCCAAAATTTTCTAAAGCTTCTTCCAGAGACCGCAGCGTGTTAATGTCCAAGTCATTGGTCGGCTCATCCAACAACAGGAGATTGCCTCCTTCTTTTAGGGTCATGGCCAGATGAACCCTGTTTCTTTCACCTCCGGATAGGATGCCGACTTTCTTTTCCTGATCCGATCCCCCGAAATTAAACTTGCTGACATATGCCCGGGCATTCATTTCTTTGGTGCCTAGCTTGATGTATTCATTGCCTTCCGAGATGGTGTTGTACACGGAGAGGTTCGGGTCCAAGGAATCATGTTCCTGATCCACATAGGCGAGCTGTACCGTCTCCCCTACTTCAAAATGACCCGCATCAGGCTGTTCCTTGCCTGTAATGAGTTTGAAAAGCGTAGATTTACCGGCACCGTTGGGGCCGATGATTCCCACTATTCCTCCTTGGGGCAGGGAAAAAGAAAGATCTTCGAACAACAATTTGTCGCCATAGGCTTTAGAAACCCCATTCACTTCTATCACTTTGGCTCCCAGTCTAGGCCCCGGCGGGATGTATAATTCCAGCTTAGCTTCCTGCTCTTTGGCGTCCTCTCCCACCAGTTTATCATAGGCATTCAATCGGGCCTTGCCTTTGGATTGACGGGCTTTAGGAGACATTCGGATCCATTCAAGTTCCCTTTCAAGGGTTTTCTGGCGCTTGGATTCAGTTTTTTCTTCCTGCTTAAGCCTCGACTGTTTTTGGTCCAGCCAGCTGGAATAGTTACCCTTCCATGGTATTCCCTCCCCTCGATCCAATTCAAGAATCCATCCCGCAACATTGTCAAGGAAATACCTATCGTGGGTGACCGCGATCACGGTGCCTTTATAATTCTTAAGATGCTGTTCCAGCCAAAGAACCGACTCGGCGTCCAAGTGGTTGGTAGGTTCATCCAATAAAAGCACATCGGGCTCTTGAAGCAACAACCGGCAAAGCGCCACCCGTCTCTTTTCCCCTCCCGAGAGGTGCTGGACAATGGCATCACTGGGAGGAAGCCGGAGAGCATCCATGGCCTTATCCAGCATTACATCCAGCTCCCAAGCATTGGCAGCGTCCAGTTTTTCCTGGACTTCACCCTGCTTTTGGATCAGCTTGTCCATGGCATCGGGATCCTCCATCAAGTCGGGGTCCATAAACTTCTCATTGATGGCTTCAAATTCCTTCAAAAGATTCACCGTCTCGCTCACCGCTTCCTCTACCACCTCTTTTACGGTTTTGGCGGGATCCAATTTAGGTTCCTGCTCCAGCATCCCGACAGAGTACCCGGGAGACCAGACCACCTCGCCTAGAAATTCCTTGTCCATTCCTGCGATAATTCTCAACAAAGAACTTTTACCTGAGCCGTTCAACCCCAAAACACCAATTTTGGCCCCATAGAAAAACGATAGATAGATGTCCTTTAATACTCTTTTCTGGGGCGGGTAGATTTTGGATACCCCAGCCATTGAAAATATGATTTTCTCAGCACTCATGATAATAGGTTTATATGTGATTGCCCCCATGTAAGGGCGGAATTGTCAGAAAAGCAAAGATGGCAAACTTTACCCTTTTTTAGGATAAATGCTTCTTAATTAATTAATTTGCAGAAAACACACTCGGGATACTAACAACCAACCTATACAATTACAATGGAGCATCCATATGGCTATATAAAAGAAGGCAAAGTTTACTTAAAAGGCTTTCTAAATCAGGAGGATCGGGTCATTGGGGAAGTCAAGGAGGATGAGGCCTCAACCATCGCATATTTTGAAGATCGGTTCAACGTAGTCACGGAAAAAGTCGCTCAGTTGAAGAAAGACATAGAGGAAAACCAGAACAAAGGATCTTTTTTAATGAAGCTCATCCATTTGAAAGATTCTCTGATGCACTACGATGCCCTCGGTGATTTTGTCCCTCTCATAGAAGAGTTGAACCAGCTGGAGAAATATCTTGAAGATATTATCCAATCCAACCGAAAAAGAAATCTGGAAATAAAAAAGGAATTAATTGTTGAGGCAGAAGCTTTGATAAACAGTACCGATTGGAAAAAAACGTCCGAAGATTTCAAAAATCTGAAGTTGAAATGGATTAAAACTGGTCCTGTAGACAAAGAATTAGAAGAGGAAATTGATGGCCCCTTCAACCGGGCTATAGATACCTTCTTCGAAAACCGAAAAAATTATTTCGACGCCCTCGCACTGCAGGCTGAGGAAAATATTAAAGTTTATGAGGGCTTATTGCTTCAGGCAAGGCAAGCTCATGAGCTGTCCGATGTCAAACTCGCCTTTGAGATAAGCAAGAAGATCCAAAAACAATGGAAGGAGTCAGGAAGGGTTCCTGCGGATAAAAGACAGCCTCTGTGGGATGAGTTCTCTAAATTGAACAACCGTATCTTCAGTAAATTCAAAAGAGCGGCTCAAAACACACCGACATTAAGCCCTGGTAACCTTATCAGAAAAGTCGAAAAGATGACCCAGGAGATCAGAGCCTTGGCTAACTCCCCCTATCATCCCGATAACTTGGCTGCGGCCAAACGGCTACAGGCAGAATGGAAAAAATTACCCCACAGGAAGCCTCGGGAAGCGCAGCAAAATGTCCGTGCGTTCATGTCGGCAATGGATGTAGTCTTTGAAAAATCCTTCCTCAACAGGCTTTCCTTATCCAAATATCCCGATTTTGAACAAAAAGAGAGCAAGGAGCAAAATCAAATCCAGATCTCCATCTTGAAGGATTTAATGAGCAGGGACCAGAAGGAACTCGAAACTATTCAGGAGAATTCCGACAAGTTTAGATCCAGCGGAGAAGACTTTGAAATTCTTCTTCAGAAGAAAATAAGTGCCTACAAAAGGAAAATGGAAGTTAAAAATTATTTATTGAAGGAACTTTTAAACAAATAATAGGTTAGAGTTTTAAATCATAAAAGAATTTCTATTTTTGCAACCCGTTAAGACGGAAAATTCAAATCATTAGCATATGTATTGGACATTAGAACTGGCATCTTATCTTGAAGATGCCCCTTGGCCAGCCACCAAAGATGAATTAATTGATTTCGCCATTCGATCCGGTACTCCCTTAGAAGTAGTGGAAAATCTCCAGGAACTGGAAGACGATGGGGAACCCTACGAAAACATAGAGGAAATCTGGCCGGATTATCCTACTAAAGACGACTTCTTTTTTAACGAAGACGAATACTAAAAGAAAAGCCTTCAAAGGCTTTTCTTTATTTTTTAAAACCCCAATACAGCCTTCAGTCTCGGTAAACCTGTCCTACTAACCGGGATCGTCTCCCCGCTCTGGAGCTTAAGGATGTAGCTGTCTTTTTGATAGGGTTCAATCTTGGTGATCCCCCCGACTTTTACGATATAAGAACGATGCACCCTTACAAATGCTTCTGGATCAAGAATCTTTTCGAAAGAGGCTAAGGTTTTGTTCTTCAAAAATTTCCCTTCCGCGGTATGGATATTCACATAATCATCATTGGCTTCCAGATATAGGACATCTTGAAAAGGGATGATTTTGATTTCGTTTTTCACCTTTAAAACAATACGTCTGGGAGTTCCTACCTGATTTATTTCCTTCTCATCAAAAGAAGGCACGGAAAGCATATCTAGACCGGTCTGCCTGTATTTGGCTATGGCGCTGGCAAAGCGTTCTTTCGAGAAAGGCTTAAGCAAGTAATCCAAGGCATGTATGTCAAACGCCTTGAGGGCATATTCGTCATAGGCGGTGGTAAAAATGACAGCAGGAGGATGATCCAACAATTCCAGCATCTCAAAACCCGTGATTTTAGGCATTTGAATATCCAGAAAGACCAGATCTGGCCCATATTCCTGAATGGCCTTCAATCCTTCAAAACCGTCATTGCAGGTTTTTACCACCTGAAATTCCGGGAAAGGAAACAGGTATTCCTGTACTATTCCGATAGCCAGTGGCTCGTCATCAATGATAATTGTCCTGATCATAAAGTTGCGGGATTTTAATCCAAACCGTATAAGTATTCTCCAAGGATGACACCCTTAACAGATCATGTCTCCCAAACAATAAATATAACCGCCGTTTTACGGCATCCAAACCGAAGCCCGTACCCTCCGCCTGCCCTCCCGCGGGATCAAAGGGGTTGGAAATTGTGATTTCCAGATAATCTCCTGCCTTCATTATATCCAACACAATGGTAACCTCCCCCATTACTCCATATAATCCATGTTTGACGGCATTCTCCAATAAAGGCTGAACCAATAATTGAGGTATTTTCAGGAAACCAGAACCTTCGCCGATATGAAAATCGACCTTTAGCCTATGGCCAAACCTCACCCGTTCAATGTTGAGAAACAACTGAAGATGTACAATTTCTTCTTCTACAAGTATCCATTTCTTATCATCTTTACGGATGGTGCCACGGAGAAAATCAGAAAGCTGCAGCACCATTTCCCTCGCCTGGCCAGGATCCCTGCTAATCAGAGCGCATATGGAATTGAGGCTATTGAACAGGAAATGGGGCTGAAGCTGTTGTCGCAATTGATAGAGTTCGGCATCCTTGGCCATTTTTTCGGTTTCGTCCTTTCTTTGCAATAATTTAAGCTGGTCTTCCAGTTTTGTGTTGAAGATGATCAAGATGGTGTAAGACCCAAACAACACCAATAATATAAAGCTTTTGGCAAGGAATGCCTGCTCCAAAAACAACAGGTGTTCGGTTTGGTTTGCAAAAATGTAATTTAAAATGAAATCCCCTACATAAGCTATAACCACCACGAATATCAAGGTAAAATCCAAGCCTAGCCATCCAAAAGCACGTTGGGGAAGATAAAAATTGAAGATATTCTCCAACAACATAAATCCCCCTATGATTAAAAAAGTGTGTACCAAGCTATCCACTAAGGCATTTTCCCAGCTGCTGCCATAATGGTGGATCACATACGCAGCCGCAATAGTCCAAACAAGGATTACGCCCAGCAGTTTGAGCCAATTAAAATCATCGTTGTTGAAGAAGCTCCTTATCATTTCAGAACTTTTTAAAAGGATTTTATCTCCAACCCCCCAAATATGACGGTGCCTCTGATGACCAATACCTTGGTTGGATCGGACGGAGTGTGGGCATACATTCTTTTATCCTCTATCCCAGCAAAGACATTGGCAACATCAATCTTAAGATCCCAGTGGGGCGGGATTACCAGTTTCACCCCGCCAAACGCCACATCCAAATCCAAAATGGCATTCTCTGAAAGATCAGCTTGGCTAAGGTCAATCTCGGTTCCTCCAAAGTAATTGGAGATTTTCCCGCCAAAGAAATTCTTGGAAAGAACCCTTTTTTGTACCCCACAGAAAAGAGCTTGAGAGTGCAAAAAATCACCACTGTCACTGTGATGGGATGCCGTTCCTCTTTTGGTCTGCTCCTGTCCTAAGGTTCCTGCCCCTTTTACTGTGTCTTCAGGATTGCCGGTGTAGAACGGATCCCTTTTTTGCTTGGAAGTATCCCCCCAGCCGTCGTTCCAATGAGCCCACTTTCCAGCTTTATAGTTTTGCCTGAAAATCATTAGATACAGGCCCAACAAGATCAAGCCAACGGGTATCAAGTATTCGCCAATATCGACGGGCAAGTCAAATTCCCTCTTCAGTAAAAAAAATGTACCGAAAAGAAGCATGAAAAAACCAGCTCCACTTCTGAATTGATGTTTTACCAAAATGACCAAAGCAATGGCTATGATCATCATGGGCCAGGAAAAGATCCATCCAGGAAAAAAGACTCCCATTCTCTGCAATAACAACACCGATCCAACGATAAGGATCAACAATCCTGCAGTAAGATTGTTATTATTGGAATTATTTCTACGTGGTTTCATACGTCCAGTTTTATTTGGTGAAAATTACACATTAAAACTAGGATTAATATTTCAAGGAGCTGACGCTAAGTAGGCCAATCAACGCAAAAATTCGGTAATCCGCAGTATTTCCTCGGTGAAAATTAACCGACATTATTATCAGGCACCTCGCTGTAATAGGTATTCTGCGTAGGCCATATCTTCCGGGGTCGTAATTTTAATATTGGACAAATCTCCTTCGATAAGGTTAACCTCCCAGCCCTGATATTCATATACGGTCGCATCATCAGTAAACTGCAATATTTCCTCCACCTCAAACGCTTTTTTGATCCTATGAAGCTGAAAGGTTTGGGGGGTCTGCACCAGCCGGAACGCATCCCGATCCTGAAAAGACGATCCTCCTGCTGCGTCAGTTTTCCGCAGGGAATCCTTTAAGGGAATTGCCGATACCGCACTTCCCGACTGTTCCGCCAAAAGAAAGCTCTCGGAAATTGTTCGTTGGGCTACAAATGGGCGAACACCATCATGGATGGCTACCAATCCTTCTGCTCCCTCTATGGCGTCCAGGCCATTTTTGACCGATTGGAATCTTGATTTCCCTCCTCTTACAAGTGTGTGGGGCAGTATAAATTGAAACTCCTTGCAAAGGCCCTTCCAATACCCAAAATCCGCTTCCGGGATAACGAGCTTTATCTCCATATCACTGGCGTACTGATAAAATGCAGAAAGGGTGTGCATCAATATGGGCTTGCCTCCTATCGGTAGGTATTGCTTAGGAAGTGCCGCCCCCATTCGCAACCCACTCCCCCCGGCGACAATAATGGCATATTTCTTCATTGCTAAAAATATTTGTCCAAAGATAGGGAAGTCTATAAAAAGAAATGGCTCCAGTGGGAGCCATTTCTTTTTATAATATCAGCATTGCATCCCCATAGGAGAAGAACTTATATTTTTCCTTAATAGCCTCTTGGTAGGCTTTCATGATCAGGTTGTATCCTCCAAATGCAGCGGTAGTCATCAACAACGTGGATTCTGGTAGGTGAAAATTGGTGATCAGCCCGTTGGCTATTTTGAAGTCATAGGGAGGAATGATAAATCTATCCGTCCAGCCACTTGAAGATTTTAGCCTTCCATTTGCGGTAACGGAGGATTCTATCGTCTTGAGTGCTGTTGTACCCACAGAAACAACCAATTTTTTGTTGTCTAAGGCTTTGTTGACCAAATCCACCGTGGGTTGGGGAATATCGTAATTCTCCGAGTCCATCTTGTGCTTGGTGAGGTCTTCCACATCTACCTGTCTGAAGGTCCCTAAGCCAATATGCAGGGTGATGGGAGTGACTGAGACCCCTTTAATTTCAAGCCTTTTCAACAAATGCTTTGTAAAGTGCATCCCTGCCGTTGGCGCGGCAACCGCTCCTACGTGTTCTGCATAAATGGTTTGGTATCTTTCCCTATCCGATGCCTCTACTTCCCTTTCAATAAAATCCTTCAAAAGGGGAGTTTCGCCCAAAGTATCTATAGTCTTATAAAACTCCTCATCCGTCCCGTCAAATAAAAACCTGATGGTCCTTCCCCTTGACGTTGTATTGTCGATTACTTCGGCAACCAGATCGCTATCGCCAAAGTATAATTTATTTCCCACTCTTATTTTTCTGGCAGGATCCACCAAAACATCCCAAAGCCTTAATTCCTGATTCAATTCTCTTAAAAGAAAAACCTCAATTTTAGCTCCCGTTTTTTCTTTGTTGCCATAAAGTCTAGCGGGAAAAACTTTGGTGTTGTTGGTTACGAAAACATCACCTTCATCAAAATAGTCGATGACATCCTTAAACACCTTATGTTCGATTTTTCCTGTCGCTCTATGAACCACCATTAAACGTGATTCATCTCTATTTTCCGACGGATATAAAGAGATAAGATTTTTTGGAACCTCGAATTTGAAATCAGATAGCTTCATATATAATTGGTGTATTTTCTTAAAATAATGTTTTTTACGAAACAGCCGTAAAAACTGCAAAGATAGTAACAATAATGCCCAAATGTACTTATATTGTGAAATAGTTTTATATACCAACTGATAGAACGTGATCATATTCAAACTCATATGGGAGAGCTTTAGGTTTGCTGTTCAGGCACTTACCGCCAATCTTACCAGAACTATCCTATCGTTATTGGGGGTAACTATAGGTATATTTGCAATCATAGCTGTGTTCACATTGGTGGACTCCTTGGAGAACAATATCAAATCCAGCTTTTCCTTTTTAGGCACCAACGTCATCCGGGTCGATAGATTCCCATTTTCCTCCGGTCCTCAGGAGTACCCATGGTGGAAATATTTCCAGAGGCCTCCCGGCACCTATGCGGAATATACCTTTCTGAAGGAAAGGTTGGAAAACATAGACGCTGTCACCATCTCGGCTTCCGCCAACGCTATTCTTAAACATGCAAGCAATTCTTACGAAGGAGCGAATCTTGAAGGGGTAGTTTTTGATCATAAAGACGTCTATGAAATACCTTTGGAAGAGGGAAGGTTTTTTACCGAGCAGGAGATCTTTGCCGCTAGGAATGTCACCTTGGTGGGGGTGAAGATCGCCAGGGCCTTGTTCCCCAATTCTACCGCACTTGGAAAAGAGATCAAGATAAAGGGGCAAAAGTTTATAGTAGTGGGCATTTTAGAAGAAGAGGGAGAAGGCTTGTTTGATATGCCTTCAAAAGACACTGCCTGCCTTATTCCTTATGGAGCTTTCAACAAAATGTACTATATCGGCCGCTGGGGCATAGAGCCCACCATAGCCGCCAGAGGACTGGATAATGACATCGGTTTAGTAGCCTTAGAAAATGAAATGGCAGGATTATTACGGGCCAAGAGGGGATTGAAACCCACCGTTGAGGATAATTTTGCTTTGAATAAATCGGAGTTTATACAGAATGCTATCGGATCCATATTTGATGTCATCAGTATAGCAGGATGGGTGATCGGAGGGTTTTCCATTTTGGTCGGCGGTTTTGGTATTGCCAACATCATGTTTGTGTCGGTTAAGGAACGTACTAATATTATAGGGATACAGAAGTCTCTCGGGGCAAAAAATTACTTTATTTTGATGCAGTTCCTGTTTGAAGCCACCTTCTTGAGCCTCATCGGAGGCATGGCCGGAATCGGACTCGTACTTCTGTTTACCATTGTGCCTTTAGGAAGTTTGGAAATTTCCATGTCACTGAAAAACATCATGTTGGGTGTCGGATTATCCTCAGCTATAGGGGTTGCCTCTGGAATAGTACCAGCTACTCTGGCTGCAAGAATGGATCCTGTAGAAGCGATCAGAACGACCTAGAAAGCAGACATGGAGATATTAGTATTGAGTATTGAGACGTGAGATGTCCATGCCTGTAATGTCCTAATCTCAAAAAAAATCCCCACAACGCGTGATGCGATTGCGGGGATTCAATGTTATTTTTTAAAGTTTAAACAAAAATTGAATTCGTAAGTCCAAATCTTTCTTCTTATATCTTCTGTCTTACTTCCCCTTATTGGCCTTCTCCAGTTTTAGCAATCCGGCTTTTTCCTTAATTTTGAGTTCGAGTTCCTCCATCAGTTCGGGATTGTCCAACAAAATGGACTTTACAGCATCCCGGCCTTGTCCTAATTTATTTCCCTCGTAAGAAAACCAAGAGCCGGCTTTTTTGATGATCTCAAATTCTACCCCGATGTCGATGATCTCCCCAACTTTAGAAATTCCTTCTCCATACATAATATCGAACTCCACTACCTTGAAAGGCGGCGCAACTTTGTTTTTTACTACTTTTACCTTGGTTCTATTTCCTAAGATATTGTCGGCACTTTCCTTAATCTGGCCGATCCTTCTAATATCTAGACGGACAGAGGCGTAAAACTTCAAGGCGTTCCCTCCCGTCGTGGTCTCCGGGTTTCCGAACATCACGCCTATTTTTTCCCTCAACTGGTTGATAAATATACAGGCACAACCTGTTTTGTTGATGGCACCGGTTAATTTCCTTAAGGCCTGAGACATCAATCTTGCCTGAAGCCCCATCTTACTGTCTCCCATCTCCCCTTCCAGCTCTGCTTTCGGCACCAAGGCCGCCACGGAGTCGATGACAATGATATCGATGGCTCCCGATCGGATAAGATGCTCTGCTATTTCCAAGGCCTGCTCACCGTTGTCGGGCTGGGAAATCAACAGATTTTCTATATCTATGCCCAATTTTTCGGCATAAACTTTGTCAAATGCGTGTTCTGCATCGATAAATGCCGCCATTCCCCCGGCCTTTTGCGCCTCGGCAATGCAATGCATTGAAAGGGTAGTTTTTCCCGAAGATTCCGGGCCATAGATTTCTACCACTCTTCCCCTTGGGATACCGCCAACGCCCAAAGCCATATCCAATCCCAATGACCCAGTGGAGATCGCAGGGATATCCTGGACGGTATTATCACTGAGTTTCATCACCGTTCCCTTACCATATGTTTTCTCCAGCTTGTCGAGAGTCAACTGGAGGGCTTTAACTTTTTCTGTATCTGCGCTCATATCTGATCAAATAAAAATAAGTACTTTTAGAAATATAAATGTGAAAGTAAACATTCGTCAGTGGAATACCAACTTGGTAATAACCATTGTTTCACGATTTCGTTTCTTTCATTTTAAACTTTGTTCTATAACGATTGGCTATCATTGGTATAGGTTTTGAATAGACAGTACTAAAGCTCCACTTATCGATTTATGCATATCATACTAAAGGTTTTTTTGATCATTTCTTTATTGGGCCTGACCTCTTCTGACATAGAAAAGAAGGAACAAAACGTTTACTTTTCAGGCGGGGAAGAACTGGTATTCAAGGTTAAGTATCTCTTTTTCAATGCCGCAGAAGCCAAGATGACCACCAGCAAAACAATTTACCAAATACAAAACAGGCCCACTTACAAGATCGATGTGACAGGGAGGACCTTGAACATTTTTAAAATCTTTTATGTGAAGGACAATTGGGGAACCTACATGGACACCGCCACGCTTGTCCCTTACATCTCTTACCGGCACATTGAGGAGGGGGACTACCGGAAGCACGAACAGATCAACTTTAACCACCGGACGAAGACTGCGACGGTCAATATTTTCGATCGGGACAACAAAAAAGTTACTGAAAAGACCACCCATGATGTTCCCGCGGGAGTTCAGGATATCGTCAGCGGATTTTACTATTTGAGGACCATGGATCTTTCGGGGCTCAAAAAGGGCCAAGCGATCACCATCAATGGCTTTTTTGACAAAAAATTATATAACATTAAATTAACATTTGAAGGAAAAGAAAGAATAAAAACCAAAATCGGGGAATTCGACACGTTTATTTTTTCACCTACCATGCCCGGCAACAAGCTTTTCAGCGGTGAAAATCCCGTCAAAGTATGGATCACGGACGATAAAAACAGGATTCCGGTAAAAATAACCGCCAATCTAGTGGTCGGCTCCCTGAATATGGACATCAATAAAGCTACCGGACTGCGGCATCCTTAACGAACTTTTTGTTAACAATAAATTAATATCTGCTGCCCTAGGCTATCCTTTTGCAGATGATTAAAGCCTCGTCCTTTTACGGGTGACACTTTTAATGTTTAGAAGTTCCTAAATTAGCAGAAATTTATCGAAAGATTAACCTAGTCTCTGATGAGTAACAATCCAAAAATCAAGGTACTCGTGGTAGATGACGAGCCGGACATCGTCGAAATATTGACCTATAATTTAGAAAAAGAAGGATATGAGGTAGCTTCTGCTTTAGATGGAATAAAAGCCGTAAAAGTGGCCGCCAAGTTTCTACCCCAGGTGATCTTGCTGGACATCATGATGCCCCGTCAGGATGGCGTAGAAACCTGCCGTCAAATCCGCGAGATTAAAGATCTAAAAAATTCCTTTATCCTGTTCCTGACGGCTCGGTCAGAGGAATATTCCGAGGTCGCGGCTTTTGATGCCGGTGCAGACGATTACATTACCAAACCGATTAAACCTAGGGCGTTGATGAGCCGTATTTCGGCCTTCTTCCGCCGGGAAACTCAAAAAGACTTAGATCTTTCCCAAATTAAAATCAAGGACCTGACCATAGACAGGACAAGCTATACCATAGATAAGAACGGTAAAACGATCATCCTTCCCAAAAAGGAATTCGAACTTTTGTATTTTTTAGCAAAAAACCCCAACAACGTGCTGGGAAGAGAGGAGTTGTTGCAAAACATATGGGGAACAGATGTATATGTACTTGCACGGACCGTGGATGTGCATATCAGAAAAATCAGAGAGAAAATAGGAGAAGATTATATTACTACCGTCAAGGGGGTGGGCTATAAGTTCGAAAACAATTAACTGATGCTGACCACATCCAAAAATATCGCTTTCTTTTTGGCATTGGCCATTTCCCTCTTTATCATGGCCGTATTGTCTTTTTTGGATGAGGCTTCCCGGCAGATTATTCTTATGGTGGGGGGTATTTCCTTTGTTGCCATTTTTATCCTTTTATACATCACCTTGGAGTTCCTTATCTTCAAAGAGATCAACAATATCTATACAGTTTTGGACAGAATCCAAAAAAAAAACCTGAACAAAGCGATCAAGAAATCTGGCAAAACCTCCCTGTTTCCCCTACGGAAAATAAACAAGTCCATACACGAATACGCCTTGGCCAAAAACAAGGAAATAGAAACCCTCCAAAAGAACGATACCTTCCGGAGGGAGTTCATTGCGGATATTTCCCATGAGCTTAAAACACCGATCTTTGCCGCACAGGGTTTTGTCCATACCTTATTGGACGGGGCAGTAGACGACAAGAACGTCAGGTACAAGTTTCTAAGAAGAGCTGCAAAGAGCCTTAACACCCTGGAAATCCTCGTCCAAGACCTCCTTACCCTAAATCAGATGGAAAGCGGCGTGGTGAAGTTTCATTTTGAAGAAGTGGACCTGAAAGAAATTGTTGCGGAAAATATTGAGCAATTGGAGCAAAAGGCCTTAAAGCGCCGTGTCAGCATCAGGTTCAATTATAATGAAGCCAAGCAGCACCTTGTCCTTGCCGACAAAGACAAGATATCCCATGCAATCCAAAACCTACTCGCCAACGCCATCCGGTACAACCATGAAGGCGGAGATGTCATTATCAAACTAAAATCCACCAAAAAAAATGTGCGGGTTTCTGTGAAGGATAGTGGAAAGGGAATTCCACCGGAGGACCTTAACAGGATTTTCGAAAGATTTTACAGGGTCGAGAAAAGCCGCTCGCGGGAAAAGGGGGGAACAGGACTGGGCCTTGCCATAGTGAAACACATACTGGAAGGGCATAAAAGCAAGATCTCGGTGACCTCCGCAGTGGGTAAGGGTTCCATATTCAGCTTTTCTTTGCCTCCTATCCGAGTTCAGAACAAGGAAGAGGCGCAGCCTGAGAACGCACAATAATGCAGCAATTATAGAATAAGGTTCATTATTTTCATTAATTTTGCACCCTAGATTGGAAAGCGCAGGCTGCACATATGAAGAAGACGGACTTTGGAGACCTTATACTATTTGAAAACGAAGACTATATTGTAGTCAACAAGCCTCCCTATTTATCCACCCTGGACGATAGGCATGAAGCCCAAAACATTCTTTATCTGGCAAAATTGTACACCCCCGATGCCCAAGTGTGCCATAGATTGGACAAGGAAACTTCCAGTTGCCTGATCATTGCCAAGCATCCGGCGGCTTACCGTAACGCGGCTATTCAGTTTGAAGACAGGAAGATCAATAAAATCTACCATGCCGTAGTGGATGGCATACACGAGTACAAGCAAACTTTGGTGGAAAGAGGAATCATCGCCACTACCAAAGGCATAGCAAGGGTAAACAACCTGAAGGGGAAGCCCGCCACTACCTACTTCACAACACTGAAGACGTATTTTGCCCATTCGCTGATAGAATGTAAACCCATCACGGGTCGATTGCACCAGATCAGGGTCCATCTGGCCTATTTGAAATCCCCTATCTGTGGTGACGAATTATATGGCGGCAGACCGCTGTACCTTTCTACGTTGAAAAAAAGATTTAACCTAAAAAAGGATACAGAAGAATCACCTATTATGCAGCGGGTTTCGCTTCACTCCTACTCCATTGGCTTCAAAGGGATGAATGAGGAGCATATTGAAGTGGTGGCACCCTACCCGAAAGACTTCGCGGTATTGATCAAACAATTGGAAAAAAACAAATAAAAAACACGTTCCCGTTAAAAATCAGGCACTAAAGCTGGGAATGTTTTGCATATAAATAGAATTACTTCTATCTTTGTGTCCCTTTTTGAGGGTGAAATGTATTTAAAAAGCTAATAATTAAACGTTTACACAGTGGATACTTTAAGCTATAAAACCGTATCGGCAAATGACGCAACTGTACAGAAGGATTGGATCGTAGTGGATGCCCAATCAGCTGTATTAGGGAGGTTTGCGAGTGAGGTGGCAAAAATTTTAAGGGGAAAGACCAAACCAGGCTTTACTCCTCATGTAGACTGCGGAGACAATGTAATTGTCATCAATGCAGAGAAAATCAGGCTCACGGGCAAAAAGTGGAACGACAAGGTATATGTGCGTCACACCGGCTTCCCAGGAGGCCAGCGGATTGCTACTCCTAGAATGTTGATGGAAAAATCCCCTATCATGCTTGTTCAGAAAGCAGTGAAGGGGATGTTGCCAAAGACGAGGTTGGGCAATAAGCTTTATACCAACCTGTATGTCTATGCAGGCGCTGAGCACCCGCATGCGGCACAACAACCAAAAGAAGTCAAATTTTAATTCTAGCAATCAATGGAAGTTATCAATACAATCGGTAGAAGGAAAACATCTGTAGCAAGAATTTATATGCAACCTGGAAAAGGCGAGATCACTGTTAACAACAGAAGTCTTGAGGTTTATTTTCCTTTCGACTTGCATCAGATTGTTGTGAAGCAGCCGCTAAGCCTTATCAATGAGAATGATGTTTATGACATCAAAATCAATGTAGACGGTGGTGGTATCAAAGGACAGGCTGAAGCTATCCGTATGGCCATATCCAGAGCACTTTGTGAGTTCAATGCTGATCACAGACCCCCTCTGAAAAAAGAAGGTTTCCTTACCCGTGACCCCAGAATGGTAGAACGTAAGAAAGCAGGACGCAAAAAAGCAAGAAAGAAATTCCAGTTCTCTAAACGATAATCGGGATTCAATTCTTTTCTATATTATAAATCAACATTTTATTAATTAATGGCCAACATAGAATATAAAGACTTACTGGATGCTGGTGTTCACTTTGGACACTTAACAAGAAAGTGGGATCCGAGAATGGCGCCGTATATCTTCATGGAGAAGAATGGCATCCATATTATCGACCTAAACAAAACGCTCGTTAGCCTTGAAGAAGCATCCAACGCTATCAAGCACGTAGTAAGATCAGGCAAAAAAGTGATGTTCGTCGCTACCAAGAAACAGGCGAAGGACTTGGTCACTGAAGAGGCCAAAAGGCTTAATATGCCCTATATCACCGAAAGATGGTTGGGTGGACTATTAACCAATTTTGCTACCATTCGAAAGTCATTGAAGAAAATGACTTCCATCGACAAGTTGATGAAAGACGAGTCTTACACCAACTTGGCGAAAAAAGAACGTTTGATGATCACCAGACAGAGAGAGAAACTGGAACTTGTATTGGGCGGTATTGCTGACCTTACTAGGCTTCCCGCAGCGCTTTTTGTGGTTGATATCAAAAGAGAACATATTGCTATTTCCGAAGCAAAAAAACTCGGTATCCCTGTGTTTGCGCTGGTAGATACAAATTCCAACCCAAATGAGGTGGATTTCCCTATCCCAGCCAATGATGATGCTTTTAAATCCATCTCTTTGTTGGTGAAAGCTTTTGGTGCGGCTATCGAAGAAGGTCTTTCTGAGAGAAAGAAAGACAAGGACGAAGCCAGACTTTCTGAAGAGGAAGAAGCTAAAAAAGCTGCCGACGCCGAAACAAAAGAGTAGTCCACTATGATAAGTTGATAAAAAATTGAACATACGGTCCCTACCTATGTTCAATTTTTTTGTTAAAGACCTTGTCATTCACCTCCGGTGTCCCCGGCAGGTATTTCGCAATCTAATTGTAACCTCTAAAAATATTTAAAATGGCTATTACTGCACAAGAAGTAAACAAATTAAGACAGATGACCGGAGCCGGAATGATGGACTGTAAAAAAGCCCTCACCGAAGCTGAAGGTGACTTCGAAAAAGCCGTAGATCTTCTTAGGAAAAAAGGACAAAAAGTGTCTGCTTCAAGAGCTGACCGTGAAACAAAAGAAGGCGTAGTGGTTACCCATGTGAATGAAGGTAGCACTGAGGGAATCATCCTTTCTCTTACTTGTGAGACTGATTTTGTGGCAAAGAACGAGGAGTTTGGTTCATTTGCAAACGAGATCCTCAACCTAGCGGTAAAAAACAACTCACAATCTGCTGAAGAAATCCTGACCATCCCTTACGATAACATCACCTTGGGTGATAAGATCGTTGAGATGACCGGTAAAATCGGTGAAAAAATAGAAATCAGTCATTTTGCTCGCGTTAAAGGAGAAAGTGTGGTGAACTACATCCACTCCAACGGAAAACTGGGCGTATTAGTGGCGTTGAAAAACGGCGAAGGCGCTCAAGTGGAAGAAGCAGGCAAAGACGTTGCAATGCAAATCGCAGCTATGAATCCTGTAGCAGTTGATAAGGACGGTGTCGATTCAACCACGGTAGAACGTGAAATCGAAGTCGGTAAAGAGCAAGCCAGAGCTGAAGGCAAGCCAGAGGAAATGTTGGAAAAAATCGCTCTTGGAAAGTTGAATAAATTTTACAAAGAAAATACCTTGTTGAGCCAAACTTTTGTTAAGGACAACGCGCAGACTGTTGCCCAGTACCTTGACAGCGTAAACAAAGGATTAACGGTAATTGATTTCAAAAGGATATCCATAGGGTAATCCTTCAATTAGAATAAACAACAGAAAAGCCCGCAAGTTCGGGCTTTTCTGCTTTATGGATGAATCGTCCGCCTAGCTGATTGACAGCGGCATACCTCCTAAGGGTCATATCAACGCGCATGTCCGTTGTTATATTTGCCGGCTGCTGCAATAGACATTGTACACAATTCTAAAACCCATTAAGCCAATGTACCGTTAATCGCTACACACAGCATTTCCACCTCGAATCTCCGCCCATTATTTCCAGTGCATAACCCCATATTTATCAAACATCCGAAACAAGAAATTTATGATATTATTGGCAGACCTGCATTTTTCCCTTCCTCTTGACAATCCGGTCCTTATATTTTCGCTTATACTTTTTATCATCCTGTTCGCGCCTCTGTTGCTCAACCGGGTAAAGATCCCCCAATTAATCGGATTGATCATAGCTGGAGCGGTAATAGGACCCCATGGTCTTCATCTGATGGCAAGAGACAGCAGCGTGGTGCTTTTCGGCACCGTAGGATTATTGTACCTGATGTTTTTGGCCGGATTGGAAATCGACCTCGGTGACTTCAAGAAGAATAAGAACAAAAGTATCGTCTTTGGGTTGATTACCTTTACCATCCCGATGATCTTTGGTACGCTTGCAGGTTTTTACCTATTGGGTTTTAATCTGACTACATCGATCCTTCTGGCTAGCTTGTTGGCCTCCCATACCCTAATAGCCTACCCCATCGTCAGCAAACTGGGTATAGCGAAAAATAAAGCCGTCAATATCACCGTAGGCGGCACTATGATTACGGATACTTTGGCCCTTTTGGTTTTGGCTGTGATCGCGGGAATGTCTACCGGGGAGATTAATAATGCGTTCTGGATTAGATTGGGTGTCTCCGTTATTGTTTTCGGTTCTATCGTAACGCTCATTTTCCCTCTTTTAGGCAGGTGGTTCTTCAAAAAATACGATGATAACATTTCCCAGTATATCTTTGTTTTAGCCCTGGTTTTCCTAGGCGCGTTTTTGGCTGAGGCCGCTGGAATTGAAGGTATCATTGGCGCATTTTTGGCCGGTCTGGCTTTGAATCGGCTCATTCCCCATACCTCCCCCCTGATGATCAGAATCGAATTTGTGGGTAATGCTCTCTTCATCCCGTTCTTCCTCATAGAGGTGGGAATGTTGATAGATCTCCGTGTGTTTTTTCTGGACCTCACTACCTTGTATGTTGGCTTTGTTATGACGTTTGTCGCCCTAACGGCCAAATTAACGGCGGCATTTTTCACACAGAAAATATTCCGACTTTCCTCTGCACAGCGGCATATAATTTTCGGGCTAAGCAGTGCGCAGGCTGCAGCTACCTTGGCGGCCGTCCTAGTTGGCTACAATATCATATTAGGGGAAACACCAGAGGGAGAACCTATCCGTCTACTCAATGAAAGCATCCTCAACGGATCCATCTTAATGATACTCGTCACCTGTACCATCGCTTCATTTGTGGCACAAAAAGGGGCTACTAAGATCGCTCTGGAGGAAATGGATGAAAAAACGGAGGAGGAAGACCCCGAGCACACCGAGAAAATCCTTATTCCCGTCAATTATCCGGAAAACGTGGAAGAACTGATTAACCTTGGAGTAACGGTCAAAACCCAGAGTACCAAAAACTCCCTGCTTGCCTTAAATATCATACCTACCGATACCGGTGATGCTGCCAAAGAAAGGGCAGCAAAAAAGATATTAGAAAAGGCCAGCATAAGTGCCGCGGCCACAGACAATATTCTTACCGAATTGATCCGTTATGATTCTGATATCACCAACGGAATAACCAATGTAGTTAAAGAGAACAAAGTGTCCGATATTATCCTTGGTCTACACAACCAAAAAGGAATTACAGGTTCATTCTTGGGGAAGTTGACTGAAGGCCTTCTCTCCAGATGCAATGTTACAACGCTGATCTATCGGAATAAACAACCGCTCAATACGATCAAACGGTATATGATCATCATTCCAGAGAATGCGGAACAAGAGATCGGCTTTCCTTTCTGGCTGCTGCGCGTGTGGAATATTGGCCGGAATACCGGAGCCAAGTTAGTGTTCTATGGTTCAGAAAAAAGCCTCTCATTTATAAGGGAAGCGAATAGAAGCCATGCAATCGAAGTGGAAATGGTGGAGTTTTCAGATTGGGAGGACTTCCTTATCCTGTCCAGGGACATGAAATCCGACGATGCGCTAATCATTGTGATGAGCAGGAAAAACGAGATGTCCTATCACCCTATGATGAAGAAAATGCCGAAATATCTGAATCTCTATTTTTCCGGAATCAACTATGTGTTGGTATATCCGATGCAAAAAGGACCCGATCAAGGCACGTATTCTAACTTTCAGGGAACAAAGATATTCAACCCGCTTCTAAACAATTTAGAAAAGTTCGATGATGCTGGAAAGGCTATTTCGGAACTGTTTAAGAAAAGATAAATTTACCGTCTAAGGTTAAGCGGTTGGCAATGTTGCTGCCCCTTAACTTTAGGCATTTCAACTTCGTCATATTTATAATAAACGGCTTTTTTCTTTCTGCCCTCCCCCCTGCTTTGTACTTTTGGCGCTGGTTCAGTTCAATTTATAAGTATGAAGAAAATAGGTCTCCTTCCCCGGTTAATCATTGCCATCATTATCGGCATTTTGATAGGAGCATATCTACCACAAATATTCACCGAAATCCTGGCTACCTTCAACGGCCTTTTTGGCAATTTTTTGGGATTTGTCATTCCCTTGATTATTATCGGCTTTATCGTTCCGGGGATCGCAGACCTTGGCAATGGTGCAGGCAGATCGTTGGCACTTACCGCAGCCATCGCCTATGGATTCACCGTTTTTTCGGGATTATTGAGTTATGGTACAGGATCATTGCTTTTCAAACATATTCTATCGCCGGGTTCATTGACTATCGGCAATACGGATAATCCGGAACATGCTCTACTGTCTCCGCTATTTAGCATCGAAATGCCTCCTCTTTTGGGGGTTATGTCTGCTCTTTTGATGGCCTTTATCCTCGGAATCGGTATATCTGTCATTGAAGGAAATGTCCTTAAAAAAGTGATGACGGAGTTTCAGGAAATCATCTCCAAATTGATCACCGCCATCATCATCCCACTGCTTCCCTTTCATGTCATGGGGATATTTGCCAACATGACCTTCGCTGGACAGGTGGGGGAAATAATGGCTGTGTTTTTCAAAGTGTTTATTCTTGTGATCTTACTCCAGGTCTTGGTCATTTCCATACAATATCTGATTGCAGGTACCCTTAACAGTAAAAATCCATTTTTGCTCATCCGAAAGATGATTCCTGCCTATTTCACGGCCTTAGGCACACAATCCTCAGCAGCGACTATCCCGGTGACTCTAGAACAGACAAAGAAGATGGGAGTACGGGGATTTGTGGCTGATTTTGTCATTCCTTTGTGTGCCACCATTCATTTATCGGGATCTACTGTTACAGTTACCACCTGTGCCTTAGCCATTATGACGATCAACGGCATGGCAACTCCTTTTATGGATTTCTTCCCCTTTATATTAGCATTAGGCGTGACCATGGTGGCAGCACCCGGAGTGCCTGGGGGAGCTATCATGGCGGCACTTGGACTGCTTCAAAGTATGTTGGGATTCAATGACACCCTGCTTTCATTGATGATCGCGCTGTATCTCGCCCAAGACAGCTTTGGCACCGCAACCAACATTACAGGTGATGGCGCGATTGCCCTCGTTGTGGATAGGTTTACAAGAAGTTAGATATTTAGTATTGGGTATTGAGTAGACCACATGT
>Ga0209075_1000725_pt1 | contig 31806 bp, 24 predicted proteins | sample Stecom2011_FD_187523 | JGI IMG/M metagenome (GOLD analysis project Ga0209075, IMG submission 187523) | Agricultural soil microbial communities from Utah to study Nitrogen management - Steer compost 2011 (SPAdes) (version 2) | ecosystem: Environmental > Terrestrial > Soil > Agricultural land...
GCCTGTACGTGTACTCCTCCGGGTCAGTGCAGGCCCAAAAGCTGATCTTCGGCTACACCGAGTTCGGTGACTTGACTCCTTTGTTCAGTGGATATTTCGACACTAACATTGGTGGCAAGAGGGAAGTTGAATCCTATCGGAATATCCTGGCCGAGTTGGGGCTCGCCGGTAACGAAGTGTTGTTTCTATCCGATATTCAGGAAGAGCTGAAGGCTGCCCAGGAGGCTGGGCTGCAGGTCTGCTGGCTGGTACGGGACGGCACGATCCCAGCGGATGCGCCCTATCCGGCGGTAGCCGACTTCACCTCGATCCAACTAAGCTGATACTGCATCGGCCGGGTTGACCGGAGCTTTTGAAACCTGTTTCCTGTCCTGCAGGGACCAAGCCTGTGTAGGGGCAGAAACAGGTTCTCTATCGGAGTGCGGGTGAGGGATGGGATCTAAATTTGAAGATCGTGCCTTTCTCGCCTTTCTTATTGCTGTCACCATCCTCTTTTTCCTGGTTTTAAGGCCGTTTTTCGGCGCTATTTTCTGGGCCGCCCTGCTGGCCTTGCTGTTTTTTCCCATGCAGCGACGCCTGTTGAGGCGGTTCCCCAAAAGGGTCAACCTGGTTTCCCTGATCACCATGATCCTGGTTCTGTTGATCGTGGTCATTCCTTTGCTGCTACTTGTGGCCGCGCTCGCCCAGGAGGGAGCCAAGCTGTATCAGAAACTGCAGAGCGGCGAGATCCAACTGCAAGGTTTCTTTGATCGCTTTTGGACTTCAATGCCGGCCCTGGAGCGGCTCTTGGCGCGCCTGGGGTTGGATTGGGCCCAGGTGCGGGACCAGCTGTCCCAGGGGGCGATGGCCGCCAGCCAGTATCTGGCTACACAGGCGTTCAATATCGGCCAGGGCACGATCCGCTTCAGCCTGAGTCTCGTGCTGATGATCTATCTGCTGTTCTTTTTTCTGCGTGATGGCGAACGGCTGGTGGAGTGGGTCATCCGGGCCATACCCCTGGGGGATCGCCGGGAGCGGTTACTGTTTGCCCGGTTCGCCGACATGGCCCATGCCACCATCAAGGGCAACCTGATCGTGGCCATCGTCCAGGGCAGTTTGGGAGGTCTGCTCTTCTGGGCACTGGGCCTGGAAGGCGCGCTGCTTTGGGGTGTGGTGATGACGGTGCTTTCCCTGTTGCCGGTGGTGGGGTCATTCATGGTGTGGGGGCCGGTCGGGGGCTATTTTCTGTTGACCGGGGATATTGTAAGGGGAGTGATTATGTTGGCCTTTGGGGCCTTGGTGATCAGTGTGGTCGACAACATTTTGCGTCCCATTCTGGTGGCCCGGGACACCCAGATGCCTGACTATCTGGTATTGCTTTCCACCCTGGGAGGGATCGCCCTGTACGGCGTGAACGGCTTTGTCATTGGTCCGGCTGTGGCCACCCTCTTTCTCGCCTTTTGGCAGATCTTTATGCGGGAATTCAATCACGGCGTGCCGCCCGGGACATCTTTGTAAGAGGCGATTCAGGGCGGGGAGCTGGCCTCTGATGCACTCTCGTCACCTTCTTGTTTGAAGGAAGTTCTAAATCCCTTTGTTGGGCTAGCCAATTCCATTTGGTTTTGGTAGTCTTTGCCCGCGAATTAAAGGGGACAGGATCGCCCCGATCGTGATACGCCGCTGGTATCCCGATTCCAACAGGATGTTAGATCATGGAACTGATTCTGGAAGTCATCAACCCGCACAGTGCGGATCAGTCATTTAAATCCTCCCATCGCTTTCGCGAGGCCGGAGGGCTAATCGGTCGCGGTGATCAATGCGTCTGGCGCTTACCAGACCCCTCCCGACATCTCTCCAGCCAACATGCGCTGATTGTCGTCGAAGACGAAACCTTTTACCTTGAAGATTGCAGCACCAACGGCGTGTTCGTGAATGGCGCTGATCAGCCGCTTGGTAAGGGGCAGCGTCATCCTATCGCCGATGGCGATGAGTATCAGATGGGGCCCTTTCGAATTCTCGCCCGACTCTGGAGCGAGCAGGCGCCTGCCATGGAGCTGCCGGAATCCATCGCCCAGTTTTTTGATGAGCTGGAAACCAGTATGCCGGCCTATGGCCACGATGAACTGGCAGAACAGTTGTCGACCCGCTCGGGCGAGGCAGAGGAGGTTCCTTACCTGCCTGAGCTGCCCGAGGAGGAAGACCTGTCCTGGGCTCAGGATTCGGTGGAAGTTCCCAATCTCTTGCCCCTGTCATCCATTGATGAGCCTGCGGTGGAACAGGATCCAGATCCGGCGTTGTCGGCCACGGTGGACCAATCGCCACTGGGGCAGCCGGTGTACTCTAGCCCCGACGCCCTTTCCTTAAACAGCCAACAACCGGCGTTGAACGGAAGCGGACAGCACCAGGCTTTAAATGGGCAACAGCCCGTGTCCAATAGACTGCAGGCAGCGCCCACGGAGGCGGCTGTGGCTAATAACGCAAACAGCCTGTCGGCCTCTGGGGCCAATGGCCGTGAGGCAGAAGCCTTGGCGGCCTTTGCGGCCAGCTCCGGGCTGGATTTCAGCAAGCTCTCCCAGGATGAGCTGGTTGCCGTTATGGAAGGGTGCGGTGCCTTGCTGCGTGATAGCGTCAAGGGCCTGATGGATCTGCTGGCCCGTCGTAGCGAGCAGAAAAGCCGCTTTCGCCTGGGGTTAACACTGATCCAACGTCGTGAAAACAACCCGCTGAAATACAGCGTGAATGAAGTCCAGGCAATCAAGCAACTGGTGATGGATCCCCAGCCGGAGTGCCTCCCGGCACCGCAGGCTGTAAAGCATGCCGTTGCCGATCTTAGCCAGCATTTCCACGCGCTGGAATCCTCCTATCAGGAACTGATTCGGGAGATTGTACGTTTTGCGGTGGGCGATGAGCTGACTGAGGACTCTGCTGCCCGTCGGAGTTGGGTGGATCGTCGTGCTCAAAAGCGCTCGCTTCAGAAAAGACTGGCGACTTTGCAGGATGACGAGGTGCTGCAGCGGGAATTCCTGGAGCACCGGTTTGCCAAGTTGTATCAGTATGCAGTAGCGGATCGATCAAAAGACCGAGCAAAAGCAGTTGAGGAGAAGGCATGAAGAGGATAAAGGCAGGCTGGGTGGTCATTTGTATGCTGGCCCTGTCCGGTTGCGCCAGCTGGTTCCAGTCGGATATCACCAAGCTAGATTTGCGACTGACGGCGGCGGCCGACCTGAATCCTGACCTTTCGGGGCGTCCCTCGCCTCTGGTGGTACGGCTGTATGAGCTGAAAAGCCCGGCCATTTTCCAGAACATGGATTTTTTCAGTCTCTATGAATACGACCGCGAATCCTTGGGGATGGATCTGGTCAAGACCGAGGAGATCCTGATGACTCCGGGCCAGCACACAGAGGTGCGCGCAGCCTTGTCAGACCAGACCAATTATGTGGCGGTCATGGCAGCCTACCGGGATATTGAACGCAGTAACTGGCGTTATGTGATGCCGGTTTCGGTTCGGGAGAAGAACGCCAAGACCCTGATTTTCCAAGCCCAGGGAATTGTAGAAAAAGACTAGGGGCGTAGGCTGGTAGAGCCTGTCGCCAGAGAGAAACGGACGTCTCTTCACTTGTAGTTGGTAAAAGCCATGGAAAAGGTCATTTGGAGCGAAGGGCTGTTTCTTCGCCCTCAGCACTTACAGCAGCAGGATCGTTACTTCGATTACCAGATCCGCCGGCGTGTTCAGTTGCTGGAACCCTATTGTTGGGGATTTCAGACCCTGGAACTGGATGAAAACCTGTTGCAGCTGGGAAAGGTCGCTCTAACCCGGGCCGAAGGCATCCTGCCGGATGGTACCCTGTTTCGTCTGCCGGCCGATGCATCAAAGCCTCTGATCTTTTCCCAAGAGGTGGAAGAGGGCTCAACCCTGTGCCTGGTCGTGCCGGCAGTCATCCAGGGGAGCATTGAAAGCCATGAAGACAGCGACGAGCAGCATAGTGCCCGCTATGGAACCGCAATCCGGGAAGTGATCGATAGCCATGGGCTGCGGGGCCAGCCGGTGGCCGTGACGACAGCCGTGCTCAGGGCGCGCTTGGCGGTCATGGACAGCCTGACGGAAAAGGATGTTTCGCTTCCCCTGTGCAGGATTCGTGAACGCAAGCCGGACGGCAGTCTGGTGCTGGACCGGGACTTTTGCCCGCCTCGGCTCTCTTTGGAGGGCGACAGCCGCTTGCAGGCCCTGGGGCGGGAGGTGCTCAGCCTGATCCAGGTGCGGGCCCGGGGATTGGCGGAGCGTTTAACCGGCGGGGCAGGGAATATTTCCAGTGTGGCAGACCTTTTGTTGCTGCAGGCACTCAATCGCTATGTCGCAACGCTGGATTTGCAGTTGGGGCAGCCTCAACTACATCCCTATAGCCTGTATCGCACCTTCACCGAACTGACGGGCGAGCTGGCGGCTTTGTGCCGTGACACACGCCTGGCAGAAAAGACTATTCCTTACGATCACTCCAACCCCGCCACTAGTTTCCTGGCCTTGTATGCTGATCTGAGAAACATGCTGACCCGGGTGTTCGAGCAGCCCGCGACCCGCTTGCCGGTCCATCCCCGCAAGTTCGGTTTGACGGTGATTCCGCTGCCGGATATGAACGACCTGCGCACTAACGACCTGATCCTGGCCTTGAAGGTAGATGTGCCCGTGGAACAGCTGGTGCGCCTGGTGCCCACCCGGATCAAGGTCGGCAGTATCGGCAAGATCCGCGATATCGTGAACCTGCAGCTGCCGGGTTGCAAACTCTCCCATCTCCCGACGGCTCCCCGCCAGTTGCCCTACCATGCGGGCTATTGCTACTTCCGACTGGAGCCCCAGCGGGAAATCTGGAACGACGTGGAGCAATCCGGAGGCTTTGCCGTGCATGTTTCCGGCGAAGTGGCGGGACTGGCCATCGAGGCCTGGTCCCTGAAGCGCTAGGCGAGGATATGGTGGAACCTAACGAGACAGGCAGGGAGGCAGTATGCAGGGTATAGCGCCCGTCTATGGGCGGGATGATGAAACCGTTCTGTTGATCGACTCGGAACAGACACTGCTGGATTCCGGTACCAATGAGGATGCCACCGTACTGCTGCCGGCCCATCGCTCGTCCGCAGCGCTGAGTGACTCGCCAGCCAATGACAGCACGGTACTGCAACAGGGCTTGCCTCCTTTCGAGGCGATTCGGACAGGGAATAATCCGCTGATGACCGCCGCCCAGGATGTATTGGCCTTTGGCATGGACCTGGAGTCCTTGGGGCAGGAGGTTAGCATGGCGGATCTGCGACAGCAGGCAGTGCGCCAGATCAAGACCTTTGAGGCCCGGACCCAGTCTCTGGGCATTGAGCGCAATATGGGCCTTGCTGCCCGTTACGTGATTTGTACCTACCTTGATGAGGTGGTGGTGACCAGTCCCTGGGGTGGGGCGAATGAATGGGCCCAGGAAAGCCTTCTGAGCCAGTTCCATCGGGAAACCTACGGTGGACAGGGGTTCTTCACTATTCTGCAGCGGGCCTGTGAAGAGCCCCATAAGAACCTGCACCTGCTGGAACTGTTGTTTGTCATTCTCAGCCTGGGGTTTGAGGGGAAATATCGGGTCGATCCCGACGGGCAGCGCAAGCTCGACAGCCTGCGGGATATGATCATGGCAATGATCTACCGTACGCGGGGAACCCTGCGCCCGGGGCTACAGGTTGGGGAAACCACTGCGGCCTTGGCCAAGCCCGTGGGGCGGCGGATTCCCTGGCGGGCCATCGGCTTGGGAGTGGCGGCCTGCCTTTGCGTATTACATATCACCCTGTATCTGATGCTAAGCCAAACCAGCACGGCAGTTGCTGAGCAGGTACGGGGCCTGGATGGGGTTTCCCTGATCAAGGCAAATTAGCCGAACGGACCTATTCGTTGGGATTGCCTTGAACGGGAATGAATCGGATTGATGACTAACGGGAAGTCATAAACAAGGACGTTTATGCGTTATTTTATGCCATTGCGCCACGGTAAAGGTGTTGTTTCCCTGGTAACCACTCTGGTGGCGGTGTTGTTGGTTCTTTTTGTACTGCCTCTGTTTTCCTTTCAGGACCGGCCCTTGCTCCAGAGTTGGTCGTTACGCCTGTTGGTGGCCTTGGTACTAGTGCTGGCGTGGGGCCTCTATTACCTGTTGCGCTACGGTTTGCCCGCGGCTGCCAGCGAAGAGCAACTGGCCCGCTGGCAGGAGCGACGGGAACAACGGCAGCGTCAGCGGCAACAGCGCCGTGCCTTGGATCGCTGGTTAAGGAAGTTGTTGGGGCGGAAAACCCTTCTGTCTGGGCCTTCGGCAAGCCACCAGTCCTGGTACCTGGCACTGTCGGCAGGCCAATTGGCACCCGATGCGGCGATTTCCCAGCTTTGGCCGGTGACCTCCGAGGCCTCGGGGCTGGCTGAGGCTGCGGCACTGGCGGGCCTGAAGGCCTATACCGGCCAAGACCTGAGGGTGATTCATTCCGGCCTGGAGATTGGTTTGGGAGACCAGTCTGGCCTGGAAGACTGGCGCCTGCTGGTACAGAGGGCATGTCACCTGAGAAAAGGCGTGCCTTTCCAGGGAGTTGTCCTGTTGCTGCGCACGGAGGATGTGAGCAACGCTTCCCTGATGCAGGCCATTGGTCACCGGCTCCGTGTGCTCACGGCCCAGACACGGGGCCGGCTACCTCTCTATCTGGTTGTGGAAGATGGGGAAACCCTGGTTGGATTCCGGGAGTTTTCCGCCACCCTGGCCACAACCGAACAACAGCAGCCGTTTGGCGTGGTTCTGTCGCCGGAGCAGGCCGGCGTTCGTGGTAACTACCTGAACGATAGCCTCCAGCAGTTGTTACAGAGGCTGGAGACGATGCTGACCCAGGCCCTCTATCAAGAGCGCCAGTTAGCCCGGCGTAAACTGCTGATCAAGTTTCCCGGGCAGCTGGAAGCTTTCTGTGATCGCCTCAACGACCAGTTGAGCCACTTGCTGTCTGGCACTTCCAGCATCCTCTTGCGGGGCATTCACTTTGTCGGACGCCCACAGATCGACTATCCGGTTCCCCAGGATGGTCGTGGCGTTCCCATTTCTTCCTGGTTGTTTGTAAAGCATTGGTGGCAGGACCTGGTGGCCAAAGACCGGCACTTGGCTGCTCCAGGTTCAGCCTTCATGAAGCAGGCCTGGCTAAAAAATGGGCTCTTGGTGGGGGGGGCCGCGGTGTGCGTGTTGGCGGCTGTGGCTTTGCAGGTCCAGACCTACCGCCAAAGTGAATCAGCCCTGTCTCATCTTCTGCACCTGAGTGCCCGTGAAGCCGACCGGGCGGAGCAGGTCTCCCAAAGTGGCACGACGGCTGCGCTGCAGCACATCCAGACCTGGATCGAAGCCATGGCACAACTGGGGAACCGGCAAGGCTGGCTGGCTTGGCCTGGTCTGGCAGTGGCGGATGAAGTGACCGACAGCGTGACTGGTTATCGCCAGCGTTTGCATCGGGAAAGCCTGCTAGGGTATCTCCGCTCCGAGTTGGAGGCAGCATTGCAGTATGCCGATACCAGTGCGGACAGCCGGCTGCTCGCCCTGCGGGTGTACCTGATGTTGGGCGAGCCCCAGCGGCGTGATGAAGAGCTGATTGGCCAGTGGTTCAGTGAGCGGATGCGGGAGCGCTGGCACGGGGGCGATCGTTTCTCACCTGATTGGATCAAGGCTCGGGTTGCCGAGGCGCTGGCCTTGCATCCGGAGCCCCTGGCCGTCAACCAGGGGCTGGTAGCCGAGGTGCGAGAGCAGTTGAACCAGATGCCCTACGAACAGCAGCTCTATCTGCGCATCAAGCAATTGGCCCGCTATCAGGGGCTCAACGATTTCCGGTTTGTAACGGAGCTGGGCCAGGAGATTGCCGAGGTCTTTGAAGGGGGTAGTTTCACCATTCCCGGCTTATACAGCCTGGAAGGCTATATCCAGGTTTTCGTTCCGGAACTGGATCGGCTGCTAGAGGAATATGAGCAGGAGCACTGGGTATTGGGGAGCCGTTCCACCCAGCCCGCGGGGCAGGAGCTGAAGCGGATCCGCGCCGCCGTGGAGCAGGCCTATGCAGACGATTACGTGCGTTACTGGCAGGCGGCCCTGAATGAACTGCGCCTGATCCAGGTTAAGAATCTGGATCAGATGCTTGAGCTGCTCACAGAGTTGAGTGCGCCGGCCTCGCCCATTCGCAAGGTGCTGCAGGCCAGTTCCAACCAAACCAACTATTCCCTTTCTGTCTTGCGTCAGGAGTTGGCGGACAAGGCTGCCGTGGCTGCTACCATGGGAGGCACTGCTGCACGGCTCGCCAACCAGGCCAGGAAGCTGGACAAGCTCTTGGAAAGTTCGGGGCAGGATGTAGCCACTCCGGTCTATCTGGTGCAGATTCGCGAACGGTTTGCGGACTTGCAACGCATGGTGGCCTCTTCAGATGGACAGCGGCCGCCCTTGGATTCGGTGTTGGTACGGCTGACAGATTTGCAGCAGTATCTCCTGCCGCTGACCGCCGGCAACCAACCAGAGGCAATCTACCAGGCCGTCATCAAACGGTTTGACCAAAGCGGTGCTGATGTCCTCGGACAGCTACGCCTCTCGGCGCGCCAGTATCCGGAGCCGCTGCGTTCCTGGATGTTGGATTTAACGGATCAAGTCTGGTCCATGTTGCTCCAGGATGTGCAGCAGCAAATCCAGGTCGCCTATGCGGCCGACTTGCGGGCCTTTTACGAGCGCCATCTGGATCGTCGCTACCCCTTGTACAAGAACGCTGGGCAAGAAGTCAGCCTCGACCGGTTTGCGGAGTTTTTCAGGCCCCAGGGAGTGGAGCAAAGCTTCTTTGACAGCTACATCCGCCCCTTTATCCAGATGAATCGCCAGGGCTGGATGCCCCGTACCCTGGATGGGCGCAGCCTGGTCTTCAGTCGGGACATGCTGGCCCAATTCCAGCGGGCGCAACGAGTACGGGAAGGCCTGTTCGGGGGTAAGTCCGAGCTGCAGGTGAAGATGATGCTCCGGCCGGTTTACCTGGATGCCAACGTCAGCCGCTTTGAACTGCGCCTGGACGACCGGCGGCTGAGTTACCGCCACGGTCCGCAGCGTCCGATTTCTTTGGAATGGCCTGTGGAAAGCACGGCGCCGGGCCTGTCCATGTCTTTTGAAGACTACAACGGCCTGCTGACCAAGCGAACTTTCCAGGGGGCCTGGTCCCTGGTGCGTATGCTGGATCAGTTCAAGCTCGAGTCTGGACAGGAAGGCGGTCCTTACCAGCTGAGCTATGAGCTGGAGGGACGACGGGTGGTCTATAGCCTGCAGGGCGGTAGTGACCTGCAGACGCTGGTGAAGGGGGAGCTGCAGCGCTACCGGCTGGGCAGCTCTTTGGGAGGCTGACGGTGGATTCGGCGATTCAGACCCGGGCCTGGACTTCCGCAGGCATTTCCCATCCGGGACATCAGCGCCAGCGCAATGAAGATGCCTGGCTTGCCAGGCCGGAGGCGGGCCTTTGGCTGGTGGCAGATGGCCTGGGCGGCCATGACGATGGGCATGAGGCCAGCCAGGCCATTGTGGATGCACTGGCTTATGTGGAGGTGGAGGAGCTCGCTTACCTAAAGCCAGAAATCCAAGAAGCACAAGGGCAAGAAGATTGCACCAAGGCGCTGGCAGCTTATGTGGACCGGGTGAAGGATATCTTGTTTGGCGTAAACCGTCAGCTGCATGCCCGGGCAGCGGGGCGTGGGCAAGACTACTGTATCGCCAGCACTGTCACTGCATTGCTGTCGGTTGCTGATCGCTGTGCCTGTATTTGGGCCGGCGACAGTCGGCTGTATGTGTGGCGCCAGCAGCAGCTATTCCAGGTAACGCGGGATCATAACCTGGAGCAACAATGGTTGGCTGAGGGGCGTAGCCTGGAGCAAGCGGGGACTCAGGCCCATGTGTTAACCCAGGCCATCGGGTTAGGGCCAGCCTTGCAACTGGAGGTGCGAACCTTCCAGGTGATGCCCGGGGACGTCTTGCTGCTGTGCAGTGATGGGGTGTATCGGGAGTTGAGCCTCGAGGAAATTGCCCGGTGGATGGAATTGGGGGATCCAGGAAAGATCGTGCGGGCCCTTTCTGATCAGGTGTTGAGAGGAGCCGCGCGGGATAATTTGACGGCGGTGGCTGTCCGGGTTGGAAACTAGGGGCCGGTTGGGAAAGGTTAGGGCAGGGATGTCGGTTAAACAGGAATTGCAGCCGCTCAACCCCGATAAGGCTCTGCTGGCCAGTTTGCAGGTCGGAGAGGGAGAGGGGGCTGAAAGCTTCGAGCCAAGCGCACCCGACCAGCTGGTGGGGCGTACGCTTAACCAGCGCTATGTGCTGGATGAGCTGGTAGGGTGCGGCGCTACAGCCTGGGTGTTCAAAGCCCGTGACCTGCGGAAGGTGGAGGTGTGTTCGGCACATCCCTATGTGGCCATCAAGGTATTGCGCCTGGATCTGCGGGGCATGCCGGAGGCCCGGGTTGGGCTGGAGCGGGAGGCTGCCCGCTCCCAGCAGCTGAACCATCCCGGCATCGTGTCGGTGTTTGACTTCGACCGGGATGGCGGACTGTTCTACCTGGTGATGGAGTGGATCAGTGGCCCAACCTTGGAAAACCATATCCGCAGCCTGTCATCCGCCGAAAGGCGCTCCCGGCAAACCCGCCGTTTGATCCGCAGGTTGCTGGAGGCGCTCTGCTATGCCCATGGCAAAGGGGTGGTGCATGCAGATTTCAAGCCGGCCAATGTGATGATTGATGAGTCCGGGTACCCCCGCATCCTGGATTTTGGGGTTGCCCGGATGAGCTATTCCTTGGCCCAAAGCCAGGGCTGGCAGACCGGATTTAACGGCTATACGCCCACTTATGCGACGGCGTCTCGCCTGAACGGCGGAGCTGTTTCGGTGGCAGACGACACCTATGCCCTGGCATGCGTGATTTATGAACTTTTGACCGGCCAGCATCCCTATGGCCGGCGTACGGCCATCGAGGCCGGTGAGGCAAAGCTTCGGCCACGCCGCCCTCGGGGGCTAGAGGGTAAAGCCTGGCGGGTATTGTCCAAAGCATTGGATGCGGCAACCGGGCCAAATGCCACTTTGGCGGAGCTGTCTGCGGTCTTTGCTGAACGGGAATCTGGCCTCCGGGCCCGGACCATGGGGTATACGGCTCTGGTCACGGCGCTATTGTCAGTCGCGTTGTTCAACTGGAGCACGTTGGAACGCTGGGGCATATACAGCGGGTATCAGCTGTCCGGGGATCGGGAGGCCTTGCTGGCCAGGCTTTCTGCAATGCCGTTGGCGGAGCGGGCAGCACTGTGGGAGCTGGGTGGTGCCTCGGTCATGGGCGAGTTGGACAGTCTGATCGCCCAATACCAGCAGGGTGAGGATCTTCATGTGCTGAGGCAGGCCCATGCCCAGGCCGCCGACTGGTTGCAAGCTGGGGTTCAGGATGAGGATCTGGCCGAGATGTTCCTTTGGATGGAACAGGAAATAGCCCGTACAGCCTATCGTGAATATCTGGTGCTGAACCGGGTGCTCACGCGCCAATGGCGAGATAAAGGAAACGGGCATTCAGCGCTGGAAACCGCCCACCGTCGCTTGCGTCTGTTGGATCCGTTGCAGCCGGCACTGGAGCAGGGGCTCTGGCGGTTGCAGCTGTATCAGGAGCTGGATCGGACACTAAAGCTGGGGCGGTGGAGTGAGAGCCTGGAGCTGGTGGAACAAGGATTGGGCCTGCTGGAAGGCGACAGCTACCTGGTTCAGGTGCGTTCGCTCTTGATCACGGCGGACAAGGCCTCCTTGGAGGCGGCAAGCTGGCCGGATCCGGACCCTATAGACACCTCAGCTGCCGCTGCCGAAATGTTGGCGGAGCTTATCCGCAACGGTTTTTTGGAAGAGGCTCGTAGCGAATACCGGTTTTGGGTTGGGCTTGAAGGGATCAACCCGGCTGCCTTTCTGGCCCAGGTGCGAGAGCAATATCAGAACCGGGTGCTGGCGGCTCCTGCCGTGCTGGCAGCGGAAGCCCAAGCTCGAGGGCAGCAGTTCTTTGCCGAGCTGGCAGCGGACAGTCTGGCGGTTCAGCAGAATATCCGGGCATTAAAAGCGGCTTCCCTGGAACTGGTGGATGTTCTGGAGCGGAATGCCGTCTATCGCTCAGCTTTGCAGGAGGTGAAGCTGCAACTGGACCGGCTGGCGGGCGATGCACAAAACCTGCGCCGGGGTGAGGATTATTTAAAGCAGCTATTGCAACGTCAAATGGCCTGGCATCAAGGGCAGCGAGTGGTCCTGGAGCGCTATCGGGCTGTTGCGCAGGCGTTGTTGCCCGAGGTGGACTGGCATCTGCCAGAGTCGTTCCCGGACTTTGACTGTCGGGATGTGGCGATCTCCGGGCAGCGGTTGGTCAATTTGTGTCGGGATCGAATCCTGCCAGGTCTGGTGGGGCCTGAGTTTGTGTTGGTGTCGGACTTGTCCCGACGCCGGGCTTTCTACATGAGTCGGCATGAGGTTACGGTGGGCGACTACAACCTGTATTGTCGATTGAGCCAGGAGTGCAAGCCCCGTGGCGAGCCGGAGGACCTGCCGTTAACCCAGGTGAGTTATCGTGACGCCCGCAATTATAGCCGCTGGCTGAGCCGGATCACTGGCCAGACATACCGCTTGCCGTTGCTGGAGGAATGGCAGCTGGCGGCAGAGCAGGGCGAGGCTGCTGAGGCCTGTCAAATGGCTGAGCCCCTGGCGCCTGCCCAGGATGGGATCCCGGATCGACTGGGACTTCTACACCTGGCCGGCAATGTACGGGAGTTTGTGATTAATGGGCGCCAGCTGCTCGTAAGGGGCGGCAATGTTTGGGAAGCGCAGCAAGCTTGCTCGACAACCCATGGGCGCGTCCATTATGGCCAGGCTGACCGTCAGACCGGGTTTCGACTAGTGCGAGAAGTAAACGCAGGAGGCTAGTGAAGCGGTTTCCGTATGGAGTGACGCTTCACAGGGCAAAAGGATTTGTCCGACTTCTCAATCGTAGTGGCGCTGCCGAAGGTTTCGGTGGCAAGGCGCTGATTGAAGGGTTGGTCAAGGGAGCCGCATGCGCGGCATTTATTTCAATAATCAAAAGGAATGGAATTAGTATGCCAACACCAGCTTATATGACGATTCGCGGTGAGAAGCAGGGTTTCATCACTGAAGGCAACTTCACTGAGCCTTCCGTTGGAAATATCTTCCAGGAAGGCCATGAGAATGAAATCCTGGTTGAAGCGTTCAAGCACAATATCGTGCTGCCCCGCGACCCGCAAAGCGGTCAGCCGACCGGACAGCGGGTTCACCAGCCGATCGTGATCACCAAAGTGTTCGACAAGTGTTCTCCGCTGCTGTATCAGGCCCTGACCAGCGGCGAGCGTCTGACCGAGTGTGAAATCAAGTGGTATCGCACTTCCGCTACTGGCACCCAGGAACACTACTTCACGATGAAGCTGGAAGATGCCATTATCGTTGACATCAAGGCTTATATGCCGAACTGCCAGGATCCTTCCCAGGCGCATTTCACGCATCTGGAAGATGTGTCTTTCACCTACCGCAAGATCAGCTGGACCCATGAGGTTTCCAGCACCTCGTCCTTCGACGACTGGCGTGTACTGAAAGCCTAATCCTGCCCTACAAGCCACCCGCTGCGGCGGGTGGCTTTCCCTCTTTTTGCTTCTTTTGGCGAAGCCCCTAAAGGCAAGCACTTCTGGGCATTTCTATTCGCCCGTCTTATCCATCTACGTTATTTATTCTGCTCCCTGGAAGTCTGGTCGGGAAGTTCTGGCAAGGCTCTTCAGTATCTCGCAACATGCAACATGCAACACGGCCGGCGTCTGAGGCCTCCGGGTGCTCTGCAGAAATCCCCCCTACCCCCTTTACGAAAGGAGGGGTGTCTCTGATTTGACAGTTGAGGGCCTGACCTCTCTCCCCAGGAGGAAGAGGGAATTGTTCGAGTGGCTGACGGCTTCACCGGAGTGGCTTGAAGCCTTGTACTTTACGCAGGCCGTTCAGTCGGAGGGGAGGGAGAAAGCGCTCAAAAGCACGCCTGCACTTCATTGATGGCTCTGGCATAGACGGTACCGTAGAAGGCCCGGTCCTCGCTGTTCATATCAATCACCCAGTCGCGCCATTGGCTGCTGCGGAATTGCTCTACGATTTGGCGTTCCGGAAAGGCGCTGATCACGCTGAGTTTGTCGGACAAATCCCACAGGCCCGGGCGGGCATACTGGCGATCCATAATCTGGTCAACAATACTGCGCCGATTGATGTGGTCGTGGTAGACCAGGGCAACCTGTTCCGGGCCTTCGATCAGGGTAAAGCTATGGCTGCCGCAGTGGCGGGGAAACTGGTAATGGCAAAGGCTCAGGGTGGGGCCTTCCACGGAAGTAGGGGCCAGGTTCAGGTTGCGGGGTTCGCAATGGATCTTTGCCGTTTGCATGATCCGGCTAATATGGCCCGCATGGCCATAGCGTAAAGCTGTCAGTTCATTCTCATCATAGCCGTCTGCGCTGTAGCGTTGCGGGGCCTGGGTAGGCCTGGGCGCAGGGCTGTCAACGGGAGGCGCCTGCCGGGGATTAACCGGAGTGATCTGTCCCAGGGGGCGGTATTGGCTATCGTCGAATCGACTGTTGTGGGTACAGGCCGCCAAGAGCAGACTGAGGCTGGAAACTACTGCCAAGAATTTCAGACAACGGTGCATGGGCGACTCCTTCGCCGGTACGGCTTTACTATCCTTGCTGATGCCTGTTCTGGGGTTGCCAGGTTTACCGGAGATAGAACCAACCAAAGGAGGTCAATGTCCGGATCAGGCAGTCGAGAGGCGCAATTTTACCACAAGTTATCAGCTTCTGAAGCCCTGGCTGCTTTGCCTCCTTTTTCGCTCGGTATGGCAGGGGGTATACGCGACAAAAAGCTCCCATGGAGCCGCAGTCTGTGGGAACAAAGGGAGTGGCTCGCAGGGGGAAGGGCCTTATCCCTCGTCCCGGCTGGCAGGGGTAACGCGCATCACTTCGGCAATGGTTGTCAGGCCCGCTGCGACCTTCTGGGCGCCACTGAGGCGGAGGGTTTTCATGCCTTCCTTGATGGCCTGGAGCCGTAGCTGGTCGATGTCGCAGTGGTTGTCGATCCGTTTTCGAAGACCACTCGATAGGGGCATGATTTCGTACACTCCGGCCCGGCCGCGGTAGCCGGTGTTGCGGCACTCCAGACAGCCTACCGGTTCGCAGGCTTTGGTGGGCTCTGCCGCTTTCCAGGGCGCGGTCAGTTCAAGCCACTCTTGAGGATCGACCTGGGTCGGCTTCTTGCAATGGGGGCAAAGGGTGCGCAGCAGGCGTTGGGCCATCACCCCAATTACCGTAGCCCGGATCAGGTAAGCCGGCACGCCTAGTTCCAGTAACCGGGTAATGGCACTGGGGGCATCGTTGGTATGGAGGGTGGACAGCACCAAATGGCCGGTGAGGGCAGCCTGGGTTGCCATCTCCGCCGTTTCCAGGTCGCGGATCTCCCCAATCATGATGATGTCCGGATCCTGACGCAGCAGTGCGCGGACCCCGGCGGCAAAGGTTACATCAATGTTGGTCTGTACCTGCATCTGATTGAAGCTGGGCTCCACCATTTCGATGGGGTCTTCAATGGTGCAGACGTTGACCTGGGGAGTTGCCAGGGCCTTGAGGGTTGAATACAGCGTGGTGGTCTTACCGGAGCCGGTGGGGCCGGTGACCAGGATGATCCCGTTGGGCTGGGAGGTCATGGCTTTCCAGCGCTTGCTGTCTTCCTGGCCGAACCCCAGTTCCTGGAAGGACTTCAGCAGCACCTCGGGGTCAAAAATCCGCATCACCAGCTTTTCGCCAAAGGCCGTGGGCAGGGTGGACAGGCGCAGCTCCACCTCCAGGCCTTCCGGGTTTTTGGTCTTGATGCGTCCATCCTGGGGCTTGCGCTTCTCGGCTACGTTCAAGCGCCCTAGGATCTTCAGGCGGCTGACCACGGCGGTGGAAACCTGGGCGGGCAACTCATACACGCTGTGGAGTACCCCATCGATCCGGAAGCGCACGACCCCCACTTCGCGACGTGGCTCAATGTGGATGTCACTGGCCCGTTGGTCGAAGGCGTATTGCAGTAACCAGTCCACAATGTTGACGATGTGCTGGTCGTTGGCGTCCGGGTTGGCGACATTGCCCAGTTCCAGCAGTTGTTCGAAGTTGTTGGTGGCGGAGGTGCTGGACTGGCCGGTAATGGCTTTATTGACCGAGTTCGCCAGTTGGTAGAACTCCACCGTGTAGCGGCGCAAATCCGCCGGGTTGGTAAACACCCGGCGGATATCCTTGCGCAGCACATGCCTGAGGTTGTCGGCCCAGTCGTTGTAAAAGGGCTCCGCACTGGCGATCACCACTTCGTCGCGCTTGACCTCCACGGCGAGAATCCGGTGGCGCTGGGCATAGGCAAAGGACATGACTGTGGCGATGGTGCGAGGATCCATCTTCAGCGGGTCGATATGAAACACCGGTTGACCGGCGTGGTCAGCCAGCCATTGGGTGAGGAAGTCCAGGTCCAGGGAACGGCCGGTGTGGGGATGGCGCAAGTTGGCTTCCGCCACAATTTCCAGTGGGTGCAAGTGCAGCTTGTCCCGTCCCCGCGGGGTGCTGGAGATTTGGTCCGCATCGGTCTGGGTGAGCAGCCCATCGCGCACCAGTTGGGGCAGGATATCCACGAGGGTCAGGAAACGGTCTTGCGGGGCTGAAAACACAGTAGTCATGAAGGGGCTGCGCGTCCAATAACAGGGTTTTCCCTAGTATAGATGGGCGGGCAGGCGGGGGGAATGCGAGGTTGGGTGCGCTGTCTGGAAACAGCGCACCTGTTCAAATTCTAGGAAGTGCGTGATGGAGGAGGCGGGTTCAGGGGAATGCCTGATTTCTTGCTCCAGTGGACGTACATCATCGCGGTCAGAAACACCAGGATGACGAGAACGCCAAGCAGGGTATACAGCCAGTACCAGTCGGTCTGGGTCACATAGAGCACGGCCTGGGTGAAATACAGGAGCAGCACAAAGCACAGCCAGATGTAGGGGCGCAGTGTGCCTTTGAGCAGGCCCGGCAGCAGGATCAGCAGGGGCAACAGCTTAATGCTCAACACCAGGGCCAGGGAGGTGCCTTCAGGGGGCGGGAACTGAAAGGTGGTTACGATCAGTAGGGCCAGAATAAGGGCATAACCTACCAGGCTGAGGGTGCGGCTCAGCTTGATCTTGGAAGCTAGAGAGGAGTCGGACATGAAGATTCCTGTTGAATGAGGTTCCGAGAGGGTTAAGCCTGAATCAGCTCAAGAACGGCTTCGGGAGGACGTCCCAATACTGCGCGACTGTCTTTGACCACAATGGGGCGCTGAATGAGTTTGGGATGATTCACCATGGCCTGCAGGAGTTGTTCGTCCGTCAGGGCAGGATCTTTCAGGTTAAGCTCCTTGTAGGCGTCTTCACCGGTACGCAAAATCTCCCGGGCGGATAGCCCCAACTGCTCCAGCAGGGTTTTCAGCTCTGCCACTGTGGGCGGTGTTTCCAAATAAAGCACCACTTCCGGCTCGACACCGTTTTCCTGCAGCAGCTTCAGGGTTTCACGGGATTTGGAGCAGCGTGGATTGTGATAGATACGAAAAGTTTGGTTCACGATGACCTCCTGTACGGAATCGACGGGGCTATTCTAGCAGCTGCGAGGGGAGGCCAACACCTCGGGGACTTTGGCGGGATACTCCGGGTCGAGTTGGGGCATGGGGATGAATGGAGTGGTTGCCCTTTCCTGCATCTCCTATAATGATGCCCCATTGAATTTTGTTCCCGTCCGTTGTCAGGTTTTTGCTTATTCATGTCCAATCCCAGTTTTGTCCATTTGCGTATCCATTCCGAATACTCCCTGGTAGACGGTCTGGTCAAGATCAAGCCCTTGATCAAACAGGTGGCGCAATATGGCATGCCGGCGGTGGCCCTGACCGACCAATCCAACATGTGTGGCCTGGTGAAGTTCTACAAGGCTGCCATGGGGGAGGGCATCAAGCCCATCGCGGGGTGTGATGTCTGGGTTGAGAACCCGGAAGATCTGGACAGCCCCTACCGCCTGACCCTGTATGCCTGCGACGATATCGGCTACAAGAATCTGAAGGAGCTGATTTCCCGTGGCTTTACCGAGGGCCAGCACCAGGGCAAGGCGATCCTCAAGAAAGACTGGTTTGACCAGGCTTCCGATGGACTGATTGCCCTGTCGGGCGCCAAGTTGGGCGAGGTGGGAAGGTTGTTGCTGGCCGGCCGACAGGAGCAGGCCAAGGACAGCCTGAAGCACTGGATGTCGGTTTTCCCCGATCGCTTCTATCTGGAGTTGCAGCGTACCAGCCGGGTGCACGACGAAGAGTGTGTGCATCTGAGCGTGGCTCTGGCCCAGGAAATGGAATGTCCGGTGGTGGCGACCAATGACGTGCACTTTCTCGAGCGGGAAGACTTTATTGCCCATGAGGCCCGGGTCTGTATCCATGAGAGTCGAACCCTGGACGACCCCCGCCGTGAGCGCCGCTTCAGCGAAGAGCAGTACCTGAAAAGCCCTGAGGAAATGGCGGAGCTGTTCAGTGATATTCCCGAAGCGTTGGAAAACACGGTAGAGATCGCCAAGCGCTGTTCCCTGGAGTTGAAACTGGGCACCTACTTCCTGCCGGCGTATCCGACGCCGGACGGCATGAGCGAGGAGGAGTTTTTCCGCCATGCTTCCTGGCAGGGGCTGGAGGAGCGTCTGGAAAAAATCCTCGACCCTAACGCGCCCGATTACGCCGAGCGCCGCAAGGCCTATGAGGACCGGCTCAATTTCGAGCTCGATATTATCATCCAGATGGGCTTTCCCGGCTACTTCCTCATCGTTATGGACTTTATCCAGTGGGCCAAGAACAACGGTTGTCCGGTGGGCCCGGGACGGGGTTCCGGTGCCGGTTCCCTGGTGGCCTACGCGCTCAAGATTACCGACCTGGATCCGCTCGCCTACGACCTTCTGTTCGAACGCTTCCTTAACCCGGAGCGGGTGTCGATGCCGGACTTCGACGTCGACTTTTGCATGGACAACCGGGACCGGGTGATCGATTACGTGAAGGACAAGTACGGCCACCAAGCCGTGTCCCAGATCATCACCTTCGGTACCATGGCCGCCAAGGCGGTAGTGCGCGACGTGGCCCGGGTGCAGGGCAAGCCTTATGGGTTGGCCGACAAGCTGTCGAAACTGATTCCCTTTGAAGTGGGAATGACCCTACAGAAGGCCTATGAGCAGGAAGAAGCCCTGCGGGACTTCCTGAGCAAGGGCAGCGATGCGGAAGCCGCCCAGGAAATCTGGGAGATGGCCCTGAAACTGGAGGGTGTGGTCCGTAACGTGGGCAAGCACGCCGGAGGGGTGGTCATCGCCCCGGGACAACTCACCGACTATGCCCCCCTGTATTGCGACGAGAACGGCCAGGGCTTGGTGACCCAGTTCGACAAGGACGACGTGGAACAGGCCGGTCTGGTGAAGTTCGACTTCCTGGGTTTGCGGACGCTCACCATCGTGCAGTGGGCGGTGGATATCATCAACCGCAAGCGCACAGAGACCAACGAAGACCCGCTGGATATCATGTTTATCCCGCTGGAGGACAAGGCCACCTTCGACCTGCTCAAACGCGCTGAAACCACCGCGGTGTTCCAGTTGGAATCCCGGGGCATGAAGGACCTGATCCGCCGCCTGCAGCCGGACTGCTTCGAAGATATCGTGGCTCTGGTGGCCCTGTTCCGACCGGGTCCCTTGCAGTCGGGCATGGTGGATGACTTTATCAACCGGAAGCATGGCCGGGCGGAGCTGGCCTATCCCCATCCGGATTACCAGCTGGACAGCCTCAAGCCAGTCCTGGCGCCGACCTACGGCATTATCCTGTACCAGGAACAGGTGATGCAGATTGCCCAGGTGATGGCCGGTTACACCCTGGGCGGTGCGGACATGCTGCGCCGTGCCATGGGTAAAAAGAAACCGGAAGAGATGGCCCAGCAGCGCAGCATCTTCCTGGAGGGCTGTGAGAAGAACGGCATTGACCGGGATCTGGCCGGTAACATCTTTGACCTGGTAGAGAAGTTTGCGGGCTACGGCTTTAACAAGTCCCACTCCGCTGCCTATGCCCTGGTGTCTTACCAGACCGCCTGGCTGAAAGCCCACTATCCGGCGGCCTTCATGGCGGCCGTACTCACTGCCGATATGCAGAACACCGACAAGGTGGTGACCCTGGTGGAAGAATGCCGGCGCATGAAGCTGAAGCTGGTGTTGCCAGACATTAACGTCAGTGAGTATACCTTTACCGTCGATGAGCAGGACCGCATTGTGTATGGTCTCGGGGCCATCAAGGGGCTAGGGGAAGGTCCGGCCCAGGCCATTATCGAGGCCCGCCAAGCTGGTGGCCCGTTCCAGAATCTGTTTGACTTCTGTGCCCGGGTGGACCTGAAAAAGGTCAACAAGCGTGCCCTGGAGGCCCTGATCCGGGCCGGTGCCCTGGACAAGATTGGTCCCAGCCGGGCACGGATGATGGCTAGCATCAATGAGGCCGTGCAGCGGGCCGACCAGCAGTCCAAGAACGAAAGTGCCGGCATGATCGACCTGTTCGGGAGCATGCTGCCGGACGAGGAAGAGGATGTCTATGCGGCCACTGCCGGCATGCCGGAATGGAGCGACAAAGAGCGGCTGCGTCAGGAAAAGGAAACGTTGGGGCTGTACCTGACCGGGCACCCCTTTGACGAATACGAAGAAGAGGTACGGCGCTTTGCCCGAAATGCCATCGCCGACCTCAAGCCCAACCGGAACAACCAGCTGGTGGCCGGCCTGGTGGTCAATATCCGCACCATGCGTAACAAAAGGGGCAGCCAGATCGCCTTCGTGACCCTGGACGACCGGACCGCCCGGTTGGAAGTGACCCTGTTTTCCGAGGTCTACCAGCAGAACCGGGATAAGCTACAGCCGGACACCATCCTGGTGGTGGAAGGCGAGGTGGGTATGGATGAGTTCTCGGGGTCATTGAAAATGCGGGCCAAATCCGTGGAGGATATTACCTCTGCCCGGATGCGCTATGTCCGGGGCGTGGTGCTGCGCATGGCCCACGAAGACTTCTCCGCCGACTTTGTGTCCCAGTTGAGCGAGACCTTGCAGCCGTTTCGCAGTCCGGCGCTCCTGGAGCAGGGGGCGGATCCGGAGCAGGCGGCCGCGGGGTGTCCGGTGCTGGTGGAGTATACGGGGGCGGGGGCCGAGTCCAGACTTCGCCTGGGAGAGCAGTGGCGGGTCCAACCCAGCGACGACCTGTTGCAGCGGCTACAGGCCATGTTAGGGAAAGAAAGGGTTAGAATGTCGTACAGTTGATGGCATTTTTCTAAAGTTTCACGGAACATCGATAATTAATCAGCTAATGTATTCGCTGACAAACCATGGCTTGTGATAAATTCGCTGGCTGCTTGAGTGACTCCGAGTGTTATGAATCAGTACTATCTCGATTTCGAACAACCTATCGCTGAACTCGAAGAAAAAATTGAAGAGCTGCGGCTGGTTGGAAATGACAGCGAAATTAATCTTAACGACGAGATTAACCGGCTAAAGAGCAAAAGCGTCAGCCTGACTGAAAGTATCTTTGCCGGCCTCAGTGCGTGGGATATCGCCCGTCTGGCCCGACACCCGCGCCGTCCTTACACCCTCGACTACATCAACCTGATTTTCGAGGATTTCGACGAGCTGCATGGCGACCGCCTGTTTGGCGATGACTCGGCCATTGTTGGCGGTGTGGCCCGGCTGGCGGATGAGCCGGTGATGGTGATTGGCCACCAGAAAGGGCGGGATATCAAGGAAAAGGTCCGGCGCAACTTCGGCATGCCCAGGCCCGAAGGCTATCGCAAGGCCTGTCGCCTGATGGAAATGGCCGAGCGCTTCAAGATGCCGATCCTCACCTTTATCGATACGCCCGGTGCCTATCCCGGCATCGATGCGGAAGAGCGGGGCCAAAGTGAGGCCATTGCCCGCAACCTGGCGGTGATGTCCCGGCTGCAAACGCCCATTATCTCCACGGTGATCGGCGAAGGTGGATCCGGCGGCGCCCTGGCCATTGGTGTCTGTGACCGGCTGTATATGCTGGAATATTCCACCTACTCGGTCATTTCACCGGAAGGCTGCGCCTCTATCCTTTGGAAGAGTGCCGAATACGCCTCCGAGGCCGCAGAGGCCATGGGAATCACCGCAGCCCGGCTCAAGGAGCTGGGGTTTGTGGACAAGGTGATCAAAGAGCCCCTGGGTGCGGCCCATCGTGACCCGGAGCTGATGGCGGCGAACATCAAGGTGGCGCTGCTGGAAGGCCTCAAGGAGCTTGGGAGAATCCCCCTGGATAAACTGGTAGACGCCCGCTACTCGCGGTTGGTCGCCTATGACCAAAAGGCCTGATCCTTTTTCCGACCTGCCTGCTGAAACCGCAGCCCGTGTGCTGCGGGACCTGCAACAACTCCCCGCCGCAACCGGCTATTTGATTGCCTTAAGCGGCGGTCTGGACTCCATGGTTTTGCTGGAGGCCCTGAGCCGCTATCGCCAGATCCGGCCTGGATTGCGCTTGAGGGCCCTGCATATCCATCATGGGCTGAGCCCTAATGCCGATAGCTGGGCTGAACATTGCCTGCAAGCCTGCCAACAGCGCCAGATTCCCTGCCAAGTGAGGCAAGTGCAAGTGGCGAGAGACTCCGGCGAAGGGTTGGAGGCCGCGGCCCGCATTGCCCGTTATCAGACCTTTGAGGCTGAACTGGCAGCGGGCGAGGTGCTGGTACAGGCCCATCACCAGGATGATCAGGCGGAAACCTTGATGCTGAACCTGGTACGGGGCAGTGGTGTGCGAGGGCTGGCGGCGATGCCGCAGAGTCGCCCCGTCGGGAGGGGCACTCTTTACCGGCCCCTGTTGGACTGGAGCCGTAATGAGCTGGAATCATTGGCCCAATCCTGGCGCCTGACCTGGGTTGAAGATGAAAGCAACCAGGAGCAGGTCTATGATCGCAACTTTCTGCGCCTTGAAATCCTGCCTCGCTTGAAGACCCGCTGGCCAGCCCTGACCAGGCGTCTGGCCCAAACTAGCACCTGGTGTCGGGAGGCTGACCTGCTTCTAGGTGAGTTGGCACAGTTGGATGCTCAGGCGGCTATCACCCCTGCAGGAGAGTTAGAGATTCCCGCGCTCCTGGAGTTATCGCCGCCGCGGCAGCGGAACCTGGTACGGTTCTGGATCGAAGGGCAGGGGGCGGTAGCGCCCAGTGAGCGAGTCTTTGAGCGCATCTTTAGTGAAGTCATGGCCGCCCGGGTGGATGCCTGCCCGGAGCTGTCCTGGTCCGGCGTCTGTCTGCGCCGCTATCGCAACTGTCTTGTTTTGACCAAAGCTGAGCCAGCGGTGGACCTGCAACAGGTTCTGGATTGGAATCTGCGGGACCCTTTGGGATTGTCCTGGGGCGAGCTTCGGGCAGTGCTCCATGAATCCTCTGTAGCCGGCTCGAGCCTACTGCGCCTGCCGGGCTTGGGGGAGCGGGTCACAGTACGGTTTCGCCAAGGGGGCGAGAGTTGCCGGATGCCCCATAGCGGCCTGCGCCGTCCCCTGAAGAAACTGCTTCAGGAATGGGGGGTACCAACCTGGCTGCGTAGCCAGCTGCCGTTGATCTATTTTAACGACGAGCTGGCAGCGGTTCCCGGCTATCTGGTGGCCCAAGGGTTTGTGGCGGAGCCGGGAGCGGTCGGTGTAGAGCTGGCCTGGATGCCTAACTGAATTAACACAGGTTTTTGATCACAACTTTAATCCCCAAGAGCCGTTGGATGGCTGACCACCATGCCGACTGGCAAGGAGTACAGCATGAAACCCGAAACGGCCAGCGTTCACGCGGGCACGCGCCTGGATCCCAACACCCGAGGCGTCAACACCCCCATTTACACCTCTTCTGCCTTTGACTATCGGGTGCAGGAGGAGCCGGTTTACCCGCGCCTGTTCAATACGGTCAACCAGCAGGCGGTGGTGGCCAAACTGGCAGCCCTGGAGTCGGCAGAAGATGGCGTGCTGTTCAGCTCCGGGATGGCGGCTATTTCCACCGTGTTTCTCACCCTGCTCAAGGCCGGGGATCATGTTGTACTGCAGGATCAGATCTACGGCGGCACCTATGCCTTTGTGGCCAATCTGCTGGAGCGGGCCGGGATCAGCTACAGCTTTGCCGCCCCGGACATTGCCTCTCTGCGGGCAGCAGTGACGCCGGCAACCCGGATGGTTTATGTGGAGTCGCCCGCCAATCCCCTGTTACAGGTGGTGGATCTCCAGGCACTGGCTGCTTTGGGACAAGAGCTAGGAATTACCACCGTTATTGACAGTACTTTTGCGTCGCCCGTGAACCAGAACCCGCTACGGTTTGGCCTGGATGTGGTGATTCACAGTGGCACCAAGTACCTGGGCGGGCACAGCGACCTGTGCTGCGGGGTGGCGCTGGGCAACGAGGCGTTGATGGGGCAGGTGCGCCAGACGGCCACCTATCTGGGCGGCAGCCTGGATGCCCAGTCCTGCTATTTGCTGGAGCGCAGCCTCAAGACACTGCATGTACGGGTGCAGCGGCAGAATGAGAATGCCCTGTTTCTGGCCCGGGCCCTGGAGCGTCATCCCAAGGTGCAGCGGGTGTATTACCCGGGGCTGGAGAGCCATCCTTCCCATGGGGTTGCCCGGGTCCAGATGCGAGGCTTTGGCGGCATGTTGAGCTTTGAGCTGGCTGCGGATGCCGCCGCACCGGAGCTTTTTCTGGACCGCTTGCAACTGATCCAGCCGGCGTTGAGCCTGGGTGGGGTGGAGACCACCATCTGTGTGCCAGCGCTGACTTCCCATAGGAACCTTCCCGTTGCTGAGAGGGAGCGTCAAGGGTTGACGGTACGTACCATCCGCCTCTCGGTGGGGATCGAAAATGCCGAGGATTTGCTGGCGGATATCCAGTCTGCCCTGTAGGCCTACGGGAGCTGTTTTCAGGGTACGACAAAACCGAAATGATCGCGGAATGGCAGGGTAGTTGGATTGAGTCACCCCTGCCTTTCTGGTATTCTGGCGTCCCATCTTGAGATGACAATCTCCCCTCCTCAATCAACAGACGTTCAACGGGATCTGCATGACGCGCTACATCTTCGTCACTGGTGGTGTTGTATCTTCACTTGGGAAAGGGATAGCCTCTGCATCCCTGGCGGCTATTCTCGAAGCTCGAGGCCTCAAAGTCACCATGCTTAAGCTGGATCCCTACATTAACGTGGATCCGGGAACCATGAGCCCGTTCCAGCACGGCGAAGTTTTTGTGACCGAAGATGGCGCTGAAACCGACCTGGATTTGGGGCACTACGAGCGTTTTATCCGCACCACCATGAGCAAGCGCAACAACTTCACGACCGGACGCGTCTACGAGACCGTGTTGCGTCGCGAGCGCCGTGGTGACTATCTGGGCGGTACTGTCCAGGTGATTCCCCATATTACCGATGAGATCAAGCGCCGGATTGTGGAAGGTGCGGGTGATGCGGATGTAGCCCTAGTGGAAATTGGCGGCACGGTGGGTGATATTGAATCCCTGCCATTTTTGGAAGCCATTCGCCAGCTGAAGGTGGAAGTGGGCTCCAAACGTGCACTGTTTATGCACCTGACCCTGGTGCCCTATATCGCCACTGCCGGTGAGACCAAAACCAAGCCTACCCAGCATTCCGTCAAGGAAATGCGTTCCATCGGCCTGCAGCCGGATATCCTGGTGTGCCGTTCCGACCATGAGATCGACGATTCTTCCCGCCGTAAGATCGCGTTGTTTACCAACGTGGAAGAGCGGGCGGTCATCGCCCTGCAAGATGCAGACTCAATTTACCGGATTCCCATGATGCTGCACCAGCAAGGGCTGGACGACATCGTGGTCGAGCGCTTCGGGCTGGAATGTGGCCCGGCCGACCTGAGCGAATGGGAAGCCGTGGTCGAGGCCGAGCAAAATCCCGAGCGCACCGTGGAAATTGCCATGGTGGGCAAATACATGGATTTGCTCGATGCCTACAAGTCCCTGATTGAGGCCATCAAACACGCCGGTATCCGGACCCGTACCAAGGTGAAGGTGCGCTATATCGACTCCGAACGGATCGAGCGTGAGGGCACGGACATCCTGGAAGGCGTCCATGGCATTTTGGTGCCGGGCGGCTTTGGCGAGCGGGGTGTGGAAGGCAAGATCCAAACCGTACGCTATGCCCGCGAGAACAAGATCCCTTACCTGGGCATCTGTCTGGGAATGCAGGTGGCCGTTATCGAATTCGCACGGCATGTGGCCGGCTTGGCAGAGGCCCACAGCACCGAGTTCAAACAAGATACCCCCCATCCGGTGGTCGGCCTGATCACGGAGTGGAAGGACACCAGCGGCAACGTGGAAACCCGCAGCGAAAAATCCGACCTGGGCGGAACCATGCGACTGGGAGCACAGGCCTGTGTGCTGGAGAAGGATTCCACCGTATACCAATGCTATGGCAAGGAGCGGATCGTCGAACGCCACCGCCACCGGTATGAGGTCAACAACAACTACTTGCCGCAACTGGAAAGTGCCGGCCTGAAAATTACCGGCCGCTCCGGCGATGAGGCCCTGGTCGAAGTTGTCGAGGTTGCTGACCATCCCTGGTTCGTGGCTTGCCAGTTCCATCCGGAGTTTACCTCGACGCCCCGGGACGGCCATGGCTTGTTTGAAGGGTTCGTCAAAGCGTCCCTCCAACATGCGGGAGAAGGCTGAGGGAACTGCTCGAACTGGTTAACGAATTTATCGTACTAAATCGCACCGGCCGTCAGGGGCCGGTTGTGTTTTTTCTGAAGGGGCTACGATGCAAAAGACCATCCAGGTAGGCCAGATTCAAATGGCAAACGACCGCCCGTTTGTTCTGTTCGGCGGAATGAACGTGCTGGAATCCCGGGATCTCGCCATGCAGGTGGCGGAATCCTATGTGGAAATTACCAACCGGCTTGGGATTCCCTACGTCTTCAAGGCCTCGTTCGATAAGGCCAATCGTTCCTCAATCCACTCTTTTCGTGGACCTGGCCTGGAAGAAGGCCTGAAAATTCTCGAAGAGATCAAACGTACCTTCAATGTGCCCTTGCTGACGGATGTCCACGAGCCCTGGCAAGCCCAGCCCGTGGCTGAAGTGGTGGATATTCTGCAGTTGCCGGCGTTCCTGTCGCGGCAAACGGATCTGGTGGTGGCCATGGCCAAGACCGGAGCGGCAATCAATATCAAGAAAGCCCAGTTCCTGGCACCCCAGGAAATGCGCCATATTCTGAAAAAGTGCGAGGAAGCGGGCAACGAGCGCCTGATTCTCTGTGAGCGTGGTTCCAGCTTTGGCTACAACAACCTGGTAGTGGACATGCTGGGCTTTGGGGTTATGAAGAAATTCGAGTACCCCGTGTTTTTCGATGTAACTCACTCGCTGCAAATGCCCGGGGGCCTGCCCAATGCCGCCGGCGGACGTCGCGAGCAGGTGGCGGACCTGGCCCGGGCCGGTATGGCCGTGGGGCTGGCGGGTCTGTTCCTGGAAGCTCACCCGGATCCGGACCAGGCAAAATGTGACGGGCCCTGTGCCTTGAGACTCAGCCAACTGGAGCCTTTCCTGCGCCAGGTGAAGGCCCTGGATGATTTGGTGAAGGGCTTCGAAGTTTTGGATACCAAGTAAGCCGATGGCGCTTGAACGAACAAATCTTATTTAGACGGATAATGGAGATCGATACGAATGGCAAAAATCGCAGCGATTAAGGCCCGTGAAGTGCTGGATTCCCGTGGTAACCCCACGGTTGAAGCCGATGTCATCCTGGATAATGGCATGATGGGGTCCGCCTGCGCGCCCTCCGGAGCGTCCACTGGCTCCCGCGAAGCCCTGGAGCTTCGCGACAAGGATCCCAAGCGCTATCTGGGTAAAGGGGTATTGAAAGCCGTTGAAGCGGTGAACACCAAGATTGCTCCTGCACTTCTGGGCCAAGACCCGGCCAACCAGCGGGAACTGGACCGGATCATGATTGAGCTGGACGGAACTGAGAACAAGTCCAACCTGGGAGCGAATGCGATCCTGGCCGTATCCCTGGCGGCAGCCAAAGCCGCGGCCCAGGCCAAAGGTGTACCTCTTTACGCCCATATCGCCGATCTCAACGGCACTCCTGGCCAATACTCCATGCCCGTGCCCATGATGAATATCATCAATGGTGGTGAGCACGCCGATAACAACGTGGACATCCAGGAGTTCATGATCCAGCCCGTAGGTGCGCCCAACTTTGCCGAAGCCCTGCGTTGCGGTGCGGAAATCTTCCACGCCCTGAAGAAAGTGCTGCAGGACCGTGGCTTGAGCACGGCGGTGGGTGACGAAGGTGGCTTTGCGCCCAACCTGCCGTCCAACGAGGGTGCCCTGGAGGCCATCAAGGAGGCGGTTGAGCAGGCCGGCTATGTGCTGGGCAAGGACGTGACCCTGGCCCTGGACTGCGCCTCTTCCGAGTTCTACCGTGACGGCAAGTATGACCTGGCTGGCGAAGGCAAGGCATTCGATGCGGAAGGTTTTACGGACTATTTGGCGGATTTGTGCCAACGGTATCCCATTGTTTCCATCGAAGACGGCATGGCCGAGAACGATTGGGAAGGATGGGCTACACTTACTCGCAAGCTGGGTGACCGGGTGCAACTGGTGGGTGACGACCTGTTCGTTACCAATACCAAGATCCTGAAAGAAGGGATCGAGAAGCAGGTCGGCAACTCAATCCTGATCAAGTTTAACCAGATTGGCAGCCTGACCGAGACTCTGGACGCCATTAAAATGGCCAAGGATGCAGGTTTTACCGCGGTGATTTCTCACCGTTCCGGCGAAACCGAGGACGCGACGATTGCCGATCTGGCCGTGGGTACTGCTGCCGGACAGATCAAGACGGGTTCTCTGTGCCGCTCTGATCGGGTCGCCAAGTACAACCAACTGCTGCGTATCGAGGAGCAGCTGGAAGGCAAGGCGCCCTACAAGGGACTGGTCGAAATCAAAGGCCAGGGTGGAAAATAAGGCCAAGCAAAAGGCCGGGCGTTGGGGCGTGAGGCCCCGGCGCCTGGCGCAAAGGTGGAAGATTCCGTTCAATGAAATGGCTCTGGGCGTTCATGGTCTTTCTCATTCTAGCCTTACAAGTTCGCTTGTGGGCTGGTGAGGGGAGCTTTGCCCAAGTGCTGGTCTTGCGGGATCAGATCGAACAACAGCAAAACCACAACGCCCAGCTGCGCGAGCGTAATCTCCAGCTGGAAGCGGAAGTGTTGGATCTCAAGACAGCCCAGGGCGCCATTGAAGAACGGGCCCGTAGCCAACTGGGCATGATCCACCAGCGGGAAACCTTCTATATGATGGTTGAGTGACCGGATGGGCCTCAATAGCCCGAGCCGGTTGAATAGCCCGCCAAACCCTTCCAAAATGCCGGGTATAGTTTCAACCCTGTACCCGACAGCTGTGATCAGACTATCTCTATGACAACATCCGAGGCTCCGCTGCCAAAGCCTGCCGTTTGGGCCGTCGTGCCCGCCGCCGGAGTTGGCTCCCGTATGGGGAGCGCCATTCCCAAGCAATACCTGACCCTACTGGGGCAGCCGGTGATTGAACATACCTTGAACCTGCTGTTGTCCCATCCGTTGATTAACTCTATTTACTTGCCCCTGGATGCGGCCGACTCCTACTGGACGCAGCTGGCATTGGCCCAGGATCCCCGCATTCATCGGGTCCAGGGAGGCCAGGAACGCTGCCACTCCGTCCTTAATGCCCTGCATGAGATCGCCCCCCAAGCCAGCTCCCGGGACTGGGTGCTGGTGCATGATGTGGCGCGCCCCTGCCTTTGGCTTGAGGACCTGGACCGCCTGTTTACAGAACTTGAAGAGGACGAGGTCGGCGGTTTGCTCGGTGTGCCGGTGGCGGACACCCTGAAGCGCACCGATGCCCGGGGCGTGGTGGAGAAAACCATCGACCGGCGTCAGGTGTGGCGAGCCTATACGCCGCAAATGTTCAGGTTCGGGGTGTTATACAAAGCGCTGCGGGAGGCGCTGGCCCGGCAGGCCCTGGTCACCGATGAAGCCTCTGCGGTCGAGCTGGCGGGCTATCGTCCGCGCATGGTGCAAGGCCGGGGCGACAATATCAAAATTACCGTACCGTCCGACCTGGCCATGGCGGAGCTGTATCTGCGCCAGCGGTCGGTTTAGTTCAATTGAGGGAGACTCAGTCAATGACGTTGCCTTTTCGTATCGGCCAAGGGTTCGATGTCCATGCATTCCAGCCAGGAGATGGCGTCATCATTGGCGGTGTACGTATACCTTTCAGCCAATCCCTGGCGGCCCATTCCGATGGGGATGTGCTGTTGCATGCGGTCGCCGATGCAATCTTGGGGGCGGCGGCGTTAGGGGATATCGGCCACCACTTTCCCGATACCGATCCCACCTTCAAAGATGCTGATAGCCGGGTGCTGTTACGGCATGTGGTGTCGCTGGTACACCAAAAGGGCTACAGGCTGGTGAACCTGGACGCTACGATCATTGCCCAGGCCCCTAAAATGGCTCCCCATATTGCCCAGATGCGTCAAAACCTGGCGGAAGACTTACAAGTCGGGCTGGAACAGGTCAACGTCAAGGCCAGCACCACTGAAAAGCTGGGCTTTACCGGACGGGGTGAGGGGATTGCCTGCCAGACGGTCTGTTTGCTCACCCAAGCCGGAGCCTGACAATGAGCCGAAATTTGGAAACCGCGTGCGCCTGGCCCGAAACGGGTTGCCGGGCCCGGTTCCGGGATCAGGTGGAAGACTTTCGGGTCGCAGAAGTGCTCGGCTTTGAGCCGGATGGCAGCGGTGAGCATGTCTTCCTGGAGCTTGAGAAAACCAACCTCAATACGGAAGAGGTGGCACGGCGGATTGCCCGGTTGGCGGATGTACGCCAGATGGATGTGGGCTATAGCGGCATGAAAGACAAGCGCGCCGTGGCCTGCCAGTGGTTCAGTGTCTATCTGGCCAATCGGCCCGAGCCGGACTGGCGTGAGCTGGAGGCGGCAGACCTGCGCCTGTTGCGCGTCGCCCGCCATCGCCAGAAACTGCGCCGGGGCCAGCATCTGGGCAATCGATTCGAGATTCGCCTGCGCGATCTCGAGGGGGATTTCGGGCGGCTCGAGCCTGTATTGATCGCCTTGCGGGATCAAGGCTTTCCCAACTATTTCGGAGAGCAGCGCTTTGGCATCCGCGGGGCCAATCTGGACCGCGCCGAAAACCTGTTTCGGGGGGAATTGCGCCAGCGGGACCGTCACAAGCGTAGCATCTATCTGTCAGCCGCCCGTTCCTGGTTGTTCAACCAGGTGCTCAGCCAGCGGGTAGGGCAGGGAGTCTGGCATCAATTGCTCGAAGGGGACTTGCCCGAGGAGATTCCTCACCGGGACTGGAACGTCACAACCGCAGTACCCACGGGCCCCTTGTACGGAGATGCGCCGGTCACCACCGAGGGGGCGGCGGGACAGTTTGAACATGAGGTGGCCCAGGCCTACCCGCTCTTTATTGAAGGCCTTAAGTCCCAGCGACTGCGTCCTGAACGGCGGGCCCTGGTGGCCTTTCCCATTGGACTGACCTGGATCCGGGAAGAAACTGATCTTGTGTTACGATTCGCACTGGGCCGGGGCAGTTTTGCAACGGCAATGCTGGGAGAATGCGTTGAGCTGGTCAGTAACTGGTATGAAAAAGGGCGGGATGGCGCCGTTTC
>Ga0209075_1000726_pt1 | contig 31775 bp, 30 predicted proteins | sample Stecom2011_FD_187523 | JGI IMG/M metagenome (GOLD analysis project Ga0209075, IMG submission 187523) | Agricultural soil microbial communities from Utah to study Nitrogen management - Steer compost 2011 (SPAdes) (version 2) | ecosystem: Environmental > Terrestrial > Soil > Agricultural land...
CGATGATCAAATCTTTGGTCAACTTGACCGCTTCAAGCTTAGCGGGATCGTCACCAACAAAAACCCAACGACTCCAGATAATCGGGAGTTCACCAACATTGGCATACTGCAAGATCCGGGTGTGCTTGAGCGACTCTGAATACTTTGAATCCTGGGCATCACGCCAATACTTCTCTGAACGCAGGCGCAGAGCCTGCAGCCATGACATCAACGTCATCAAACACTACATCCTCAGAAACACTGAAATACTCATCACCTATGTTGCGACCACCAAGGATGACGGCCTGGTTGTCGGCAATAAGCGCCTTGTTGTGCATGCGATGATTAACGCGGAAGGGCCGTACGAGAAAATCCATCGCCCGCCTTTTGCGATATTTAAAGGGGTTGTAACGGCGGATTTCAATATTCGGGTGGGCATCAAGGGCGAACAGTGTAGTTTCCTTGCCGGCAGTATCCATATCGTCCAGCAGCAGGCGCACGCGAACACCCCGGTCGGCGGCCTCCAGTAACTGGTTGTGCAGGGCCCGCCCAGCCAGGTCATCGTGCCAAATGTAATACTGGAGATCGAGTGACCGTTGAGCGGCCTGAATCAAGGCTATCCGAGCCGCCAGAGCATCTTGCCCCGAGGAAAGAATATTAAAACCAGACAGGCCGGGGTGCTGAGCTAACAGCGGAGCAAGGGACCTGCCCAGATGGGTGTCTTCTGTATTTTCCAATGCATAGGACTCTGTTCGCTGAGCGTCATTCGGCAGTGAGGCACAGCCACCAAGTACCAACATTATTGCTGGAAGCAACCGGCACATCAGACCCAGAGATATTTTTTTCAGACACGGCAATAGCGTGTGCTTTAGAGACAATACTGTGCGATCACCGTTCATGTATACGGTCCCTGGATATGCTGCCTGAAATTGAAAAGCTGTAAGCGAACAACAATGCTTCGCTTATCGGTATTGAATCTATTCCTGCTTTGGAAACAGGCAGCCACGCCGCTGATAATCAACCAGTGCAGGGCTCGCAAGGCAAGCGTGGTCAAAGTATAAAAATAATTTTAGTCGACACTCAGCCAACGAACAACTCACCAGGTATGCACACTCTACTCAGGTTAATGCATATCACGACAAATTTGCCCGCGAATATAACCCATAAAAAAACCCGGAACAGTTGTGCCGGGTTTTTTGTTATCGGTGATCTGATCAAGGGCAGGAATCAAGAGCTGTTCGGCTCTTTTTTACTCCCACTCTATAGTTGCCGGCGGTTTGGAAGACACGTCATAAGTCACCCGTGATACACCGCTGATCTCATTGATGATGCGGTTAGACACGGTTTCCAGTAGTTCGTATGGCAGATGCGCCCAACGAGCTGTCATGAAATCAACGGTTTCAACGGCACGTAGCGCAATCACCCACTCATAGCGACGGGCATCGCCCACTACACCCACAGATTTCACCGGAAGAAATACGGCAAACGCCTGGCTGGTTTTGTGGTAAAAGTCTGCGCGGTGCAGCTCTTCAAGGAAGATGGCATCGGCACGGCGAAGAATTTCAGCGTATTCCTTTTTCACCTCACCCAGAATGCGCACGCCCAAACCTGGCCCCGGGAAGGGGTGGCGATAAACCATGTCATAAGGCAAACCCAATTCGAGTCCAATGCGGCGCACTTCGTCTTTAAACAGTTCGCGCAGAGGCTCTACCAGCTGCAGTTTCATGGTTTCCGGCAGTCCACCCACGTTGTGGTGGGACTTGATCACATGAGCTTTACCGGTTTTAGAGGCGGCCGATTCGATCACGTCCGGGTAGATGGTGCCCTGGGCCAGCCAGTTCACGTCTTTAATGCGCGTGGCTTCTTCATCGAATACATCAATGAAGGTGTTACCAATAACCTTACGCTTCTGCTCCGGGTCGCTAACGCCTTTGAGGTTGGTAAGGAAGAGATCTTCCGCATCGGCCCGGATGACTTTTACACCCATGCTATTGCCGAACATATCCATTACCTGATCACCTTCGTTCAGGCGAAGCAGACCGTTATCGACGAATACGCAGGTAAGCTGGTCGCCAATCGCCTTGTGCAACAGCGCCGCAGTGACTGAGGAATCCACACCACCAGACAAACCCAGTAGAACTTTGTCAGTACCCACCTGTTCGCGAATCTTGGCGACAGCATCATCAACGATCTTGGCGGGGGTCCACAAAGCTTCACAGCCACAAATGGACAGTACAAAGTGCTCAAGAATGCGCTTGCCTTGCAGGGTGTGGGTCACTTCCGGGTGGAATTGCAGCCCGTAAAGGTTACGAGACACGTCTTGCATGGCCGCAATAGGCGCACTTTCTGTTGAGGCCAGCAGCTCAAAGCCCTCTGGCATAGCGACAACCTTGTCACCATGGCTCATCCACACGTCGAGCAGGGAATCGCCCGTTGACGTAAGGTGATCAGTAATATCTTGTAGCAGCGGGCCCTTGGCGCGCACTTTTACCTGGGCATAGCCAAATTCACGCTTTTCAGAACTTGCAACCCGGCCACCTAGCTGCTCGGCCATGGTTTGCATGCCATAACAGATACCCAATACCGGAATGCCACGCTCAAACAGCCCGTCCGGGGCGCGCGGGCAATCCAGCTCTGTAACCGATTCAGGACCACCAGCCAGCAAAATGCCCTTCGGGTTGAACTCTTTGAGTTCTTCATCTGTGATATCGAACGCGCGAACTTCGCAGTAAACACCTATTTCGCGCACACGGCGTGCAATCAGCTGAGTGTACTGAGAACCAAAATCCAGAATCAGGATACGGTGGTCGTGAATGTTATTGGCCATAGAGTCCTCGAAAAAAATAAGCTGTGCGGCTCAAATCCGAGCCGCACTCAGGCAGTCTGTTCTCAGCTAACGCGGTAGTTTGGCGCTTCTTTGGTGATGGTTACATCGTGCACGTGGCTTTCACGCATACCAGCACCGGTAATGCGAACAAACTTGGGTTTGGTGCGCATTTCAGGCATGTTCGCGCTACCTGTATAACCCATGGATGCACGCAGGCCGCCAATCAACTGATGGATGATATTGCGCATGGGGCCTTTGCAGGCAACACGGCCTTCAATACCTTCCGGCACAAGTTTTTCAATACCTTTGCTGGCATCCTGGAAGTAACGGTCGCTTGACCCCTGCCCCATAGCGCCCAACGACCCCATACCACGGTAGGCTTTGTAACTACGACCTTGATAGAGTTCGATTTCGCCAGGCGCCTCATCGGTTCCCGCCAGCAAGCTGCCAATCATCACGCAGTGGGCACCCGCAACAATCGCTTTGGAGATATCGCCGGAGAAGCGCACACCACCGTCTGCAATAATTGGGATATCACGGTCTTTCAGTGCTTCAGCAACGCTGGAAACGGCAGAAATCTGCGGCACACCTACGCCAGCCACAATCCGGGTAGTACAAATGGAGCCCGGGCCTATGCCCACTTTAACAGCATCCACTCCCGCGTCAGCCAATGCGATAGCCGCTTCTCCGGTAGCAATGTTACCGCCAATCACCTGAAGATCCGGATAGTGCTTTTTAACCCAGCGAACGCGATCGATGACACCCTTTGAGTGACCATGAGCTGTGTCTACAACAATCACATCCACGCCGGCATCGGCCAGTGCAATAATGCGTGCTTCAGTGTCGCCGCCGGTGCCAACGGCAGCACCCACACGCAAACGCCCCTGACTGTCTTTGCACGCCATCGGGTAGTCTTTCGACTTTTGAATATCTTTAGCGGTAATCAGGCCGCGAAGCTGGAAATCCGCATTAACCACCAACACTTTTTCAATGCGATGGCGATGCAGCAGTTCTTTGACTTCGTCGAGGCTTGCGCCTTCCTGCACGGTCACCAGTTTGTCTTTCGGTGTCATGATCTGGTGAACAGGCGTATCCATACTGCTTTCAAAACGAATGTCGCGGCCAGTCACTATGCCAACCAGTTCGGTGCCATCAACCACAGGCAAACCGGAAATGTTGTTGGCCATGGTGATTTCCACCAGCTCACGCACGGTGTTTTTCGGGCTAACAGTAATCGGGTCCTTTACCACGCCACTTTCGAACTTTTTCACTCGGCGCACTTCCGCAGCCTGATAGTCCGGGCTCATGTTTTTGTGCATGATGCCTATGCCGCCCTCCTGGGCCATGGCAATTGCCAGCTCTGCATCGGTTACCGTATCCATGGCCGCAGACACCAGCGGAATGTTCAGCGTGATCGTCCGGGTAAGTTTGGTGCGCAGGTCCACCTGGTGTGGTAGAACCTCGGAGTAACCGGGCACCAACAGAACATCATCAAATGTGAGAGCTTCTTCGACAATTCGCAGCATTGGGATCGGCCTTTTGAACGTGCTAAATTTAAACCTTCCGGGGAGCATCCATGACTAAAAAGGGTGCAGCCGCAAAGTAAAATGCGTAATCGGCCTATTATAAAGAGGTGTCGCAGGTCAGTAAACTGCACAATTTCCTGTCACTTACCGCATGCGTTTGAAATTCCAGCAATTTACACTCAAATTTTTCGGCTATTGCGTATAAGCCGGTTAGGAGTTTTTGGTGAAAAACGTGTTTCCGGACACTCGGCCCAGGGCCCTCTCCGTCAGTGAGTTGAACCATCAGGCCAGACACCTGCTGGAATCCAGCTTCATGCAGGTGTGGGTTGAGGGTGAACTGTCAGGCTTTTCCCGGCCGTCTTCCGGGCATTGGTATTTTTCCCTGAAGGACCAGAAATGCCAGGTTCGCTGCGCCATGTTCCGGGGGCTGAACCAGCGCATTCGTCCTTTACCAAAGGAAGGCGATCAGGTTCGCATTCGCGGCAAGGTAACCCTGTACGAAAACCGGGGCGACTTTCAGATAATTGTTGAACACATGGAGCCCGCCGGCCTTGGCGCACTGCAACAGGCATTTGAAGAGTTAAAACGCAAGCTGCAGTCAGAAGGCTTGTTCGAGGTGGGCCGTAAAAAGCCGATCCCGACCTTGCCGACCCACATTGGTGTGGTCACCTCCCCTACCGGTGCCGCCATACACGATATTCTCACCGTTCTGGCAAGGCGTTGCCCTGCGATACCGGTCACCCTCTACCCCACAACCGTGCAAGGCAAGCCGGCAACGGCAGAAATTGTCCGTGCAATTGAACTGGCCCAGGCCCACGGTGTGGCCGATGTTCTGGTTATTGGGCGCGGTGGTGGCTCTCTGGAAGACCTCTGGTGTTTCAACGAAGAAGCCGTTGCACGAGCCATTGCAGCCTGCGCCATACCCACCGTAAGCGCCGTTGGCCATGAAACAGACGTTACCATTGCAGATTTTGTGGCAGATTTGAGGGCACCGACACCGTCGGCCGCTGCCGAAAAAATCTCCCCCGACCAAAACGACATGCTCCGGCAGGTGAATGATTGCGAGTTCCGGCTGGCCAACGCTGCCAGACGAGCCCTTCAGCGTCTGAATACAAAACTGGAGCATCTCTCTGCGCGTTTGCGCGATCCAAGGCGTGAGCTGCTGGAGAAGGCCCAGAGGCTGGACGACCTGGAGATGCGCCTTGGTAAAGCCATAGCGCAACGCATGGATCGCTCCCAGGTGCGAAGCACGCATCTGACCCAACGGCTTGCCATGCAATCCCCCCGCAAACAACTTGCCAACAGCCGCGAAGCGCTTGATCGCTCTTGCTTGCAACTGGGCAAAGCCATGGAGCGAATCCTGGCAAAGCTTCAGGACAGACTGGAACACACCGCAGGCACGCTCAACGTTGTAAGCCCATTAGCCACGCTGGGGCGTGGGTATGCCATCGTTCGCGATGATCAGGGCCGCATCATCCGCAACGCAGCAGACCTTGCAGCTGGCGATCAAATCTCCACAAGGGTTGCAAACGGTACAATTACAGCCGAGGTAACATCCGTGAGCCAAGGAAACGACTAACCCCGAAACCCTTTCGACTAATCCGATGGTCTACTGGTTCACTGCTTCAAAGCGCCTAAAGTTGGACAACTGACAACAAAAATTCCAGCAGGTACTACGAGGCAGATTGTATGAACTACAACTCAGAGTTCCGGAGGTCGATTGATAAACCGGAAGAGTTCTGGCGTGAAAAGGCAGGCGATATTGACTGGATACAGTCGCCTGAAGCCATCTGGCAAGCTACCGATAATGGACATGGCCAGTGGTTTCCTGACGCGACTCTTAATACGTCTGACGTAGCCCTGGATGCCAACGTTCGAGCTGGCCGGGGCGACCAAAAAGCGCTCATCTACGACTCACCGGTTACAGGCACCAAGTGCAGCTATACCTATACAGAGCTGACGAACGAAGTCGCACGTTTTGCCGGCGCCCTCGCCGCTCAAGGCGTAGCAAGGGGCGATGTGATCATCATCTATATGCCGATGATTCCGGAAGCCGCCATTGCAATGCTGGCCTGCGCGCGGATCGGTGCAATCCACTCAGTAGTGTTTGGTGGGTTTGCAGCCCACGAACTCGCAGTCAGAATCGATGACGCGCAACCCAAAGCGGTGATCACGGCATCCTGCGGCATAGAAGTTGCCAAGGTTATCGAGTACAAGCCTCTGGTGGACAAGGCCATTGGGCAGGCATCACACAAGCCCGATTTCTGTGTGGTCTATCAGCGCCCGCAAGTAAAAGCTCAAATGCAGGATGGCCGCGACCACGACTGGAGCAACCTGATGGCCACTGCTGAACCCGTTGAACCGGTTCCAGTGAAGGCGACCGATCCGCTCTACGTACTGTACACCTCGGGCACCACCGGCAAACCCAAAGGCGTGGTAAGAGACAACGGTGGTCATGCGGTGGCTCTGAAATACAGCATGAAGCTGGTTTATGACGCCAACCCGGGTGACGTGTTCTGGGCCGCCTCAGATGTAGGCTGGGTAGTAGGTCACAGCTATATTGTGTACGCCCCCTTGTTTGCTGGCTGCACGACCATTCTCTATGAAGGCAAACCGGTAAGGACCCCTGATGCCGGGGCATTCTGGCGCGTTGTTCAGGAGCACAATGTAAACCTGCTGTTTACCGCTCCCACTGCTTTCCGAGCTGTCCGCAAGGAAGACCCGGAAGCCGATCAGCTTTCACGCTATAACATAAGCTCTCTCAGACGCATTTTCCTGGCGGGTGAGCGCCTGGACCCGCCCACGTACGACTGGCTAAGAGAGCATACGCAACTCCCCATCCTGGACCACTGGTGGCAAACAGAAACTGGCTGGGCTATTTGCTGCAACCCGGTAGGCATTGAAACCATGCCTACCAAACCGGGCTCGGCGACATTTCCGTCACCTGGCTATAACGTACAGGTTGTTGACTCGCGTGGTAGCCAGGTACCTGCAGGTGAGCAAGGCCAGATTGCCGTCAAACTTCCACTTCCTCCAGGGTGTCTGGTAACGGTTTGGGGTGATGACAAGCGTTTCCAGGACAGCTACCTCAACCTCATACCTGGCTTTTACAGCTCCGGTGATGGCGGTTACGTTGATGACGATGGCTATGTCTTTGTTATGGGCCGTACAGACGATGTAATTAACGTTGCCGGCCACCGTCTCTCTACGGGTGAAATGGAAGAAGTGGTTGCCTCTCACCCGGCGATTGCAGAATGCTGCGTGGTTGGAGCACACGATGACATGAAAGGCCAGATTCCTCTTGGCCTGGTGCTCATCAAGGACGGCGCAACCATTGACCACGACGAGCTGGAAGAAGAGCTTGTTGAGATGGTAAGGGAGAAAATCGGTGCAATTGCCTGCTTCCGCAGGGCGCTCGTGGTAGATCGTTTGCCCAAGACCCGCTCCGGAAAGATACTGCGACGGGTTATCCGCCAGATCGCTGACGGAGAAGAATATGCGGTTCCTAGCACCATTGATGACCCGGCAATTCTGGAGGAAATCAGCGAACAACTCCGCCGCTGAGATTGATGTTGACGACCTTCAAAGTCGGTCTATACTCAATTTGCTGTGGAAAATCTTCAGTGCCCCGTGGGGGGGAATCTCAGAGATACAGGAAAGTTCAATGTCAGATACAGTAACAGGCACGGTAAAGTGGTTTAACGAAGCCAAAGGTTTCGGCTTTATAGCTCAGGATGGCGGAAGTGACGTTTTCGTGCACTACAGCGCCATTACCTCAAGCGGCTTCCGCACACTGACAGAAGGTCAGCAGGTGCAGTTCACCGTAACACAGGGGCCTAAAGGCCCTCAGGCGGAAAACGTAACACCTGTTTAAGGCGTTATTTTTCCTCCCTCTGCCCCTCACGGGCATGAGACCCAACATTAAGCCGGCACTTGTGCCGGCTTAATGTTTTATTGGTTACGCGCTTACAGCGCCCGCTGTAATCTTCTCCGACTTACCTTGCATTGATTCAATATCTCCAGCCGCTTGGGCAACAGCTGAAAACAGTGCTTGTAGCGTTGCAGACGTTGTATCTTCAGCCAAAGCAGCTGCGCTGCAATGCTTGCCTCCAGCTGTCAGGCGTATGCAGGCAAGCGCGTTGGCACGGGTACCCTCCCCCAATGCAAACTCATCGTAGGCCTCCACCGCTATAGCCAATCCAAAACGCTTATCAAGTGCGGCAGAAACTGCCTCTACTGCCCCAAGCCCTTGCCCCTCGAGGCGCACCGGCGCTGACTCGCTACCAAAGGTTACTTCAGCGTGCACGCCGTGTTCGTCTCTGCGCAGATCATAACCACGCAGCGCCCAGGCATCGTGAACCTTCAGGTAGCGTTGCTCAAACAGGTTGTGGATGGCCATTGAATCAATTTCACCGCCATTGGTTTCTGCAGCTTTCTGAACTACCTTACTGAACTCGATTTGCAACCAGCGTGGCAAGCTGATGTTGTAATCACGTTCAAGCACATAAGCCACTCCGCCTTTGCCTGACTGGCTGTTGATACGTACAACTTCTTCGTACCGGCGACCCAGATCAAACGGATCAATAGGCAGGTAGGCCACATTCCACGGATCACCCTCTTTTCTCAGAGCCAGGCACTTGCGGATGGCATCCTGATGGCTACCGGAGAAGGCTGTGAACACCAACTCACCTGCATACGGATGGCGCGGATGGGTGGAGATTTCGGTACAGGCTTCTACAACCTCGGTAATTTCCGCCATACCCGACAAGTCCAGCATCGGGTCGATGCCCTGGGAGTACAAATTCATGGCCATGGTCACCAGGTCCATATTGCCTGTGCGCTCACCGTTACCCATCAGTGTGCCTTCTACGCGATCTGCACCGGCCATCACTGCCAACTCGGCCGCAGCTACGCCACAACCCCGGTCGTTGTGAGTGTGAACACTGATACTGATGTGTTCCCGGTGGCGAATGTTGTCGCACACCCATTCAATCTGATCCGCAAACACGTTTGGCGTAGACATTTCCACAGTTGCGGGCAAGTTGATGATAACCGGCTGCCCTTGATCCGGCCGCCATACTGCGGATACCGCATCAATAACATCAACGGCAAAATCCAGTTCTGTGCCGGTGAAACTCTCAGGAGAATACTGGAACGTCCACTCGGTTTCCGAGTGCTGGGCAGCCAAATCTTTAACCACCTGCGCGCCGTTTACTGCTATATCACGAATGCCCGCACGATCCAGCCCGAACACCTGCTCCCGCTGCACCGTTGAGGTAGAGTTATATACGTGAACAATGGCGCGCTTTGCACCTTTAAGCGCCTCGTAAGTGCGCTCAATCAACTCAGGGCGGGCCTGGGTCAGCACCTGGATTTTCACATCTTCAGGAATCCGATTTTCTTCAATCAGTTTGCGGCAAAAATCAAAATCCGGCTGGCTGGCTGCCGGAAAGCCGATTTCGATCTCCTTGAACCCAAGCTTTACCAGCAAGTCGAACAAGCGCTGCTTCTGGGCAACATTCATGGGCTTGACCAGTGCCTGGTTGCCATCGCGAAGATCCACCGCGCACCACACAGGTGCTTTTTCGATAACCTTGTCTGGCCAGCGACGGTCGGGTTTAGCGACCGGGCGGAAGGCTACATATTTGCGATGATCAAAAGCCATGTTTGTTGTACTCCGTAGCAGTTCAGATGTATTCCAGTAAGGACACCAGTTTAACGCTTTGCCAGCGCCATGGGATTGCGAACTTACGCCAGAAAGCGTAGCTTATTAGCCATATATTCTACAAGTAAACGAGATTCGGCAATTCTATGCTTAAGAACAAAGAAACCCTCATACAAATCGACAAAATTGACCGGCGTATTCTGGAACAGATACAAAAAGATGCGTCCTTAACCAACCAGCAGCTCGCCGAAAAAGTGGGGCTATCTCCGTCACCCTGCCTCAGACGGGTGCGCGCCCTTGAAGAAGCCGGCATTATTGTGCGCACGGTTACCGTGCTTGATCACAAAAAGCTTGGCCTTTCGCTGACTGCAATCATTCTCATCGGGATGGACAGACACACCCCCGAGCGCTTTGCCGCATTTGAAGAGCAGGTAAGCGAATTCCCGGAAATTCTCGAATGCTATCTGGTGACAGGTCACGATGCCGATTATATGTTGAAGGTGGTGGTGCCAGACATGGATCACTACCACCACTTTCTGCTTAACCGCATTACCCGGATTCCGGGGGTAAGCGGTGTTCACTCGAGCTTCGTCTTGAAGCGAGTGCTAGACAGCACCGCCCTGCCCCTGGGCTATTTATCCTGATACCACATTCGCTATCTGTACCTTGTGCGGCAGGCTCCGTACAATAAACACCACTTTACGAAACATCCTTCTACGAAACACCAATGAACGGAAACCACAATGCGAGCAAGCCGTTATCTGATTGCAACCCAGAAAGAGACACCGTCTGACGCGGAGGTTATAAGCCACCAGTTGATGCTGCGTGCAGGTATGATCCGAAAGCTGGCAGCCGGCCTTTACACCTGGCTACCCATGGGCTTGAGAACCTTGCGCAAGGTTGAACGGATTGTTCGGGAAGAAATGGACAAAAGCGGCGCTCAGGAAGTTCTGATGCCAGCAGTTCAGCCCGCAGAGCTTTGGCAAGAGTCTGGCCGCTGGGAAGAATACGGCGGTGAACTGCTGCGCATGAACGACCGCCACGGCCGTGAGTTCTGCTTCGGTCCTACCCATGAAGAAGTGATTACTGATCTGATCCGCAATGAGCTGAAAAGCTACAAGGAATTGCCTGCCAACTTCTATCAGATCCAGACCAAATTCCGTGATGAGCGCCGCCCACGCTTTGGCGTTATGCGCGCCCGTGAGTTCATCATGAAGGATGCCTATTCCTTCCATATAAATGCCGACTCGCTGGATGAGACCTATCAGGTAATGCATCGCACCTATTGCGCCATCTTTGACCGCTTGGGCTTGAATTACCGCCCGGTACAGGCTGACTCAGGCGCTATTGGAGGCAGTGCTTCCCATGAATTCCACGTACTCGCAGATTCTGGCGAAGACGATATCGTATTCAGTACAGACAGCGACTATGCGGCAAATATTGAAAAGGCCGAAGCGGTAGCTCCAGCGGGAGAGCGAGCGGCTCCCGCTGAAGAGATGACGCAAATTGCAACACCGGATCAACGCACTATTGATGCCATTTCCGAGTTTTTGAATATCGATGCTACCCGCACGGTGAAAACCCTGCTGGTTAAAGCAGAAGCCGATGAAGAAGGCAACGCGGGCCTCATCGCCTTGATTTTGCGTGGCGACCACACCCTGAACGAGATCAAGGCAGAGAACCTGAAAGGCGTGGCAGAACCTCTGACCATGGCGACCGATGAAGAGATCGAGTCCGCTGTTGGCTGCAAAGCCGGCTCCATCGGCCCGGTAAACCTGAAAGTCCCGGTTATCGTGGACCGCAGCGCGGCCCACCTTGCAGATTTTGTATGTGGCGCAAACAAAGAAGGCTACCACCTGACGGGCGTAAACTGGGAGCGTGATCTGCCACTGGACCGGGTTGAAGATATCCGTAATGTTGTGGAAGGCGACGCCAGCCCGGACGGCAAAGGCACTCTGGAGATTCGCAGAGGCATTGAGGTTGGGCATATCTTCAAGCTGGGCAACAAGTACAGCACGGCAATGAACGCCACAGTACTGGATGAGAACGGCAAAACCGTAATCATGGACATGGGTTGTTACGGGATTGGTGTTTCTCGCATTGTGGCGGCTTCTATTGAGCAGAACCACGATGACAAAGGCATTATCTGGCCAGATGCCATCGCTCCCTTCCAGGTGGCAATCGTTACGCTGAATGCCCACAAAACACCCGCAGTGGCGGAAGCCGGCGAGAAGCTCTACGAACAGTTGCAGCAAGCTGGTTATGATGTGCTACTGGACGACCGTAAAGAGCGCCCTGGCGTAAAGTTTGCCGACATGGAGCTGATGGGCATTCCCCACCGATTTGTTATTTCTGATCGTGGGCTAGCTGCCGGTACGTTGGAATATAAGGGCCGCAGAGACGCTGACAAGCAGGATATTGCAATTGAAGAGGCTCTGCCTGTTCTTGCCAAGGCATCACCACAAAAAGGCTGAAGTAAGCGGAAGTAACCAAGCGGGGTTCAAGGCCTGAAACATGGCCTTGGACTACTGTTAGCATGTGTGGGGCTGGACGTTGTTTGAGACTGTCAGCCCCCTACAATTCCTGGCTCCATTTCCAAAGCCACGCCAAAACGTTCCCGCACTGACTCGCGAATCTCTGAAGCCAAATCCAGCACATCCTTCCCTGTCCCGCCGGAATGATTTATCAAAACCAGTGCTTGCCGGTTATGAACACCCACGGTGGCATTCCGAAAGCCCTTCCAACCGCATTGGTCAATCAGCCAAGCGGCTGCGAGCTTTACGGTCTCAGCCTGCGGATAACCAACTACGTCGGGATACATAGCTTGTAGCTCTTCAAACTTCCCGGCTGGGACCACGGGATTTTTAAAAAAGCTGCCTACGTTAGGAATTATCTCAGGGTCTGGCAATTTTCGACGGCGCACTGCCATCACCGCTTCAGCCACGGTCAGTGCATCCAGATCCTGCGAGGCAGCATCCCCAAAGTATTCTTCCAGATCTCGGTATCCAAGCTTTAGAGGTTTGGTACGGGACAAACGAAGCCTGATCTCGGTAATGATGTAACGCCCGGGTGAGCGTTTGAACAGGCTATCCCGGTAGGCAAAGCCGCACTCTGCGTTATCAAGACAAACCAGTTGAGCAGAATCGCGATCCCAGGCTGTTACCGAAATTAGCGTATCGCATAGTTCTACGCCGTAAGCACCTATATTTTGTACTGGTGCAGCACCCGCCGTTCCGGGAATAAGCGCCAGGTTCTCTATGCCCTTGTAACCAGATCCAGCCGCATAGAGAACCGCCTCATGCCAGCTCTCGCCAGCTCCCAGAACCAGGGTAGCGCCAGTGTCGTCTACCTGCTCCCAGTATCGGGCTGCTATTCGCACGCGAATCACCAGGCCATTAAAGTCTCCGGCAAAAACCAGATTACTGCCACTTCCGAGGACCAGTGTCTGGTGGCCATTTTCGCGGGCCCATGCCAGTGCGCTGCGCAAGTCGTCCAGGCTTTCGACATCCATGTAGTATTTTGCTGTAGCGGACACGCTCAGGGTGTTGAGTTTCAAAAGCCCCACGCTCTCCTGAAGTTCCGCTCCAAAACTCACGCCATGCGCTCCTGAATATCCCGTAGCAGGCCCTCGCCGGCATCCTGAATCAGATCAAGCACATGCTCAAAACCCTCTTCACCACCATAATAAGGGTCAGGAACTTCAGTGAGGTCTGAGCTGCCGTATTCCAGAAAAAGCGTCGGTTTAGTGCCTCCATTCTGGTGCCATATATCCTTTACATCAGCCAGATTCTGACGGTCCATTACGATTATATAGTCGAAGGTATCCAGATCTTTTTCTGTAAACTGACGCGCTTTAAGAGCACTAATATCAACGCCACGGTTGTTGGCAGCTGAAATTGAGCGGGCATCAGGCCCCTTTCCTATGTGCCAGTTACTGGTTCCGCAGGAGTCGATGAAAACCTTGTCCTGCAATCCAGCTTGTTGCACCAGCTTCCGAAACAGCCCCTCTGCGGTTGGCGACCGACAAATATTACCAAGACACACAAAAAGGACACTGACCTGCTTACTCATGCCTTACTTTCTCCTGTTTCAACCGACTTAGCCATCCAAGCTCTTACCCGCTGTAAGTCAGCCTCTGTATCAACGCCCGCCGGCGGCGTTCCAGCGGCCACTTCAACATGAATGCGCGCCCCGTTATACAAGGCTCTTAGCTGCTCCAGGGACTCCGCCTGTTCGGTAGGCGCAGGCGGCCAGGAAACGAACTGGCTCAGAACGCGCGCACGGTAACCATAAATACCAATATGGCGGAAATACCCGGTGCCATCCTTAAGGGCGGCTCCCGCATTGGGCGATGCAAGGTTATCTTTTCCAAAATCACTCCAGTGATCCCGTGCCCAGGGGATTGGCGCCCGGCTGAAGTAATGGGCCATCCCCTCTGCATCAAACACAACCTTTACCACGTTGGGGTTGAACACATGTTCGATGTCATGGAGCCGCTCACAGAGCGTTGAAATTGCCGCCTCCGGATAGCGCTCCAGGTTTTCAGCCACCTGATCAATCAATGCCGCCGGAATCAAGGGTTCATCTCCCTGCACGTTCACCACACGGTGATCAGGATCCAACCCTAGTTGGCGTACTACCTCCTCAAGGCGATCAGTACCACTAACATGGTTGGGAGACGTCATGACGACTTCAGCGCCAAAAGCTTCACAGGCGGCCTGGATACGCGAATCATCCGTAGCAACAACCACGCGGCTTGTCCGGCTTTCTGAAGCACGCTCACACACGTGCTGAATCATGGGCTTGCCTGCAATATCCAGCAGCGGTTTACCAGGTAACCGGGTAGATGCATAACGAGCTGGAATCACAACCGTAAAAGACATGGGACTTCAATCCTGCAGAGAGCTTACTCAGTTTTTGTGAAGACGTTCATCGGTGCTTAAAGTGCGCGCCTCAGTGGCCAGCATAACCGGGATACCCTCGCGGATCGGAAATGCCATGGCATCCGCAAAGCACGTCAGTTCGGTTTTTGCGTCATTCAATTTCAGCTCGCCCTTGCATACCGGGCAAGCAAGCAGAGCCACGAGTTTTTTGTCCATAGTGCTATCTCACTGACAGTTAGGAAGCAGGCGTTCCGGAGCTCGCCCGCAATTTTTCAAGTACAGCCGCTTTAAACGCCTCAGGCAATGTTGCTTCAACATGAAGCACCCAGGCATTGTCCGGTGCAAAACTGCTGCATTTAACGCCATCTTTAGCCGTCATCACCAGCATGTGACCAGATTCGGATCCAAGATCTTCCGGGCGGAAACGATGATGATCAGGAAAAGGCACAGCAATCAACTTTGCGCCAAGGCCTTTGAGCGTATCAAAAAAACGTGTAGGGTTTCCTATACCCGCTATGGCACGGATCTTTTGCCCCTGCAGGCTTTCGGGAGAGCGGGTTTCACCGGTTTTGAGATTTACCAGGCGCGTTGGCTGAAGCTTCATAGCATACAAGTGTGGGTGCTTGATGCCCGCCAGTGCTTCCGGAGGCACCCGCCCCGTCTCATCTGCAGAGATTGCGCCGTTAACGATCACAAAATCAACCGAATCCAACCGGCTTACCGGCTCCCGCAATGGACCTACAGGTATCAAGGCACCGTTGCCTACTCCGCGGGCACCATCAAATACTGATAGTTCGATATCCCGTGGTAGCTTGTAGTGCTGCAGGCCGTCATCGCTGATCAGTACATCGCCTAGCGCATTGTCGAGCACAAACGCAGCACCTCTGCGTCTGTCTGGGTCAACAATCACTGGTACGCCGGTTGCCTGAGCCAGCATAACCGGCTCGTCTCCTGCAAGAGAAGGCAAGGTATCCGGGGTTACCAAAAGCGGGTGGTCAGGCGCTCTGCCTCCGTATCCGCGACTAAGAACCACGGGATGCCAGCCTTCAGTTTTCATAGTACTGACCAGCCAGGCCGTTAACGGCGACTTACCCGTACCGCCAGCTGTGATGTTACCCACCACCACGACCGGAACCGGCAGCTTTTCGGTATAAGCCGTTATCGCTTTGCGCCGCCGCGCTTCAGCAATGGCCCGATAGAGACATGAAAACGGTGCTAACAAGGCCAAGGGGCGGCCTTTGCCATACCATAGGCGATCGACAAGGGATGTCATGAGTGTTCACTAAACTGCATTTGATGCAGCTGGGCATAAGCGCCTTTCTTGGCAAGAAGCTCTTCATGGCGACCGGATTCAACAATACGGCCGTTGTCCATAACCAATATTCTGTCAGCGCTCTCAATGGTTGAAAGCCTGTGGGCAATAACCAGTGTGGTTCGGCCCTGAATAACGGTTTCCAACGCCTTCTGAATATGGCGCTCAGATTCAGTATCCAAAGCGGAGGTGGCTTCATCCAGGATCAGAATTGGGGCATCTTTCAGCAAGGCCCTTGCAATAGCCAGTCTTTGCCGCTGCCCACCTGAGAGCATCACACCGTTATCACCAATCATGGTGTCGAGCCCTTCAGGCATTCGGTCGATAAACTCCAACGCGTGGGCTTTGGCCGCCGCTTCACGTATTTCTTCCCGGCTGCAATCCCGAAGCGCGCCATAGGCAATGTTGGCGGCAATCGAATCGTTAAACAGCACCACGTTCTGCGTCACCAGTGCAATCTGGCTTCGCAAGGCTTTCAGGGAAAAATCTTTGAGGGAGTGCCCATCAATGCGGATATCACCACCGGTATATTCATAAAACCTGGGCAGCAGGCTCACAAGGGTTGATTTACCGCTACCGGAGCGTCCCACCAGAGCCACACTCTGCCCCGCGGGAATATCAACAGAGATACCCTCCAGCACATTGTCAAGTTGATCACGGTAGCGAAAAGACATGTCATCAAATTCAATATTGCCTTCCACACGCTCGGGGGCAAAAGTGCCGGGATCCTGCTCGGGGGCCTCATCGATGGTTTCAAACACATCGTAGGCCGCTGCCACACCCTTCTGTATTTGCGCGTGAACTGAAGTCACCTGACGTATCGGCTTGGCCATGGTAGTGGCTGCAGTAATGAAGGCAACCAACTGACCGGTGCTCATCTCGCCCCGTATCTCCGGGGACAACATGGTCCATACAAGCGCGGCTATTGCCACTGCCACCAAGGTCTGAATCACCGGAACACTGATCGCCTGGGTTGACGCCATCTTCAGGCTTTGCTTCAGGTTTCGGTCGTTAACCTTCTGAAAACGTTGCTGTTCATACTCCACGCCACCAAAGGTTCGAACAACCCGATACCCGGTAATGGACTCAGAAGCCACGTGGGTTATGTCACCCATCGAACCCTGAATGCGCTGGCTGATTTTACGAAAACGCTTGCTGGCATAACTCACAACCGCCCCGATCAGCGGCCCAACTGCCAGGAATATCAGGGTCAATTTCCAGTTGGTATACAGCATAAAGCTGAGAAGGCCGACGATTGTCAGACCTTCCCTGAGGGTTATGGTGACGGCATTGGTAGTGGCTTCCGCCACCTGCTCTACGTTAAACGTGAGCTTGGACACCAGCCTTCCGGCAGCGTTTTCGTCAAAATACCGGGATGGAAGGGTCATCAACCGGTTGAACACATCCGTGCGGAGGGAGTTGATAACCTGTCGGCCAACATAGCTGATGAAATACTGGCTCAGGAAAGTCCCAATTCCACGGAAGGTAAACATGCCTATGATCAAGGCGGTCAGCAAAATGCGGTTTTGTTCAGTGGGATTTTCGATGGCCGCTATAACATATTCCATGGCAGCGGCCATGCCCGTAGAGGCCGCTGCATAAATAATGTTACCGACAACCGCAAGCGAGAACGCCAGCCAAAACGGTTTTACATAGGCCAACAAGCGCTTGTAGGTTTCCCAACTTTCGCCAGGTTTAACCGGTTTGGGTTCTGGTGGCGGAACAGCCTGGCTCACTGGGTTTCTGCCTCGCGTTCTGTCGTAATACTGAGCTTTGCAAAACCAAGGCGCCCGGCAACATCCATAGCTCTGACCACATATTCATGGGGCGTTCGGGCATCTGCTGTAATTACGAATGGCAAGGCCGTATCGCCTGCAGCCAGCTCACTCACTCCCCGCTCAAGCGTCTCACGGCGATTATTCACGAGCGCTTTATCGTTGAGGATGTACTGGCCTTCAGCATTGATTACAACGTCAATCTGCCTCACTTCGGATGCGGCAGACGGCTCACCGCTGGCCTCTGGCAGTACCACCTGTAAGTGGCTTTCCCGGGTGAAAGTCGTTGAGACCATAAAGAAAATCAGCAGCAGGAACACCACATCGATCAGCGGCGTCAGGTCTACCCCAACTTCCTGGCTTCTCTGGCGTGTGAACTTCACGGCGTTCAGGCCCCTTCTACGTCGATTTCACGGTCACCGTGCACAACTTCAACCAGCTTGATAGCTTCCTGCTCCATCCCCACCACCAGCTCATCTACCCGGCGGATAAAATAACGGTGACAAATCAGTGCAGGAATAGCGATGCTCAGCCCGGCCGCAGTGGTTATCAAAGCTTCGGAGATGCCCCCCGCGAGGTTGCCGGCATTACCCACACCTGCAAGCTGGATTTCAGCAAACACCTTGATCATGCCAATCACAGTACCAAGAAGACCAAGCAATGGTGTAATGGTCGCAACTGTGCCTAAAGGATTCAAAAAGCGCTCCAGTTCGTGAATTACCTGAGTAGCTTCATGCTCAATACTCTCCTTCATGATCTCACGGCCATGTTTGGCATTCATGAGACCCGCCGCAAGTACACGGCCCAAAGGTGATGAGCCTTGCAGTGCCTTCAGCTTGCGACTATTAAGCTCTTTTTTCTTGATCCAGCGCCAGAGTTCATTAATGGTCTGCGGCGGTGCGACACGTGACGCCCGAAGCGTCCAGAAACGTTCCAGAATAATCGCGAGTGCCAGGATGGAACAGGCAACAATTGGCACCATAAGAATGCCACCAGCTTTCAACAGCTCGAACACGCTTGATCTCCCTGATTGTTAACAAGCCGCGCTACTTTAGCATAGCTGCAGGTCGAGGCTACACCCGCAATGTCACGGTATTTTACACTCGGCCCTGGTAAGACCCGGGCCGCCAATCCAGAAGGGCGCGGAGTGACGGGCTTCGATGGTTTTTACAGTGCCATTGTCCAGGGTCAACACTAACCCGCCCGAGCAGGCAGTGTTGAACGCTGTTGCGCCCGCACTCCGGTAGCGCGCCGTTACATCCTTGTGGGGATGCCCGTATCGATGCCGGTATCCAGCCGTGTAGATCACCACGTCGGGTTTCAGTTCATCAACCCAAGCTCTGGATGACGACGTTTTACTGCCATGGTGCGGCGCGATAACAACACGTGCACGGGGCTGACTTTTGGCCGCAAGGTTACGGGATACTCTAAGATATTTCGCCTCAACACGGGAACTGATATCACCAGGAAACACCCATTCTGCTTCCATACCCCGCCGGGCGGTAAGAACACAGGATGCGTCATTACCTTTTAACTCGCCTTTTGCTCGCCAAAACGAGAGTGCCAACTCGCCGCCCAACTCATCCTCGCCCCCACACTCAACGATGCTTACCGCCCCTGCCCGCTTCAGCTTGTCACGAACAGCCTTTGGCTCGCCTGTCACAATATGGCCAACGTCAAAATGCTCCAGTATCTGGTTAATCCCGCCGGAATGATCATTGTCGGCATGGCTTATAACCAGCGTGTCGATGCGCGCTACCCCCAAGGCTTTGAGATTGGGTATCAGGACGGACTCTGCAGCAGAAAACACACCTTCAACTTCAGGGCCTGTGTCATAGAGCAACACCTGGTCGCCTGCCCTCAACATGGCTGAGAGGCCCTGACCAACATCCCAAACCCGGACTTCGGGCTCAGCAAGGTGCGGATTATCAGGCCTCTCCTGGAAACTCGCAGCAACCACCCAGGTCGCCACAATAGCAACCCCAACCATCTGGAATGTCCGGATCGGCACCAATGCAATTAACAGCACCAATATGGCAAACCCGATAATTTCCGGGGTGCTGCCATAGAGATCGGGCCAACTCATGTTGGCAACCCCGCCAAGAAATCTCCAAAGGACGTCAAGCAGCGCATCCATCAACGGGACAATCAGCCCTGTCAGAGTCGGAAACAGGGCGACAGCAATCCCACCAATGAGAAGTACTGGCATGAGCACGAGAGAAACCCAGGGAATAGCTAAAATATTCGCCAGCAGGCCAGCAACTGGCTGCCCCTGGCCAACCAGCTCAAGCAGTGGCCAAAGCCCGGCAAACACAGCGACCTGAGCAATAAACAGGCCGGCCAGCCAGCCTGTACCTCCCAGCCGACCCGCAAAAACACACATGAGGACAGAGACGGCTCCAAAGGATAGCCAGAACCCTTGGTCCAGGGGCGCAAAAGGGTCAAACAGGAGTACAGCCCCAAGCGCAATCACAAGCGAGTGCCAAACAGGCACCTGCCAGGCGTTCAAGAGATACCAGCTACCAACGGCCACCATAATAAGGGCTCTGCGGGTTGGCACCGTGAATCCTGCCGCTAATGCATACAACAGACTACAAACAAGCACCACAGCAAACACTGTTACGCGAACAGAGCGTTCGCTGAGCCGGGTCGACGACACTGCCAATAGAACACGACGAGCTGCAAACCCCGCGCCCAAAGCAACCAGCCCCAAATGTAGCCCCGATATAGCCACCAGATGTATGGTTCCCGTTGCCTTTAGCACATCCCAATGTTCCGAAGACAAATGCCCACGATTGCCGATCAGCAACGAGGCGATTAATGCTAGGTGACGGGCCTCGGCAAACTGACTGTCTACCCAATCCGCCAGTCGGGCATGAAGGCGATGATACTGGCACTCTGGCGTACAAACGACAGATGGATCCGGAATCGCACTGCGCACACTACCTGTTGCACGATACCCCTTGCGGAACAGCCAGTCTTCGTAGCGGAAACCCTCAGGATTCAGTGTGCCGTGGGGATTTTTCAAAACTACGTCAAGTCGCAGGCGATAATCCGGAAGCACAAGATCGGGCTTACCATACCAGGCAAGACGCAATGTCGTGGGCAGGGAATCATAAGCCTCTGGGGTCAGTGAAAGCCCGTACCAGCGAGTCACGCAAAAGCTGAAGCGGATGCTGTTAAAACTTCCAACAGAAGGGAGGTCGCAAATATAACCCGAAACCTGGGTGCGATCCCCCTCAAGCCCCTCGGGGAGCCTGTGTTCCAGACGATCGCTGGCCCACAAAAATGCCCAGGCGATACCTAATGCCATGCCAATTACAAGCGCCCGGAATGATCCAGGCAGCATCCTGCGAATGGGCAAAAACCACAACAAAGCCGGGATTATGGCCAAGAGCAGGCATACTTGAGCTGGCAACACCGCCAACCTATAAAGTAAGATAACGCCGCAGGAAAAAGCGAAAACGCCTATTACTGTAGAGCTTCCGGACAATCCGTGTCCTCCCGATGACCTTATCCGTCGGCGACTTCCTTGACGCCGGATGTTTCATTCTACTCGAAGGTAGAGCATTCCCAATGCCGAAGAAGTTCATGAAACGTTATCTGCCAACACCTGAGAAGGTGCAAGCGATGCAGTCGCTTGATTTTCTTGGCGATATCCTGCATGAACCCAACTTATGGCATATCAACCGTCACAGTGTTTCCAGAGCATTCCTGATCGGGGTGTTTTTCGCTTTAATTCCCATGCCTTTCCAGATGATTGCCGCAGCATTCTTTGCCATCTGGTTCAACGCCAATCTGCCGCTATCCGTAGTGCTGGTCTGGATCAGCAACCCGATTACCATGCCACCCCTGTTTTATTTCAATTACAAGGTGGGAGCCTGGGCACTAAATCGGCCCGTTCTGAGTTTCGATATACATCTCTCGTGGTCGTGGCTCAGTGAGCGCTTGGTGGATATCGGCATTCCCCTCTACCTGGGTTCGCTGATTGTCGCCACAATTTCAGCCTGCATAGCGTATCTGGCAATTCAGTTTATCTGGCGCCGGAAAATCCGCACCGACTGGCAACTGCGCCGCCGGGCCCGCAGAGAGCTCCGGCGCTCCCGCGATCAGGCCTCCTGAACCAACCGACCCTGTTCAAGCCTCAGCACCCGCCCCAGGCTCCGAGCCATCTTCATATCATGGGTCACCATAACAAACGCAATCCCAAGCTGATCCCTCAAAGACTCTATAAGTGCACGAACCCCTTCACCTGTGTGCTCGTCAAGGTTGCCCGTGGGCTCATCCATCAGCACACAATCTGGCTCGTTAACCAGCGCCCGGGCTATAGCAACACGTTGGCGCTCGCCACCGGATAGCTCCCCAGGCTTGTGCTCCAGGCGCTCCGCCAATCCAACCCTCTGCAAAATTGACTGTGCACGGGAACGGGAATCATTAATGGACATCCCGCCCAGTGCACAGGGCATCATGACGTTCTCTAGCGCAGTGAATTCCGGCAACAGATGATGGAACTGATATACGAAACCAAGATGACGGTTGCGGAAACGGGCCCGCCCCGCTTCAGACAGGCGGTGAATATCCTTGCCACAGATAGAAATCTGCCCGGTAGAGGGCTTGTCGAGCCCACCAAGAAGGTTAAGCAGTGTAGTCTTGCCGGCACCACTACTGCCAACGATGGCCACAGTTTCCCCCGCTGTAACCTCAAGCGAAATGTCGGAGAAGATGGTCAGCTTTTCCGGCCCCTGAGTGTAGGTGCGGGTAACCTGTCGGCAATCGATTACCAAGGGGACATCCTTCATGGCATCAGGTTCCTTATTCATAACGAAGAGCCTCCGCAGGATCCACTCGCGACGCTCTCCACGCCGGGTAGATAGTCGCCAACAAACTCATTGCAAGGCCTGCACCGCTGATTATGACTACGTCATTCCATTGCAACTGGGAAGGCAAGTAACTGATAAAATACACATCCGCACTCAGGAATTGCTGCCCAAGCGCGCTTTCAAGCCACGAAATAAATGCGCTGATATTGAGAGCACCCAAAACGCCAAGCGTGGTGCCAATCAGAATGCCAAACACACCGATGACCGCCCCCTGTACGATAAAAATCCGCATAATGTGCCCTGGCGTAGCACCCATAGTACGGAGAATGGCGATATCCGCGGTTTTATCAGTCACCACCATCACCAGCGTGGACACGATGTTGAACGCAGCCACTGCAACGATAAACATCAGCAGAAGACCAATCATGGTTTTTTCCATGCGAATGGCCTGGAAAAGATTTCCGTGGGTGCGCGTCCAATCTGAAATGTAATAACGGCCAGAGAGTTCTCTAGCGGCCTCTTCTGCAACCTTGGGGGCGGCAAAAAGGTCATCGACCAATAACCGAACACCCTGCGCTTTACCTCCGGTTCGCATCAGCTTCGCAGCGTCATCCATGTGAATAAGCGTGTAATTGCCATCCAACTCTGCGCCAACACTGAAAACCCCTTTTACGGTAAAGCGCTTGAGACGAGGCAACACGCCGGCGGGGGTAACTGAGGCTTCAGGCAGCACCACGGTCACTTTATCGCCCAGCTGCAAACGCAAGCTCGCCGCCATGGTACGGCCCACAATAATGCCGAACTCGCCAGCAACCAGATCGTCCAATTTGCCTTCAATCATGTGGTTTTCGATGATGGAGACCGAGCGCTCTTCCTCAGGAAGTATGCCGTTGAGCATAACGCCCCGCACGTCACCACCACCGGTAACCATGCCCTGCCCCTGAATGAACGGAGCAGCGGCTAACACTCTGGGATGCTTCTGCACCTGAGCATCTACCGACTCCCAATCATCCAGTGGCCCGCTGCCCTGAATAATGGCATGAGGAACCATGCCCAGGATGCGCTGCTTGAGTTCCCGATCAAAACCATTCATTACGGACAGCACAATAATGAGTACTGCCACGCCGAGCATCAGCCCGATCATGGATGTGAGAGATATAAAGGAAATAAAATGATTACGCCTTTTGGCCGCGGTGTAACGCAAGCCGATATAAAACGATAAGGGTCTGAACATGGAGAGGTGCCTGTCGCTACCTTCAGATCGGTCGTGGTCTGGAATTCCCATCGCAGCCTTTCAGTGCGGTAGGAAACTGCTAAACTTTTACTACTGGCTGAAATCCTTGCTTGCGGAGCCCTGAATGCACACCGAAGACACGCCTTACGAAACCACAGACAATCTACCTGAGCGCCGGGAATTTTTCCGCATCGAAGACCGGATTGGCCTGGAAGTCCGTAAGCTGTCGCCTTCAGCCGAGTTCAACGACAACCACTTCAACGACGAGCATATCGAGACGCTGAAAGCGGACTTCAGACGGCTGGATCAGGACATCAAATCGCAGCTCGCCAGCCTTGCCGATCAGGACCGCCTGCTTACCGGTCTGGTAAAGTCGTTGAATGGCAAGCTGGATACGCTAGCGCGCATTATGGCCTTTCAGCAAAATCCCTTGCAACCGGGCGACTGGCAAGACGTAACACTGAGCGAGGGCGGGCTGGCCTTTTCAGGTAGCCCACAAGCATGGCAGACTGGCGACAAGCTTGCAGTTCGCATGACCCTGCCGCCAGAACTATTCCAGCCCCGTGGCGTCGCACAGGTTTTGGATGTACAGGCCACCGAAACAGGCGGAGCAAGGGTTCATACCGGCTTTATCCAGATACAGGATGGAGATCGTCAGCAAATCGCCAGACATGTGATGCGTTGGCAGATTCGCCAGCGCCAAAAAGAGTAGACTGGCGAAAACATGTGACTTTTGCGTGTAATTCTCGGATATTACGTTTTATCCATGTCCCCGGAGTGCTCACCGGTGACCCAAGTATGAGTGGAGAACGATCAATGACAATAAAGCGAGTCCTGACCGGCACCCTGGTATCGGCAATGTTTATGACTCTGACCCCGATTTCCGGCGCGCTTGCGGAAGAACTCCGTGTACCTGTTGGCAGCCAAGCTGACCGAGGCGAACAAAATGTGCCCCGGGTAGGCACAACACAGGCTTCGGTAAGAGCTTCGTGGGGCCAGCCAGCTTCCGTTAAAGGCCCTGTTGGCGAACCGGCGATCAGCCAGTGGAATTATGGCAACTTTGTAGTCTATTTCGAAAATGATCGCGTCATACACTCAGTACTGACGCCACAGCGCTGACATTTTTCGGTACAGTGTTCTTCCCGCCCACCAGTTCCGGGCACACATCCTGACGACATGCCGCCTTTTGTTTAGAATGGCGGCTTTTGCAATTTTAAGGTGACTGTAAAGTGACATCCCTACGCGTGTTGCCCGCTGAATGGGCACCCCAAAGCGCCGTTGTACTTACCTGGCCTCATCCGGGTACCGACTGGGCAGGGATTATTGATGAAGTGGAGCCCGTATTCCTGGAAATTGCCCGCTCGGTTCTCCGCTTCCAGCATCTGGTTATCAGCTGTGAGCATGTGATTCGACTGCAGGATCTTGAGCGCGAACTAAACGCCTGGGCCAGCCAGCAGGACCTGCCAGGACGCGTGCATGCGGTGCCAGCGCCGGCAAACGACACCTGGACTCGTGATCACGGCCCGATCACTGTAGTGACCGATGGCACCCCCACCTTGCTGGACTTTCGCTTCAATGCCTGGGGTGGCAAATTTCCCTGGGAAAAAGACGATGCGCTCAATCGCCACCTTGCGAACTTCGGTGTATTTGGCACTACCCCCATGCAAACTGTGGACTTTGTGCTGGAAGGTGGCTCCATCGAATCTGACGGTGAAGGCACTCTATTAACCACCAGCGAGTGCCTTTTGACACCTTCGCGCAATGCCTCCATGGACCGCGGCGCCATTGAGCAGTTACTGTCTGAAATGCTGGGGACAGACCGGATTCTGTGGCTAAACCATGGTTATCTGGCCGGCGACGATACGGACAGCCATATTGATACTTTGGCGCGCTTTTGTGCACCGGATCATATCTGCTACGTGGCCTGCCCGGACGTGGCAGATGAGCATTACAGCGCCTTGGCCGCCATGGAAGAGGACCTTCAGGAGTTCCGCCAGCGGGATGGTTCGCCCTACAAGCTCACAGCACTACCCTGGCCCGACCCGGTATTCGGTGACGAAGGCGAACGCCTTCCTGCAACCTACGCTAACTTTCTGATTATTAATGGCGCAGTGCTGCTGCCGATATACGATGTGCCTCAGGATGAAGAAGCCATTCGCATTGTGAACGGGATATTTCCTGATAGAGAGATAATCCCCATTAACTGCCGCCCGCTGGTCAAACAGCACGGCAGCCTCCACTGCGTTACCATGCAGATCCCGGAAGGAGTTGTCACGCCATGAGCCGAAACCTTGGCAGCACCCGGAATTCAAGCCAGCTCGTAGTAGCTGCAATTCAGCAGGCCTGCAGTGAAAACAAAGCTGCCAGCCTTGCCACTTCCGAAATGCTGATTCGCGAAGCGGCCGCCGGTGGCGCTGAGCTGATTATTCTGCAGGAACTTCACGCAACCCAGTATTTTTGCCAAACCGAAGACACTCGCATATTCGACCTGGCCGAGCCCATCCCTGGGCCCACAAGTGAAAAGCTATCAGACCTGGCCCGGGAACTGAACGTCGTTATCGTGGGTTCTGTGTTTGAGCGACGCATGAACGGTGTTTATCACAATACGGCTGTAGTCATTGAGACCGATGGATCCATTGCCGGCCTGTATCGCAAAATGCACATTCCGGACGACCCGGGGTTCTACGAGAAATTCTATTTCACCCCGGGTGATGCCGAGTTCAACGACGGCCGCAGCGGGTTCTCCCCCATAGAAACCTCGGTAGGTAAGCTTGGGGTTCTCGTTTGCTGGGATCAGTGGTACCCGGAAGCGGCACGCCTGATGGCGCTCGCCGGCGCCGAAATACTGATTTACCCCACCGCCATCGGCTGGGACATAACAGACACCCAGGATGAGCAAGCCCGTCAACTGGAAGCCTGGGTCACCGTTCAACGGGGCCACGCCGTGGCCAACAACCTCCCGGTAGTTGCGCCCAACCGGGTAGGCACAGAACCGGATCCCACAGGGCATTCCGACGGTATACAGTTCTGGGGTAACAGCTTCATCTGCGGCCCTCAAGGCGAATTCCTCGCCCGGGCCGACGACAGCAGCGAGTGCATACTGAGCGTCACACTTGATCGCCACCGCACTGAATCTATTCGCCGCATCTGGCCGTACTTCAGAGACCGGCGCATCGACGCCTACGGCGACATTCTAAAAAGAGTGAGGGACTGAACCCGGCATGAAAAACCTGGTGGACAACGTAGTTACCGAACTGAATCAGATACTGCTGGGCAAAGAACGGCAGGTTCGGTTGGCCCTCTGCGGCTTGCTCGCCAGCGGTCACTTGCTGATTGAGGACATTCCTGGCATGGGCAAAACCACCCTGTCCCATGCCTTGGCCAAAGTAATGGGGCTCAGCTATCAGCGCATTCAGTTTACGAACGACTTGTTGCCTGCAGACGTGCTGGGCTATTCCATGTACGACAAACAAGCAGGGAGCCTGGTATTCCACCAAGGCCCTATTTTTGCCCAAGTGGTCCTGGCAGACGAAATCAACCGCGCGTCGCCACGAACACAGAGCGCACTGCTGGAAGCAATGGAAGAGCGCCAGGTATCCATTGAAGGCGAAACCCGACCACTACCCCATCCGTTTTTTGTAATTGCCACCCAGAATCCTACAGAACAAGGTGGCACCTACCCGTTGCCGGAATCCCAACTTGATCGTTTTCTGATGCGCATAAGGCTTGGCTACCCCGACCCCCGAGCCGAGCGGGAGTTGCTGGAAGGCGAAGATCGCCGGACAATGACAGATCGACTTGGCACCCTGCTTTCTGAAAATGACCTGGCAAAACTTCAGGAAGAAGTAACCCGCGTAACCGCGAGCCCTGCACTGCTGGACTACATCCAGCGCCTGTTGGAACAGAGCCGCCGCATGTCCGGGCTGCTCTATGGTTTGTCACCCAGAGCCGGGCTAGGGTTGCTCAGAGCCACCAAAGCCTGGGCTTTGATGGAAGGCCGCCGCCACGCACTACCTGACGATATACAAGCAGTCTTCCCGTCGATCGCCGAACACCGCCTTGAACAAGGCGAATCCGGAAAAAGCGCAGAACGCGTACGCCAGCTACTGGCCAGCGTATCCGTACTGGAGTAAGCGGTTAGATAGCATTGCTTTATCAGGGGAATTGACCAAAACAAATGGAAGCTTGCTGCTTTCGTGATAGCCTTTTGTTCTTCCTCGCAATACTGGCTCCGAACGAGCCCGACACGTACCGAATAAACGAGAGACACCCATGAGCGAAACCAAACATTCCCGGCTAATCATCCTCGGCTCCGGCCCCGCCGGATACACCGCCGCTGTTTACGCAGCCAGGGCCAACCTCAACCCGACCCTCATCACCGGCATTGAAGTCGGCGGCCAGCTCACCACCACTACCGACGTAGACAACTGGCCCGGCGACAACGACGGCGTGCAAGGCCCGGAACTCATGCAGCGCATGCTCAAACACGCCGAGCGCTTCGAAACAAACATCGTTTACGACACAATCAACGAAGCTGACCTGCAGACCCGCCCCTTCCGCCTCAAAGGCGACAGCGGCGAATACACCTGCGATGCCCTGATCATCGCTACCGGTGCATCCGCCATGTACCTGGGCCTGGAATCCGAAGAAAAATTCAAAGGCCAGGGCGTATCCGCCTGCGCCACCTGCGACGGATTCTTCTACAAAAAACAGAAGGTCGCCGTTATCGGTGGCGGCAACACTGCTGTTGAAGAAGCTCTGTACCTCTCCAACATAGCCGCGGAAGTCACCCTGGTGCACCGCCGTGATAGCCTGCGCGCAGAGAAAATTCTGCAGGACAAGCTTTTCGACAAGGCTGAAAACGGCAACGTCAACATTGTTTGGGACCACACCCTCGATGAAGTTCTGGGTGACGGCACCGGTGTAACCGGCATGCGCATCAAAAGCATGAAAGACGGCTCGACCCAGGAACTCGACCTGTCTGGCGTGTTCATCGCCATCGGCCACAAGCCCAATACCGGCTTGTTCGAAGGTCAACTGAACATGGAAAACGGCTATATCAAAATCCAGTCAGGCCTTGAAGGCATGGCCACGCAAGCCAGCATCCCGGGCGTATTTGCCGCCGGCGACGTAGCCGACCACGTTTACCGCCAGGCTGTAACCTCCGCCGGTTTCGGCTGCATGGCTGCATTAGATGCCGAAAAGTTTCTGGATCAGCAAGCTTAAGAGATATCGGCAAAAGACAGGATGACTTCACTGCCCTGGCTAGACCCCGACCAGCTGTGGTTCCCCTCAGCCGATGAAGCCCTCGACGACCCCGATGGCCTCCTCGCGCTGGGTGGTGACCTCTCCACAGAACGGCTAATCCTCGCCTACCGCAGCGGCATCTTCCCCTGGTACAGCGACGACCAACCCATACTCTGGTGGTCCCCAGACCCCCGCTGCGTGCTCTTCCCTGAAGACATACACATCTCCCGAAGCCTACGCAGAACACTCAATCAGCGTCGCTTCAGCGTCACCGCAGACCAGGCCTTCAGCCGAATCATCCGCTTGTGCGCATCCACCCGCAGCGAAGGCACCTGGATAACCGATGACATGATCGCAAGTTACTCAGCCCTGCACCGCCAGGGTGTCGCCCACTCCATCGAAGTATGGAACAGCAAAGGCGAACTGGCCGGCGGTATGTACGGGTTAGCCATTGGGCAGTGCTTTTTTGGTGAATCCATGTTCTCTCTGGAAACCAATGCATCCAAAGTACTCATGGTCCACCTTGCTCACCAACTGCAAGATTGGGGCTATCGAATCATGGACTGCCAGGTAGAAAGCTCCCACCTTCTCAGCATGGGCGCATGCACCCTACCCAGAAGTGAGTTCTTATCTATAATCAGTGAGCATACGGAAAAAAAACCGAACCAGAGCAACTGGACATTCGACTGGCAGTGGAACCGGCCGGAGGCATAAATGAGTAGTCTGAGAACTCTGGTGTTCTATGCAACACCAGCCCACGACTGCAGCTATCTTCCTGATCGCGAAGCGACAACCATGTTTGTTGACCCGCGCGCCCACATCGACAAAAAGCTCTACAGCCAACTGACCGCACTGGGCTTTCGGCGCAGCGGCACACATTATTATCGCCCCCACTGTGAAGCATGCAACGCATGCATCCCGGTGCGAGTGAACGTGAATCACTTTCACCCGGATCGCAACCAGCGCCGGGTCATGAAAAAAAACAGTGACCTGGAATGCACTCTGGTGCCTGCCGCCTTCACTGAAAGCTACTATCGGCTCTATGCCAACTATGTCGAACTTCGCCACAAAGACGGTGACATGTACCCACCCTCCAGGGAACAGTTTATTTCCTTTCTGGTAGAAGGCACCTCTGATTCCTGGTTCCTTGAAATGCGTAAAGATGGAGAACTGGTGGCTCTGGCAGCAATCGATGTTCTTGATGATGGGCTCTCGGCAATCTACACCGTATTCGATCCAACTCAGGAGAGCCGCAGTCTGGGCACCTTTGCTGTTCTCTGGCAAATTGAAGAGACTAAAAGGCGTAAACAGCCTCACCTTTATCTTGGATACTGGATAAAACAGTGCAACAAGATGAGTTATAAAACGCGGTTCAAGCCCATGGAGGCGCTCCATGATGGTCAGTGGCGTGTCCTGACAACCGAATAGCAGCGTATGGCACGTAATTACCGATATAAACCGGTAATAAGCACCTTTATTTGCCGGCATTCATGAACGCACTTTGCCAAACGGCTACAAATCAGGCAGAATTGCGCAATTTAAAATTACGGAAAGTTTTCCCAATAGAGGTTTCTACTGAATGGCGAAGTCAGATGTCGTTGAAATGGAAGGTGTTATTCTTGACACCCTTCCAAACACTATGTTCCGGGTCGAATTGAGCAACGGCCATGTTGTCACTGCTCACATCTCTGGCAAGATGCGTAAAAACTACATCCGCATCCTGACAGGCGACAAGGTCAAGGTTGAACTTACACCTTACGACCTGAGCAAAGGCCGGATTGTGTATCGCGCCCGTTAAAAGAACGGCGACATCGAAGAAGCACAAAAAAACCGCTGCATCACTGCAGCGGTTTTTTGTTAGTGCCTTTGTGTGGCTGGCCTGCCAGCCGTCTCAGACGGCTTCTGCAGGCTCATCCTCATAGTCGAACACCAGCTCATCATCCTTGAGGTGGATAAACACATCCCCGCCCTTCTCGGACAGCCTGCCGAACAGTATCTGCTCAGCAAGTGGGCGCTTGATCTTGTCCTGAATCAACCGCGCCATGGGGCGTGCACCCATAGTGACGTCATAACCCTTATCTGCAAGCCACAACTTGGCCGCATCATCCACATGCAGAACCACATGCTTTTCATCCAGCTGCGCCTGCAACTCGGTGAGGAACTTGTCCACAACGTGGGTAATGGTATCCCTCTGCAAGTCGCCAAACTGGATAATGCTATCCAGACGGTTGCGGAATTCCGGCGTGAAGGTCTTGCCGATAATTTCCATGCCATCACTGCTGTGGTCTTGCTCACTAAAGCCCATGGAGCGGCGAGCCATGCTTTCAGCTCCGGCGTTGGTGGTCATCACGAGAATTACGTGGCGGAAGTCAGCCTTGCGTCCGTTGTTATCGGTCAAGGTACCGTGGTCCATAACCTGCAGCAGCAGATTGAAGACTTCAGGGTGCGCCTTTTCGATTTCGTCCAGCAACAGAACACAGTGTGGATGTTTATTAACAGCTTCTGTT
>Ga0209075_1000727_pt1 | contig 31770 bp, 23 predicted proteins | sample Stecom2011_FD_187523 | JGI IMG/M metagenome (GOLD analysis project Ga0209075, IMG submission 187523) | Agricultural soil microbial communities from Utah to study Nitrogen management - Steer compost 2011 (SPAdes) (version 2) | ecosystem: Environmental > Terrestrial > Soil > Agricultural land...
CCGCTATCCGCCAGCCCGCTATCCGCCAGGCCGCTGTCCGCCGGGTCCAGGCCGACATCTTCGTGAGCAGCATCGCTGGGGTTACCGGAATCTTCGGGAAAACCGACATCATATCCGACATCCGAATCACTTCCGACGTCATAACCGACGTCATAACCCACATCAGCCATGCTTCCGGCGTCATAACCGGCATCGAAACCGGCGTCCTCGCTGAGCAGCACCATCGACGTGCTCACCGTCGTCATCACCTCGGCGGCATCGCGAAATCCATCGGGAACGGTCGCGCGAACCGCCTTTTTGGCGTTTCGCAACATGATCAACACCTCGAGCGCATCACCTTCAATCAGGTCGATATCGGTTGGGACTTCGGGCATGGCCATAAAATGCAGGACGCCGGAGTCGATATCCAGGAGCACCACGCCGCGGAAGGTTGCGCTGCGCGTAATGGCCCACTTCCCGTCGCGGGTCATCAAAACCTCGAGGTCCTCGGGCTGGGTCGTGCTGAATTCGTCGGGCACCACCGCCATCGGCAGCGCAATGGCGTCTTCGCTGACCTGGGCAAGTTCGATGACGCTGAGTCCGTCATCGCTGAGAACAAGCGCGCGGCTGCCCGCGTCATCAAAGGCGACCGAGCGCACATGAAAGCCCACCGAAACCTGGAAGGACTCACCGTTTCGCACCACGCTCACCGACGATAAATCGCCCGCCGCCGCGCCCGCCTCAGCCTTGGAGGGGTCGTACCAGACCAGCGCACTTGTGCCGGTGGGCTCCATGGCAATCTGATTGGCGTTCGCCATCACCTTGACGGTTTTGACCTCCCCGCTCTGCTCCCCGACCACCCCACTCGCAAGAATGCTCACGGAGTGCGAACCCTCGTTGAGCACCATCACCCGCGCGTCTTCGCCCGCGTCGGCGCGCTGCGCATCCGGCCCGACGATTTCGGTCGGGCGAAAGCCGACCAGGCGCGTCGTGATGGACAGATTCCGACTGTCGATGACCGCCACCGAGTTCAGCGTCTCATTGGCCACATAGACCCGCTCGCCGACCACGGCCGGCGCGGAGAACTCGAAATCCTCCTCCTGCTCGGGCACATAATCATCTTCGTCGGATGCCCCATTATCACTTCCGCCGCCGGGCTCCTGGTCGACACCGTTATTATTATTCTCCCCCGGAGCACGAGGCCCATCAGCGTTCATACTCCCCTCGGCATCATCGCTGGAGCAAGCCGGCGCCGCGAGCAGCGCGACCAATGTCACGAGGATCCCGAGTCTTGAAAAACGATACCTAAAATAACGCATGGTCTGTGTCCTGGCGCGCGTCTTCGCGCGCGCTCGTTCTGGGGGCGTTCCATCGGGCGAATGCTCGCCAGAATTGGGTGCAAATTTAGAATTCTTAATTATTGGGTCCGTTGTCTCTGAATAAAAAGTCATCGAATCCCCGCATTGAGTTCGTACCCGCTGACCGTGCGCTGGGCGCCGGAGTCGACGTCAAAAAAGGTGATGCGCCCTTCCAAAGCGCTCTGGCTGACAAAGATCTTGCCGGCCACCAAACCCATCTGTTGGGGCTGGCGGGCGAGTTTAAAGAAGTCGCTGCGATAGTTGCGCAGGTTGATGCGCGTCACGCCGCGCAATGCGGGGTTGGTGGATTGCTGCATCACATAGACAAACGCGGTGTCATCCGAATCCTGAGTCAGCACGAGGTCCATCGGCTCGCCGTCCAGGAGCACCGGGCGGCGGTATCCACTGGGCATATCGAGCAGGGTCAGGCCGTTATTATGCTGGAAGAATGTCAGCGGATCGGCATCAACGGGCGGCTGGCCCTCGCGTTTTTTATGCACGATGACCGCGGTCGAGGCGTCCGGCGAAATCGCGACGCTTCGGATGCGGTTGCGCAACTCATAGGTGCGAAGATCGTGGGTGGCGAGGTCGAAGATCCCGATATTGGGCAAGTCGAGCAGCGTCGAATAGAGCAGCGCCTGCTCGCCTGTGGGCGTCAGCAGCGCGAGCCCCGGGCTGACCTGGGAGACCGGCAGAATCGTCGGCAACACCGGGGCGTCTTCGGGCGCATCAAGGCTTGCATTGACGTCGATCAGCGCGACCTCAGCGCTCTGGCGAAGCGTCGCAATCAGCGCCGGCGAGCCGTCGGCGCCCTGGTAGAGATCGATATCGGTGGGAATCGCCGACAACTCGATGAGCCGCAGCGACGCCGCATGGGCGTCGGTGGGCGGGCGATACAGCGCCACGCCGCTAAAATCACTGCTGCGCGCCACCAGATATTCCCCGCCGGGGTCCACCTCGATCTCGAAGTCCGTGGGCGGAAAGAGCGACCCGGACAGCTCCAGGGGCAGCGGCGCGACAAAGGTATCGCCCGCAACTTCGTTTAGGAAAACTCGATTGATCCCCTCGCGCCCGACCAGATATGCCTGCGTGGAATCCGCGCTGAACTCAATATCGCGCACCGAGCGGGTCACCGACAGATTAAAGACCTTGTCATCGGCGCGGGTTTCGCCCAGCCGAATCAGCGCCGCGGCCTGCAGAGAGGCCACGCCGCTGTCGGCGCGAAGCGGTTTTTCCGGGTCGATATAGGCCAGCAGATGGCGCCCGTCCGGGCTGAGCGCAAGCGCGTTGACCTCGCGCGGCACGCGCAAAAGGTTGACCTGGTCGATCGGGTTCTGGGTGCCCGCGTCGGCGCGGATAATCGCCACGGTCGCGTCACCCTCGCATAAGACATAGGCCACATCGCCCGCGTCTTCGACCGAGGCCGCGCGCACCACCGTCGGCTCGCGCCCCACCGGCATCGGCCGGATGCTATAATCCCGCCCGTCGATCAGCGCGACGGTATTGCTATCCGGCGAGCTATTGGGCACGAATACGTAGGCCGCGGTCGTGGCAACCTCGCGCACCAAAAAGGTCTCGTCCTCCGGGATAAACTCATCGTCGGGGTCGGGACTCGGGTGCTCACCGGCGTCCTGATAATCACCGTCCCCCGAGGCATTATTATTCGGACCCGGATGATACGAATCCTCCATGGACGCTCTATCCGAATCGCCGCAGCCGCTCGAAAGTGCGCCCGCCAAGACGATGCTGAGCAATAGAAATAAAAGCCCTGCGCGCGTTTTCATCGGTTTAATGCCCAAATTCAAGGTCATAATCGCTATCAATCGAGTGAAGACGAACTGAAATATTGAAATAAAACGAGATGCTCTTCCTTCTCTTATGCCAACAAGCAACCTTTATGCCAAACAAACAAAACCTTCAAAAATGACGCCAAAATGCCACTCAGGCATGCCGTGGAATATTTCGACAGCACAGCACGCTGAACGGACGAGCAAAACCATGACATACTTGTCATTACGGCCGAATTTTTCGCCGGATTGGAGAGCCAATGAATCGCGTTGAACTTGAAATCATCGAGGGCATCGCCCAGATCGACGCGGCCGCCTGGGATCGACTGGTCGGCGAGGATAGCCCGTTTCTGGAGTACGGTTTTCTGCGCGCGCTCGAAGACAGCGGCTGCGTCGGCGGCGATAGCGGATGGCACCCGCAATTTCTAATCGCGCGAAGCATCCCCGCCGACCCAGGCGCGCCGCCCCGGCTTATCGGCGCGATGCCGCTTTATTTGAAGTTGCATTCGATGGGCGAATTCGTCTTTGACTGGGGCTGGGCGGAGGCTGCCGAGCGCGCCGGGATTCGTTATTATCCCAAGGCGGTCGTCGCGGTGCCGATGACTCCAATTCAGGGCCGGCGCATCCTGGTCGATGCCGACCTCGACCCGGCCGAGGCCCGCGCACTCAAGCAGCGACTCGTCGAGACGACCATCGACTTCGCCCAGAAAGTAGGGCTCTCATCGGTGCATTTTAACTTCGTGCTCCCCGACGAAGTCGCGATCTTTGAGCAACTCGCGCTTCCCATTCGCGTGGGCATGCAATTTCACTGGCAAAATGCAACCGATGCCGCCGATTCGCCCAAATACACGGATTTCGACGATTTTCTGGCGCGTTTTCGCGCAAAAAAGCGCGCCAATATCCGCCGCGAGCGCCGCAAGCTGGCAAGCGCGGGCGTGCGCACCGAAGTTCATGTCGGCCAGCAGGTGAGCCTCGCCCAGCTCGACCGCGCCTTCGACTATTATCAGGAGACCATCCAAAAGCTTCACTGGGGGCGCCAATATTTGAACCGCGATTTCTTCCAGCACCTGGGCGAAAAACTCCCCGAGCGCCTGCACCTGGTTCTGGCAACCCAGGACGGCGAGGAGTTTGGGGGCGCGTTCAATTTATATAAAAACGAGGGGCTCTACGGGCGCTATTGGGGCTGTACGCGCGAGGTTGATTTCGCCCATTTTGAGACCTGCCTATACCGGCCGATTGACTGGTGTATCGCGCAGGGAATTGATGTATTTCAACCCGGAGCCCAGGGCCCGCATAAATTCGAGCGCGGCTTTCGCCCGACGCCGACCTATAGCGCGCACTGGATTGCTGACCCGCGCCTGGCCGCGGCGGTCGAGCAATTTGTCGCTCAGGAGCGCGCCGAGATGAACGCGCAGATCGCCATGATGCGCCAGGATTCGCCGCTGCAAGCATCGAAGGATTCCTAACGCTAAAGCCCCTTGAATTGCGGCTTCTTCGCCCATGACTTCCCACCCGACGCCTATCGCCGAAAAGCAAAACCCCGAAACGCTCGAGCTCGGCGAGACGCATTTCGAGAAATTTGTTGCCCGCTGGCGCGCCGCGATGGCCAGCGCCGAGGCGGCTGAATCGCTCGATATCGGCGCGCATTACGCGGCACTTCGCGACGCGATCTCAGTGCGTCAGGCGCGCGTCATCGGCGTGGCGATCGATGATTGGCTCACCCCAACGCCCTACCAACCCGCGCACCTCACCCTGGCGACCAAATTGCTCCACGAGGTCGACGCCGCCGGGCTGGACGCCCTGTGGTCCGAGCCGCATACGCTCGGCTGGTTTCACCAGCATTTCGGCCTGAACGAGCGCCTGGCGAGCAATCGGGCGCATACAAAAGACGAGCGAAAGCACCGCACCCAGACCACCACCACCCGCCTGTATACACCGCGCTGGGTCGCCGACTTTCTTGCAAATGCGTGCCTCCATCAGCTTCATCAACGCGACGCGATCGCGCCAACCGTATGCGATCCGGCGGTTGGCGGCGGGCAGATGCTCCTGGCGGCGCTCGATGCCATGATCGCGCGCGGCGCCGAGCCCGGCGCCGCGCTGGGCCGGCTGCACGGCGTTGATCTGGATCCAGACGCCGTCGAGATCACCTTCCGAAACCTCGCCATGCACGCCGCGCGCAGGCTCGGCCAGCGCGATCGCCGCGCCGAAGCGCAACTTCGCGCCCACCTTCACGTGGGCGACGGCCTCTTCGATAACGCTCTATTTGGGCGCACGCCGCGCGACCGAAAATCCACCCCAAAGCCGCCCTTTGATATCGTCCTCGCCAACCCGCCCTATATGGGTTCGCGATCGATGCCGGTCGATCTAAAATCAAAAATCTCCCATGAATTCAAGCACTTCCACGCCGACCTCTATACCGCGTTTATCCGCCGCTGCCATCAACTGGCGCGCCATAGCGTCGGCATCCTTGCCCAACAGACGGTCTGGTATTTAAGCCGATTCAAGCAGGCGCGCGCCTGGCTTTTGGACCAGGCCGACCTGGTCGAATATATGCACCTGGGCGCCGGCGCCTTCCACAATTTAAGCGGCGAAAAAGCCAATGTCGTCGCCTTCGTCCAAAAAATCCGCGACCCCGAGCAGCCCCACATAAACGCGCCAACAACTCACTTTATCGACCTGCGTGGCGCCAAAGGCGCGGGCGAAAAATGCCGTGCTTTGCGCGACAATAGCGCCCTTAGCTATCGCGAGTCGACCGCCGCCTTTGACGCCCTGCCCGGGCGAGTGCTCGCGTACTGGCTGCCGCAATCGCTTCGTGGACATTTTCAGCATACCCGCCGCCTCGCCGATATCGCGACCATTCCGGGCGCTCAGAATAAAACCGGGCGAAATCGCGAATTCATCAAGCAATGGCACGAGGTTCCGGCCAATGAGCTGCGCCGGGCCGCGGAGATCATCGGGGATGCGGGAGCGCCCAACGCACGCTGGGTCTTTTATAGCAAGGGCGGGCGCTATTCGCCCTGGTGGGGGAACTGGCAGCATGTCATCGATTGGTCAGAGGACGCACGGCGATTCTATGCCGAAAACTCGACCTCGAATTTGCTCGACCAGGCCTGGTGGTTCAAGGAAGGAATTTGCTATACCGACTTCGGCGGGCGCCGCTTCAACGCGCGCTGGATGCCGCCGGGATGTCTTTTCGACATGACCGGACCGGCGATCTTCCCGCATAACCCGCACCCCGACCACCTCTTCGCGCTGCTCGCCATTCTCAACTCCACGCCGGCGCGCGCGCTGCTCAACGCCATGAACCCGAGCCTGCATTATCAGGTGCGCGATCTTCGAAATTTGCCGATTCCCGAGGTCTCGGACGCGCTTGAATCTGCGCTGGCCGCGCGCGCAAGACAGCTGGTCGCCGGCCTGCAACTCGCCGAAACCCACGACCCCCAAAGCCCCCGAAGCATGCTCCGGGAGGCGCAAAACGCCGCGGCGATCGCGGCGTTTCAGGCGCAACGCGTGACGCTTGAGCGCGCCCTCGACCAGATGGTGTGTGAGATCTACGGTTGCCCGGAACTTCTCAGGTCAGGCGGTGCAGCTTGAATGCGAATTCCGGGTCCGGATATTCGACCTCGAAGAGGCGGTCCAGGATAAGTCCGCCGAAGTCGTAATGCCCGGCGGGAATCTTATTATAATCGTAGCTGCTCAGGGCTTCGGTGACTTCCTGGGCGGCCTTCAGGATCGCCTTATCATCAAATTTCGCAAGATTCTGGGCGGCATCTTTTTTCAGATAACGATTGAAAATCAGCTCAAAAACCTGCTCTACGAGCTTCTTGTCGCCCATCGTCTCGCGATAGACCCGCGGCATCAATCGCACAAAATCCAGGTCGAATCGGCGCTCGGTCCAGTCGAAAAAACTGTCCAAAAAAGGCTCTAAACCGGTATCGCCGACCGCGCGCAGAATAAAATACGCCGACTTGACCTGGCGAATCATGAACTGCTTGACCGTGGAGGCCGAAATATGCGCCAGCAGCAGTTGCGAGGGAGATTCGGCGCCGGTTGAAATCGGGCGCCAGCGGCGCGGAGGCAGGTAGCGCAAGAAGATGGCTTCGGCGCCGTCGCGCCTGGAAAGCGCGGCGTACTCGCGCCAGGCCGTCATCTCGGCGGCGTCACGCGTGAAAAGATGACACGTGATATGCAAATGCGTATCCAGCCAGGCGCTCGCCGCCCGAAGTTGCGCGTCGAGCTGCGCGTGCGGCTCCTGCGCGCCCTCGCTGCCCGCCCAGGCATCCGCAATCACCTCGCTCAACTCATCGAGCTGGGAGGCGCGGATTTTATTGCGCCGGCGCACCCCCATACGCAGGATCATCTCCTCGTAGTAGAGGTTGCGATCGTTATTGATGCGCGTGGCGCGGTCGGTCTGAAATAGGCGCAAGAGAATACGCGCCTGGCTAAACGCCGCCTCGTTAAATTTCTGCTCGACCAGGCCCAACAACTCCTGGGCGTGCGACTCAAAGTGCTCATTTTTTACAAAATATCCGAGCAGCAAATCGCGCGACAGCAGAATCTCGGCCGCAGTCAGTTGCATCGGGATCGGCAGGCGGTCGTTCTCGATAAGAAGGCCCAGAAAGATTCGCCCGGCCCGCAGAATACTCGGGTCGCTGAGGTGAACGCCCTCGGGCGGCTCCGCCGCGATCTCCAGATCGTCGACCGAGATATCGGCCGCTGGAAGTTGGCCGGAGTCACCCGAGTCCGTCGGGGCGATCAAGGCGGCGGGAGCAGTTTCGTGGGTCTCGGCGGCCAGCTGCGGCGCACCCTCGCCGCTCTTTTCGCCGCTCTTTTCGTCAATCTCCTTGCCAGGCACCTCATCGAGGGTCTCATCGGAGGGCGCTTCGTCCTCCTTCACAGCCAACATCGGACGATCCGCCCCGTCGCCCGTGAGCGTATCGGAGATAAGCGGCGGGCTCTGCGCGTCCGAAAGCGGCGCATCTTTGGGCTCGGCCCAGGCGTCCGGGGCGAGTTGGCGCAAAAGTTCGGTCACCACGATGAGCAGCGGGTCGTGCTGCGGACATGCCTGCATGCGCGCGCGCGCCCCCGGGCGTGCCTTCGCCAGAAGATAGTCGAGGTAACTCCCGTCAAAATCTTGAGCCGGAGCGCTGCCCTTCAATATTTGAAGAAACTTTTTGAGCATGAACGCCCTGCCACAAAATACTCAAGTTGGCGAAACACCGCGGGAAGCTTAAGCCCCGGCGCAGCGAGCAAGTGTCGGCGGTGCGTCGGAAATCACAGCCGCTGAAACCTTCCACATCCGCATGATCTGCGCAAGTTTATTCCGATCAATTCGTCCACCTCATCGGGGTATATCCGCAATCTTTGCGCGGCCCATGGCGCCCCTCACTTTATTAAAATTTTCTCAACCCGCGCCTAGACCTCGATTCCCAGCGCGCGAAGCTGTGCCTCGGCCTGCTCGGCCCAGCCGCGATTGGCCGCAGGGCTCGCCGGGCTCGGGTGCAAGATGCTTCCGATAAGGCTGCGCGCGCGCAGGTCGGGAGCATCGGCAAGGGCGGCGTGAATCCGCTTCTCGGCAAATTTACCCACGCCGACGATATATCTGGGTTCCAAATACGCAATCGTCTCGCGAAGCGCGCGGTCGCACGGGGCGAAAAGCGCGGCGCGCTCAGACGCTAAAAGCCGGTTTGGCGTGCGGTTTCGACCGCTCTCTTCCATAAAGACAAGCGGGCAATAATTATGCACAAAATAGCGCGCAAAGAACTCCTCGGCGCTGCCGTAGCGCTCCCGGGCCCAGCCCCACAGCCGCGCGCCGCTGACCTCGCTGCGCGCGCACTGCAGCCCCAAAACCGGGCGCTTGGGATGCTCATTATCGGGCGTTCCGATCGCCTCGGACTCCGGGCGCCCCCCGAAGCCCATCCAGTCGCGCACAAAATTAACTTCCCCAAAAGGCACGCCGGTTTGGGCCATTCCCCACGGCCCCGGATTCATCCCGACCAGTATAATCTCGCGCGGCGTGCGGCTGCCAAAACGCTCCAGATATCCCTCGTACATCGCCCCGGCGTACAGCAGCGGATTATAGACATGGGTGACCGGCGCGGCGAAATCCAGCGGCAGCAGCGCGTCGCGCAGGGTATGAGTGATTTGAACAGGCGTTTGGGACATGGCCAGGATAATATTTGGGGTTTAGTCGCCAAAACAGACGATGAATGGGCTGCCTCAGCAGGGGTCGGCGCCGGGATCGACCGTGATGACCACAAAGACGGTATCACTGGCACCCTGCTCATCGGTGACGACTAATTTAATAATATAGCTGCCTGCCACGGTGGGGCTCAGGGTTGCCGCGTCTGTACTCGCGCCCGCTAACGGGTTACTTGCTCCCACCGATGGGCTCACCACGACTTCCCACTGGAAGCTGAGGTCTTGCGGCGCCGTCTCCGCATCGCTGCTGCCGCTGGCATCCAGGGCAAAGGTGTCGCAGGTCGTGCCAGTCGTGGGAGTGCTCACGGCGAGCGCCACCGGCGGCTCGTTGGCCGAAGTAAACGTGAGCATGACCTCGGCGTCATTGCTTGTATTTCCCTTGCCGTCGTTGACGTTGAATTTAAAGCTTACCGGGCCGCCAAACGGCGTCGTGGGCGGGGTATAGGTGACGGTTCCCGTGGCGGAGTCAAGAAGCAGCGAGCCCTGGTTGGGGGGCAGCGGCGAAATCAGCTGATACGTCAGGGTGTCGTCCTCCGGGTCGTAGGCGGTGAGGTTGAACGTGAGCGAAGTATTCTCAGGAACGGTAACCTCCTGTGCGAAGGCGACCGGCGCCAGGTTGACGATGACTTCGGGCTCCACCGTCAAGACGAGCGAATCACTCACACCTTCGCTTAGCGCGGTAATCGTCGCGCTGCCAGCGCTCAGCGCGGTGACCATGCCCGACCCGTCGACCAGCAAAACACCCTCGTTACTCGAGGTCCAATTCACGATGCGCGAATTGGCGTCGATCGTGTCACCATTTGAGTCCTTGAGCAGAATATCAAGCTGGAGCGTGTCCGCGATCTGAAGCGTCGTGGCGGGCGCGGTCACTGTGAGCGAGTGCACCGGATGGCGCTCAACCTGCACACCCGCGTAGCCGCTAATGGACCCGGTCGTGGCGACCACCACACTCGCGCCGGCGGCGACGCCTTCAATATCACCATTGCCCAGGCTAGCGGCCACACCCGTGTCAAGCACCGTCCAGGTAAAGCTCGCAGCTGCGCTGAGATCATCACCGTCGGCGGCGAATGCCTGCGCGCTATAGGTCTTCGTCTCACCAATGCGCATCGTTTGGTTCACCGGCGCCACTTCAACCCGCACGATCTCTTTTGCCAGAATCGTCACGTCGGCCGTGAGCGGGGCGGCAATGCCGCCGACGGTGGCCTGAATCGTCACCACTCCTCCCTTCAGCCCCTCGACCAGACCGGTGGGCGAAACCGTCGCGCTGGCCGCATCGCTGCTGGTCCAGCTGATATTGGTATTATCGACCCGTTGGAAATCATCGTCAAAAACCTCAAATTGCAGGGTCTGCCCGGCCGCAATGGTGGCGCGCGAGGGCGAAATCAGGGCCGAAGCCGGAATCAACGCGTTGACGTGGATATCGGCCGTGGCGCTGACGGCAGGGTCCTGTCGCATCGCGACGATGACGCTGGTGGAGCCTGCGGCGACTGCGTTGATCAAGCCGGCCTCATCGACCGTCGCGACGCTCTCATCATCGACCGCCCACACGATATCTGGGTTGGTAATGAGCACGCCGTTGACGTCATAGACGCGCACTTCGGCCGGATATGAACCGCCCTGGGTCAGGGTAATCGTTGCCGGAAAGATCTCGATCTGCGCGGCGTCGGCCGGCGCAACCTGCACCGTCACCGCGGCGCTCACATCCCCGTAACTCACGGTGATTTGCGCGTCTCCGACGCTCAGCGCGCGAATCGCGCCCTCGCCGAGCGGCACGGCGATATTTGGGGCATTGCTGGTCCAGCGAAAGTCATCGGAATCAACGCTGGCGACCACGGCGCCATCGGCGTCCAAGGCAGTCGCCACAATATTGCCAACCTCGCCGACCACCAGGTTGAGCTCGGAGGGCTCGAGCGAAATCTGGTCAATCACCGGCTCGTCGGTGGCGTCGGCGTCCGGGTCGCTGTCGGCGTCGGCGTCCTCGCGCACATCCGGGCCGCCGTCCTCAATATCCTCGACGTCCTCGACGTCCTCGACGTCGTCCACGGTATCCGGCGAGGACGGCTGGTTGGTGTGGGGGAGCGCGCAGAAACCTTCTACGCAGACCGCCTCGCCGGCACAGTCCGATTCAAAGCTGCAGCGCGCCTCCTCAAATGACCCGCCAAACTGGCACGCGCTGCCCACAAAAAGAAGCGCCGAAAGCCCCACGAAGCTGCTTAGAAAACCCCGATATTTCAGGCCAATTTGACTTATCTTGACTCGCATTAAGCTCTCCAGACTTCATGGTTTGGCCGCGGCCCGGCCGCCTCACAGGCGATGCTCACCGCCCACGATTTGTGATTTGATTCGAGCGCGTCCTCGATTAACAGCCTGTTCATAGCGTGTACGCCCCTTGCCTTCAACAGTATCGCCACAAAATTCGCAAATCAATTTGCCTAAATTGACACTCTTGCTGCTTAAAGTTTAGGCTAGTTGGCAGCGCTGGCATCCAAACGGTAGCGATACTTTCGCGCCGCGGACCTTTGTCGCCGCGCCGAGAACACGCTATCCTCGCTTTTTTGTGACGTATTCATTCCGGGCGCGACCGTTATCGCGCTGTATATGCACGCTTTTTAGGAGGGCGTCTTGAGGACCATTCGCATTCTGATCGTCGATGATGACAAGGATATCTGTGAGTATATGCAGATATTATTGTCTCAGAGTGGCTATGATGTGCGCACTCAGACCGACCCCAGGGCTGCCCTGGAGATGCTCAAGGAAGAGGAATTTCACGTCGTCGTTCTCGATATCATGATGCCTGAAATCAGCGGCATGGAGATGCTTGAGCGTATCCGCGACTTTGACAGCGATATCTCGATTATTATTTTCACCGGCTACCCCTCGGTCGATACCGCGGTGAACTCGATGAAATATAATGTCAGCGATTATATCAAAAAGCCGTTTGACGTCGACGAGTTCAACCAGACGCTCGAGAAAATCCTGCGCGAGAAGGGGCTTTTGACCGACCCCGAGGAGCAGCTTTTGGCGACCATCGGCAAGAGCCTGCGGCGCATGCGCAAGGAACGAAGCCTCACGCTTAAGCAGATGGCCCGGCGCACCGGGCTGTCGGTGAGCCTGCTGTCGCAAATCGAGCGGGCCGAATCGAGCGCCTCGGTCTCCAGCCTCTACAAACTCGCCCGCGCGCTGGATGTCAAACTCACCGAACTTTTCGGTGACCACTAAGACCGGCCTGATGCCCCTGGAACCGACCCCGCAGAAACTGCGCTTTGAGCGCGTCGAGGCGGCCCGAATCTGGCCACTTCGCACCCGGGTGCTGCGCCCGCATTTCGCCCCCGGCAAACTCTGCATCTTCGCCCAGGATGAGGCCCCCGAGACGCTTCATTTTGGACTCTTCGAGACCGAAGATGACCCGCGCTGCGTCGCGGCGATGACCCTGATTCTGCGCAGCCAACCCGGCCTTGCGCAGCTCCCCGCGGTGCAACTTCGCGGGATGTGCGTCGACCCCGCCATGCAGCATCAGGGCCTGGGCACCCGCCTTTTCGAGAGCGCACTGGCGCCACTGGCGCTGCACCTTCCCCAGGCGCATATCATCTGGTGCAACGCCCGGCTGAGCGCGCAGGGGTTTTACGAAAAACTCGGGTTTGAGCCGCACGGCGAGGCTTTCGACGTCGAAAATATCGGCCCGCATATCCTGATGCGCCGGCCCGCCAACCCCGCGCTGGCCGCCGACGATCCCCCGAGCGCTTAAGCCGCCCCGGAGGGCAGCACATAGAAAAGTACCGCGAAATAGTGCAACGCGCTGCCGGCCATCACGAAGACATGCCAGATGGTGTGAAAATACCGCCGCCTTTCCTGGACATAAAAATACACGCCCAGCGTATAGGCCAGGCCACTGATTCCAATCAGCGCCAGCCCCGTCACCGGCACCACCTCCAGCAGCGGCTTGATGGCCAAAACTCCCGCCCATCCCATCCCGATATAAAGATAGAGCGAGACCCTCTTAAAGCGACCAAAGGCGAATAACTTGCCGATGATTCCGATCAGCCCCAACCCCCAGATTACAGAAAAGAGCCCCCATCCCCACCAGCCGTCCAATGAGATCAGCGTCAGGGGCGTGTAGGAGCCGGCGATCAACAGATAGATCGCGGTATGGTCAAAGACGCGCAGCGTCGCCTTCATCGGGATGCTTCGGGCGAGGTGATAGAGGGTCGACGCCAGGTATAAGACGATCAGGGAGCTGCCATAAATGGCGACGCTGGTCACGCCGATGGCGTCGGTATGACTGCGCGCCGAGATGACCAGAATCACCAGCCCGATGATCGACAGCAATAAGGCCAACCCATGGGTGGCCACGTTGGCGGCTTCCTCGCCGGGTGTCTGGTCGCGCTTTTTTCCGCTTGCGAGTGCTTGGACGGGTTCGCTGCCCAGGGCGGGGCTTCTCATGGATCGTTCCGTGTTCAAGATTAACGATTATCAAGTTCGTGCACGCGACTGAGCTCGGGAAGACGGCCGATGAGGGGCTGGCTAAACCTTGTGTACAGGGCACAAAAAAGCGAGTGGCTTCCAGGGGGAGGCAGATGCCATCAACACTGGTGGCAGTCTTTAGCACTACTCCTAAAGAAGTCCGCAAAATATGACGCCGCGCATATTCACAGGGATCCGCTTCACAGGGATGCGCGCATCCCGTGCGCGAAGATACACGCACATGGCCCGGAGAACCAACACCATGAATGATGAAATTGCGCAGGTCGATATCGCCGTCATCGGAGCAGGCTCCACCGGCGCGGCCACTGCCCTGCTCTGCGCGCGCCGCGGGTTGAGCGTTTTATGCCTGGATCGCGCGTCTTTATCGGACGCCGGGGCGCACTGGGTGAACGGTGTGCCAGCCCTGGCCTTCGACGTCGCCGGCATCGCGCGCCCGCGCGGCGCCGAGCTGCTGGCTCATGGGGCGGATTTTCACCTTCTTGCCGGTTGGGGGCCCGAGCGCCTGGTCCTTCGCGGGCACGACCTGATGGAAGTCGACATGCGCCGCCTCGTCACGCGCCTGCAGGACGAGGCGATGGCGGCGGGCGTGCGCTTTGAGGAGAATACCCGGGTGCACGGCTTCGATGGCGTGAGCCTGCAGACCTCCTCGGGGGCAATATCGGCGCGCTGGATCATCGACGCCTCCGGGCTTTGCGGCGCGCGCCTGCTCGCGCATCCGCGCCCGGCGGGCACCGATATTTGCACCGCCGCCCAGGAGGTTCGCCGCATCACCGACGCTCGGGCTGCCCGCCGATTCTGCCTTGAAAACGGCGTGCCGCCCGGCGCCACGATTTGTTTCTCGGGCATCGAGGGCGGCTATTCGATCCTCAATATTCGGGTGGAATTGGGCGAAAAACCCGGTGAAAACGATACGGTCTCCCTGCTGGCCGGCTCGATCCCGGCCTGCGGGCACTGCTCCGGGCGGGCGATCTTGCGCGAGTTCATGGCGCATCATTCGTGGGTGGGCGACATGATCTTCGGCGGCGCGCGCGCGATCCCGCTGCGCCGCCCTTACGCGAATCTCTACCGGGATAACGTCGCGGTCATCGGGGAGGCCGCCTGCCAGGTCTTTGCCGCCCACGGCTCGGGCATCGGCGCCGGCATGATCGCCGCGCGCGTGCTGGCCGACGCGCTGGCCGATGGCCGCGGACTCGCGGGCTACGAGAAGGATTGGCAGCGCCTTTATGGCGGCCTCTTTGCCGGCTACGCCGCCATCCGAAAATATACCCAGAAGCTCTCCGTCGAAGACCTCACCCGACTGATGCAAACCGGGCTGATGGACGCGGATATCCTGGCCGACGGCCTGCTCCAACGCATGCCCAATCCCACATCCGCCATGAGCCTGAAAAAACTGCGCGCGATATTTCACGCCCCCGACCTCGCCGCGCAACTCGTGCCGGTGATGGGCAAGATGGCCGCGGCGAGTCTGCTCTACGCCGGTTTTCCAACCACGCCCACCGGGCGCAGCGGTTGGTTCAAACTGGTCAACACCGTGCTGGGAACACCGGCTTAGCCCACTATTTGATCGCATTGCGATGATTAAATCGCAATTTCCGCCCCATCCATCCACATTTGCAATACCTGCATCTCCCAGATTTGCTCGGGTGTCGCGCTAAATGGATCATCGGAGAGCGCGATGATATCGGCGATATACCCGACGTCCAATCGGCCGAGCACATCCTCCCAATGCGCGGCGTACGCGCTGCCGTGGGTATAGGCGCCGAGGATCTCGCAGCGAGTCAACGCCTTGTGGGGCTCCAGAACACCGCCGTCGGCAAGCCTGCGGGTCAGCGCGGTCGCGATGCCGTGCCAGGGGTTGGGGTCATCAATCGGATAATCACTGCCGGCGGCCAGGCGCGCGCAATCGGCGATCTCACGCCACGGAAAAAGACGCGCGCGCTGCGTGGGGCTCAGCATCTTCTGCGCCCAAACCCCGTCGCTTCGCAGATGACTTGGCTGAATACTCGCGATCACCGACAGCTCGTCGAGGCGGCGAGCGTCTTCATCGCGCATCATCTGGCAGTGCTCCAGGCGCGGGCGCACCAGCGCGCGCTTCGCGGCGGGCGCACCGGCAAAGGCATCAAGGATATCGTGGGCTGCGGCGTCGCCGATCGCGTGGACAGCGACCTGCCATCCCGCGTCGACCAGGCGCGCGATCGTCGCCGAAAGCTCCTGCAAATCGTGCATCGCAAGCCCGCGCGTTCCGTCTGGATACGGCTCAAAAAGATGCGCCCCGCGCGAGCCCATCGCGCCGTCGGCAAAGAACTTGATCGTGCGCGCCGACATCCACCCCTCTGGGTCATGAATCGGCCCGGCCGCCAGCGCCTCGCCAAGCGCTGGGTCCGTGCCGTCGATCATCGCAAAGACCCGAATTGGCAACGTCCCGCTGGCCGCCATCTTCTGGAGCATCGGCACGCGCCCAACCTCGGTAAGCGCCATATGCGCCGAGGCGATGCCGTGGCGGCGCAGCAGTTGCGCCGTCTCCAGCAGCAACTGACGATCCTCGTCTTCGTCCGCCCTGGCGATGGCCGACAGAACCGGCAGCATCGCCTGGTCCACCAGAATACCGCTGCCCCCGGGCGGATAAGATGCCTCCAGATTCGCCCGGCGAAGCGCCGCCGAATTGCATATCAGGGCGTGGCGGTCGACGCGGTGCAGACATACCGGGATGTCGGGAAAGATCGCGTCGAGCTCGCGCCGCTGCAACGCGTCGTGCACGCCCCAACGATTATCATCCCACCCGTGCCCCAGGACCCAACCGCTTGGCGAAAGTTCGTCCGGCGACAGGTCCGGCAAGTCGCGCACGGTCTGCATGCGCCGATAAATATGCGCTGCAGAAATCGTGTCGCCCAGCTCGATGGACCCCACGCGCATCCCGACGCCCCACAGGTGAATATGCGCATCGGCCAGCGCCGGGAAAAGGCACGCGCCCGGCGCGCAGATCACCGGTTCATCGGGCGCGCATAACGCGCGCGCGCGCTCCCCAACCGCCACCACGCGCCCCTGGCGCACCAGCAGCGCGTCGGTTCTTCGTCCCTGGGCGTCCAGATAAATGCGCTCGTGAGAAATCAGCAAAAGAACTCCTTATTTACGGATTATTCCGGGCGTAATCTTAGCTCGCTGACACCACGCGCCGGCCGAAAAAAGAGTAGCCCCGGGGCGCAAAAAACGCACGCTTCGCAATCTGTTATTCCCGCCTCAATGCCCCTATACTGCGCACGATTCTCCCGAAATAAACACTCAATAAAACCCGGCCGCACCTATGATTATCGACACGCATGTTCACCTTATCGGAATGCGCGAGGAAAACGGCTGCTACGTCAGCAAAAGGATGTCGACGGGGATCGCCTATATGCTCTTGAGCCGGGTCCTGGGGCTTAAGGGCGTGGAGCGCGCCGAGATTGACGAAGCCTATCGCGATAAAGTCCTGGGCTGGAGCGCGGAATCCGACCTGGACGGCGTCGGGCTGCTCGCGTTTGACGCGGTCTATACCGATGCCGGTGAGTTTGACCGCGGGCGCACCCAATTTTATGTCGGCAATGATTATTGCCTAAAAATCGCGGCGATGTCCGAGAAACTTCGCCCCATTTGCTCGGTCAACCCGCAACGAAAAGATGCCATCCAGGAGCTTGAGCGGGTGGTCGAGCGCGGCTCGGTGGCCATCAAAATGCTGCCCAATAGCATGGGCTTTGACCCGGCCAACCCGGCCTATCAACCCTTCTGGCAGCGCATGGCGGCGCTCGATATTCCGCTGCTTACCCACACCTCTTTTGAGCATACCATTCCGGTGCTCAGCCAGCGTTACGGGCGCCCCGAGCGCCTTCGCCCTGCGCTGGAAGCCGGCGTCACCGTCATCGCCGCGCATTGCGCAAGCGCCGGGGTGGCGCATCCTTTTCACGAGGATTTTGGCACCTGGCTCAAGATGCTGCGCGAATTCCCCAACCTCTACGGCGATATCTCGGCGATGGCCTCCATGGCCCGATTTCCCTATATAAAAAAGGTACTTAAAGACGAGATCGCCCGCGAGCGCGTCCTGCTCGGCAGCGACTTTCCGATCCCGATCTCACCGTGGGTATTCGCGCGCGAGATCGGGCTGGCAGAGGTGGGTCGGCTCAATAAGATCGACAATCCGCTGCAAAAAAACCTTGCGACCTTCCGCGCCCTGGGCGTCCCCGACGAGATCTTCGAGCGCGCCGCCCAAATCCTGAAATTATAAAACCCGCCGGATTGGACATATCCAACCCGGCGGGTCTGTCTGGAATGCGCCACCGGTTTTAGATCGAAAAATCGATGCCCAAAAATAGCATCACCCGCCCCTGGCTCAGGCTCGGCTTCGAATCAGTATGGCCGATGTCGAGATCGCTCTCGGAGACATTCACATATTGGCCCATCGCGCCGATATTAAAATCGAGCAGCGGCATCCCCAGAAGATCATAGGTCAGCCCCGCGCCGATATTATAGCCGGCAAAATCAAAGCCTGGGTTGGTGCTCAGCCCGGCCTCGGCAAACGCGGCCAGATCGGTGGTCGGAAACCCGACGCGCCCGTAGAGATTGATATCAATCTCCTCAAAACGATCATCGCCGCCGGGAAACGAAATGGCCTGGTTAAAATAATTGACCTTCAGCCCCACGGCGAGGATATCAAAGCCGAGGGCGGCGTGCGCCGACAGGCCGCCGCTGCCCATTTCATGCTCGGTATCAAATTTCGTGCCGCCCGACTCCAGTGTCTGAAATCCCAGGGGAATCCACAGCGCATCCACGCCGAGTCTCAGCGCGGCATCGGCGTTCTTCGGCGCGCCCATCATCACGAAACCCACGGCGAGAAAAGTAACCATCCATCGGATATTCTTTTGCATCATTCACTCCCGTATTGAATCGAAATAGAACTCGCCTCACGTTAGATGAAGCGGCGCCCAAAAGGCAAACGCCCCGTCCCAAGTGGGACGGGGCGTTTGCCGCAGAATTCAATCCGGCGCCGCGTTTAGCGCTGCTGGCGCAGCCGCATCGTCTCGGCGATGGCCTGCTCGCACATCTCGGTCTGCTTCTTGGGGTCCAGCCAGGCCTGCTGGATATCCTCGGAGAGCGCGCGAAGCGGGTCGAAATACAGGAAGAACGCGCCGGGCTTGACCGACGGTGCGGTATAAACGCTCACACCGGTCTGGCGATTATAATAATCAAAGGAGTGCACGTCGCGCTTTCCGCCGCCGCCGGGCGCGTCGCAGACATGAATCGCGGTATTAAAGCCGGCGGTCACGCCGCGAACCTGCTTCTCAATATCGATATTGGCCTGGACCGTGGTGCGCAGATCCTCGACGCCCTGCACCATATCATGCTGATAGACATAATAGGGTTGGACGTTGATCTCGCTGAGGCGCTTGGTCAAAAGGGTCATCGTCTCGGCCGAGTCGTTGACGCCGTTTTGCAGCACGCACTGATTTCGCACGGTCATGCCGCGCTCAAAGAGCACATTCATCGCGCGCTTGGAAATCGCGGTGATCTCATTGGGGGTGTTGAAATGCGTGTGAATGCAGACCTCTTTATGGAGTTTTCGCCCCAGATTCAGCACGTCGGTTATCGCCTCAAGCCAGGTCTCGTCGCTCAAGATCTTCATCGGCATCACCGCCAGACCCTTGGTGGCAAAGCGGATGCGCCGGATATTCTTCATATTCAGCAGGCGCTCGCCAATCGCGCGCACATGCTTGGCCGGCAGGTTATAGGTATCGCCGCCGCTGATGACGATATCTTCGAGCTCCGGGCGCGACTCGATATACTCAAAGGCCTTCTCCCAGCGCTTGGGATCCACGCGCAGGTTGACCTTCTCGACGGTGTCGGTGTCCACGCCAATGGCGTAGCTGCGCGTGCAAAAGCGGCAATAGACCGGGCAGGTATCCATCACCAAAAACAGCGCCTTATCCTGATAGCGATGCGTCAGCCCCTCGACCGGCGCGTCCTGTTGCTCGTGCAAACTATCGAGCGAGAGCATCGGATGGTCGGGCAGAAGTTGGCTGGCCAGCGGAATAAACTGGCGCCGAATCGGGTCTTCCCAGGGGTTATCCCAGTCAATAAGCGCCAGCAAATACGGCGTCACGCGCACGGCCATCGGGACCATGTGGAAGCCTTTTTTGACGTCCTCGATAAAATCCGCCGGTGCCGACACGCTTTGCATCAACTCGACCAGCTTGTCTTCGCCGTAGGCGGAGTTTCGCATCTGCCAGACATGGCTGAGGAATTCATCTTCGCCGACGTCCGGATAAAGCCTGCGCCACCACTCCCCGTCGCGCAGGTCGCGATGATTGAGGCTGTCGGCGGAGACCGCCGCGCGCGCGTGGCGCACCTCGGGGGGCGCGGCCTTGGATTTGGTGATGAGTTTTTCGACGTCGGATGCGTTGAGATCCTGTGCGGAAGACATTGCAATTCTCCTGGAGCTAAAGATAGATTATCGACGGGAGTTAAGTGTGTGGGGCGCGGTTGCAACGGCAATCCATCCGGCCAATGAGACTGCACCACAAAACGAATTTTCTCCGGCAAAATTATTGTGCGCGCACAGCATCCCGCCGAATTTAATGGGGTCGCTCAGCGCGCGAGTTTCGCGGGAAAAACATATCGAACGTGGCGCGGCGGGCCGTAACCGCAACCAATTCCACACTCCTAAATAAGACCGATTATCCGCGGTACCTACCAGAAGCCCGGCCCGAAGATACTTGGCGTTGGGCAACATTTTGTCAAGCCCGCAGGCCTCTGTCGGCGCGCCCAAACCCGCACGTTGCACCTGATTTTACCCGAAGGCTTCGAAGCTGAATCTTCGTCGACTTTCCAAAATTTATGGCCCCGATAACGTCATGTCAAAACACACCGATCCGATTAAGATTCTGGTCAGCGCCTGCCTGCTCGGCCAGCGCGTGCGCTATGACGGCGGGCATTCCGAAAGTGACGCGCACCTTTTGGCCCAGTGGCGCGCCCAGGGGCGCGTGGTCGCATTTTGCCCGGAGGTCGCCGGCGGACTCGGCACGCCGCGCCCGCCCGCCCAGATCGTAGATGCCGACGGCGACGCGGTCCTTGACGGCACCGCGCGCATCCTGACCCACGGCGGCCAGGACGTGACTGCGGCGTTTATCGCCGGCGCACAGGCGACACTCCAGGTCGCAAAGCGCGCCGCGATTCGCATCGCCATCCTCAAATCGAAGAGCCCCTCATGCGGGAGCCAGCGCATCTATAATACCCGCCTGCAACCTGACGGCTCTGCCCACTCCGCCCTGGTCCCGGGCGCCGGGGTCACCACCGCGCTGCTTCGCCGCCACCAGATCTCGGTCTTCAACGAGCACCAGCTTGAACTTGCGCGGGTGCGGCTCAATGAACTTATCGCCATATCGTAAAAATTCCTCCTCAACCCCTCGATAAGCGGCCTATCGTGGGGTGGAGCGCGCTCGACATCGACGCCATATGAGGGCATAATATCATAAAATATTCAAAAACTTAGCGCCCGCGATGCGAAGCGCGAGCCAATTATTTTTGACCTGCTCCTCACCGCCCCGAGACCGGTATGAATTGCCCTCAACCGCCGCAAGACGCACAACCCGAGCGGCCACGCTCCGAGACCTGGTCGATGCCCCCCTTCGAATTTATCGTCGAGGCCATCAACGAGGGCGTGCTCTTATGCGACCTGCACGGCGCCATCTTTTACGTCAATCAGCGCATGGCTGAGATGCTGGGATACCCGGTCGAAGCCATCATCGGCGCGGATCTTTTTGAGTTTATGGCGCCCGAGTGGGCAAAGGCGGCCAGCAATAATCTGAAGCGGCGCGCCCGCGGGGTGGCCGAGATTTTTGAGCACGAATTTCTCCACCGCGACGGCCATGCCATCCAGACGCTGGTCGCCTCGCGCCCGATTCGCATCGAAAGCCACCAATGCTACGAGGCCTCCCTGGTCGCAATCACCGACATCTCGGAGCGCGCGCAAACGATCGAGATGTTGCGCCGCTCCGAGGAGCGCTTTCGAACGCTCAGCGAGAATTCCCCCGACGGCATTCTCATCCACCGGGACCAGCAGATCATCTATGCCAATCCGGCGATGGCCCGGCTGCTGGGCTATGACGGGCCCCAGGAGTTATATACCTTCACGGTGACGGATTTTGTGCGCGACGAGGATATCGCGTGCTTGCCGAGCCGCATCGCGAGCGCGGATCCCAAAACCTCGATCACGTCTTTTAGAGAGCATCCGCTGCGGCGAAAAGATGGAAGTCTCGTCTCGGTGGAAAGCGCGCACTATACGGGCATATATGCCAATCAAGCGGCCGTGATTTCGCTGTCGCGCGACATCACCGCGCGCAAAGAACTCCAATTCAAGACAATGCAGCTTGACCGCATGCTCGCCGCAGGCACCCTTGCCGCGGGCATCGGCCACGAAATCAATAACCCGCTCGCCTTTGTCTCGGGGCACCTCGACCTGGCGCTGGCCGAGATCAAAGATAGCCTTGCCCTCATCGACGACCAGCCGCCCGGCGAGGCACTGGGCGCCGAGCAGCGCCAGAGTTTGGGCGACTCGCTTCGCGATATCCAGCATAGCCTGGAGGTTGCCCGCCGCGGCAGCACGCGCATCCGCGAAATCGTCGAGAGCCTGCGCCTATTTACCCGCGAAGAGTTCGAATCTCCCTACCCGGTCGCGCTTATCGAGGTCCTGGAGTCCGCCATTCAGATGCTCGGCGACGAACTTCCCGAGAACACGCGTATCCTCCGCGATTATCAAACCCACTCGCCCATCATCGGCTATGAGTCCGGGCTCGGGCAGGTCTTGCTCAACTTGCTGATCAATGCCGCCCAGGCGCTGCGCGACACGCAAGGCGCGCGCGAGATCCACCTGGCCACCTACCAGACCCCGGACGCGGTCGTGGTCGAGGTGCGCGATACCGGCGCCGGCATTGACCCGGCAAAAATCCCGCATATCTTCGAGCCCTTCTTTACCACCAAGTCCCCGGAAGTCGGCACCGGCCTTGGCCTGACCATCAGCCGAAAGCTGATGGAGCGCATGGGCGGCACGATGGAGGTCGACTCGCGCAAAACGCGCGGCACCTGCGTCACGCTAAGACTCAAGCCTGCCGGCTGACTAGCTCAGACCGACAGCCAGGATAACTCGACATCCTCGCCGAGATTATCGAGCAAATAATACTTGAAATCGGCGCGAATTTCGGCCTCCACCTGGCGAATGCGCTCCTTGGACACATCCCAGTCGCGCCCCAGATCCTTGAGCGTCTTGGCGTTGTCCACGATCATGCGCTCGTGCCAGATCGCGCGGGTGCGCGGGCGACTCAAAGATTCGCCAAAGTCGTGGATGACCTGGTCGATCTGGGCGGATAATTCGCGCTGGGCTACCGCCTCCTCGGGCGCGACGCAATCGCCGGGAATCAACTGCCCCACGGTCGTTCCATCAAAGCCCTTGGCCGGCGCATCCAGCGCCACCGGCGGCGCGTCAAGCTGCATCCCCACCCGAATCACCTCGATCTCATCGACTTCCAGATACTGCGCAACCTGCTCGGCGCTGGGCTTGATGCCCTGGCGGGTCAACTCCCGGCGGGCTTTTTTGAGATTATAGAATAATTTTCGCCCCGCCCGCGAGCCACCAATGCGCACCGGATGCACAAAATTCATCAGATAATTGAGGATCATCGCGCGCACCCAATACTGGGCGTAGCTGGTGAATTTCACCCCGCGATACGGGTCAAAACGCGTCACCGCCTCGGCAAGGCCGACATTCCCTTCTTGAATAAGATCGAGCAAATCCACCGAGCGGCGCCGATACTCCTTGGCCAACTTCACCACCAGGCGCAGGTTGGTCAGGATCAATAATTTGGCCGCATCCAAATCCCCGTCTTCCACATAGCGGCAGGCGAGCCGGTGCTGCTGCTCGGCCTGCAGGGGTTCGACCCGGCGCAGCCGCGCCATATAACTCGATACCGCGTCCCCCTCGCCGGTCGAGTCCATGCTGGCCAGCCGATTCGTGCTCGCCAGCTCGCGCAGGCTGGCCGCCGCATCGTTGCCGACGGGCAGCGTGCTATCTTTTCGATGAGTCCGGGTCGGCTTCTCCACGAATGGCCCGTTAAAGCCGTGCTGGGGGCCAGGTTGCGTCGTTTCAATCTGCGTCGCCGAATAACTCATAGAGATCCTTGCTAAATGGAATTATTAATCAGTCATGACTGACTTCTTTGTCCATCGGAGTTTGAGCGCCCTGTTTGCGCTCACCTCACTTCAGGTAATTCGTCCAGACTCATTGAGCGTCACCTCCCATGATGGGTGGACACCAATAAAGCTTGAACATCCGTTCCGATGGGGTAAATAACTTAGCACCCAACCCGATAAGTCAAGCGGATGACCCCCTATTTTCTTTCGCTCGGGCCCCGACACCCGGCCAGCACGGGGCGAGATTATATTCGCGCCCCGCGGCGTTCTGGGCTACATTCGTAAGGATGCATCAGATATTTTCGCCATTTATGACCTTTTATTCAGGCCGTTACTACCATGGGTGAGCACAATATCGCGGGACAAAAAGGGGAAGACGCGCGCCGCCGCTTCATGCGTCACGTGTTGCGCGACGTGCGCGCGCTCGAGCAGATGCTGCAGGACGCGGCCTTCGAGACCGGCATCCGGCGCATCGGCGCCGAGCAGGAGATGTTCCTGGTGGACGAAAAATTTCGCGCCGTCAACAGCTCGCCGCAGATCCTTGCCGAGCTCAATGACCCGCAGTTCGTCACCGAGCTTGGGCTCTTCAATATTGAGTTCAACGCCTTGCCCGTGGAGTTTGGGGGGCGCTGCCTGCACAACCTCAACGAGCAGATCACCCAGGCGGTGCGAAAGGCTCGCCAGGCGGCCGGGATTCACGGGGCGGGCGTGGCGCTGGTGGGCATCTTGCCGACGATGAAGAAGTCGGATCTCGGCCTGGCCAATATGACCCCGCACCCGCGCTACCGCGCGCTCAACGACACGATGACCGCGCTTCGCGGCAAGGCCTACGACTTCCATATCAAGGGGACCGACGAGTTTATCATCCAGCACGATAATGTGATGCTGGAGGCGTGCAACGCCAGCTTTCAGGTGCATTTCCAGGTCGCGCCCGACGAGTTTGCCCGCCTGTATAATGTCGCCCAGGCGGTCGCCGGGCCGACGCTTGCGGTGGCGACCAATTCGCCGATGCTGCTGGGCAAGCGGCTCTGGAAGGAGACGCGCATTGCGCTATTTCAGCAGTCGGTCGACACGCGCTCCTCGGGCACGCATATCCGCCAGATGCACCCGCGGGTGAGCTTCGGGTCGCGCTGGGTCAAGGACTCGGTCCTTGAGATTTACCGCGATGATATCTCGCGCTTTCGCCTGCTCTTTAGCGGCGAGGAGCCCGAAGATCCCTTCGAAGCGCTCGCGGCCGGGCGCGCGCCGCAGTTGTCGGCGCTTCGCCTGCATACCGGCACGGTCTATCGCTGGAACCGGGCGTGCTACGGGATCTCGGAGGGCAAACCGCACCTGCGCATCGAGAATCGCGTGCTGCCGGCGGGGCCGACCCCGGCCGACCAGACCGCCAATGCCGCGCTATGGTTCGGCCTGATGAGCGGGGTCGCCCAGACATACGACGATATCAGCACACACCTTGAATTTACCGACGCCAAGGATAACTTCTTTAGCGCCGCGCGCCACGGGCTGGCCGGGTCGATGACCTGGACCGACGGGGTGCGCCGCACGACCTCTGAGATGATCCTGGACGTCTTTTTGCCGCTGGCCGAGATGGGCCTGGAGCGCGGGGGCGTGGACGCCGAGGATATCGGGCGCTACCTGGGGATCATCGAGCAGCGCGTGCGCGCCGAGCAGACCGGGGCGGATTGGATGCTCAAGTCCTTTAACTCCATGGGCGAAGCTCAGGGGCTCGACAAGCGGCTCAGCGCGCTGGCGCAGTCGCTGGTGGAGCAGCAAGTCAGTGAGAAGCCCGCCCACGAGTGGGCGCTGGCGAGCATCGCCGAGGAGTCCGCCTGGGAGGCGCATTACGAACTTGTGGGCCAGTATATGTCGACCGATCTTTTTACGGTCAACGAAGACGAGGTCGTCGATATGGTCGCAGCCGTGATGCAGTGGCAGCATGTGCATCATGTGCCGGTGGAAGACACCAGCCATCGCCTGGTCGGCCTGGTCACCCGGCGCGCCTTTTTGCGCCTTTTGGCCAAGGGCATCCTGGCCGAGGACACCGCCATTGCGGTGCGCGATATCATGACCACCGACCTCATCGTTATCTCCCCGGCCACCACGACTCTGGAGGCGATTCGGCTGATGCGCGAGCACCAGATTTCGGGGCTCCCGGTGGTCGAAGACGGCCATCTGGTGGGGATGGTCACCGAGCGCGATTTTATGCATATTGCCCGCGACCTGATCGAAGAGCGCCTCGCCAGCAAGCCGGATAAATCCAGGCCGGATCACTAGCGCAGCGATATTGCCGCACCAGGTTGTGTGCGCCAAATATTCTGCGCGATACCATGCCCTGTTATTTGCTCATTTTCACGTTTGACCAAGAGTGCTTATGAAAGTCGCAATACTTACCGGAGGCGGCGATTGCCCCGGTTTAAACGCCGTGATTCGCGCGGTTGCCAAGAGTCTGATGCTTCAGTGCGGGGCGACCGTCATCGGGGTCGAAGAGGGTTTTCTGGGGCTGATTGAGCGGCGCACCCGCGAGCTCAGCTATCAGGATGTCAGCGGGATTCTGGCGCGCGGAGGGACCATCCTGGGCACGCATAATAAGGCCAATCCTTTCGCCTATTTTGGGCGCAACGGCGAAGACGTCAGCGCCGAGATGATCGCGTATTGCCGCGAGCTTGAGCTGGATTGTGTGGTGGCGCTGGGGGGCGACGGGACGATGTCGATCTGCCACCGGCTGCAACAAATGGGGCTCAATATAGTCGGGGTTCCCAAGACCATCGACAATGATTTGATGCAGACCGATCGCACCTTCGGGTTTGACACCGCGGTGAGCATCGCCACCGACGCGCTCGACCGGCTGCAGACCACCGGGCAGAGCCACAGCCGGGTGATGATCCTGGAGACCATGGGGCGCTACGCCGGGTGGATCGCCCTGCACGCCGGGATCGCCGGGGGTGCCGACGTCATCTTGCTGCCGGAGCTGCCCTTTACCGTCGAGGAGGTCGCGCGGGTCTGCCAGGCGCGCGAAGATCGCCAGCGCTTCACGATTATCTGCGTGGCCGAGGGGGCAACCACCGAGGAAGGTGATATGGTGGTGCGCGAGCGCATCGACGATAGCCCGGACCCCTTGCGCCTGGGCGGAGTGGCAAATTGGCTTAAATCCGAGCTCAGCGCGCATATAACCAGCGAGATTCGCACCGTGGTGCTTGGCCACATCCAGCGCGGCGGCCCGCCGACCGCGTATGACCGGGTGCTGGCAACCAGCTTCGGCGCGATGGCGGCGGCCCTGGTGGCGCGACAGAAGTTCGGGCATATGGTCGCCCTGCAGGATCAGCGCCTGACCAGCGTGCCGCTGGAGCAGGTCGCCAATCAGACGCGCACCGTGCCCCCCGACGCCATGGGCGTGCTCGCCGCGGCCGCCGTGGGCACCTCGTTTGGGGTGGCCGATATGGACCTGGATCCGGCCGCGCTCCCCGAGGGGAAACGCCTGAGTTAGGCCCTTTTGCCGGGCTATCGTCGCGCCCACGCGCGCCGGCGAAAGTTGCCCGTCGCCCGAATACCTGATATATTCATGCCGAACCTATTGAGCTATTTTATGAACCCCTTTCTACTGGCAAACGAATCATAATGGGGGATAACTTTCCCAAACCCGGCGGGATCTTTCAGAATCGTTATCGGATCGGCTCAGTGATCGGTCACGGCGGTTTTGCGCAGATCTATCAGGCCGAGCAGATCGATCTGGGCCGGCAAGTCGCGCTGAAGGTGCTCAACCCGGGGCTTCGGGGCAACGACGCCCACGCCCAGGAAGTCGCGGAGCGGTTTCGCCGGGAGGCGAAATTGGTCGCATCCCTGCGCGACCCGCACACCATCACGATGCACGATTACGGGCGCACCGACGACGCCCTGCTCTATATGGTTTTTGAGTATATTGACGGGCGCACCCTCAGCGGGCTGGTGCGCGATGAGGGGAAGATTTCGGCGCGCCGCACCGTGAAGATTCTGCGCCAATGCCTCTCAAGCCTGCAGGAAGCCCACGCGCTTGGGGTGCTCCACCGCGACATCAAGCCCGCCAATATCATGGTCTATGAGCATATCGGGCGCACCGATCAGGTTAAGGTGCTCGACTTCGGCATCGCCAAAAGCGTGCTTGCCGGCGAAGAGAGCAGCGGGCACGACCTCACCCAGGCCGGCATGATCATCGGCACCCCGCGCTATATGGCGCCCGAGCAACTTCGCGGCACTCCGCTTGGCCCACAGACCGACCTATATAGCCTGGGACTGGTGGCCTACGAATTGCTCGCCGGCCAGAAGGCGATTGAGCTGGATTCGATGGTCAGCATCATCACCCGCCAGGTCTCCAACGACCCCATTCAACTGCCTGAAAATATTGGGATTTCTCCGCGCCTTGCGGCGCTGGTCAACGGGATGTTGCACAAATCGGAGCGCGAGCGTTTCCAGAACGCCGGCGAGGTCTTGCGCGCGCTGGATGCCCTGAGTGAGCAGGACCTGGATGGCGGCGCGCCCGTCGTCCCCCGGCGCGCGCCGCCCGCGCTCCCCACACCGCGCCACGCGCCTGCGCCAACCCCCACCAGCGCGATGCCCGCGCGTAGCCCGGCGCTCGATCTTCCCAGTGATTTCGGCACGCCCACCGATATCCCAAATTCATTTTCCGACGGGTTCTCCACCTCGGGCACCATCCCCGTATTGAAGAGCTCAAAGCCTCGCTCTGGCGCGGTGGTCGGGCTGATCGTGCTGGCACTGGTGCTCGGCGGCGCGGGGCTCTTTTATTTCCTGGCGCCCTCGCCTAATTCAACCCCAATCACGGCACCTGCCACACCGGCCGCGAAAACCCCGGCCGCCATCGCGCCTCCCATCCTGCCGAGCGATGACGAAGTTGCCCCGGCCAGCGCAGCAAATGCGCGCGAAGACGCCGCCAAGATTGCCCAACGGGACACCGCGCAGGCCGTCGAAATGGCCGCCGAGTCAAGCGCCAACGAGCAGGCCCAGGAGGCGCAACCCACGCCCGAAGCGGCGCGCCAGCAAGCGCAGGAAGACGCGCATCGGGAGCGCGCGCCGGTCGACACGGCCCCGGCCGCCCGAAAGCCGCCGACGCCCACGGCCAGCACCAGGCCCGCGCCGGCGAAGAAGCCGCAGAAGTCGCGAGACGCCGAGGCGAAGCCCGCCGCGCCCGCGCCCGCCCCCAAAAAAGATGAATCCTCAACCTCTTCTTTTCCCGCCCTCGACGGCATTTAATCTTATAGGCTCACGACCATGATGAAGCGGCGCCGCGTGAATTCGACACTTCTTATCACCGCGTTTTGCCTGAGCCTGGGTGCTGCGGGGGTCATGCTTCCGAGCCCGGCGGCGGCCCAGGAATCCGAGCCCACCGCCGAGGAGCTGGAGAAGGCGCAGGCGCATTTTGCAAAGGGCGCGCAGTTTTTCTCGGAGCAGCGCTACGCCGCGGCGATCGTCGAATTTTTGAGCGCCTATAAATACAAACCCGACCCGATGCTTCAGTATAATATCTCGGTGGCCCACGCGCGCCTGGGCAATATCGAAGAGGCCTATCGCGCCGCGCTTCGAGCGGATGCTGCCTCGGATAAGATGCCCGAGAAGGCGGTGCCCGTGAACGCAGCGCGCGCGCGCGCCTGGCAGCGCGTCTTGCAGGCGCGCGCGCTCGGCGAGGGCATCACCGCGGGCGAGCAGCTCCAGGCGAGCGAGGAGGCTCGGCATGATGACGCGCTCAGCGTTATCGAAAAGCCCGCCGACGCGCCCAGCTCCGGGCTGTCTGCGCTGGGGTGGTCGGGCGTGGCTGCCGGCGCGGCCGGCGTGGGGCTTCTGGGCTATGCGACCTACGTCGAACTGTCGATGAGCGACGATATCAACGCCTATAAGTCGGCCGCTGGCGCCCCGACCCCCGACGCCTATCAAACCTATAAAGACGACCTCGCCGGGCGCCAAACCGCCGGGCTCATCGCCCTTTATTCCGGCGCGGCGCTCACCGCGCTGGGGGTAGGGCTTTTGAGCTACGACCTGCTCCGTGAAGACGGCGAGGAGCGCGCGTCGATCGACGTCTCTGCCGGCGCGGGCGGCGCGGCGCTGCGCCTGACCTATCTTTTTGACTGATGCGTCTTTTTTTTCAAATCCTTTCAGACTTGCCTTATTGAGGTCATCATGACGCTCTCTGCAGAGAAACGACGCCCTATTTTCCCGCCCGATCTGCGCAAGCGCGCCGGCTCGGCGCTGATCAAGAATCTCTTCGCCGGGCTCGGCACCCTGGTGCGCCTGGACCCACGCAGCCGCCCGGAGAAACACGGGATACGCCACCTGCGAAATATCCCGTATCTGAGCACCGGCAACCCCGCGCATACCCTTGACCTCTTTATCCCCACCGAATCACCCGGCCCGCATCCGGTCGTCTTTTATGTTCACGGCGGCGGGTTTCGCATTCTGTCCAAAGACACCCATTACGGCATGGCGATGAAATTTGCCCAGCAGGGCTACGCCGTGGTCAATATCAATTATCGCCTCTCCGAGGAGCAGCCGTTTCCGGCCGCCTTCGAGGATACCTGCCAGGCGTATTGCTGGATGTGCGAGAATATCGAGGAGTTCGGCGGCGACCTGAGCCGGCTGGTCGTCGCGGGGGAATCGGCGGGCGCAAATCTCGTGACGAGCTTAAGCATCGCGACCAGCTACGCGCGCAGCGAGCCGGTCGCCCGCGCGGTCTTTGACACCGGGGTCGTCCCGAAGGTCGTGGCCGCCGCATGCGGCATCCTGCAGGTCAGCAATATCCAGCGGCTCACGAATCAAACGCGCCTGTCGCGCTTCGTCGCCGACCGCCTCGAAGAGATCAACCGCGGGTATCTGCTGGCGGATCACCCGGCCGACGACACGGCGCTCGACTTCGTCGACCCGCTGCTCTTTTTTGAGCGCGCCGAGGCCCCCGATCGCCCGCTTCCGGCGTACTTCCTGCCGGTCGGCACCCGGGACATCCTGCTCGACGATACTCGGCGCCTGGGCGCAGCGCTTACCCGCATGGGCGTGACCCATCGCACGTGTTATTACCCCGGCGAGGTCCACGCGTTTCACGCGTTTGCCTGGCGCGAGCAGGCCCGCACCTGCTGGAAGGATCAGTTCGATTTCCTGGACACACACCTCGCCTAATCGCCTCATCTGCACCGATTTTTAAGCATAAAAAAATCCCTGCGCAAATTTCTTTGCGCAGGGATTTTTTATGCGGCGCTCACACGCTTGTGTGAGCGCCCGTTGAATTATTGAATTTCAATATTCAACGTATATGTATTCTCCGGGTACGCAGGCCAGTCATTGTCGATCAAGATATAGACGGGACCGTCAGCCGTGGCGGTATAAGACGTCGACACCGAACTCGTGGAACGCGCCGGACTCTGCAGACACACAAAGTTGTCCACGCCCTCCGAACAAGAGTTCATAAAGCTAATAGTCGGCCAAGTACTGCCGGAGGAGACGATATTAACATTCACCGTCTCACCGACTGATAGATCAACGATATAGAAGAAATCACTGCCATCGGTAGCGTATGAAGTTGCACCGCAATACGCTTCGAACTCATTGGGCGTGTCGCCCCAAGTGCCGGTAAACACAGCCCCACCCGCGCCAGATGCCTGCGACGTAATGTCTTCGGCGGTCTGGCAACTGGTCTGACATTCATTCCCCTGACAATCACAGGCCACCTCTGTAAATAGCCCCATCGCGTCACAACCTTGAAGCGTGGCTGAATCGAC
>Ga0209075_1000728_pt1 | contig 31724 bp, 28 predicted proteins | sample Stecom2011_FD_187523 | JGI IMG/M metagenome (GOLD analysis project Ga0209075, IMG submission 187523) | Agricultural soil microbial communities from Utah to study Nitrogen management - Steer compost 2011 (SPAdes) (version 2) | ecosystem: Environmental > Terrestrial > Soil > Agricultural land...
ACTCATCAAGAAGTCTTTCCAGTGAGGCCAGGCGGTTTTTCTGAACGGCCAAACGGGTGGTGCTATCAGAAAGCTGAATTTTAAGGTTCTCGTAAACAGGGTTTTCCAATACCTCGGTAACGCCGCCATCCCTGTCATCGTCTGTTTGCGTAGAAACGCGGCTTTCCAGATCTGCAATCTGGTCCTGAATGCTCACTACATCGGGATGACGTTCGTGGTAGCGCAAGAGTAATGAGTCCAATTCCTGCCGCATAGCAACCAGCCGTCGCTCAGCAGACGACTTGCCGGGGTCTACTGTGATGCGGCGCACCGGCTGCTCGTTATCCAGTTGGCGACGGGTAAGCGTGACTTCGGATTCAGTTTGCTGGATTTCCAGCTTGAGGTTTTCAATATCCCGGCGGAGGTTTTCGATTCGTGCGAGCACGCTACTCTCAGTGCCGTCCTGATTACCAGACTTGAATTCCTTCAGCCGCTGCTCAGCCTCTTCAAGCTGGCGCTGATAGGACTTAACCTGAGAATCTATAAACTCAAACGCACCCTGACTCTCGGAACGCTTTTTGCGCACAGTACGTTCGATAAAGCGGTTCAGCACCGCGCTGAGAACCTGAAACGATTCGTCCGGGCTACCGCTTGTGTAACTTAGCTCGAGGAAGTTCCGGTTGGATACCCGAATACCAACCTGCTTGCGCAAGTCGCTGATTTTTCCATTTCGAATAGCATCGGTTTCGCCGCCCCGGATAAGCCCGGTATCCAGAGCGATCTGCTCAAGGAATGTTCGGCTCTGCATCATTTCCCGAGCTTCATTGATGCGGTCAAGCTGGGTAACCTCAGCCTGGCCCCGCAGCAATGGCTGCAGGATATTGGATTGGTCTGCGTACAGAACAGCCTGGGAGGTATAGCTTTTCGGTGTTACATAGCCCAGCGTCAACACCCCTGCGGTCACGGTCATAAAGATGATTACCGCAGCCAGCCTGTGCCGGTAAAGCTCAAGCTTTACCGCGCGGAGGGTGTCGAGAATGAACTGTAGATCCATCAGAGCTCGCCTCGGAACAACTGCTTGCGTGGCACGCTTATAACGTCCCCTGGCTGCAAACTATGATTCGTGCGCATATCGCCATCGGTGAGGATGGCTTCGAGGTCCAAACCAAAGCTCTTATACTCGCCGTTGATCTCGCGATGCAAAATGGCGCGATTATCCGCTGCAAAATCCGTAACGCCACCCGCCATCAGTACAACATCGAGAACAGTCATGCCGGGCTGAAAAGCTACTGACTGGGGCGCTCCCACTTGGCCGGTTACGCGAATCCGGTTACGGAACTCTTTACTGAGTGGGTTGGTAACCATCACTGTGACTTCTGGTGTGCGGATAAACTCGCCAAGGTTGTCACTGATTTCCGCAGCCAACTGCTCAGGCTTTTTACCTTCGGCTTTCACATCACCCATCAGAGGCATGGAGATATAACCATCTGGGCGAACCACAATCGACTGCCCCAATTCCGGGTTGCGCCAAACGTGGATAGAGATGGTATCCCCAACGCCTATCTCATAAGGCTCTGCCTCCAGCTCGGATGCCGGAGGCATTTCGGCGGAAGACGGCAGCCCTGCGCAGGCAGTGACAAGCAGACCCAGAATTGCAACCAAGCCCATCCGCATAAACGTGAAACTAGTCATAAACGCCCTCCAATCCTTTGTTGTTCTATAGTTCAGTATGACAGAACCGTTACCGTACGCCTTTACCCAGGAGGATCACTTCCACTGTTTGGATCATGATCAGAAAATCCATCAAAAGGCTGTGATTTTTGGAGTAGTAAAGATCGTACTCCAGCTTGCCCCGGGCGTCTTCAACGGATGCACCATAGGGATATTTAAGTTGTGCCCAACCCATCAGACCAGGTTTTACATAATGCCGGGTATCGTAAAACGGAATCTTCTCTTTCAGTTCAGAGACAAACTCTGGCCTTTCCGGGCGCGGCCCGACGATGCTCATTTCGCCTTTGATCACATTATAGATTTGCGGTAGTTCATCCAGACGGGTGTTGCGTATGAATGCACCTACCCGGGTAATCCGATTGTCATTCGCTGAGGCCCATTGAGCTTTGCCGTCCTTCTCTGCATCCTGGCGCATACTGCGAAACTTGTAGATGCGAAATTCTTTACCCAGCATGCCCACGCGAGTCTGGCTATAGAGTATGGGCCGCCCGGTTTCCAGAAACACCGCAATCGCTGTGAGAATAATAAAAGGTATCATCACAGCAAGGAGCGTGAGACTGATCAACAAATCGAGAGATCGCTTGGCGAAAGCCCGGGATTTTGATGCTTTAAAACCTTCCGAAAATACAATCCAGGAGGGATGCACCATATCGAGCTTCGCTTTTTTCAGCTCTCGCTCGTAGAAATCTACGCCGTTGGTGATGGCAATACCACGAAGTTTACACTCCATCAGATCCGGCACCGGCAGCCATCCTCCCTCATTTCGGCGCCGCTCCTGCTGGGCAATGACAATTTCAGAAACCTTGTTTTGCCGACAAAACTGGTAGAAATCGTAAGGCGTAGGCAATAGTTTATCGGCACCAACAGCCCCGTTAGGGTTGTCGGAGATGCAACCAATAATACGTACCCCAAGCGCGCGCATGTTGCGCTCGTACTCATCGAGAAGATTGGCTGCAAAATCTCCGGCACCAAAGATCACTACACGACGAACGAGTTTCTCCGAATCGACAACTCGCAGGAATATAAGCCTTAACAGGATAACAATCAGTGATGCGCAAATTACGGCCCAAAACAGATTGGTACTGCCCGGGTTTGCGGTTGGCACAACCAGGTAAAGAAGTTTCAAGCCGATTCCACCTACAAAGCAGTAGGCAACCAGTGTGCGAAAAAACAAGGCAGAAAGACTCTCGTGGACCATGGCGAGATAACCGCCCATAGCCAGAGTTCCACAACTCAAAATAAGCGCGAACAAGCTTGCAGAAAGGACATTTGTATCAACCGAAGGGTAACCAACACCTGCAATGGAAAGCAGCAACCCCAAAGAAGCGAAAATCGCATATAGAACGACAAATTCCAGCGCAGCGAGCACCAGATAGGGGATATGAAGATAGTGTTTTCTGAACCGTATATACGTCACGCGGAACTTCCTTGTCGTCTGCACAACAACCTGCGCCAGACCAACATCAAATTCTCCGGCAGACCGCGCTCAGTTTAGCTTTGAGCGACACCCTTTCCACCGGTTCCTTTTTTTACGTGGCCCATTTTGCGCCGGCCAACATCGAATCTCAACTCATTGTATCTTTTGGTTACACAGTTTTACATTGTTTTTCGTCGCAAGCAGACTTTACTTGCATCAAGAATTGTATTTGCGCGGGCAGTAAGTGAAAATTAACGCCTAGGTACTGTTTTTTTTATTGGTACCACTGGAAAGGAGTACCCATGCCAAGTCAGGAAAGACCTCAACCATTGCACGCTATGAGCATAGACGTAGAAGATTACTTCCACGTTGCCGCTCTATCGGGTGTGATTCGCCCAGCGCAATGGGACTCACTACCCTCCCGTGTGGAGCAAAACACTGAGCGACTGCTGGCGCTTTTTGACAAGCATCAGGTGAAGGCAACGTTTTTTGTGCTCGGCTGGGTTGCTGAGAGATTTCCTGCCCTGATTCGGAAATTATCCGATCATGGCCATGAAATAGCGTCCCATGGATACAGCCACCAGCTCATTTACAACCAGACTCAGGAAGTGTTTCGAGAAGAAACCATTCGCTCGAAGGCGCTCCTTGAGGACATCACTGGCAAATCTGTCGATGGCTATCGTGCCGCCAGCTACTCTATTACCCGTGACTCTCTGTGGGCGCTGGATATATTGAGTGAAGCGGGGTTTACCTGGGATTCGAGCATTTTCCCGATTCGGCATGATAACTACGGCATTCCTGATTCCCCGACCGCCCCCTACTCTATCCAGACCGCCAGCGGTGCAATTATCCGTGAGTTCCCATTAACCACAGCACACATCATGGGGCTTTCAATACCAGCGGCGGGTGGAGGCTATTTTCGCCAGTTCCCTTACCCGGTATTCCGATACTTGTTTCGCAATGCTTCTGGTTTTGGCGCGCGGCCGCAAATGTTTTATCTGCACCCTTGGGAAATCGATCCCGAGCAACCACGTTACGATAACGCAAGCTGGTTCTCCCGCTTCCGGCATTATACTAACCTGGACCAGTGTTACGGTCGTCTTGAGCGTTTGCTTGGAGACTTCCGGTTTGGAACCGTTAGTGAAAGCTATAATGCCTACGAACCAGACAAAACCCTGTTGCGCAGCGATCAAATGATTCGCCTCGCCTGATTCAGGGCAATGAGCTGAACAGGAATTATCTATGTATCTGGAATTTTTCGGTCTCCATAGACATCCCTTCCGCATTACACCGGAAGACGATTTCATTTACATGAGCCAACAACATTCGCGAGCTTATGTATACATGTCTTCGGCGATCTGGAGCTCAGAGGGCTTCGTGGTTATCAGCGGAGAGATTGGTTCGGGCAAGACAACATTGCTTAAAAAGACCATTCGCAATCTTGAGGGCAACCTGAAGCTACTCAACATTTCCTACACAAACCTTGAGTCCAAGGATCTGTTTGGTCTGATCCTTCGCAAGGCCGGTATGAAGGTAGAAGACGAGAGCAAGGTAGCCATGCTTTTCCAGATCTCTGACTACCTGGAGCAAATGGCAAAAGCTGGCACCCCTGTGGTGCTCACGATTGATGAAGCGCAAAACCTTACCCGGGAAAACCTTGAAGATATCCGCATGCTGGCCGGCATGGAAAGCATGGGTGGGCCCTCCATGAGGGTTATCCTGCTTGGGCAACCAGAACTTAAGCAGGCTGTTCTGGATATCCCTCAGCTGGCTCAGCGGGTAAAGCTGTTCTTCCATCTGGAAGGTCTCTCGCCAAAAGAAACGGCTGAATATATCGATTACCGGCTTCTGGTTTCCGGTCACGGTGGCAACAATCTATTTGATGTGGACACGGTTCGTGAGATTCACAAGCTGAGCAAGGGTATCCCACGGCTGATTAACAAGCTGTGTGACGGCATGATGATGTGTGCCTACTCAGAGGACCGGCCATTCATTGACCCCCATGATCTCAAATCCATACGCAAGGATTTGCTGGGCGATGATCTGCCTGCGAACACCCTGAAGTTGACCGACGTGAAGAAACGGGAGCACCCGGCGCCAGAGCATGCCGGGACTTCTGGCGATTTGGCTGGTGTAGGCCAGGCGCTGATTCGCATGGCGGAAGCACTGGAGCGTATTGACAGCAGGCTGGCCACGATTTTCCCTGACGAGCAATCTGGCCACAGGGAAAACCTTGGTGTGCCGGACAATGTTAAGCCGCTATCTCCGGGCAGAAAATAAACACTCTTCGGCCAGATCAGATAACGAACATCCCCACAAACTCCTGAACCGGGGTATTCTCCAGGCTCTTCTGGTTCTTGCAGACTTCGAAGATCTGCTCGCACCGTTGCGCCGGGAAACGGGTCGCCAGATTAGCTCGGAACTTGTCTGATAGCAGTGGAATACTTTCCTCCCTTCGCCTGCGGTGACCTATCGGGTATTCCACAGCTACCTGCTCTGTACTGGAGCCGTCCTTGAAGACCACCTGGATAGCATTCGCGATTGAACGCTTGTCTGCTTCGAGATACTCGCGGGTGTAACGTTCATCCTCGACAATTTCCATCTTGTCTCTGAGCTCATCAATGAGAGGGTTGGCCTCGTGAAAGCTGTCTTCGTAATGCTCGGCCACCAGATCACCAAAAATTAATGGCACAGCCACCATATATTGAAGGCAGTGATCCCTATCTGCAGCGTTTGCCAATTTACCGACCTTGGAAATGATGCGTATGGCTGACTCGTGGGTAGTTACTACAATTCGGTCGATCTGATCGAGCCGGTCTTTAACTTGTGGATGAAGCGTTACAGCCGCTTCGGCCGCTGTCTGGGCGTGGAATTCTGCCGGGAAAGATACTTTGAAGAGTATGTTTTCCATCACGTAGGAACCAAACTTCTGTGGCAGGGAAAACCGGCGTTTGTCTTCCGGTTTCAGGGCTTGGTCTTTATTGGTTTTGCTAAAAAGGACATCGTAGAAACCCCACTGGGGTGCTGTGAGCGCGCTGGGAACCCCCATCTCACCCCGCATGGCAATATCCGCAAGGCGAACGGCACGGGAGGTGGCATCACCCGCTGCCCAGGATTTCCGGGACCCGGCATTCGGGGCGTGGCGGTATGTTCGTAGCGCCTGGCCATCAATCCAGGCATGAGAAAGCGCCGCCAGCATTTGCTCACGAGTGGCACCCATGAGCTTCGCGGTGACGGCTGTTGAAGCCACTTTCACCAGGATAACGTGATCCAACCCCACGCGATTGAAAGAGTTTTCAAGGGCGAACACGCCCTGGATTTCGTGGGCCATAACCATGGCTTCGAGAACTTCACGCATGGTAAGCGGTGCTTTCCCCTCTGCAACACGCTTTTGCGACAGATGGTCCGCCACTGCCAGTATGCCGCCAAGGTTATCTGAGGGGTGCCCCCATTCCGCTGCCAACCAGGTGTCGTTATAGTCTAGCCAGCGCACGATACAACCAATGTCCCAGGCTGCTTTCACAGGATCGAGCCTGAATGAGGTACCTGGAACGCGGGCACCATGGGGAACAATCGTGCCCTCCACGATCGGCCCCAGGTGTTTGGTGCAATCCGGAAAGCGTAAAGCCAGCAGGCCGCAGCCGAGCGTATCCATCAGGCAAAGGCGCGCCGTGTTCCAGGCTTCTTTGTTTTCTACTTTATAGGTAAGGACGTAATCGGCGATTTTCTGGAGGGCTTCATCGTAATCGGGGCGTTCGTTGAGATCGAATGTGGCTGACATAATACCGACTCCTTCGATTTGACTGTCTGCTTACTACAGCCTAGCAAACTTGACGCACAATGATCGAAAGGAGCCGGTTACCCGTTTTTCACTTACTGCTAGAAGCTATCTCCAGGCACCCTAACCCAGCCTTCCATCAGTATGCGCGCACTGCGGCTCATGATGGCTTTGGTAGCCGTCCATTGGCCGTTTATTTCTTTGGCTTCTGCCCCGACTTGCAGGGTGCCTGACGGATGGCCAAAGGTGACTGAGGTGCGATCACCGCCGCCTGCCGCCAGGTTCACCAGTGTTCCGGGAATGGCTGCTGCGGTTGCGATGGCGACTGCGGCTGTGCCCATCATAGCGTGGTGTAGCTTGCCCATGGAAAGAGCGCGCACCAGTACATCGATGTCACCTGCAGCAATCTTCTTTCCGCTCGATGAAGTGTACTCCGCCGACGGTGCCACGAAAGCCACTTTTGGCGTGTGCTGCCGGGCGGCTGCTTCTTCGATGTTCTGGATCAGCCCCATCTTCACAGCGCCGTGGGCGCGAATGCTTTCAAACATCGCCAGGGCTTTGGGATCGCTGTTGATGTCGTCCTGCAGCTCCGTGCCTTTATAGCCGACAGCCTCCGCATTGATAAACACCGTAGGAATACCGGCATTGATCATGGTGGCTTGCAAGGTGCCAACACCTGGCACCTCCAGTTCGTCCACCAGATTGCCAGTGGGGAACATTGAGCCTTCGCCATCGGCCGGGTCCATGAATTCCACTTGCACTTCAGCTGCGGGAAACGTGACTCCGTCCAGCTCAAAGTCACCGGTTTCCTGCACCTCACCATTGGTGATAGGCACATTGGCAATGATGGTCTTGCGGATGTTGGCCTGCCAGATGCGCACCACCGCCGTGCCGTTTTCCGGAATGCGGTCGTTTGCGACGAAGCCACTGTTAATCGCAAAGGCGCCGACGGCTGCCGTGAGGTTGCCGCAGTTGCCGCTCCAGTCCACAAAGGGCTTATCGATGCTCACTTGCCCGAACAGATAGTCCACATCGTGATCTGGCTGAGTGCTTTTGCTCAGGATTACGGTTTTGCTGGTGCTGGATGTAGCACCGCCCATACCATCGGTTTGCTTCTGGTAGGGGTCTGGGCTGCCAATCACACGCAGCAACAGGTTATCCCTGGCCGGGCCCGGTGTACGGGCCCTCTCAGGGAGATCATCCAATCGGAAAAACACACCTTTGCTGGTGCCGCCACGGATGTAAGTGGCGGGGACTTTGATTTGCGGTGCGTGACTCATTTCATTGCCCTCATTGTTCAAACCGCACCTTCGGACTGAAGAAAGTCCTCAGCAAAGCGCTGCAATACGCCTCCCGCTGAATAAATGTGCAACTCCTCTGCAGTATCCAGTCTGCAAATAACGGGCACCTTCTCAGAACTTCCGTCTTTGCGGGTGATGATGAGAGTCAGCTTGGCGCCGGGCGCAGGCTTTCCTTCAACATCGAAAATTTCCGTGCCATCAATACTCAGGGTTTTGCGCGTTGTGCCTTCTTCGAACTGCAGTGGCATAACACCCATACCTACCAGGTTGGTGCGGTGGATGCGCTCAAAGCCTTCGGCAACGATGGCCTCAACACCGGCCAATGCCACGCCTTTGGCTGCCCAATCCCGGGAGGAACCCTGACCATAATCAGCGCCGGCGATAATAATCAGCGGCTGCTTGCGCTCCATGTAGGTTTCGATGGCTTCCCACATGCGAGTAACCTTGCCTTCCGGCTCGATACGCGCCAGAGAGCCCTGCTTCACTTTACCGTTTTCATCCAACACCATTTCGTTGAACAGTTTCGGGTTGGCAAAGGTTGCGCGCTGGGCGGTCAGGTGGTCGCCGCGGTGGGTTGCGTAAGAGTTAAAGTCCACTTCCGGCACACCCATTTTGTGCAGGTATTCACCGGCTGCGCTGTCCATCATGATGGCGTTGGACGGCGACAGGTGGTCTGTCGTGATGTTGTCTGGCAGAACCGCCAGCGGGCGCATGCCTTTGAGCTGCTTCTCGCCAACCATGCCGCCTTCCCAGTATGGCGGGCGACGGATGTAGGTGCTCATTGGGCGCCAATCGTATAACGGGCTGATGTTGGCGTGGGCTTCCTGGGTTACGTCGAACATTGGAATGTAGGTGCTGCGGAACTGTTCCGGCTTCACCGACTTTTTCACAATGGCGTCGATTTCTGCATCATCCGGCCAGATATCTTTCAGGGTGACTGGATTACCTTCTTTATCGTACCCCAGCGTATCTTTTTCGATATCGAAGCGGATGGTTCCAGCAATGGCGTATGCCACCACCAAAGGCGGTGAAGCAAGGAATGCCTGCTTGGCGTAGGGGTGAATCCGGCCGTCGAAGTTACGGTTACCGGAGAGCACTGCCGTTGCGTACAAATCACGATCAACCACTTCTTTCTGGATAACCGGATCCAGTGCGCCGCTCATGCCGTTACAGGTAGTGCAGGCGAACCCCACCACACCGAAGCCTAGATCTTCCAACTCGGGCAACAACCCGGCATCGTTGAGGTACATTTCAACGGTTTTAGAACCCGGTGCCAGAGAGGATTTCACCCAGGGCTTGCGGGTGAGGCCCAATTTGTTGGCGTTACGGGCAATCAAACCGGCAGCAACCATGTTACGGGGGTTACTGGTGTTGGTGCAGCTGGTGATGGCAGCGATGATTACAGCCCCATCCGGCATTTTGCCTTCTTCCTGCTCCCACTCACTGGCGATGCCACGTGCAGCAAGCTCGGAGGTTGGCAAGTGCGCATGTGGATTGGAAGGACCAGCCAGTGTGCGCACAACGGTAGACAGATCGAACTTCAGAACACGCTCATACTCTGCCGTCTTCAGGGCGTCTGCCCACAGGCCTGTGTGCTTGGCGAACTTTTCTACCAAAGCTACCTGCTCGTCTTCACGGCCGGTCAGCTTCAGATAGTCGATGGTTTGGCCATCGATGTAGAACATGGCCGCCGTTGCGCCGTATTCCGGTGTCATGTTGGAAATCGTCGCACGGTCACCAATGGTCAGGCTGTCTGCGCCTTCGCCGTAGAATTCGAGATAGGCACCTACTACGCGCTCTGTACGCAGGAATTCAGTCAGTGCCAGCACCATATCGGTACTGGTAATGCCTGGCTGCAGCTTGCCGGTGAGCTCAACACCTACAATATCCGGCAGGCGCATCATGGAGGCACGGCCCAGCATCACGCTCTCGGCTTCAAGGCCGCCAACGCCTACGGAGATAACACCCAGGGCGTCAACCATTGGCGTGTGGCTGTCTGTGCCTACGCAGGTATCCGGGAAGGCCACTTTCTTGCCTTCGCCATCGGCACGGGCCTGAACTACCGGAGACATCTTCTCCAGGTTGATCTGGTGCATGATGCCGTTACCTGGGGGGATAACATCCACGTTCTTGAACGCTTTTTTGGTCCAGTTGATGAAGTGGAAGCGGTCGTCGTTGCGGCGGTCTTCGATTTCACGGTTCTTTTCGAACGCGTCTTCCTCGAAACCGGCGTGCTCAACGGCGAGGGAGTGGTCCACGATTAGCTGCGTTGGAACAACCGGGTTCACTTTAGCGGGATCACCGCCCTTCTCTGCAATGGCGTCGCGCAGGCCTGCGAGATCCACCAGAGCTGTCTGGCCCAGGATGTCGTGGCAAACCACGCGAGCCGGGTACCAGGGGAAGTCGAGATCACGTTTGCGCTCGATGAACTGCTTGAGGGAATCCGTCAGCGCATCGGGATCGCAACGACGAACAAGCTGTTCTGCCAGAATTCTGGAGGTGTACGGTAGCTTGTCGTAGGCGCCGGCTTGAATGTCTTCAACGGCCTGGCGGGTATCGAAATAGTCCAGGTCGGTGCCTGGTAGGGGTTTGCGGTAGTTGGTGTTCATCGTTGGAAATACTCTATGTTCAGTTATCCCCTCTCCCCTTGTGGGAGAGGGTTAGGGAGAGGGCTAGGGAGAGGGGGCGAAGGCTGCCTCTCAACTCACATCAAGCACGCTTCTCAATCGGTAACCACTCAGCATGCTCCGGCCCGGTGTAATCCGCACTTGGGCGAATGATCCGGTTGTTTTCACGCTGTTCTTTCACGTGTGCCGTCCAGCCCGATACGCGGGACATAACGAAGATCGGCGTGAACAGTTCAGTGGGAATGCCCATGAAGTGATAAGTCGAGGCATGGAAGAAGTCGGCGTTACAGAACAATTTCTTCTCGCGCCACATTACTTCTTCACAGCGCACGGATACCGGATACAGAACCGTATCGCCCACTTCCTTAGCCAGCTTTTCTGACCACTTTTTGATGATCACGTTGCGCGGATCGGATTCGCTGTATATCGCGTGGCCGAAGCCCATGATCTTTTCCTTGCGAGCCAGCATGCCCATCAGGCCTTCTTCCGCTTCCTCTGGTGTCTGGAATCTCTGAATCAGTTCCATCGCCGCTTCGTTCGCGCCGCCGTGCAGTGGGCCGCGCAGGGTACCGATGGCGCCGGTTACACAGCTGTGAATGTCAGACAACGTAGACGCACACACGCGAGCCGTGAAGGTGGAGGCGTTGAATTCGTGCTCGGCGTACAGAATCAGGGAGACGTTCATCACACGCTCGTGCAGCTCGCTGGGCTTCTTGCCGTGGAGCAGTTCGAGGAAGTGACCGCCAATGGAATCCACATCACTGTCGGTCTCGATGCGCACGCCTTCGTGGGCGAAGCGGTACCAGTAGGTGATGATGCCCGGGAACAGAGCCAGCATGCGGTCGATTTTGTCGTCCTGCTCGCTGAAGTCCTTCTCGGTTTCCAGGTTGCCCAGCATGGAGGCGCCGGTGCGCATAACGTCCATGGGGTGAGCATCTTTGGGGATCTGCTCAAGAACGGTCTTGAGTGCTGCAGGCAGTCCACGCAGGCTCTGGAGCTTCTTCTTGTAAGCGTCCAGTTCCTGCTGGTTCGGTAGCTTGCCGCGCAGCAGCAGATAGGCTACCTCTTCAAACTGGGCATTGTCTGCCAGATCGCTTACGTCGTAACCACGATAGGTCAGGCCGGTTCCGGTTTTACCAACAGTGCACAGTGCAGTTTCACCAGCTACCTGTCCGCGAAGGCCTGCGCCACCGAGTTTCTTTGCTTCTGCCATGGATATCTCTCCTCTAATTATTTTGACTGCTGGAACAGCTGGTCCAGCTTCTGCTCAAAGTCGTGATAGTTCAGGTAATCGTAGAGTTCCATACGGGTCTGCATCAGATCAACTACGTCTTTCTGATCGCCCTTCTCAAGAATGTTCTGGTACACGGTAACGGCCGCTTTGTTCATGGCGCGGAAGGCGCTCAGCGGGTACAGAACCATGCTGGCACCGGCCTCACCCAGCTCTTTGCGATTATAAAGAGGGGTGGCGCCAAACTCGGTAATGTTGGCCAGCAAAGGGACGTCGCCCAGTGCTTCGGAAAACGCTTTGTAGTGTTCCAGCTCGGTAACCGCTTCAGCAAAAATACCATCAGCACCGGCTTCAATGCAGGCCTTGGCGCGATCGATAGCTGCTTCCAGGCCTTCTTTCTGGAAGGCGTCAGTGCGGGCCATGATGAAGAAGTCTTTATCTGAACGGGCGTCCACAGCGGCTTTGATACGATCAACCATTTCGTCTTTTGAAACTATTTCCTTGTTCGGGCGGTGTCCGCAACGCTTCTGGGCTACCTGATCTTCAATATGTACGGCGGCGGCGCCTGCGCGTTCCATCTGCTGGATAGTGCGGGCAATGTTGAATGCCCCACCCCAACCCGTATCAATATCCACCAGCAGCGGCAGTTCGGTGGCTGCGGTGATACGGCGTACATCTTCAACGACATCGTTCAGGCTGGTCATGCCCAGGTCTGGCAAGCCATAAGAGGCGTTCGCCACGCCACCACCAGACAAGTAGATAGCCTGGTGCCCTACGCGTTCGGCCATCATGGCCGCGTAGGCGTTAATTGTGCCTACAATCTGGAGGGGTTTGTTATCGTTCAAGGCTTTGCGAAAACGCGCGCCTGGGGAGAGCTTATTGGACATGGTTATTCCTCTCTTATCAGATGGTTAAAACGCCTTCCTGAATTTTTTTCTCGATGTTTTCTCGAGCGGCGTTGATGTGTCTTTTCATCAGAAATTCTGCGAGCTCACCATCACGCTGGGCAATGGCTTCAACTATACGGCGGTGTTCACCGAGGGCTCGGTGGGGGCGACCAGCGGAGGTGCTTAACCGGTAACGGTACATTCGCACCATGTAATAGAGATCGCCCAGTAGCATCTGAGCCAGTTTGGTGTTCCGGCTGCCCGTGGCGATGCGGTGGTGAAAATCGTAATCCCCTTCAGCCTGATAATAGGCCTGCCCGTGGGCTTCGTCGATCATGGTTTCGTGGGCATCGAGGGTGGCTTGGAGGTCGGCAATCTCCTGGTCAGTCATGCGCTCTGCAGCCTGGCGTGCGGCAAGGCCTTCCATGATTTCCCGTATGCGATACAACTCAACCAACTCGGTGGTGCTTAACGAGACCACCCGCACACCCGCATGGGGGCGTCGCACTAGCAGCCCGCGGGACTCCAGCCGGCCAAGGGCCTCCCGGAGCGGGCCACGGGTCAGATCGAAGCGGGAGCAGAGATCCAGTTCGCCGATTTTGTCGCCCGGCGCAAGATCCCCCTTTACGATTGCCGTTTGCAGACAATCAAAGGCTTCATCAGCGCGAGTGTAGGTTTGAGGTGCAGTATCCAGCATGGTTTGTCGACAATGTGGCCTTGATAGAGTCGAAATTTACGCTGGACTGGCGGGATTGTCAACAATCCGGGCTTTCTATTGTAAACAATCCATAGCAAAGTGGAATTATAGATTCTGATCTCTCAGTACAACTTTCGTTCTGAAAGCGGTGGCGGCGTGTATTGGTAGACCCAGGTTTCCGTGAGCGGCTCATCGCCCAGGCGTAGATACATCCGTATATTAATGGGCTCTTCCGACTCGCCCGGAACCAGATCGAACATTGCCCGATACCCGTCGATTGCAGACAATGGCCGCGCCGAGGTAATTTCCACCTCTCCCCGGCTTACGGTTATAACGGGCTCTACCTCCGCGTTTCCCCCCAGCATGCTCAGCACACCTCCGGCGAAATCCACGGCAAAGCGCCAGGAAAAATACTCACGTTTCTGACCGATCACGCCGCCCAGTCCCGTGCGGGTTGCTTCGACAATTGCCAACTCGCTCGGATTAACCGGCGCATGCTCACCCCAGTGTAAGCGATAGGCGAACAGGTATTCCTGGTTCGGTTTTAATGGTTCCTCCGGGTGCCAGAAGGCCACAATGTTGTCGAAGGTTTCATCGACGGTTGGAATTTCCACCAGATCAATACTGCCCTTGCCCCACTGGCCTTTCGGCTGCACCCATACACTGGGGCGGCGCTCGTAGAACACGCCGTCGTCCTGATAGTGATCAAAGTTCCGATCCCGCTGCAACAAGCCAAAGCCTTGGGGGTTGTTATCGCTGAAGCTGTTAAAGCGCAGATGGGCCGGGTTTTCGAGGGGTCGCCAGAGCCATTCGCCACTACCAGAAAGCATAGCCAGGCCATCGGAATCGTGAATCTCGGGGCGCCAGTCGTAATCCATGCGCCGGCTGTTTTCACCCACCTGATACATGCTGGTCAGCGGTGCAATGCCGGCTCTTTTCATTTCAGTTCGGGGGTAAAGCGCCACATCTACATCCATCACCATGTTACGGCCGGGGTCGAGAACAAAGGCGTATGCCCCCGTGGTGCTGGGCGAATCGAGCAAACCCCATACCCGCATCACGTGACTGCCTGGCTTTGGTCTTTCCAGCCAGTAGGCGCTGAACCGGGGAAACTCCTCTTCGCCGTCTATTGCGGTATCAATGGCCAACCCACGGGCCGACATGCCGTACTGCATTTCGGAACCAACTGCACGGAAGTAACTGGCACCAAGGAACGCAGCCAGATCGCGGGAGAAGTCGGTTTGATAGTGCAGGCGGAAGCCGGCATAGCCCAGGTTGGCTGGAAGGTCGCCGAGTGGCTGCTTACCCTCGTAGGCAAAATAATCCGGGTTATACCTGAGAACGGTGGCCTTTCCGTCAATCACCTCATGAAGCGTGACGGGCGATTGAAAATACAGCCCCAAATGGAAGAGTTGCGCTTGAAAGGCCGAGTCGCTGTCGGCCCAGAGGGCGTGATCTTTGCGAAACCGGATGGCCTGGTAGTCGTCCCAGCTGATCTGTTTGAGACTTTCGGGCAACTCGCCTTCGTGGGAGATGTAAGGGTGCTCTGCCAACTCACGGGCATAGCCTTTCAGCCACGCATAGCTGAATGGCTTTTCGCTGTTAGCACTATCAACCTCTGCCTCCCGCGCAAATACCAGAGGCGCAAGCGGCAGTGCACTGGCACCAAGCCCCGCTATCAGGGTCTTCATGAGGGTGCGTCGATCCATAGTTTTTCTCCTTTCGTAACTCGTCGCGGCCGTGGAGCAGTGAATACTAAGCGTCTTTCGCTCGGGCACTCAGTCGAGCGATAGAACGCCCCCAGAAGCTGCTCGGAACTGAGCGCCAGGCACCCTCGTGCAATGCCTTTAAAGACTCACGATCCCTGACAATCTGGCTCATTTCAGAACGCGTTAATGCATCGGGTCCCAACTCAAGGCACCGTGCCACGCAGAGTTCCAGCTCAGCCTTGCGGGAACCACGCCGGTGATCCCACGCCAAGGCCTGGTGCAAGCGGTTGTGGTCGAGCCTCAGTACAGCTTGTTCAAGAGGGGTAAGGGTCGAATCTGCAGGTTCCTGTGCGCGATATGTCACCGCATCTTCCAGCAACGCCATGGCGGTATTTTCTTCCGGTATTAGCAGGAGACGGCGCTTCTTCAAAGCCTGACCTAACGAATTTCGGCTGAGGTACACGGCGGTAGGCGCGGCCAGAATCAAGGGTAAGGCCACGGGCAACGACCACAGGAAGAACATGGTGTCGAGGCTCCAGGCAAAGGCGGACCAACCAGCGCCCAGCACCATTCCCGGCAATTGGGTGATCAGTGCTTCTTTCCAGCTGGTTTCCTCGGTGCGATTCTGCCCGGCCCATTGCAACGACACATTTAATAAGGCTGACACCACGTAACGACTGTGCGCCCACATGCGCACCGGCGCTAACAGTACGGAAATAATAATTTCCAGCATCACGCTGCAGAACAACCGAATCAGCCCGCCGAAGTCTTTGGTATACCGGTGAATTACAGCGTCGATGACAGCCAAAAACTTGGGAAAAAACAGCAGTGCCAGAGTACTGAGCGCCAACCCCAGGGCCCACTCTGGTCGCCATTCCGGCCACAGCGGAAACAGTCCCTGATGGCCATCGGGAAAGTATTCAATGGGTGACAAGGTCATGTTGGCGGCAGCAATCGTGGTAAGAATCAGGAAACCCAGCCACAAAGGTGAAGCGACATACGCCATGATCCCGTTCAGAAATGCCATGCGGTGGGCGAAACGTAAACCCGGTTCCCTCAGCATTACCCATAGGTGCTGCAGATTGCCTTTGGCCCATCGGCTATCGCGAGCCAACTCGTCGGCCAGGGTTGGCGGGGATTCTTCGTAACTGCCACTCAAACCCGGCTCCAGCCAGACTTCATAACCCGCACGACCCATATAGGCGGCTTCAACAAAATCATGGCTCATGATGGGGCCGCCAAAAATCCCGATACCTGGCAATTTGCGCAGGCCGCAATGCTTCATGAAGGGTTCAATACGGAGGATGGCGTTGTGGCCCCAGAATGCGGCATCGCCCATCTGGATAGCCGCCAGACCGGTGGCAAATAATGTTGAATAAAAGCGGTTGGCAAATTGCTGAATGCGGGCAAACAGGGACTGGCCGTTGATGATATTCGGATTGGTTTGCAGGATTCCCACACCTGGCTCTCTTTGCATAAGCTGAACCATGCGAACGATGGTGCTGCCGGTCATCAGGCTGTCTGCATCCAATACCACCATGTACTTGCAACGCTTTCCCCAGCGCCGAAGAAAGTCTGCAACGTTGCCGCTTTTGTAGTTGAGGTTCACGGGCCGGCGACGATAGAAAATTCGGCCTTCACCTCCCAACTCCTTTGCGACTCTATTCCATGTCACCTGTTCTTCAAGCCACACATCTGGATCACGGCTGTCTGAAAGTATGTAAAACTCGAAATGTTCGATCTGGCCTGTGCGCTCAATATCCCGATATACCGCTTTCAGGCCACTCAGAGTCCAGTGCACTGGCTCGTGGTATATGGGTAACAGAACAGCGGTTTTCGCCATGGGCGTCTGCTGAAGTTCCGCATCTGGGTGGCGTTTGAGTATGGAGTGTCGGTCTCCACCCATCAGCCTGACCACAAACCCGAATACAGCTGTCCAGAAGCCCACAGCGATCCAGGCATAAAGAATGGCAAACAATGCCAGCATACCGATTTCCAGTGCAGTGCCTCCATGGTAAGGCAGCACCCAAAGCAGGTAGTAGCTGGCAACACCGGTTTGGCCGAACACGAACAGCATTAATACTGCCCGGCGCATATTGGCTACCAGACGCCACCGGTGTTTTCCGGGGCCTTGTGTCTTGGATTTATCCACGACAGCGATACCCGATGCTGCCTCTGCACAGATCAGGTGCCGGCGTGGGGATCCTGACTTCAGGGAGGGTGAAGTATTCAGGCAGCCTGTCCATAGCACTCCGCAACAGGCGGTGGCCGCCGAGGGTTGGGGAGCCGTGGAAGGTTTCAGCTGAAGCCGTTTGGTTAGCGCTTTCGCCAACCTCGGCGACGGCGTCGTCAATTAGCTGAAGCAACTGTCGACAGCGTTCACTGGTCATCTCAATTCCAGCTTCACACAGATAGCTATATACACGGCTGAATACATGCTGGAAGGAAATATCCTCCATGTTTGTCTCCTTGCCCGTTAGTGACTGTCTGTTCTGGCTACCCGTGACCTATGATGAGACGCCCCGAAGATCTGTTTTTGGTCCGAGCAAATATGTCCAGGTTTCGGTAATGGCTTTGCCGTCTTTATTAAGGGTGCCCCTGAGCGTAAGCGGCTTTTCTGTGGGTGGCTTTGCAAGAATCGACAGGCGCCAAACGTCAGTGGCTTCGATGTACTCAACAAAATGCTCCATCACCTCCACACCTTCGCCACCCGTCACATGACTTACAACGGCGGCATCCGGGGGCAGCTCTGAAAGTTCACCGCCTTCGAAATCCACAATCAGACGCAAGGCTTCACCAGAGTTACCCCCGGCATTGTCAGTGCCGACAAAAGTACGTAGCGCACGCGCATTAGGTTGCTCAGTGATACCTGGCTCGCCAAAGCGCACTGAATATTGAAGGCGGCGGCTTTGGTTACCCATCACCTTTTCCGCTGGCTTGAAGAAGGCAACAATGTTGTCGTTTGATTCCGCACCGGAGGGAATTTCAACGAGCACTATCTCGCCCTTTCCCCAACCTTCCCTGTTTTTGCCGCCAGGCTCTACCCACATGCTTGGCCGGCGATCATAACGGGCTTCGTTATCCTGAAAATCCTCAAACTGCCGGTCACGCTGGATCAAACCAAAGCCTTTGACGTCTTCTACATGGTGATAGCTCAACTGTAGATCTGCCGGGTTGACCAGCGGGCGCCAGAGCCACTCGCCGGTTTTGCCATCATTGATCAACAAACCATCCGAGTCATGCACCTGAGGTCGCCACTCTCCCCTTGGCCGCAAGGTGTTATCACCATAGAAAAACATGGACGTGAGCGGTGCCTGGCCCAGTTGCTCAATATCACTCCGGAAGAACAGTTGTGCGGTCACGTCCATTCGGGTGCTTTTCCCTGGATGGATTTCAAACCGGTATGCGCCGGTGAGGCTGGCGCCATCAAGCAGGCCATACACCACCATTACATCGCTGTCTGCCTTGGGCCGCTCCATCCAGAATTCGGTGAACGAGGGGAATTGCTCGCCGGATGGCAGGCCTGTATCGACGGCTATGCCCCGCCCTGAAAGTCCGAAGTTCTGATTTGCACCAACACCACGGAAGTAGCTGGCCCCACCAAACACCAGAAACTGGTTTTGTGTGCCTTTATCTGACAAAGGGTAGGTTAACTTGAACCCGGCATAGCCCAGATCAGCCGGAATACGTTTGGCCATTTCAGGATTGGGATAATCAAACCGGGTTTTATCAAACCCGACGGGATGCACGCCTTCACTATCGATGATGTTCAATTTGACAGCGTGGGAATAGAAGCTGCCTTGGGGGATCATCATCACTTGAAAGCGCGACTTGCCTGAACGCCAAAGGCTTTGCTCAGGCTTGAACCGGATAGATTGGTAATCTGAATAACCAAGGTTAGCGAGGAAGTCTGGTGCTTGCGCTGGCTGCTCGTATTTTTCGTGGGCCAGGGTTTGGGCTTTGTCTGAGACATCTTTGAATCCGAACGCCAGAGTGTTGCCGGAGAGCACCATTAAAATCGCAAGGGGAGATAGAAACCCGGTTCGCCGTGATCCAGTCATGCCAGAACTCCTTGTAAGCCAGCTTATCAATGTAGCACCAGCTACACGGCAGGCTTCAAGTGACATCTTGGTAAGGGGGTAGTCAGATACCGACTGAAATGGAAAAAGAGAGATCCGGGCTTGTAGGCATGAGGAGTGCAGTATTGGAGGCATTAAGCATTTGCCCGACGCTCAAGTCTGCACGGAAATCTCTGGAATAGAGCTGGAAAGAGATTTCGCCAGAACTGGTGCTGCCAAACCGGTCAGACTGCGCCTCCGAATAGGGTGCCCAGCCTTGTAACAGGGAAAGTGTGATGGATGAATTAAGCTCGGATCCAAAAGGCCAGTGATAGCCGGGACTACGAGCATTCATCTGAAGCAAGCCGCCCTCGACAACCCGCAGGGTCTGGCCGTTAAACCCGCGCATCAGGCTTGGCCCTGCAACGACCATATACTCGGAGGATGGCAAGTCTTCGGGCGCGAATTGATATCGACCGTTAAGGCCAAGGTTCCAGCTCAAAACCTCCCGACTGAGAGAAGCTTCCACCGCCAATTTATGGAAGCCCTCAGAATCACTATTGTAGCCCTCCGCAAGTATTGTTTCTTCTGAATCCACCCCGCCAATGGCGGTCAGTGATGTTGTGGCATAAAAGCCGCCCATCAACTCTTGTGAGGCGCTTCCTTGCAGCCCAAAGCTGGAAAGCTGGTGCGAGGCATCCTCAAGCCATATCTCGTCTTCGAAGGCACTACTTCTGCTACTGGTGTAGGAAAACAGACTGCCAACCTCGATCCCTTGCCATGTCCAAAGCGCCCGTTTACCGGTTACTTTTAGGTTGCGCCGCTCACCGTAAGTATCGTAACGCTGGCCGGAACCGTTCACCGCGCCAGCATAGTCCCGATTCTCAAGATCAACCTGGAAGTGACTGCCCGCCAATGGAAACGAATAACGTAGCGCCAGTGTCGTCGATTCTGCACTTCCCTCTCTTGCCACTGAGTCACTAAAATCAAGACCAAGAAAGTGCTGAGACCAGATCAGGCTGTTGCTGGTCAGGTTAAGCCGGCCATCCGCTCTATCGTTGTTCCGGGTGGAGTCACCGGAAAGCTCAACATGCGAAGCTACATATTGGGTCACAGACTGCAGAAGGTCGGCCGGATACAGATCCCACAACGGCGACTCGGCCCGAGACTTGGCACTGGTAGCTGATGCCTGGCCGGCAAAAAGGCCAAATATCAGGGTTGTCAGCAGGATGGGTCTCACGCTGTGCCTCATTGAAGTGAAAAGTCAGAATGACGATCCTTACAGATTCGCCCTGTTACTCTAAAAAACCGAGATCGGATAATCCAGTGCCGATTTCCAAAACTTACAATTTTAATAATCATTAAAACAGTAGGTTATAGCGACATTTAGAAGTAATTAATTAAACACCAGCGCCAGGTCTCTATAAAGTGCCCTACCTGTACAGGCGATTACAGAATGTAATGATTCCTCCTTGCTCTCTCCATTCCGGCAAATAACTTGGTAAACTCTCCAAAATCATGGAAACGCTACAAATCCCGACCAAAGGAAAAATCCCAAATGATCAAAAAATGCCTCTTCCCGGTTGCCGGTTACGGTACCCGCTTCCTGCCTGCCACCAAGGCGATGCCCAAAGAAATTCTGCCGATAGTGAACAAACCTCTGGTGCAGTACGGTGTTGAGGAGGCCTCTGAAGCCGGCATTCATGAATTCGGTTTTGTGACCGGTCGCGGCAAGCGGGCAATCGAAGATCATTTCGACATAAGCTACGAGCTTGAGCACCAGATTGCCGGCTCAGGAAAAGAAGGCTTGTTGTCATCCATTCGGGAACTGATTGACAACAACACCTTCGCTTTTACTCGCCAAATTGAGATGAAGGGGCTGGGCCATGCCATTCTTAGTGGCCGTAACCTTGTGGGCGACAATCCGTTTGCAGTAGTACTTGCAGATGACTTTTGCGTTGGCCCGGGTGAAGGCGAAGACGGCGTATTGGCACAAATGGTTAAACTTTATAACCAGTTCCGCTGCTCCATTGTCGCCATTGAAGAAGTTCCTGAGGACGAAACCCACAAGTACGGTGTTATTGCGGGCGAGTCCATGAAAGATGGTCTGTATCGCGTTACAGACATGGTTGAAAAACCTGCTCCGGAAGATGCCCCAAGCAATCTGGCGATCATCGGTCGTTATATTCTCACACCGGATATTTTCGATATTCTGGAGCGTACCCCTGCAGGTAAAAACGGTGAGATCCAGATAACCGATGCGTTGCTTGAGCAAGCGAAAAACGGGTGCGTTCTGGCCTACAAATTTAAAGGCCAGCGCTTTGATTGCGGCAGTATCGACGGGTTTGTAGAAGCGACCAACTACGTTTACGAGAACATTTACAAAAAGCAGTAATGGGGTTAAAACCCACGTGCTATTTCTGGGCGCTCAGGCGCCCAGAATCTGCAGAATCATGCGCCGGTTCTCCGCAGTCGTCTTGCGGAATCGGCGCAGCAGTTCACCCTCCTCATCCGACAACTGAATCCTGTCTATTTCCTGCTCAAGCTCTTTCAGTGCCGTTGACAGGTCATCACTGTTGCTGAAAGCGAGTCCTGGCAATTCAAGCTGGCCGCCGCCCCCTGGCTCGGTAAGATCCAGCATGTCTTCCAAAGGCGTTTCGGTCTTTATGCAGAAATCCAATAGTGCGGATACATCCGGATAGGTACGCTGTCTCGCATCCGACGCTTCCCAACTTACAACCTTGGCTTCTTCAACGCCGCAGATCTCTGCTACGTCCTTGCTCGATAGACGCCCTGCCTCACGTATTTGCCGCAACCGACTATTGAATGTCTGCAGGTAACGCATGGTATTCGCCTCTGCACGATTGTTCGAAAAATAAGTTAATCACGAAATGTAACGCACATATAACTTTATAGGAAATTAATGGTTCCGGGTGCTTTTGATGTTTTTGTGCGGCGCGTCACACTAATTTGGGACGGGGCGCCTCATTTTGACTATATTTTGGCCGGTATGGACTAAACGACACCGCACTTGACGGACAACCCAATAACTAAAAAGGTCAGATGAATGCTCCCGAAAGCGCTCGCAATCAGTCTATTAGTTGCTGCCTGCACAGTGATTGGCACTGGCTACCTGCTGTCGGAAGAAAACCGCTTCGCTTTTAGCTGGGAGTCGATGGCTCCAGGGAACAAAGGCCAAAACAAAACTCCCGGCTCTGCCCCCGCCACATTAGCCTCCGCAACACCGGCCGCCTCCCGGACACAACCACCCTCAGACAATCCTGTCGGGTTCATGTTGGCAAAAGTAGCGAATGAGTATGCTCAGTCTGTGCGTTATCCCTCTTGGTCCGTGCCGTTAACTGAAGCCCAGGCTAAGGGATACCGCGGGAACCATTACGAGCCAGTGGTGCTGCCGCTTGAAAACAGCGGCCAGTTTACTGTCACCCTCGAAAAATTCCGTTTTACCCGGGGTGAAGACATACTTGTTGTCGCCTCATTGCAGGGTCCACAGGTGATGGGGCCCTTGCTTCAGGCAAGCTTGGAGCGCCCAGAATCCAGAGACTCGGCAACAAGCACAAATCTGGAACAGGATACCCAAACAGGGTATTACCAAGGCAGCCTGAACTCCGACCAACAGCCCGGAGACTACCGGCTTGTTGTTGAGACAACAGTGGATGGCAAGCCTGTCAGACACGTTTCCAGCCTTACTATCGAGCCTTACCTGGGAGACTTTGAAGGGCTTGACGACACCTACGTGAGTAACAACAACCTTGTCATTCCAGTAACATTCTCGCCACAAGATTCTGGTTTCTTTGCGTTGTCTGCACAGCTCTACAACGGTCAACAACCAATCGCACAGCTTCAAGCCGAGAAACGCCTCGACCGCACCTCAGACACTATCCTGCTGAGAGCTCACGGCACTGTGCTTGCCAACAAATCATTCGATGCAAAACTCCATCTGCGAAATTTGCAGATACGGCAACTGCCGGCGAAACCCGGTGACCGCACCCATTATGCCTACGGTCCGAGTGAAGGATTCGACTTTGAGCCGCCGGATCTTGATGACCTTCAGGACACCCCAGCGGCAAACCCCGAATCAGAACAGCGCGCAGCGTTGCTAAAACAGCTGGCTGACAAGTTCTGAGTTAGCAAAAAAATAATAACCAAGCAAACGGAGCAATCATGAAAACAAAAATGACCCGAAATGCCTGTAAAATTACGCTAGCTGCGGCTCTCACCAGCAGTATGATAGCCGGAACTGCCCAAGCCCAACTCGCGGGGCACAACGTTATACTGGTTCACGGATTTCAGATGGAAGATCTTGCGACTCCTCCAGCCGATCTCCAGGCGATTAGAGACGCGGGCGAGGATTACTGGCGAACATTTTGGCTATCACGATCTGAAGCCCGCATTGACTGGCCCAGCGACGGCCGGGTGGAAGGCAGCATTGCGCAAAGAGCCTACGAACAGATCCGCGAAATCAGTCAGCAGGGATTGTGCAGTAATTTTTGCATAATCGTTTCGCACTCAACCGGCGATTTGGTGACTCGCTACCTGCTTGAGAATCAGGCACGCTGGTTGCAGAACGAAGGTTTGCCCCCGCTGAAAATTCTGGCATCCATAGATTACTCCGGTGCAGGTGGTGGTACCGAGTTGGCTAACTTGGCTGTAAACCTCGCGTATAACCCCACTTGGTATAACTGGCCTTTGCGCGCTGCGGTGCAGGCGTTCACAGGAATAGAGCCAGAGCCCGGAAAACTGGGGGTAGTCAATGATCTGCAAACCAATACCGCCAGAAACCTGGCTCTAAGCCCAAATTCTATCCCAAGGCTGAGGTTCGTCGCAGGTGGCTCATCCTACGGCGGTATTACCAAACCATTCATCGCCGGCACTGACGATGGCGTTGTCCCAACCCATTCAGCCTGCGGCGCCACCTCTGCGCAGGGTATCGATTCCTGCTCTGGCAATCTCAGCCTTGCAGGTAAAGTCGGCAACCAGAATGGCCCTGCCGGCCTTTTCTACAACCACTACCCGGTGCTTATGAATGAGGGAGTGAGCCATAGTGGTGTGCTGGGTTCTGAAACCGGAAACATCTCGGTTCCAGTCGTGAATAACACAACTCTAAATGGCCTACAGGTGGATTTTGCCAGCAGAACCTACGGTAAACGCCCATGGTGGAAACTGTGGGGGTCCAAAGACCAGTACATAGAGGTGCCAGGCTCGGATCAAACGGATATGTCTGCGCTTGTTTACACTACGCTTAACAATTAACAGCCATTGGCTTTAGCGGTTTCACCGGGCTCAAGGACGAGCCCACTTTCTTTTTTACTTCGCAAACTATACATTGCCAGCCAATAACACTTTCTAACTCTGGTGCCTCCCTACACCATGTCTGACTCGTACAAATCGGATTTGCTCCTCGTCGCCGTTACCCTCCTTGCCGCCGTAAGCTGGATTTTTTCCAAAGAAGCCATTCTACTCATGCCACCGCTGCTATTTATGGCGCTGCGTTTTCTGGTTGCAGGTGGCTTTCTGGCTCTCTTCGCATGGCCCAGCCTGGTACGTCTCAGCAGTGACCAGTTCAAACGCGGAATTGGTGTTGGCCTGGTATTTGGCGTTGCAATGAGCTTCTGGGTCATGGGCCTCTTTCACGGCACCAGCATGGGTGAAGGAGCGTTTTTAACAAGCCTTGGCGTGGTAATCGTACCGATTATTGCACGGCTGGTTTTCAAAGAGGCCCAACCTGCGAGCACCTGGCTGGCCATTCCTGTTGCCATAGCGGGGCTGGCTTTGCTGTCCCTTAAAAACGGATTTAAGCCAGAAGCCGGACAGATATTTTTTGTTGTGGCAGCAACCATTTTTGCCCTGTATTTCACGCTCAACACCCGCGCGGCAAATCAACGCACAACAATTAACCGTAAGGGCGAATCCGTTGAGAGGCATCGTATCCCTGCCCTACCTTTGACAGCCATCGCACTGCTTACCGTTGGTTTGCTAACCCTGATTGAATCCTTACTGATGGAGCCTTGGCAGCCAACCTTCAGCAACCCGCCTCCGCTTCTGATCTGGTGGGTACTCGCGAGTGCGATTGTTGGAACCGCCGGGCGCTTCCTTGTGCAAACCTATGCCCAAAGCCTGTCTACCCATAGCCACGGAGCCGTTATTCTGGTCTTGGAGCCTGTATGGGTGTCACTGTTTGCGGCAGGCTGGTTTGGTGAAACCATGGCGCCCATGCAATTGGCAGGTTGCGGATTAATCTTCGCGGCGTTGATCGTTAACCGCTGGAATGCCTTGAGTAGAGCTCTTAGGGCCTCGCTGAGAAAGGGTAAAGCATACTGACAGTTATGACTGGGGTAATGTCAGGAAATCATACACCTTTCACTAAAACCATCACCCCACAGCACCCCTCCAACATCTATGTTTTTGTTTTTATAGCATTTTATTAAAGACTGACGAAATAGGCACACAATATGCATAGATATGATTGAGCTGAAACCCAGCCTAGCGCAAGCTTTCCCGATCTAATGATGTACGGCCGGAAGCCTGCAACGCACTCAATCAGGAAGAGATAACGATCATGAATCTAAAAAAATTACTATCCGGGCTAGTCTTCGGAACCGCAATTGTGGCGGCGCCGGTTCATGCTGCACCCATCCTCAGCGACATCGTCTTCGTTGTAGATGAATCAGGGTCAATGGGGAATGTTCAGAGAAACCTCAGAACCAACATTGGTCTATTCGCGAGCATACTGACCGGAACGGGGCAAGTTGACGCTCAGTACGGCTTGGTCGGTTATGGTGACGGCGGCGTATCGCCACGAATGCTTACTGACTTCGTTGACGCTGATGATTTCTCAACTGCAGCAAACGGATTGCGCACTAACGGAGGCACCGAGCCTGGCTATTTAGCTACAGCCTTCGCGTTAAATGCGCTGGACGGCCAATCAGACCTCTTTTCCTTCCGGTCCAACGCTGTAAAAAACATCATCATTTTGACAGATGAGCCGAATAACCCGAACAACTCCTCAAATTTTGGAACAGTCGGCGGCGCGAACGTAAATAGCTCCGTTCTTGACAGCATCCTCACAGACAACAATGCGCTGTACAATGGTGTACTAAGAAACTCAAGCACGATCGAATCGTACAGCAGCCTGATTACCGGCCATGGTGGCACAGTATTCGACTTGAACCTGTTCAACACCACGGACACCGATGTTGTCACGGCTTTTGTTACTGATTTTGCCAACAAGAAGCTGCAAGAAACACTAGACTTTTGCGATCTGAACCCGACTGATCCCGCATGCTTGCCAACTCAGGATGTTCCGGAGTCTGGCACTCTTGGACTTTTGAGCCTGGCACTTGGTGGACTGGTATTCAGAAGGCGCCTAAGCAAATTCACAGCAACTGCTTGATACTTTAGAATCGGCGGGGTCGCAATACCCCGTCGATTTATTTTACATTCCGAATTATCTTCCAAATCAATCTCCCCTGCTCTTTTCCGTTAGCAAATACGCATTCCCTACAAAAGTGGTTGACCATATACGCCGGAATCAGTATATTTCGCCCCGTTGCAGAATACAGGACCATAGCTCAGTTGGTTAGAGCGCTACCTTGACATGGTAGAGGTCCCCAGTTCGAATCTGGGTGGTCCTACCAATTTTGCAAAAAAGTCACTCAGGCGCGAGCCAAGTGGCTTTTTTTGTTTCAGGGTTACACGATTACGATCCCACCAGCTATACCTCTGGCACCCGCTTGACCGGCAATGATAATGCCACCATCTTTCCGTTCCCTTCCCTGTGAGCAGATTCCATAGATGCCGGCAGGCAGAATTCGGGGCTTCAGAGGTTGCGGAATTGAGGTATAAATTTGGCCGTATCTATGGAATCATTACATCGACCAAGCCACAGCACCTTACACAATAAGAGAACCAACCATGCGTATATCACGATTTTTTGTAGCCTTGGCAATGAGTGCTGCCGTATCAGCACCCGCTAGTGCTCAGCTCGATGTTGAAGACCAGATTGAAACACGCCAGAGCGCATTTACGTTTGCGGCGTGGAATATGGGAAAAATCAAGGCTCAGGTAATTGACGGAAGTGTAGCCTATAACGAGCAGCAAATTCTTGCAGCGGCGAATGCGATTGCTTCGGTGGCCAACTCTGGCTTGGGTGCGCTCTTTGGCCCCGGCACCGCCAATGACAAAAATGACAACACAAGGTTAAAGCCTGTGTTCTTTGACAAGCCCGAAAAAGCTCGTGAGGTTGCTATTGGCTTTGCCCAGGCAGCGACCAAGCTGCAGGAAGTTGCAGCGAATGGTGGCGGTAAGGGCGCTCTCGCTGCTCAGTTCAGCGAGGTAGGAAAGTCTTGCAAGGCTTGCCACGACGAGTTCCGTGCTGACTAAGCCCTGCCTGTAAAGCCTCCTTCACTGTCGCCTACCAACCCAGATCGGGTGCTGGCGGTGGAGGGGGCGACAAAAGCCCGCCTGTTGCTACCCATACAGCAAATACAGCCACCGCTAACGCGATCACGAATGCTATCAGGCCACCGCCTGTCCTCTTGTAAACGCACTCCTCGCTTACTTTTTTACGTCCGGTAACCATCGGAGTAATCAGGTTATCTTTTTTGATCAGGGTATAAAAAAGAACGCTAGCAATATGCAGACCTATCAGGCCGTAAATAAACCACTCCGAGAACTTGTGCCAAGAGGTAATTGTGTCATTCCAGTCAGCTGATACCGCGCGGTAAAGAGGCCCGTTAAACGCAATGGCATCTGTCGAAAACAGCCCTGTAACTGCCTGAAAGCCGACTAGCCCTAGCATGGCCAGAACCGAGAGTGCTCCCAACGGATTGTGCCCCAGTCCTCGCCACTCACCTTTCAGATATGCCTCAATTGCCGAAGGCCCCGGAATAAACTGCAAAAAACGCGCGTAAGTGGAGCCTAGAACCCCCCACATCAAACGAAAGCTGATCAGGCCCACAATGGTAATGCCAAAGCGTTCATGCCAGAGCATCCAGGTACCACCAAGTTTGACTGTTACCAATGAACCGGTAACCGCAGCCACCAGAAGCCAGTGGAAGAGTCGCGTGGGCAAGTCCCACAAGGAGATCGACTTCATTTTCAGTTCCTTATTAAACTGACGTATACAGGCTGTTTACCCGAAACCATACCTGTTTTGCTTTATACTGCCCACTGAATTTCATATACCAATTTAGGGATTTATTTAATGCGACTGGTTATCCGTTATTTTTTTCGGACCTTACGTCTTATTCTGACGCCATTTGTGCTGCTGAGTGAAAAGCTCGGCGGAGGGAAGCCTATAGAACGCAGCCCCAAAGAACAAAACAAAGTGGATGCGGCGTGTGAAAAATTGGCGCTATATCAGTTCAAGACCTGCCCTTTCTGCGTCAAGGTTCGCAAGCAGATAGCACAACTGAATCTGAATATTGAAAAGCGGGATGCACAGCACAACGAAACCCACCGGGCCGATCTGGAACAAGGTGGTGGTAGTGTAAAAGTGCCTTGCTTGCGAATTGAAAATGAGGATGGAAGCGAACGATGGATGTACGAGTCCTCAGACATTAATGCCTGGCTGGAAGAGCGTTTCGGCCAGGCTACCTGAATCAGACCTTGTAGAACTCGCGATACCAGTCAACAAACTTGGCTATACCTTCTTCTACATCCGTAGATGGCTTGTAGCCTACGTCACTGATCAGGTCATCCACATTGGCGTAGGTGGCAGGCACATCACCCGGCTGCATGGGCAGAAGGTTTTTTATTGCCTTCTTGCCGGTCCTCTCTTCGATAATTTCTATGAAGCGGGACAGTTCGACCGGGTTATTACTGCCGATATTGTAGATGCGATACGGGGCCTTGCTGGAGCTTGGATCGGGCGCTGCCCCACTCCACTGATCATTGGGCTGTGCCACCTGATCAAGAGTGCGGATAACACCCTCTACAATATCGTCTATATATGTGAAGTCACGCTTGTGATGGCCATGGTTGAACACATCGATAGGCTCTCCCGCAAGAATCTTCTTGGTGAAGATAAACAACGCCATATCCGGTCGGCCCCAAGGGCCATAGACGGTGAAGAATCGAAGACCAGTGGTTGGTAACTTATAAAGGTGGCTGTAGGTGTGAGCCATCAACTCATTGGCTTTTTTCGATGCAGCATACAGGCTCAGAGGATGATCAACATTATCGTGAACCGAGAAAGGCATGGCCTCATTGGCGCCATACACAGAACTGCTGGACGCGTATACCAGGTGCTTCACCTGGTTATGGCGACAGCCTTCCAGGATATTCATAAAGCCAACCAGGTTGGCGTCCACATAGGCATTAGGGTTTTCGATTGAGTAGCGCACACCTGCTTGGGCAGCCAGGTGAACCACTCGTTCAGGGCGGTGCTTTGCGAAGATATCTGCCATCACAGCGCGATCTGCCACATCCTGGCGCACTTCTGTGAAGCCAGGATGTCCGGTCAGGCGTGCAAGCCGGGCTTCCTTAAGGTTTACATCGTAATAGTCGTTAACGCTGTCAACGCCGATCACCTCGTCTCCGCGCTCAAGTAGCCGGTGCGCCAACTGCGCTCCGATAAATCCCGCGGTGCCCGTTACCAGAATCTTCAAGTCTTTCGCTCCTTTAAAACCGGCTAACCGGCGTTTAACACGCTCAGAAAGTAACGCCTGCGCTGAAGAAGGGGCCATCGATTTTCACATCGAATACGTCGTTTCGATCTTCATAATCAACTGCAATCTGGCGATAGCCAGCGCGCAGCTGCAGCAGAGAAATGCTGTACTGGCCATAAACGTTGAAATCGCGAATTGAATCACCGTCAAAAGCGATGAAATTACCTTCAGCACCAACGGCCGCACCGGTCAGAGGTAGATCGAAACGAGCGGCGATATAGCCCAGGGGCAAAACAGCATCGGCTTTGGATTTCTCTGATGCACCACTACTCTGGACCAGCAACTCACCTGAAAAGTCGCGAACGGTCAAACCCAGGTCCAGATTTACCCAATTATCGAGAACTTCGTAATACAGAGTAAGATCCAGTTGCTCGAGGTCAAGGTCGGAGCGCACGTTGCCTGCTGCAACACTGCCATAGTCGCTGGTAAGTGTGCCATTACCACTTTGCTGGATCAGCGTATAGGCCAGACGAACGTTCGGCAGCAGGGGTACCGGATGCTCAAAATAGATGCTGGCATCGGTGTTTCCGTCGTCCTTCAGTCGCAGCTGGTCATGTACATCAACCGAATCGCTGCCTGTGGAAACCTTTCCTGAGACGTCGGTATCCCAGTAACCCACACTAGCACCAAGGCCCAACATGTCAGCTTGAGCCAGAGGGGTGGCCAGGATTAAAGAACTGCCTAATGCAAGTGTGAGTTTACGCATGGTGCACCTGTGTCATTATTATCTGTTTGAATATCTGGTTAAAAATCAGTCGAAGTTAATACCGATGCGACGACCAACTTCTTCGTAGGTTTCAATCACGTTGCCCAGCCCCTGCCGAAAGCGATCCTTGTCCATCTTTTTGCGGGTTTCCTTATCCCAGATCCTGCAGCCATCCGGGCTGAACTCGTCGCCCAGCACAATTTCGCCGCCACTACGACCGAACTCCAGCTTGTAATCCACCAGCAGCATTCCGGCTTCATCAAACAGGTTTTTCAGTACGCCGTTTACCTTGTAGGTTAACTCTTTCATGCGCGCGAGTTCGGCTTCGGTGGCCCATTTGAAACTGACCGCCAAAGACTCGTTCACCATAGGATCGTGCAGCGCGTCATTTTTCAAAAACAGCTCATAGGTTGGCGGGTTAAGCTCCAACCCTTCCTCCACGCCCAAGCGACGGCAAAGGCTGCCTGCGGATACGTTTCGCACCACGCATTCCACAGGAATCATATCGAGCTTTTTAACCAGCGATTCAGTCGCAGACAACAAACCTTCGTGGTGTGTTGGTACGCCGGCGGCTTCCAGCTTGTCCATGATGAACGCGTTAAAACGGTTGTTCACCATGCCTTTACGGTTCAGCTGCTCTTTCTTTTCACCATCAAATGCCGAGGTGTCGTCACGGAAGACAAGAACAAAGCGCTCTGGATCATCAGTGCGGAATACAGATTTGGCTTTGCCTGCGTAGAGTTCTTCGCGTTTTTCCATCGTAAATCTCCGAAACGGAGGCCCGCACGGCAGGCACCCCTTCTAGATCAGTATAGGTATTCGAACAGCTGTGTCAGTAAATCCTCTGGCTTATGATCACCGCTGTACCCCTCAGTAACTTCAGCAGTAACCCTGACTTCGGCATCCCGCTCCACC
>Ga0209075_1000729_pt1 | contig 31690 bp, 28 predicted proteins | sample Stecom2011_FD_187523 | JGI IMG/M metagenome (GOLD analysis project Ga0209075, IMG submission 187523) | Agricultural soil microbial communities from Utah to study Nitrogen management - Steer compost 2011 (SPAdes) (version 2) | ecosystem: Environmental > Terrestrial > Soil > Agricultural land...
ACGGCATCCCCCTGGCCGCCATCTCCGTCTCCGGCCCCGTGGCGCGCATCCCCGAGGCGCGCCTGCTGGAGCTGGGCGAGCTGGTCCGCGACACCGCCGCCGAGATCACCGCCCGGCTGGGCGGGCGCACTCCCACCGCCTGAGTCAATAGCCGATACATCGTGTTCGCTCAAGCCCCCCAAGGGAGTATCATGTTTAGCTGAACGTCCCCGGGTGAGTCGCGCGGCACCCGCGGCCGCGCTGCCCACGCCCCTTCATATCAGGAAAGCTTTCGAGTCCCGACATGCCCTCCGCCCACGAATGCGTCAATGCCCTTATCGATGACTTCCAGCAGCGCCGCCCGATCCGCGCCGGCTCGCTGATCATCACCGTCTACGGGGATGCCATCGTACCCCGCGGCGGCACCGTCTGGCTGGGCAGCCTGTCGAAGCTGCTGGAGCCCATCGGCATCAACGAGCGGCTGGTGCGCACCTCGGTCTACCGCCTGACTCGGGAGACCTGGCTGCAGGGGGAGAAGGTCGGCAGGCGCAGCTACTACAGCCTCAGCGGCCCCGGCCGGCGCCGCTTCGAGCAGGCCTTCAAGCGCGTCTATCACGGCACCCAGGCGCCCTGGTCCGGGCACTGGACCCTGGTGCTGCTGAACCAGCTCGACAGCGCTCGCCGCCAGAAGGTGCGCGACGAGCTGGAGTGGCTGGGCTTCGGCCACTTCGTGCCTGGCCTGCTGGCCCACCCCACGCTCAACCGCAGCGAGGCCATGGCCGCCCTGCAGGAGCTGGGCGCCGCCGATGAGACCATCGTGATGCAGACCGAGGCCCTGGAGCCCCTGCCCAGCAGGCCGCTGCGCCTGCAGGTGCGCGAGAGCTGGAACCTCGACGAGCTGGCCGAGCACTACCAGCGCTTCCTGAACCTGTTCCGCCCGCTGTGGAAGGCCCTCAACGAGGAGAACCACCTCGACGAGGAGGCCTGCTTCATCGCCCGAACCCTTCTTATCCACGAGTATCGCCGGGTGCAGCTGCGCGACCCACAGCTGCCCGACGAGCTGCTGCCGACCGCCTGGGAAGGGCGCAACGCGCACCAGCTGTGTCGCAATGTCTACCGCATGATCTACCGCCGCGCCGAAAACTGGCTGGACCGTCACCTGGAGACCGCCGAGGGCCCCCTGCCTGCCCCCGGCCCCAGCTTCTACCGGCGCTTCGGCGGGCTGGATCAGTAACAGCCGGCCATACGCAAGCGCCCCCTGCCATCGGCAGGGGGCGCTTGCATCAGGGCAGATGGTTGCACACCATCCGCCTGCCTTCCCGTCGCTCAGGAGCGGCCCTGGTGGCCCTCCTGGCCTAGGGTCTGCTGCTTGGGCTGGGTATCACCGGCATTCAGCCGGGGCCGGTCGGCATCCAGCTCGGCCAGCGGCTCACAGGGTTCCAGGCTGTCACGGCAGCGCTCGGTGAGACGCTGGTACTCGCGGGTGCCCTGCTGCTTCCAGGCCACCTCCTGGTCACTCAGCTCACGCTTGACCTTGGCCGGTGCCCCCATCACCAGCGACTGGGGCGGGCACTCGAAGCCGGTCTTGACGAAGGCCGCCGCGGCGACGATGGAGCGGGCGCCGATCACGGCGTAGTCCATCACCACGGCGTTCATGCCCACCATGGCATCCTGCCCCACCACGCAGCCGTGCAGCACGGCGCCGTGACCGATATGGCCATCCTTCTCCACCCGGGTGACGCAGCCAGGGAAGCCGTGCATCACGCAGGTATCCTGGAGGTTGGCCCCCTCCTCCAGCACCAGCTGGCCGAAATCACCGCGCATCACCGCACCGGGACCCACATAGCAGCCCGGGCCGACGATGACATCACCGATCAGCACGGCAGTGGGGTGCACATAGGCGGTGGGGTGAACTACCGGGGTCACCCCCTCGAGTCGATAGCAGGGCATGGCGTGCCTCCCTTAATCCAGATGGCCGTGGCGGCGGCTCTGCACCACCACGAAACGACGAGTGACGAAGGCCTGATCGCACAGCGAAGCGTTGGCCGCCGGATTGCCACCCGTCGCGTGGAAATCGCTGAAGGCGGCGGACTGGTTGACGAAGACGCCACCGTCCAGGTTCAGCGACAGCGGTGCCGCCACCTCCATGGCCAGCCTCTCGAACTGCTCGGCCACGGCGTCATCGGTAGTGTAGGCCCCCAGGGTGATGGCCCCCTTCTCCCCGATCACCTCGCGGGCGAGCTGGATGCTGTGGGCGGTACTGTCGGTGGCGATCACGAAGCTGATCGGGCCGAAGCGCTCCTCGCTGAAGGCGTCACGCTGGCCGGCATCCACCTTGAGCAGCAGCGGCGTATGGATCCTGGCATCGGGATACTGGGCATGCTCGCGGGGCTCGCTGTCCAGCAGCACCTCACCCAGGCCGCGGCACGCGTCGATGCGTGCGGCGGTGGCCGGCGACTGGATGGCCCCCAGTACCGCGCAGGCGCGATCGTTGTCGGACAGGAACGTCTCGACGGCCCTGGCCAGGGCACCGGCCACCTCGTCGAAGGAGAGCGGGCCCTCGGCGGTCCTGATCCCGTCCCTGGGCACATAGATCGCCTGGGTGGTGGTGCACATCTGGCCGGAGTAGAGGCTCAGGCCGAATGCCAGGTTCTGGACCACGGCCTTCAGGTTATCAACGCTGTCGATGATGACGGTATTGATGCCGGCCTTCTCGGTAAACACCTGCGCCTGGGTCGCATTGCGCTCCAGCCACTCGCCGAAGGCGTTGGAGCCGGTGAAGTCGATCAGCTTCACGGCCGGGTCCAGCGCCAGCGCCTTGGCCACCGGGGCATCAACGCTGTCAGGCATGAGGCTCACCAGACAGGGATCGAAGCCGGCCTCCTCCAGCACCTGCTGGGCGACGCGAGCCGTCATGGCCACCGGCAGGATGGCACCCGGGTGCGGCTTGAGGATCACCGGATTGCCGGTGGCCAGGCTCGCGAACAGGCCCGGGTAGGTGTTCCAGGTAGGAAAGGTGGAGCAGGCCACCACCAGGGAGATGCCGCGGGGCACGATGTGGTAGCGCTTGTCGAGCACCAGGGGGTCATGCTTGCCCTGGGGCTTCACCCACCTAGCCGTCGCCGGCACCCGGGACATCGCCTGCCAGGCGTAGGCCACGGCCTCGAGGCCGCGATCCTGGGCGTGGGGGCCGCCTGCCTGGAAGGCCATCATCGGCGCCTGGCCGCTGGTGTGGGTCACCGCCTGGGCGATGTCCGGACTCATGGCGTTCAGGCGTGCCAGGATCTCGAGACAGACACCGACCCGCGCCTCGCCACCGGCATCGCGCCAGGCGGACATCGCACCCTGCATGGCGGCGATCAGCGCGCCCTGCTCGGGCTGGTCGTAGGTCACGCCCAGCTCGAAGCCGTAGGGGGAGGCCTCGGCCCCCACCTGGCCGGCCACCGCCGGCACCTTGAGGGCGTAGTGCTGCTTGAGCATCGCCTCGAAGCGCTGTGATGCCCCCTTCACCGCCTCTTCCGGATACTTCTTGATGCTCTCCGGGTACGCCGACCAGAACTCCCGAGAGGAGATGGCCTCGACGGCCTGATCCAGCGTCTCGCGATGGCGATCGAGCATCTGCTGGGCTTGCTGGGACATGGGTGACTCCTGCCGTGCGCGGCTGTATTCGATACGAGATAGCAGGAAAGACTATCCATAGCGTAACGAAACATCAAACGACCCGCTCGACCCGGCCAGGAAGCCACACCGGAATGTGATGATATAAACCCCCAATAAAACAATACATTGGGGAAGAAAAAAGACGCCGACGACGCCGTTTTCGACCATGGTATAACCCGGCCGGCACACCCAAGGGGTAGCAGCCACAAGACCATGAAATTAAAGGACAAGATCCTCATCCTGACCAAAACACGATACATTAAACATAGGAATTGCAATTTTATGCGTATCAAAAAAAACCTATACTCGGAAAATATTCTTGTGCCCATGCCACGCCCGAGACGAGGACATCATGCCGAACCACCTGATCATCGAAGGGCCCGAGCGGGGGGTGCTGCGCATCACCCTGCACCGCCCCGAGGCGCTGAATGCCCTCAATACGGCCCTCCTTGGCGAGCTGGCCGAGACCCTGACCGGAGCCCTGGACGACACCGAGGTGCGTGCCGTGGTGATCACCGGCAGCCAGCGCGCCTTCGCCGCCGGCGCCGACATCAAGGAGATGGCCGAGCGCGACCTGGTGGGCATCCTCGAGGACCCCCGCCAGCGCCACTGGGCCACCATCGCCCGCTTCAACAAGCCCATCATCGCCGCCATCAATGGCTTCTGCCTGGGCGGCGGCTGCGAGCTGGCCATGCACGCCGACATCCTGATCGCCGGTGAGGATGCCCGCTTCGGCCAGCCCGAGATCAACCTGGGCATCATGCCCGGCGCCGGTGGCACCCAGCGCCTGGTGCGCGCCGTGGGCAAGGCGCTGGCCACCCAGATGGTGCTGACCGGCGAGCCGATCAGCGCCCGTCGTGCCCTGGAGGCGGGACTGGTCAGCGAGATCACCCAGCCAGAGCTGACCGTGGAGCGCGCCATCGCCATCGCCGAGACCATTGCCACCAAGGCACCGCTGGCCGTGCGCCTGGCCCGGGAGGCGCTACACAAGGCCGAGGACACCGACCTGGCCACCGGCCTGCGCTTCGAGCGCCACGCCTTCACCCTGCTGGCCGGCACCCAGGACCGCGAGGAGGGCATCCGTGCCTTCCAGGAAAAACGCCCCGCCACCTTCAACGGGCAATGACACAGGACCTTGAATCATGAGTGAAGCCCCCCTGCTCTATGCCGTGGAAGACGGCGTCGCCAGGATCACGCTGAACCGCCCCGACAGCCTCAACAGTTTCAATGCCGAACTGCATGCCGAGATGCGCCAGGCCCTGAAGGCCGTTCGCCAGGACAAGAGCGTTCGCGCCCTGCTGCTGACCGGTAACGGCCGCGGCTTCTGCGCCGGCCAGGACCTCTCCGACCGCAACGTGGCCCCCGGCGCCGAGGCACCGGATCTGGGCGAGTCCCTGGAGAAGCGCTACAACCCCATGCTGCGCGCCCTGCGCGACCTGCCCTTCCCCACCCTCTGTGCGGTGAACGGCGTGGCCGCCGGCGCCGGTGCCAACATCGCCATGGCCTGCGACATCGTCCTGGCGGCCCGCTCCGCCAGCTTCATCCAGGCGTTCTGCCGGATCGGCCTGATCCCCGACTCCGGCGGCACCTGGAGCCTGCCGCGCCTGGTAGGCATGGCGCGGGCCAAGGGGCTGGCCATGCTGGGCGACAAGCTCAGTGCCGAGCAGGCCGAGCAGTGGGGCATGATCTGGAAGGTGGTGGACGACGAGTCCCTGCAGGACGAGGCGCTGACCCTGGCCCGCCACCTGGCCACCCAGCCGACCCGGGGCCTGGCGCTGATCAAGCGCGCCCTGCACGCCAGCGCCGACAACGACTTCGACACCCAGCTCGACCTGGAGCGCGACCTGCAGCGCCTGGCCGGCCGCACCGACGACTATCGCGAGGGCGTCAGCGCCTTCATGGAAAAACGCAAACCCAGTTTCAAGGGGGAGTGAGATGCCCGCCCTCGCACCCAACGACATCATCGCCGTGATCGGCGCCGGCGCCATGGGCGCCGGCATCGCCCAGGTGGCCGCTCAGGCCGGCCACCCGGTGCGCCTCTACGACAATCGCGACGGTGCCGCCCAGGCCGGCATCGACGGCGTGCGCCGCCAGCTCGAGAAGCGCGTGGCCCGGGGCAAGATGGCCCAGGCAGAGGTCGACGCCATCGTCGAGCGCATGAGCCCGGCCGCCACCCTGGCGGAGCTTGCCGACAGCCGCCTGGTGGTGGAGGCGATCGTCGAGAACCTGGAGGTCAAGCGCAGCGTGTTCGCCGAGCTGGAGGCCCTCTGCGGCCCCGACACCCTGCTCACCAGCAACACCTCGTCGCTCTCCATCACCTCCATCGCCGCCGGCCTCGAGCGCCCCGAGCGCGTCGCCGGCCTGCACTTCTTCAACCCCGCGCCGGTGATGAAGCTGGTCGAGGTGATCTCGGGCCTGGCCACCGACGCCGAGGTCGCCGAGACCCTCTACGCCACCGCCGCGGCCTGGGGCAAGGTGCCGGTTCACGCCAGCTCCACGCCGGGCTTCATCGTCAACCGCGTCGCCCGCCCCTTCTATGCCGAGGGGCTGCGCCTGATGCAGGAAGGCGCAGCCGCCCCCGCCACCCTGGACGCCCTGCTGCGCCAGGCCGGCGGCTTTCGCATGGGGGCCTTCGAACTGATGGACCTGATCGGCCACGACGTCAACTACGCCGTGACCCGCTCGGTGTTCGACGCCTACTACGGCGACACCCGCTTCGAGCCCTCCCTGGTCCAGCTGGCGCTGGTGGAGGCCGGCCGCCTGGGCCGCAAGAGCGGCCAGGGCTTCTATGACTATCGGGACAACGCCACCCCCGACGCGCCCGACTTCGCTGCCCCTGCCGAGGCCTCGCTGCCGGCCCTGGTGGCCGAGGGCCAGCTCGGTGCCATCGCGCCACTGGTGGCCCGCGCCAAGGCCGCCGGCCTCAAGGTGGTGCGTCGGGAGAGCATCTCCGGCGAGGCGCGCCTGCGCCTGGGCGGCCTGACGCTCGCGCTGAGCGACGGCCGCTGCGCCGCCGAACGCGCCCGGGACGAGGGCCTCGAGGCCTTGGTGCTCTTCGATCTGTGCCTGGACTACGCGAGTGCCGGCGCCATCGCCCTGGCTGCGAGCCCCGGGGTCGACGCCGAGGCCCGCGAGCAGGCCACCGCGCTCTTCCAGCGCCTGGGCCTGGACGCCGCCTGGCTCTCCGACACCCCCGGCCTGGTGGTACTGCGAACGGTGGCCATGCTCGCCAACGAAGCCGCCGACGCCGTGCTTCAGGGCGTCTGCAGCGCCGAGGACGGCGATCTCGCCATGCAAGCCGGCGTCAACTACCCCCGGGGGCCCCTGGCCTGGGCCGATCAGCTGGGCCTGGCCTTCGTCCACCGCACCCTGACCCACCTGCGGCAGAGCTACGGCGAGGAGCGCTATCGCGCCTCCTTCCTGTTGCGCCGCAAGGCCCTGGCCGAGGAGACCTTCCATGCCTGAATCCAAGCTGAGTCCCCAGCAGCTGGCCGAGGCCTGCGCCGACGCCATGTTCTCCCGTGACAACGCCAGCCAGGGGCTGGGCATGCGCATCGAGAGCGTGGCCCCGGGCCGGGCCGTGCTCACCATGACCGTACGCGAGGACATGGTGCAGGGCCACGGCAACTGCCACGGCGGCTTCATCTTCGCCCTGGCGGACTCCGCCTTCGCCTTCGCCTGCAACAGCTACGACGAGGCCACCGTGGCGTCGGGCTGCAGCATCGACTATCTCGGCCCGGGCCAGCTGGGCGACCGGCTTACCGCCACCGCCGAGGAGCGCAGCCGCCGGGGCCGCACCGGTATCTACGACATCACCGTTCGCAACCAGCACGGCGCTGAGGTCGCCCTGTTCCGCGGCCGCTCCTACAAGATCCGCGGCACCGTTCGCCGCCTGGAAGAGACCGCCGCAGAGAGCCCAACATGAAAGACGCCCTGATCATCGACGCCATCCGCACCCCCATCGGCCGCTACGGCGGCGCCCTCTCCCCGGTGCGTCCAGACGACCTGGGCGCCGTGCCCCTGCGCGCCCTCATGGCGCGCAACCCCTCGGTGGACTGGACCCGAATCGACGACATCTTCTACGGCTGCGCCAACCAGGCCGGCGAGGACAACCGCAACGTGGCGCGCATGTCGGCGCTGCTGGCCGGTCTGCCGGTCGAAGTGCCCGGCACCACAATCAATCGCCTGTGCGGCTCCGGCATGGATGCCGTGGGCAACGCCGCCCGCACCATCAAGGCCGGCGAGGCGGGCCTGATGATCGCCGGCGGCGTCGAGTCCATGTCCCGAGCGCCCTTCGTGATGGGCAAGGCCGAGCAGGCCTTCTCGCGCAGCGCCGAGATCTTCGACACCACCATCGGCTGGCGCTTCGTCAACCGCCAGATGAAGACACAGTTCGGCGTCGACTCCATGCCGGAGACCGCCGAGAACGTGGCCGGGCAGTTCAACATCTCCCGCGAGGACCAGGACGCCTTCGCCCTGCGCAGCCAGCAGCGCACCGCCGCGGCCATGCAGGCCGGCCGCCTGGCCGAGGAGATCGTCCCCGTCGAGGTGCCGCGCCGCAAGCAGGCGCCGCTTGTCGTCGATACCGACGAGCACCCCCGCGCCTCCACCACCCGGGAGCAGCTGGCGGGGCTCCCCACCCCCTTCCGCGAGGGCGGCAGCGTCACCGCCGGCAACGCCTCCGGGGTCAACGACGGCGCCTGTGCCCTGCTGCTCGCCTCGCCGGAGGCGGCCGAGCGCTACGGCCTCAAGGCTCGCGCCCGGGTGATCGGCATGGCCACCGCCGGCGTCGAGCCACGCATCATGGGCTTCGGTCCCGCACCGGCCAGTCGCAAGGTGCTCGAGCAGGCCGGCCTGACCCTCGACCAGATGGACGTGATCGAGCTCAACGAGGCCTTTGCCGCCCAGGCGCTGGCCGTGACCCGCGACCTCGGCCTTGCCGACGACGCCGAACACGTCAACCCCAACGGTGGGGCCATCGCCCTGGGCCACCCGCTGGGCATGAGCGGCGCCCGCCTGGTGACCACCGCCCTGCATGAACTGGAACGCCGGCAGGGACGCTACGCGCTGTGCACCATGTGTATCGGCGTAGGTCAGGGCATCGCCCTGATCATCGAACGCCTCTGATAGAGCGCATTACAACAACCCCTGCGACCGGAGAACCCCGATGAACCAGCGCGTGAAACCTAGCGACACCTCCAGCCTCGACCACCTGGAGACCGCCAGCCTCGACGAGCTGCGCGCCACCCAGGTCAAGCGCCTGCAATGGAGCCTCAAGCACGCCTACGAGAATGTGCCCTTCTATCGCCAGTCCTTCGACAAGGCCGGCGTGCACCCGGAGGAGGTCAAGAGCCTCGAGGACCTGGGCAAGCTTCCCTTCACCACCAAGGCCGACCTGCGCGACAACTACCCCTTCGGCATGTTCGCCACGCCGATGAGCGAGATCGTGCGGATCCACGCCTCCAGCGGCACCACCGGCCAACCCACCGTGGTGGGCTATACCCAGAATGACATCGACACCTGGGCCGACGTGGTGGCCCGCTCCATCCGCGCCGCCGGCGGCAGCCGCAACGACAAGGTGCACGTGGCCTACGGCTATGGACTCTTCACCGGCGGGCTCGGCGCCCACTACGGTGCCGAGCGCCTGGGTTGCGCGGTGATCCCGATGTCAGGCGGCCAGACCGAGAAGCAGGTCCAGCTGATCCGCGACTTCCAGCCGGACATCATCATGGTCACCCCCTCCTACATGCTCAACATCGCCGACGAGATGGAGCGCCAGGGCATCGATTCCCACAAGCTGCCGCTGCGCACCGGCATCTTCGGCGCCGAGCCCTGGACCAATGACATGCGCACCGCCCTGGAACAGCGCCTGGGCATCGACGCCCTGGATATCTACGGCCTCTCCGAGGTGATGGGGCCGGGCGTGGGCATGGAGTGCCTGGAAACCAAGGATGGCCCGACCATCTGGGAGGACCACTTCTACCCCGAGATCATCGACCCGGTCACCGGGGAGCTGCTCCCCGACGGCGAGTACGGCGAGCTGGTCTTCACCACCCTGACCAAGGAAGCGCTGCCGGTGATCCGCTACCGCACCCGCGACCTGACACGGCTTCTGCCGGGCACTGCCCGCCCCATGCGTCGCATCGACAAGATCACCGGCCGCAGCGACGACATGCTGATCATCCGGGGCGTCAACGTCTTCCCGACCCAGATCGAGGAGCAACTGCTCAAGATCGAGCAGCTCTCGCCCCACTACGAGATCGAGGTCACCCGCCAGGGCAACATGGACATGGTGCGAGTGCGCGTCGAGGCATGCAGCAACGACGTTGCCCGAGACCCGGTGACCTGTGAACAGCTGAGCAAGCATCTGCAGCACGCCATCAAGACCTATGTGGGCATCAGTACCAAGGTCGATGTCTGCGGCGTGGAGGAGGTCATGCGCTCCGTGGGCAAGGCCAGGAGAGTGAAAGATCTGCGTTGATGGCAAGCCATTGATTTGCTGCTTTGCAGCACCGGCAAGCTGTCGATGCCGCGAGAAATACTAGACTTGTTTACAGGTGCAAGGAGCCCTGCCCTGGTCAGGCAGGGTCTGCAAGGGGTTGCGATCTACCGTCCAGACAAGCCGTCCAGCAGGTCGCCAGACGCCGGGGCTTTCTGAACAAGGCACAAGGATCACCTTACGACCATAGTAGCGACACAAAACATAATGATTTCCGGCTTTTCGCGTGTCGCTTCTGGTGTCAGTCTGCTATGCTGAGACAAACGGCAAGAGCAGCACAGGCTCAACCCATTACCGGAGAGCATAACGATGTCTACTGAACAGCAGATCTCGCTCCAAGAGCAGCAATTCATGGACAAGATCAGGGCAGAAGAGAAGATCGAGCCCAAGGACTGGATGCCCGAGAAATATCGCAAGAATCTGATTCGCCAGATTTCCCAGCATGCCCACTCCGAGGTCATCGGCATGCAGCCGGAAGGCAACTTCCTCACCCGCGCGCCTTCCCTGCGCCGCAAGGCGATCCTGCTGTCGAAGATCCAGGATGAGGCGGGGCACGGGCTATACCTCTACAGTGCCGCGGAAACCCTGGGAATTACCCGTGAGGAGATGATCGAGGCACTGCAGAGCGGCCAGGCCAAGTATGCCTCCATCTTCAACTACCCTGCCCTGACCTGGGCCGACATGGGTGCTATCGGCTGGCTGGTCGATGGCGCAGCAATCGTCAACCAGGTATCCCTGCAGCGTACCTCCTATGGCCCCTATGCACGCGGCATGATCCGCATCTGCAAGGAGGAGAGTTTCCACCAGCGCCAGGGCTACGACATCATGCTGTCACTGGTGAACGGCACTCCGGAACAGAAGGCCATGGCCCAGGATGCGCTGAACAGATTCTACTGGCCCGCGCTGATGATGTTCGGCCCGCACGACTCCGAATCGGCCCACTCCGCAAAGTCCATGGAGTGGAAGATCAAGCGCGAGACCAACGATGATCTGCGCCAGAAATTCATCGATCAAACGGCTTCACAGGTCGAATTCCTTGGGCTGGAACACCCGGACAAGGACCTGAAGTGGAACGAGGAACGTGGCCACTACGATAGCGGCGAGATCGACTGGGAAGAGTTCCATAACGTCATTGCTGGCAACGGTCACTGTAACCGCCAACGCCTGGAGCATCACATCAAGGCCCATCAGGAGGGAGCCTGGGTACGTGAAGCACTGGCAGCCTACAACGCAAAGAAGCAGGCCAAGAAAGCCGAAGCCGCCTAAGGAGACAACGTCATGCAAGACAACGCCCTGGAACTCTTCGAGGTCTTTATCCGCTCCAAGCGCGGGCTCGACCACAAGCATGTCGGAAGCCTGCATTCCGAAGACCACGAGCAGGCACTGGAATATGCTCGAGATGTCTACACACGGCGCAGCGAAGGCGTGAGCATCTGGGTTGTGAAGTCATCCGACATCTGCGCGTCCCAGGAGGATGATGCAGAAAACTTCTTCGATCCCAACGATGACAAACCCTATCGGCATGCGACTTATTACGAACTTCCCGATGCCGTCAACAACATGTAGCAGCTCTGGAGAAACGTAATGAGCGATACCATCAAGGATGCCACCCTGGAATATGCGACTCGCCTGGGTGATGACGCCAATGTCCTGGGCCACCGAATCTCCGAATGGGTGAGCCGTGGCCCCTTCCTCGAGGAAGACATTGCCTACGCCAACGTGGCTCTGGACTACATCGGTCGTGCCCGCATGTTCTACGGCTATGCATCGGAGCTGGCCGAAGATGGCCGCACGGAAGACGATTTCGCCTATATGCGGAACGACCGTCAGTACAAGAACCTGCTTCTGATGGAGTTGCCGAAGGAAGACTTTGCCTACTCCCAGGTTCGACAGCTGTTCATCGATGTCTATTACAGCCTGCTGCTGCCGGAGCTCATCGAGTCCAGGGACGAGACCCTGGCGGCCATCGCCGCCAAGGCGATCAAGGAGACCCGCTACCACCTGCGCCGCAGCCGTGACTGGGTGCTTCGCCTGGGCGATGGCACGGAAGAGAGCCATCGACGGGCCCAGCGCGCCGTTGACAGCCTGTGGGGCTATACCCACGAGATGTTCGAGATGGACGAAACCGAACAGCGGCTGGCCGACAACGGCATTGGCGTCGACATCACCAGGCTGCGTGACGAGTGGCACCGCCAGGTCGCCAGCGTTCTCGAGGAAGCGACGCTGAGCGTGCCCGAAGATGGCTGGGCGGTACGCGGCGGGCGTATCGGTTATCACACCGAGAACCTGGGCCACCTGCTGACGGAGATGCAGTTCGTTCACCGCTCCTATCCCGGGTGCCAGTGGTAACCGGGCCCAACGGGTAATTGATTATGAGCGAAATCTCATTGATGCCGGAGGAGCAGTACCACCGGTTGCAGCAGCGCGCCAATTCCGAGGTCAAGGAGCTCTGGGACCTTCTGGATGAGGTCAAGGATCCCGAGATTCCCGTGCTGAGCATCTGGGACCTGGGGATCCTGCGCGACATCGAGTGCCGGGGTAAGCATGTTGTCGTCACCATCACCCCAACCTACTCCGGCTGCCCGGCGATTAATACCATTACCGAAGATATCGGAGCCGCACTGAATGCCAATGGCTATGACAGCCATGAGGTCAAGTTGCAGCTATCGCCAGCCTGGAGCTCAGAGTGGATGTCGCCGGAGGGGCGCCGAAAGTTACGAAATTACGGCATTGCACCGCCGGAAGATGCCGACGCCTCCGAGGACGGGCTGACTCCCGATGCTCATGCGCTCTGCCCTCACTGCGGTTCGCGTGATACACGGCTCCTCAGCGAATTCGGCTCCACCGCTTGCAAGGCTCTGTTTCAGTGCCAGGCATGCAAGGAGACCTTTGATTACTTCAAGACAATATAGGCTACGTGATGTCTGACACGAACTTCTATACGTTGAGAATCGCCGACGTCCAGCCGGAGACGGATACAGCCATTTGCGTGACCTTTGATGTCCCGGAGGAGCTGAAGGAAACATTCACCTTCATCCAAGGCCAGTTCCTGACGCTGCGGTCAAAGATCGATGGAGAGGAAGTGCGGCGCTCCTACTCGATCTGCTCCGGCGTCAATGACGGCCACATGCGAGTCGGGATAAAGCGGGTAAAGAATGGCCTGTTCTCGAACTTCGCCAATGACAACTTCAAGCGTGGCATGGAAATCGACGTTATGCCGCCCCAGGGGAACTTCCATACCGAGCTGAATCCCGAGAATGCCAAGAGCTACATGTGCATTTCTGCAGGCTCCGGCATCACACCGACACTGTCCATCATCAAGTCGGTGCTCGACGTCGAACCGAAGAGCAGGGTTACGCTGATCTACGGCAACCGCCGCACCAGCTCCGTCATGTTCAGGGACGAGCTGAGCTTCGTCAAGAACCGTTATATGGATCGCTTCCAGTGGATCAACATAATGGACTACGAAGACCAGGGCACGGACCTGCTGAACGGGATAATAGACAACAAGAAGGGCTATGCACTGCAGAAAAGCGGCCTGATCGATATCAAGAACACCGATGAAGCCTTCATTTGTGGCCCTGAAGCCATGATGGCCGAGGTCTCACACGGCTTCCGCCTCGAGGGGCTGAGCAATGAGCAGATTCATTACGAGCTGTTCGCCAACTCTGCAGCCGACTCCAAGAAGATGCTCGAGAAGGCACAGCAGCGCATCGCGGAATATGGTGAAGAGAAGACCAGCAAGGTAACCGTGGTCGCGGATGGGCGCTCCGTGATGTTCGACCTGGCCACTGTGGGGGAAAACATCCTTGATGCGGGGATTGCAAATGGCATGGACCTGCCCTACTCCTGCAAGGCCGGTGTCTGCTCCACCTGCAAGTGCAAGCTGATCTCAGGCGAAGTGGATATGGACGTGACCCACGGCCTCGAGAAACACGAAATCGAAGCGGGCTATGTGTTGAGCTGCCAGGCTCACCCCCTTTCCGATGAGGTCATCGTGGATTTCGATCAGCGCTGATGACTGACTGACCCCTATTGCCCCACTCGTCAGGCCCACGCCGTGCCCCCTCAAGTCACGGTGGCCGATACACTCGTGCCATCAGGTCACACTTTTCACTGGGAGAACCTTAATGCCAGTCATTCAGAGTTACATCGCGGGTCAATGGCTGGGTGAAACCCCGGCCAAGGCCTTGACCAGCGCCATCACCGGCGAAACCGTGGCTCATACCCATGAGGAAGCCATCAACTTCGGGGAAGCCGTCGACTACGCACGCCGCACCGGCTTGAAGAACCTGCTGGCGCTGGACTTTCAGCAGCGGGCAGCCATCCTCAAGGAGCTGGCCATCTACATCCAGGGGCGCAAGGGTGAGCTCTATGCCGTCTCTCACCACACCGGCTGCACCAAGGCCGACTCCTGGATCGACATAGACGGTGGCTTCGGCACCCTGTTCACCTATGCGTCAACCGGCAGGAAAGAACTGCCCTCCGGCAACGTGGCGCATGAGGGTCCGGCCATCCAGCTGGGCAAGAACAACCACTTCAATGGTACCCACATCCTGGTGCCCCGCCGTGGCGTCTCCGTTCACATCAACGCCTTCAACTTCCCCATCTGGGGCATGCTGGAGAAATTCGCCCCGGCCTTCCTCGCGGGCATGCCCTGCATCTTCAAGCCGGCGACTGCCACCAGCTATCTTACCGAAGCCGCCGTGCGCCTCATCAACGACTCCGGCCTGCTGCCGGAAGGCGCCCTGCAGCTGATCATCGGCGGCACCGGTGACCTGCTGGACCGACTGGAAGAACAGGATTTCGTCACCTTCACCGGCTCGGCAAGCACCGCCCTGAAGCTGAAGAGCCACCCCAACATCATGGCGAAGAGCATCCCCTTCAATGCCGAGGCGGACTCTCTCAACAGCGCCATCATGGCTCCGGACATCACCCCGGATGACGAAGAGTTCGACATCTTCGCCAAGGAAGTGGTGAAGGAAATGACCGCCAAAGCCGGTCAGAAATGCACCGCCATCCGACGTGTGCTGGTGCCGGCCGAGCACCTGGATGCCCTGTCAGGGCGCATCAAGGAGCGCCTGGCCAAGATCATCTTCGGCAACCCGTCCGACGAGAGGGTTCGCATGGGGGCCCTGGCTTCACAGGACCAGCTGCGAGACGTCAATGGCGCCATCGACCGCCTGCTCGAAACCAGTGAATGCCTCTACGGCAGGAGTGAAGGCCTGGAGCCGGTGGGAGAAGGCGTCGAAGGTGGCGCCTTCATTGCCCCTCACCTTCTGGTCAACCGCACCCCGCTTGACGATGGTGGCGCACACGATATCGAAGCCTTCGGTCCGGTTGCCACCCTGATGCCCTACAACGGCATCGACGAGGCCCTCACCATTGCCGCCAAGGGCAAGGGCAGCCTGGTCACCACCTTGACCACCAAGGATCCTGCCATTGCGGCGGAAATGATCCCGGTACTGGCTGCGCAGCACGGTCGACTGCAGATCCTCGACGCAGAAGCCTCCAGGGAATCCACCGGCCACGGCTCACCGCTCCCCGTTCTCAAGCACGGCGGCCCAGGTCGCGCCGGTGGCGGTGAAGAGCTCGGCGGTATTCGCGCGGTGCATCACTACCTGCAGCGCACGGCCATCCAGGGCTCTCCCAGCATGGTGGCTGCGGTAACTCGCGAGTACGTCCGCGGTGCTGCAGTGATCGAGAGCGACGTCCATCCGTTCCGCCGTCACTTCGACGACCTGCAGGTTGGGGAGTCTCTGCTGACTCACCGCCGCACCGTCACCGAAGCCGATATCGTGAACTTTGGCTGCCTCTCCGGCGACCACTTCTACATGCACTTCGATGAGATCGCCGCCAGGGAGACCCAGTTCGGCCAGCGTATCGCCCATGGCTATTTCGTGCTGTCCGCCGCTGCCGGCCTGTTCGTCTATCCCGGCGAAGGCCCTGTCCTGGCCAACTACGGCCTGGACACCCTGCGGTTCATCACCCCGGTGCCCGCCGGCGACACCATCCGCGCCCGCCTGACCTGCAAGCGCAAGATCGATCAGGGCCGCTCCTCTCCCCAGGGCCACCCGCAGGGCGTGGTCGTATGGGACGTGGAAGTCACCAACCAGAAGGATGAGCTGGTGGCCAGCTATGACATCCTCACGCTGGTGGCCAAGCGCCCCTGACTCCTTGGCCATGGGGGGGGGTGGCCCCCCATGCAGGCGAGTCCTGCAGCGTCACACTCCCATGCCACGCTGACGATGCCCGGCCCGTGCACACCATGGGCTGGGCATCGTTGTGCTAGGCATCGTTGTGCTACTCATTCCTGCTCCGGCTCTGCCTCCTCGACGCCACGGGCCATGAAGGCTTCGGCATTGGGGCAGAACCCACGGCATGCATCAGCGTCGGCGTGATCACGCAACGCCTGCCAGCAGCGGCCTACCACCTCACAGCGGTTGCAGACTGCCTCCAGGCTCGCCAGCTCCTCCTCCGCAATGGCCTGCGGGCTCACCTCGAAGGTCGTCATCATCGACGGCATCAGCACCTCGGCGGGCTGGAAATTCTCCACCCGGCGATCATCGAGGGTGCGAGCCATTGCCTTCTCCAGCGACGGATTCAGGGGCTGCTCCAGATCGCTGGCCAGCTCTCCCAGTGCCTCGGGAGCATGAAGACGCAGCTCGCGGACGACACGCTCACCCTGAATATAATCAGACAGCCTTTCCATAATCCTCTCCTTACCTTTGTGTCACTTTCTTGCCTATTGCGTACTCTCAGAGTAGCCGAAATGGAAAGCCCCCGATTTGACACCAGTCAAATCGGGGGCCTTTTTGACACAAACTTTCAACTCAAAAAGAAGAAGGCGTATCACTTCCAGGTTGCCAACACCTGTTCCCGGTGGCCTCAGCCATCAATAGAGCAGCTGTGGCAGGAACAGCACGATCGCCGGGAACAGCAGCACCAGCAGCGCCCGTATCGTACCCGCCACCCAGAATGGCGTCACCCCGCGGAAGATCGTCCCCGTGGAGACGTCCGGCAGCACCGCCCGCAGCACGAAGACGTTCATCCCCACCGGTGGCGTGATCAGGCTGATCTCGATCACGATCACCACCAGGATGCCGAACCACACCAGGTCGTAGCCCAGCCCCGCCACCACCGGGAAGAACACCGGCACCGTCAGCAGCAGCATCGACATGCTCTCGAACACGCAGCCCAGCACCACGTAGATGGCGATGATCGTCAGGATCACCACGAAGGGCGCCACGTTCAGCCCGTTGACCAGCGCCAGCAGGTCATTGGGCAGCCCGGCCCGGTTGACGAAGTTGGCGAAGATCAGCGCCGTCAGCACCACCGCGAACAGCATCGCCGTGGTCCGCACCGTGTCCATCAGCACGTTCATCAGCACCCGCGGCGTCAGCGCCCGACGCATCAGGGCGATCAGGAAGGCCCCCATGGCGCCGATGCCCGCCGCCTCGGTGGGCGTGAATATCCCCAGGTAGATACCGCCGATCACCAGCACGAACAGCGCCAGGGTGCTGCCCACGCTCTTCAGGGCAGCCATCCGTTCCGGCCACGGCACCTTCTCCGCCGCCGGCCCCGCGCTGGGGTCGCGCCACAGCACCCACTTCACCGCCCCGAGGTAGAGGAAGATCCCCAGGATGCCGGGAATGAAGCCCGCCGCGAACAGCTCGCGAATGCTGGTCTCGGTGAGGATGCCGTAGATCACCAGCATCACGCTGGGCGGGATCAGGATGCCCAGGGTGCCGCCGGCGGCGATGGAGGCCGCGGCCAGCGAATCCTTGTAGCCGTACTTGCGCATCTGCGGCATGGCCACCCTCCCCATGGTGGCGCAGGTCGCCAGGCTCGAGCCACAGATGGCGCTGAAGCCGCCGCAGGCGACGATGGTGGCCATCGCCTGGCCGCCCTTGCGATGCCCCAGGAAACCGTTGGAGGCCCGGAACAGCGCGTCCGACAGCCCGGCGTGGGAGACGAAGTTGCCCATCAGGATGAACAGCGGGATCACCGACAGGCCGTAGTCCATGGCGGTATCCACCACCCGCCGGGCCGCCATGGCCTCAGCGGCGTTCCAGTTGCCGGTCAGGTAGTAGAAGCCCACGAACCCCACGATGCCCATCGCAAAGGCCAGCGGCACCCGCAGGAAGACCAGCACCAGCAGCGCGGCAAAGCCATACAGTGCCTCAGTCATGGGGGCCTCCCCGCTCTGTAGTAGAGGGGCTCAGCGGCCCCCCCTGCTTGATCACCTTGACCCCCTCGAGCAGGTAGAGCACCGCCCGCGCCAGGGTCAGCAGCGCGGAGAGCGCCAGCATGATCGCAATCAGGCCGATCAGGTAGCCGCGCGGAATGCGCAGGAACTCGGTCACGTCGCCCCACTGGAAGGCGCGCTCGGCCAGCGCCCAGACGCGCTGCGCCATTAGCCACAGCGCCACCGTGAGCAGCAGGTTGACCAGCACCTCACGCACCCAGACCAGCCGGGCGGGGAAGATGGCATCGAGCAGGTCCACGCTGATGTGCTCCTGGCGCCAGCACACCACCGGCAGCGACAGGAACACCAGCGCCGCCAGCATCAGCTGGGTCAGCTCCACGGTGCCGAGGATCGGGGAGTTGAAGAAATAGCGGCCGCTCACGTCTGTCGTGGTCAGCAGCATCATGGCGAAGAGGGTGGCGCCTGCCACCCCCTCCAGCGTCAGCTGCAGAACCCGGCCGACGCGCGTTGCGCGAGTCATCGGGGAATACATGGTCTGTCGCCCTCCATATGGCGACGGATCGCTTACTTGAACTCGTCGGGCACCAGTGCGCCTACGCTCTCGTCTTCAGCGGCAGCGGCAAGCTGCTCGCGGAAGAATTCGATGGCCGCCATGGCGTCGACGCCACGACTCGCGGAAGCCGACTCGGCCCACGCCTCGATCATGTCGTCGCTGATGCCGCGCAGCGCCTCCAGGTCGTCGCCACCGAGGTCAGTGAAGGTGTGCCCCTGCTCCTCGGCGAAGGTGACGCCACGAACGTCCATGGTATCCATCATGTAGCCGAACAGGCGCGACAGGCGCTCGCCGGAGACCGCCTCGATGGCCTCGCGATCCTCCGGGGAAACCTGGTCCCAGAACATCGGGCTGACCACGATGGTGAAGCTGCCGCGGTAGAAGCCGCCATCGACCTTGAGGGTGTAGGGGAAGATCTCGGCGACACGGAAGCTGCGCAGGCCTTCGGGTACCAGCATGGCGCCGTCGATGACACCCTGGGAGCCCGCCTCGTAGACCCCGGTGGGCGGCAGGGCCACGCCGGTCAGCTCCAGGGCATTGGAGAGATCGCCCATCACGCCGCCGCCGACGCGGATGCGCTTGCCCTTCATGTCGTCGAGTGTCTCGAACTTCTCGCTGCTGAAGATCCAGCCAGGGCCGTGCACGCCGGCCGCCACCACGTCGACGCCGCGGTGCTCGCCGGCCTCGGCCAGGTACTCCTGGTGGGTGCGCCAGTAGGCGGCCGAGGCGTTCTCCGAGGAGAAGTCCTCGAAGGTGGGGAATTCGGGCAGCTTGGTCAGCTCGAAACGGCCGGTGTTGTAGCCGTGGAAGACCCAGGTGGCATCTGCGATGCCGTCGGCGACCATCTCCATCTGGGAGGCGGGCGGCCCCATGTCGTGAACCACCTCGACGGTAACCCGGCCCTCGGTGGCCTCCTCGATCCAGGCGCCCCAGGCCGGCCAGACCATGGTGTTGATACCGTGATTGGGACCTGCCCAGGTGCTGACCGTCAGGGTGGTTTGCGCCAGGGCAGATGTGCTCATGATGGCGGCGGTCAGGGTGCCGATCATCAGGCCTGTTGTCTTGTTCATTGTATGGCTCCTCCGTCTTTGCAGGCGGCTGGCAGTTTCGTCGGGTAGCTGAGAGCGAGTTCCCGGGGAAGGAATGCGACACACCAACTGATGATAAATCGCCATTAGGGAAACACGTTCCACCATACAATGCCTTGGGCAACACCTTCGGTGCAATGTGATCAAGACCAATAGGTAATACAACTTAAGTAGCATACGGGAAGTCGACAATAGAAACAGCGGGTTGGATATCAACACCCAGGGGGCTCGTGGCATGCCGGACGCCTTGACCTTCGCTGCCGCGCTACAAGCTCCTGTTACGCCACATAGCCTGCAAACAAAAAAGCCGGCAACATGTTGTTGCCGGCCTTGGTAAGAAGCTCAGGGGACACCCTGGCGACGAAAGGCTCAGTCGATCCGCTCAAGCTGCCTTTCGAGCTTTCTCATCACGTTGAGCAGGTCACGATATTCACCGGCGCTCAGGGTGGCCACCAGCTCCGCCTCCCAGGCCTGGGCCTCGGGCACCAGCCGGGAGAGCATCTCCCGTCCGGCCTCGGTGAGATGCAGGTCATGAAGACGCTGATCCTGCGGGGAAGGGGTTCGGGTGATCAGCCCGCGCTCCTCCAGCGCCTGTATGGCCCGCGAGACCCGTGCCTTGTCCATGTTGGTGTAGGCACAGATCTTCTTCGCCGTCAGATCATCGCAGTGACTCAGCCAGGCCAGGACGCGCCACTGGGCCACATTGAGACCATAGCGCTGAGAATACATGCGCTCCAGCTCGTTGCTGATCCTGTCGGCAAGCTTGTTCAGCCGATACGGCAGGAACTGGTTGAGATCCATCTCGGCCTTGGCAGTGCCATCGGAGACACCGCTACGGTTCGCGACTTTATTTTCCCGCTGAGCCTGGTCGTCCATGTGTCACCTCAATAGAGCAGCTGTGGCAGGAACAGCACGATCGCCGGGAACAGCAGCACCAGCAGCGCCCGTATCGTACCCGCCACCCAGAATGGCGTCACCCCGCGGAAGATCGTCCCCGTGGAGACGTCCGGCAGCACCGCCCGCAGCACGAAGACGTTCATCCCCACCGGTGGCGTGATCAGGCTGATCTCGATCACGATCACCACCAGGATGCCGAACCACACCAGGTCGTAGCCCAGCCCCGCCACCACCGGGAAGAACACCGGCACCGTCAGCAGCAGCATCGACATGCTCTCGAACACGCAGCCCAGCACCACGTAGATGGCGATGATCGTCAGGATCACCACGAAGGGCGCCACGTTCAGCCCGTTGACCAGCGCCAGCAGGTCATTGGGCAGCCCGGCCCGGTTGACGAAGTTGGCGAAGATCAGCGCCGTCAGCACCACCGCGAACAGCATCGCCGTGGTCCGCACCGTGTCCATCAGCACGTTCATCAGCACCCGCGGCGTCAGCGCCCGACGCATCAGGGCGATCAGGAAGGCCCCCATGGCGCCGATGCCCGCCGCCTCGGTGGGCGTGAATATCCCCAGGTAGATACCGCCGATCACCAGCACGAACAGCGCCAGGGTGCTGCCCACGCTCTTCAGGGCAGCCATCCGTTCCGGCCACGGCACCTTCTCCGCCGCCGGCCCCGCGCTGGGGTCGCGCCACAGCACCCACTTCACCGCCCCGAGGTAGAGGAAGATCCCCAGGATGCCGGGAATGAAGCCCGCCGCGAACAGCTCGCGAATGCTGGTCTCGGTGAGGATGCCGTAGATCACCAGCATCACGCTGGGCGGGATCAGGATGCCCAGGGTGCCGCCGGCGGCGATGGAGGCCGCGGCCAGCGAATCCTTGTAGCCGTACTTGCGCATCTGCGGCATGGCCACCCTCCCCATGGTGGCGCAGGTCGCCAGGCTCGAGCCACAGATGGCGCTGAAGCCGCCGCAGGCGACGATGGTGGCCATCGCCTGGCCGCCCTTGCGATGCCCCAGGAAACCGTTGGAGGCCCGGAACAGCGCGTCCGACAGCCCGGCGTGGGAGACGAAGTTGCCCATCAGGATGAACAGCGGGATCACCGACAGGCCGTAGTCCATGGCGGTATCCACCACCCGCCGGGCCGCCATGGCCTCAGCGGCGTTCCAGTTGCCGGTCAGGTAGTAGAAGCCCACGAACCCCACGATGCCCATCGCAAAGGCCAGCGGCACCCGCAGGAAGACCAGCACCAGCAGCGCGGCAAAGCCATACAGTGCCTCAGTCATGGGGGCCTCCCCGCTCTGTAGTAGAGGGGCTCAGCGGCCCCCCCTGCTTGATCACCTTGACCCCCTCGAGCAGGTAGAGCACCGCCCGCGCCAGGGTCAGCAGCGCGGAGAGCGCCAGCATGATCGCAATCAGGCCGATCAGGTAGCCGCGCGGAATGCGCAGGAACTCGGTCACGTCGCCCCACTGGAAGGCGCGCTCGGCCAGCGCCCAGACGCGCTGCGCCATTAGCCACAGCGCCACCGTGAGCAGCAGGTTGACCAGCACCTCACGCACCCAGACCAGCCGGGCGGGGAAGATGGCATCGAGCAGGTCCACGCTGATGTGCTCCTGGCGCCAGCACACCACCGGCAGCGACAGGAACACCAGCGCCGCCAGCATCAGCTGGGTCAGCTCCACGGTGCCGAGGATCGGGGAGTTGAAGAAATAGCGGCCGCTCACGTCTGTCGTGGTCAGCAGCATCATGGCGAAGAGGGTGGCGCCTGCCACCCCCTCCAGCGTCAGCTGCAGAACCCGGCCGACGCGCGGCCAGAGGGAGGCTGAGTTTGACATGGTCATCTCTTGAATTGCCTGCGGGTTCACTCGGTGACTATCTGGTCTGCGATGCTGTCATGCCTGGCCGCCTCGACCAGCTGCTCGCGGAAGAACTCGATGGCCGCCAGGGCATCCACACCCCGATCCGACACGGACTCGGACCAGCCGGTCACCAGCTCCTCGTTGATGTCACGCAGCCTGTCGACGTCGGCAGCTGAAATCTCGGTAAAGGTATTGCCCTGCTCCTCGGCGAACTCGACGCCGCGAGCATCCACGACATCCATCATGTAGCCGAACAGGCGCGACAGGCGCTCGCCGGAGACCGCCTCGATGGCCTCGCGATCCTCCGGGGAAACCTGATCCCAGAACATCGGGTTCATGGCGATGGAGAAGCTGCCGCGATAGAAGCCGCCATCCACGGTCAGGGTGTAGGGCAGCACCTCGGCGACCCGGAAGCTGCGCAGACCCTCCAGCGACAGCATGGCGCCGTCGATGACCCCCTGGGAGGCCGCCTCGTAGACCCCGGTGGGCGGCAGGGCCACGCCGGTCAGCTCCAGGGCATTGGAGAGATCGCCCATGACAGCGCCCCCGACCCTCACCCGCAGGCCCGCCAGGTCATCCAGACTCTCGACGGGGCTGCTGGTGAAGATCTGGCCGGGCCCATGCACGCCCACGCCCACCACGTCGACACCGCGGTGCTCGCCGGCCTCGGCCAGGTACTCCTGGTGGGTGCGCCAGTAGGCCGCCGAGGCGTTTTCCGAGGAGAAGTCCTCGAAGGTGGGGAATTCGGGCAGCTTGGTCAGCTCGAATCGGCCAGGGCTGAAGCCGTGAAAGACCCAGGTGACATCACCGATACCATCGGCAACGATCTCCATCTGCGCGGCGGGCGGCCCCATGTCGTGAACCACCTCGACGGTGACCCGGCCCTCGGTGGCCTCCTCGATCCAGGCCCCCCAGGTCGGCCAGACAATGGTGTTGATACCGTGGTTCGGCCCCCCCCAGGTACTGACGGTGAGCGTGGTCTGGGCCAGGGCCGGCGTGCCGAGGGCAAGACTTGCGATACTGGCGGCTCCCAGCATCAAGCGAGCTGAGTTGTACATTTTTTGTGCTCCTGAGTTCATCAAGGGATCGCAGGGAAGCGAGGCAGGCGCCTTCCGTGCTCGCCACCTTGCCGCCATAAAGTATCTCGAGCAACTAATCGGCGACATAAAGACACTAGACTTAAGTATTAAAAATATCGAAAAACACTGATTTGCATCAACTTGGCGCCCATCCTCAGGCCGCTGAAGATGACTGCCGGCACCTCAAGGCTGGACATCTAGTTTCAATAGAAACTAAGCTGCATCCAGGCATGGCGTCCGACACCTCCCAACACCAATAACCAGACTGACGACACCGGAGAAACCATGAGCAAGAAGTTCGCGTCACACGCCGATACGGAAGAGAAGCAGGTCAGCTTCGAGAAGCTGGCCGAAGGCTTGTATGCCTATACCGCCGAGGGCGACCCCAATACCGGCATCGTGATCGGCGATGACAGCGTGATGGTCATCGACACCCAGGCCACCCCCATCATGGCCCAGGACGTGATCCGCCGGATCCGCGAGATCACCGACCTGCCGATCAAGCACGTCGTGCTCACCCACTACCACGCCGTGCGCGTGCTGGGCGCCTCCGCCTACAACGCCGAGAACATCTACGCCAGCCAGCACACCTACGACCTGATCGTGGAGCGCGGACAGCAGGACTATGAATCCGAAGTGGGCCGCTTCCCGCGCCTCTTCAAGGGCGTGGACTCCGTGCCCGGCCTGACCTGGCCCAACATCGTCTTCCAGAAGGAGCTGACGGTGTACATGGGCAAACGCGAGGTGCGCATCATCCATCTGGGTCGCGGCCACACCAAGGGCGACACCATCGTCTGGCTCCCCGAAGAGAAGGTGATGTTCTCAGGCGACCTGGTGGAGTATGGCGCCACCCCCTATACCGGCGACGCCTACCACGAGTACTGGCCGGCCACCCTCGAGCGTCTGGAGGCCATGCAGCCCCAGAAGCTGGTGCCGGGCCGCGGCGACGCCCTGCAGACCCCCGAGAAGTGCCAGGAAGCCATCCAGGGCACGCGCGACTTCCTCAACGACATGTACGCAAGCGTCAAGGCGGGCAAGGCCGCCGGCAAGTCCCTCTCCGAGTGCTACGCCGAGACCTACGCCCTGCTCAAGCCGAAGTACGGCCACTGGGTGATCTTCGACCACTGCGTGCCCTTCGACATCACCCGCTGCTATGACGAGGCGGGCGGCGAGTATCCGGACCCGCGCATCTGGACCGCCGAGCGCGATACCGCCATGTGGCACTCGCTGCAGGAAGTCGTCGAGAACCAGTAAGCCTCTTCTGCACAGGACCGTGACGGACCCTCGAGCCTCCTGGGCTCGAGGGTCCGATGGGAGCACTGCATGCCAACAACCTACAAGAATCCCGTCTACCCCTATCGACGCCCCCCCGAACTGGACGCCAGTGAAGTGCGCCACTGCCCGGTGATCATCGTCGGCGCCGGCCCCTCAGGCCTGACCGCCGCCATCGACCTGGCCCAGCAGGGCATCGGCAGCGTGGTGCTGGATGACAACAATACCGTCAGCGTCGGCTCGCGAGCGATCTGTTTCGCCAAGCGGACCCTTGAGATCATGGACCGCCTGGGCTGTGCCCAGCCGATGCTCGACAAGGGGGTGACCTGGCAGCATGGCCGCGTCTTCTTCCAGGAGCGCGAGGTCTATGACTTCAACCTGCTGCCCGAGCAGGGGCATCGCGTACCGGCCTTCATCAACCTGCAGCAGTACTACCTCGAGGAGTACCTGGTCGACCGCGCCGACGAGCTCGGCGACCAGATCGACCTGCGCTGGCTGAACAAGGTCACCGCGGTGGACAGCCGACCGGACCATACGGTGGTCACGGTGTCCACTAAGGATGGTGACTACCGGCTGAGCTGCGACTACCTGCTGGTGGCCGACGGTGCCAACAGCAGGATCCGGGAGATGCTCGGCCTGGAGAGCAAGGGGCAGATATTCCAGGATCGCTTCCTGATCGCGGATGTGGTCATGAAGGCCGACTTCCCCACCGAACGCTGGTTCTGGTTCGACCCGCCCTTCCATCCCGATCAGTCGGTACTGCTGCACAAGCAGCCCGACAACGTCTGGCGCATCGATTTCCAGCTGGGCTGGGACGCCGACCCGGAGGAGGAGAAGAAGGAGGAGAACATCCGCCCCCGCGTGCAGGCCATGCTAGGGACGGACGTGGAGTTCGAACTGGAGTGGGCCAGCGTCTACACCTTCCGCTGCCGCAAGATGGACGACTTCATCCACAACAGGGTGTTCTTCATGGGCGACGCCGCCCATCAGGTCTCCCCCTTCGGCGCCCGCGGCGCCAACGGTGGCGCCCAGGGCATCGACAACCTGGCCTGGAAGCTGGCCAGGGTCATCAAGGGCCAGGCCCCCGCGGCGCTGCTCGAGACCTACAACATCGAACGCCAGTACGGCGCGGCCGAGAACATTCTCAACTCCACCCGGGCCACCGACTTCATCACCCCCAAGAGCCGCGTCAGCCGACTGTTCCGCGACACCGTTCTGGAACTCGCCGAGCACTACCCCTTCGCCCGCAGCCTGGTGAACAGCGGACGCCTGTCGATGCCCTGCCGCTACGCGGACTCGCCGCTCAACGGCCCGGACGATATGTCGCTCCCCGCCGACCTGCGCCCCGGCACGCCGGCCAAGGATGCCCCCATTCGGCTGGATGGCCAGGGTGCCTGGCTGCTCAACCAGCTGGGGAACCGCTTCGTGCTGCTGCTCGACGGTCGACTTCCCACCAGCGAAGCGGAGGCTCGGACACCGGAACTGGCGGCCCTGCTCGAGGAGCAGCCCGACCTGGACCTGCTCGTGCTCGGCCCGGCCTCCCAGGCCCTGGCCCGGCTCCCGCGTACCACCCTGATCGAGGACGCCGAAGGCCTGGTCAGCGAGCGCTACGGACTGAGTGCCGGGGCTGCCTACCTGATCCGGCCCGATCAACATGTCACGGCCCGCTGGACCGAGTGTCATCGCGATGCGGTCAGCGATGCGATCGATCGTTCCCTGGGCAAGCAGCTTGCCCCTCTTTCACACGTTCAGGGAGTCTCGTCATGCCCCGGCTTGAACTGAACCCCAACTTCAGCGACCCGGATGCCTTCTATGCCGCGCTGACCGAGGCACATCGCGAACGCAGCGAAGCCGACAGTGAACGCATCAATGCACGGCTCGTTCTGCTGCTGGCCAACCACATCGGAGATCAGCAGGTCCTGAAGGAGGCCTTGAGCATCGCCTCCCGGGATGCCGCCCCGGCGGTGAAGCGCTGATCCGACCCCAAGATGACACGAGCAAGGATAATGACATGGCTGAACAACTGAATTACCAGAACGGCTTTCGCAATCACTTCTCTACCGAGGCCCTGCCTGGCGCCCTGCCCGAGGGCCAGAACTCTCCCCAGAAGTGCCCCTATGGGCTCTATGCCGAGCAGCTGACCGGCTCCGCCTTCACGGCACCACGCCACCAGAACCTGAGAAGCTGGCTCTACCGCATCCGCCCGTCAGTGGTACAGAGCGCCTACCAGCCGCTCGACCTGCACAAGGTGCACACCTCTCCGCCCGGCAAGCCAGCCGCCGACCCCAACCAGATGCGCTGGGACCCGGCACCGCTGCCAAGCGATCCCGTCGACTTCATCGATGGCCTGCTGACCATTGCCGTCAACGGCGATGCCGGTGCCCAGACCGGCGTGGGCGTGCATGTCTATGCCTTCAACCAGGACATGACCGACCGCTTCTTCTACACCGCGGATGGCGAGATGCTCTTTGTCCCTCAGCTGGGCACACTGCGGCTGCGTACGGAGTTCGGCGAGATCGAGGTCCGAAACGGCGAGATTGCCGTTATTCCCCGCGGGGTCAAGTTCCAGGTGCGACGCGCCGATGGCGTCGATGCGGCCCGCGGCTACATCTGCGAGAACTACGGCAACCCGGTGGAACTGCCGGGCCTCGGCCCCATCGGTGCCAACGGCCTGGCCAACCCCCGCGACTTCCAGAGCCCCGTGGCCGCCTTTGAAGATCTCGAGGGCGACTTCTCGCTTGTCGCCAAGTTCTCCGGTCGCTTCTGGGAAACCCGCCTCGGCCATTCCCCGCTGGACGTGGTCGCCTGGCACGGCAATTACGCGCCGTACAAGTACGACCTGGCCAACTTCAACACCATCAACACGGTGAGCTTCGACCATCCCGACCCCTCTATCTTCACCGTGCTGACCTCGGCCTCCGACACCCCCGGGATGGCCAACCTCGACTTCGTCATCTTCCCACCGCGCTGGATGGTGGCCGAGAACACCTTCCGTCCGCCCTGGTTCCATCGCAACCTGATGAGCGAGTTCATGGGCCTGATCCACGGGGAGTACGACGCCAAGGCCGAGGGCTTCGTGCCCGGTGGCGCCAGCCTGCACAACTGCATGTCGCCCCATGGCCCCGATGCAGAAACCTTCGACAAGGCCTCCAGCGCCGACCTGAAGCCGCAATATCAGGGTGATACCCTGGCGTTCATGTTCGAGAGCCGCTACGTCTACCATCCCACCGAGGCGGCACTGGACGCCGACTTCCGCCAGCGCGACTACGTGGACGTCTGGTCGACCCTGCGTTCGCACTTCGACCCGAACCAGCCTTGAGCCACGAGAGCACCACCTAGAGTGACGACGGGGTCGCTGCGCGGCCCCGCCCCCGACGACAAGGATTGAACGCCCATGAAACTGGCCACCCTCAAGAACGGACGCGACGGTGAACTGATCATCGTCTCCCGGGACCTCTCCCGCGGCGTCTCCGCCGCCGATATCGCCCCGACCCTGCAGCAGGCCATCGAAAGCTGGGACGAGGTGAGCCCGACGCTCGAGGCGCGCTACGCCGAGCTCAATGACGGCCGCGCCGCGGGCGCCTTCGATCTCGACCAGAGTGCCCTGCACTCGCCGCTGCCCCGCACCTATCACTGGGCCGACGGCTCCGCCTACCTGAACCACGTCAAGCTGGTGCGTCAGGCGCGCAATGCCGAGATGCCCGAGACCTTCTGGACCGACCCGCTGATGTACCAGGGCGGCGGCGACAAGTTCCTCGCCCCCACCGAGGACATCGAGGCGGTCAGCGAGGAGCACGGCATCGACTTCGAAGGCGAGATCGCCGTCATCACCGACGACGTGCCCATGGCGGTGACCCCCGAGCAGGCGGCCGGCCACATCAAGCTGGTGATGCTGGTCAACGACGTCAGCCTGCGCGGCCTGATCCCCGGCGAGCTGGCCAAGGGCTTCGGCTTCTTCCAGGCCAAGCCCGCCTCCGCCTTCTCGCCCATCGCCGTGACCCCGGACGAGCTGGGCGACGCCTGGCAAGAAGGCAAGGTCCATCTGCCGCTGACCGTGCACCTCAACGGCGAGAAGTTCGGCGAGCCCGAAGCCGGCCCCGACATGATCTTCGGCTTCCCCGAGCTCATCGCCCATGCGGCGAAGACCCGCTATCTGGGCGCCGGCGCCATCGTCGGCTCGGGCACCGTCTCCAACCCGGATCCCGACGGCGGCCCCGGAAAGCCGGTGGCAGACGGCGGCGTGGGCTACAGCTGCCTGGCCGAGGTGCGCATGGTGGAGCAGATCCTGCACGGCCAGGTGAAGACCCCCTTCATGCGCTTCGGCGACCGGGTGCGCATCGAGATGTTCGACCGCGAGGGTCGGAGCATCTTCGGCGCCATCGACCAGCAGGTGGTGAAGTACCAGCCCTGAAGTATAAAACCGAACAAGGAGGCCGCATGACCACGCTATACGGCTACTTCCGCTCCTCGGCCGCCTACCGGGTGCGCATCGCCCTGAACCTCAAGGGCCTGGCCCATGACCAGGCCCCGGTCAACCTGGTCAAGGGCGAGCAGCGCGGTGAGGCCAACCTCGCCCGCCACCCCCAGGGGCTGGTGCCCAGCCTGGTGACGGACGACGGCCTGGTGCTCACCCAGTCCCTGGCGATCTGCGAGTACCTCGACGAAGTGTATCCCGAGCCGGCCCTGCTGCCGGAAGACCCCGCCGGCCGCGCCCGGGTGCGCGCCCTGGCCCAGCTGGTGGCCTGCGAGATCCACCCCCTCAACAACCTGCGGGTGCTCAAGTATCTGGTGGGCGAGCTGGGGGCGGACGAGGCGGCCAAGCTGGCCTGGTACCGCCACTGGGTCGCCGAGGGCTTCCAGGCCCTGGAGGCGATGCTGTCGCGGGAGGCCGGCAGCGGTGACTTCTGCCACGGCGACACCCCCACCCTGGCGGATCTCTGCCTGGTGCCCCAGGTGTTCAACGCCGAACGCTTCGAGTGCGGCCTCTCGGCCTATCCGCGGATCCGGCGCATCACTGCCAACTGCCGGGCCCTGGCGGCCTTCGAGCAGGCCGCTCCCGGAGCGCAGCCCGACGCCGGCTAAGGTAGAATAAGCAGGCTCATGATAAGCGGGCACCTACTCCGACCGGAGAGGTGCCCGCCTCTCGTTCCCGAGTCTTTCAGCGACCGGAAAGGCGGTACGGGAAAGGCAACCACCGCAGAAGGAATTCCGGGTGCTCAAGCTGACCTCCCCTGCCACCGTGATCCTGCTGGCAGCCCTTACCGCCCTGGGCCCCCTGGCCACCGACATGTACCTGCCCGCCATGCCGGCCATGGCCGAGGCCCTGAACACGGGTCCCGATCAGATCCAGCTGACCCTCAGCTTCTACATGGCCGGCTTCGCCCTGGCCCAGCTCTTCTGCGGTCCCCTCGCGGACCGCTTCGGCCGCAAGCCGATCATGGTAGGGGGCTTCTCCCTCTTCCTGGCCGCCAGCCTGCTCTGTGCACTGGCACCGAGCATCGAGTGGTTGCTGGCCGGCCGTTTCCTGCAGGCCCTGGGAGGCGCCGCCGGACCGGTGCTGGGTCGCGCCGCGGTCCGCGACATCTACGGCCCCATCGAAGCCGGACGCATCCTCTCCCACCTGGCCAGCATCATGGCCCTGGCCCCGGCACTGGCCCCTGTGATGGGCGCCGGCCTGCTGCTTCTGTTCGGCTGGGAGGCGATCTTCCTGGTACTGGCCCTCTATGCAGCCATAGCCCTGGCGCTGCTGATCTTCGCTCTTCCGGAGCCTCTGCCCCGGGACCTGCGCCAGCCCATCACTCCCTCGGCCATCATCGGCAACTTCCGCCTGCTGCTGGGCCAGCGCGCCTTCATCGGCTATACGCTGACCAATGCCGCCGCCTTCTCGGGGCTCTTCGCCTACCTCTCGGGCTCCGCCTTCGTGCTGATCGAGTTCATCGGCCTGCACCCCACCAGCTACGGCATCCTCTTCGCGCTGATCGTGGCCGGCTTCTTCGGCGGCACCCTGATCAGCGGCCGCTTCAGCCACCGCCTGGGCCGCGACCGGCTGATCCTGCGCGGCACCCTGCTCTGCACCCTCGGCGGCGCCAGCATGGCGCTGCTGGCCCTGGCCAGCGTCTACCAGGCCTGGGCGGTGGTGGGGCCGCATATCGTCTTCATGATGGGCGTGGGCATCCTGATGCCTCAGACCATGGCCGGCGCCCTGGCCCCCAATCCCCAGTGTGCCGGCTCCGCCTCCTCGCTCTTCGGCTTCCTGCAGATGGGTATCGCTGCGGTGGTGGGCGGGCTCGTCGGCCAGCTTCACGACGGCACCTCCCGCACCCTGGCGCTGACCATCGGCCTGGCCAGCCTGCTGGCGCTGGTGGCCTACTGGCGACTGGTGCGCCCCGCCGCCAGGCTCGAGGCCAGCCGCCAGGCGGCTCCGGAGTGACAGCCCCGTGAGCCCGAGACGGCGGGAAGCCCCCATATAACGGCGCGATCAAGCCGAGGCGGTCAGGCCGCCTCGGCGGCGATGGTCACCGGCCGCCCCTGACGCAGCTCCTCCAGAAGTTGAGCGCGGCGCTCGGCGGCCTTCTCCGCCGCCGCCTCGCGCACCGG
>Ga0209075_1000730_pt1 | contig 31685 bp, 29 predicted proteins | sample Stecom2011_FD_187523 | JGI IMG/M metagenome (GOLD analysis project Ga0209075, IMG submission 187523) | Agricultural soil microbial communities from Utah to study Nitrogen management - Steer compost 2011 (SPAdes) (version 2) | ecosystem: Environmental > Terrestrial > Soil > Agricultural land...
ACCTTATTCAGGTAAACCAAGCCATCGATTTCCGGGGCATCCGCCTGACTGCGGGCAATGGCACCTTCCTCGTCGACCTCATCCACGATGACCTGAATACGCTTGCCCACTTTCTGGGCCAGACGCTTGGCGCTGATCTCCGCCTGCTTGGCCATAAAGCGCTCCAGACGCTCCTGCTTGACCTCTTCCGGCACCGGATCCGGCAGATCGTTGGCAGGCGCACCTTCGACGGGTGAATAAGCGAAGCAGCCCACCCGGTCCAGCTGCGCCTCTTCCAGCCAATCCAGCAGTAGCTGGAAGTCTTCCTCGGTTTCCCCGGGGAAGCCGACAATAAAGGTGGAGCGAATGGTGAGCTCGGGACAAATCTCCCGCCACTTGTGGATGCGCGCCAGGGTATTTTCCGCATGGGCCGGACGCTTCATCAATTTAAGAATCCGCGGGCTGGCGTGCTGGAAGGGAATATCCAGATAAGGCAGCAGCTTGCCTTCCGCCATCAGGGGAATCACCTCATCCACATGGGGGTAAGGGTAAACATAATGCAGGCGCACCCACACACCCATCCGGCCCAGCTGCTCACACAAATCCAGCATCCGGGTCTTGACCGGACGCCCATCCCAGAAGCCGGTACGGTATTTGATATCGACGCCATAGGCGCTGGTATCCTGGGAGATGATCAGCAACTCCTTCACGCCGTTATCCACCAGGCGCTTGGCTTCTTCCAGCACCTCGCCCACCGGACGACTGACCAGGTCACCGCGCATGGAGGGAATAATGCAGAAGGTGCAACGGTGGTTACAGCCCTCGGATATTTTCACATAGGCATAATGGCGCGGCGTCAACTTGATGCCCTGGGGCGGGATCAGACTGGTAAAGGGATCGTGTTGGGGCGGGATCTGCTCATGGACCGCACCGACCACCGCCTCATAGGCCTGCGGGCCGGTGACCTTCAGCACGTTCGGGTATTGCTGGCGGATTTCGTCCTCCTTCACCCCCAAACAACCGGTCACAATCACCTTGCCGTTTTCCGCCAGCGCCTCACCAATGGCATCCAGGGATTCCGCCACCGCACTGTCAATAAAACCGCAGGTATTGACCACCACCACATCCGCCTGATCATAGGTGGGAACAATCTCATACCCTTCCGAACGCAACTGCGTGAGAATCCGTTCGGAATCCACCAAAGCCTTGGGACATCCCAGGCTTACAAAACCAACTTTTCCATTCTGTGCAGACATGGCAAAACCTCTGGCATTCGCCTCGCGAATAAAAGGCGTGCATTCTACCCTAACCTGGGGGCTACTTGAATGTTTACGAGGTAAGTGCTATTACCAAGGGCGAACCGGTAACAAGGATTCTTACCCAATGAGCCCCGCTATCTGTGCAGGTGGCGGCATCGAAACTGAATACCGTGTCACTCTTACGCCCATCCTGAGCTGTTACACTCCAAGATAGGCCAACCATGGCGTGACGCCTCAACATAGAATTCTTTAACCATGACCCCAAGCAGCACTGCAACGCCCATCATGAAAAGGAATTTACGACACCACATTCGCGTCCCTATCCGCGTTTCTGCCACGGTGCAGACCCGCAATGGGCAGCAAGTTTCAACGGAAGTCGCCAATATCTCCCGAACCGGCGTCATGCTGGCCTGCGATCGTCAGAGCCTTGAGCTTATTCACCCCAAAGGGATGACCGCCAATCCCGGCAGCCCCTTGGAGACCACCGTGGCCTTCACCATCCCCAGCCAAATCGGGGGCAAGGTTGCCATCAACAGCCGTTGCCACATCATTTATGCCAGACGCCTGTCCCGTGATCTTTTCCATATCGGGCTGGAATTCCTGAACCTGGAAGAGCATCTGGTGCCCCATCTTGAGCACTATATCGAAGCCCACCGCGAAGGCTGATTGTTAGCCAGCAGCCTTTCACGCTCCCGCCTCCTCGCGCTCCCGTCTGTCGGTATGGCCCCGAGTCATATGTTTATGAATTTTTGTTCTATGCAGAGCGCTACTTATAATCACCCTCCCTTTGATATAGTAGCCGCCTAATCCAAATAGACCTTTGCTGCACAGGTCCTCCTTCATTGCCATCCTCCCGGGTTATCGAGACAGCAGCAAAGACGTTCAAGGGCTGTGAAGGCCCAGCCATCGCGACTTTGATGAGTGATCGTATGACAGAGTACAACCTGACCCATCTCAAGCAGCTTGAAGCCGAAAGTATTCACATCATTCGCGAGGTTGCCGCCGAGTTCGAGCGGCCGGTCATGCTGTACTCCATTGGCAAGGACTCAGCGGTGATGCTGCACCTGGCGCTGAAGGCGTTCTATCCGGGCAAGCCCCCCTTCCCGCTGATGCACGTGGACACCACCTGGAAGTTCAAGGACATGATCGAGTTTCGCGAGAAACAGGTCAAAAAGTACGGCCTGGATCTGATCGTGCACATCAACCAGGACGGCGTGGATGCGGGCATCGGCCCCTTCACCCATGGTAGCGCCAAGCATACGGACGTCATGAAAACCGAGGGGCTGAAACAGGCCCTCAACAAATACAAGTTTGACGCGGCCTTCGGCGGCGCCCGCCGTGACGAAGAGAAATCCCGGGCCAAGGAGCGGGTGTATTCCTTCCGGGACGAGTTCCACCGCTGGGACCCGAAAAACCAGCGCCCAGAGCTCTGGAATATCTATAACGGCAAGATCAACAAAGGTGAAAGCATCCGCGTCTTTCCCCTGTCTAACTGGACCGAACTGGACATCTGGCAGTACATCCATCTGGAAAACATCGACATTGTTCCCCTGTACTATGCCGCGGAACGCCCGGTCGTGGAGCGGGATGGCACCCTGATCATGGTGGACGACGACCGGATGCCCCTCAAGCCCGGAGAAACCCCCATGAAAAAAATGGTGCGATTCCGGACCCTGGGCTGCTACCCACTCACCGGCGCCGTGGAATCAACGGCTGCGACACTGCCGGACATCATCCAGGAAATGTTGCTGACCCGTAGCTCCGAGCGCCAAGGGCGAGTCATCGACCACGACCAGGCGGGCTCCATGGAGCAGAAAAAGCGGGAAGGCTACTTCTGACCGAAACGGCCGTCACCAGCCACGGCCGGGAACTCCGGCACCAGATTCAACCGGCGCAGACGGAACACTCCTTGGGCGCTACAGGATTAAAAGAGTACGAACATGTCACATCAATCCGAGCTGATCAGTACCGACATCAACGCCTACCTCAAGCAGCATGAGCAAAAAGAGCTGCTGCGCTTTCTGACCTGCGGCAGCGTGGACGATGGCAAGAGCACCTTGATCGGGCGCCTGCTGCACGACTCCAAAATGATCTATGAAGATCACCTGGAAGCCATTAAAAAAGATAGCACCAAAGTAGGCACCACCGGCGACCGGCCAGACCTGGCCCTGCTGGTGGACGGTCTGCAGGCGGAACGGGAACAGGGCATCACCATTGATGTTGCCTACCGCTATTTCTCCACCGCCAAACGCAAGTTCATCATTGCCGACACCCCCGGCCATGAACAGTACACCCGCAACATGGCGACCGGCGCGTCCACGGCCGACCTGGCCATCATCCTGATGGATGCCCGCAAAGGCGTACTGACCCAGACCAAGCGCCACAGCTTTATCGCCTCCTTGCTGGGCATTCACCATATCGTGGTGGCCATCAACAAGATGGACCTGGTGGACTATAGCGAAGCCCGATTTAACGAGCTGTGCGAGCAGTATCTGGCCTTCAGCGAAAGCCTGAATCTGCCCAACGTGTACTTCGTGCCGATTTCCGCCCTGGAAGGTGACAACGTCGTCAATGCCAGCGCCCATACGCCCTGGTATGAAGGCAAGACCCTGATGGAAATCCTGGAGACGGTGGAAGTCTCCAAGTCCAAGAACTTCGAGGACTTCCGGTTCCCGGTCCAGTACGTTAACCGCCCCAACCTCAACTTCCGCGGTTATTGCGGCACGGTCGCCTCCGGGGTCATCCGCAAGGGTGATACCATTCAAGTGCTGCCTTCCGGCCAAACCAGCCGGGTGAAGGAAATCGTCACCTATGACGGCGAGCTTGAAGAAGCCTTCGCGGATCAGGCCGTCACCCTGACCCTGACCGACGAAATCGACATTTCCCGGGGCGACATGATCGTCAAACCGGATAATCTACCGGCGGTTTCCAACCGCTTTGTGGCTACCCTGGTCTGGATGGCTGAGCAGCCCCTGCAAATTGGCAAGCAGTACTACATCAAGCTGGGCAATAGCCTGGTCAGCGGCATGGTCAGCAAAATCCGCCATCAGACCGACGTGAACACGCTGGAGCGAGAAGAAGTCGACGAACTCAAGCTCAACGCCATCGGGCTGTGTGAGTTCACCCTGAACCAGCCGGCGGTCTTTGACGCCTACCAGCAGAATCGGGCGACCGGTGCCTTTATTGTGATTGACCGATTGTCCAACGTGACCATTGGCGCCGGCATGGTAGAGAGCGCGGCGGCGGGCAGTTCGGTGGAGGACTTCAAGCCGGTTTCCGAGCAGGAGCGCCAAAACCGTCTGGATCAAAAACCATTCCTGGTTCTGACCAAGGGCAAGTTGGCGGACAAGCTCGCATACGCGGTCGAGCGTTTTCTGTTTGATGCGGGCAAGACGTCTCTGGTCGTAGAAGATCCCAGCATGGAACGACGCCAGGAAGCGGTTCACTGGTTGAGCCGTGCCGGCCTGATCAGCATCGTACCGCTGACCGAGGGTGAAACCTTCTCCGCCAAGGATGCCTTCGTGATCGGCACCGATGAAGATGAAGCCCTAAGCGATACCATCCAGCAGTTCGCCGAGCAGCTGCGCAACCAAAAGCTACTCTAATTGACGTGGCCTGTCCCTTCCGCCCACAGGGCGCGAAGGGACTTTTTCCGCCCCGACTTAACCCCGGGCCTTGGCCAGGGAAGCCGCCAGCGCCTCCAGGCAGCGGTCCACATAATCAGGCCGGCAACCATTGCCCATCAGGCCAATCCGCCAGATCTTGCCCTTCATGGGGCCCAGGCCGGCGCTAATTTCCAGCCCGTACTCCTCCAGCATCAGTTGCCGAACCCGGGCATCCTCCACATCCTCGGGGACCTTAACCGCGTTCAACATGGGCAACCGCGCCTCGGGTGCCACCGCCATCTCCAGCCCCAGGTTTTCCAGCCCATCCCGAAGTCGCTCATGCATGGCCCGATGCCGGGCCCAGGATTGCTCCAGCCCCTCTTCCAGCAACATGACCAACGCCTCATGCAAGGCGAACAGGGCATTGATGGGAGCGGTGTGGTGATAGACCCGCTGCCCGCCATCCTGCCAATAGCCCATCACCAGCTGCATATCCAAAAACCAGCTTTGTACCGGCTGACGCCTGGCCAGAATGACCTGTCGGGCTCGTTCGCTAAAGGTGATCGGAGACAGGCCGGACACACAGGAAAGACATTTCTGGGTGCCGCTATAGATCACATCCGCCCGCCAGTCATCCGCCAGCACCGGCATGCCGCCCCAGGACGTGACCGCATCCACCAGGCTCAGACAATCATGCTCCCGCGCCAGTTGGCATAAGACTTGGGCATCACTGGCCGCACCCGTCGACGTTTCAGCGTGGACAAAGGCCAGCACCTTGGCGTCCCGATGACGAGCCAAGGCATCCGCCACCTTCTGAGGGTCGACCGGCTTGCCCCACGGGTCTTCCACCAGCACCACCTCGCCGCCCATGCGCATCACATTCTCCGCCATACGCTGGCCGAACACCCCATTGACACACACCACCACCTTGTCGCCCGCTTCCAGCAGATTGGCAAAAGCCGTTTCCATGCCTGCCGACCCGGGTGCTGAAATGGGCAGTGTCAGTGCGTTAGTGGTCTGAAAGCTCACCTGCAGCATCTGCTTCACTTCATCCATGAGTCGAATGAACTCCGGATCCAAGTGACCGATGGTGGGCTGGGAAAGCGCGGCTAACACGCGTGGGTGAATATCGGAGGGGCCCGCCCCCATCAGAATCCGTCGGGGTGGCGTAAAACTCTGTACTCTCATAATCTGTCATCCTTATTCTTGTTATCAGACTCCCTGTAGCGAGAGGCTATCATGGAGTTCCCGGGGGCGCTGTGGAAATATCCCGGCTCTGAGCATTGCGTCACGCGGCCTGATCCGCTACCGTCAGCGCTTCGCCACGGTCATCGCCCACCCAGGCCCGAACGTGCACCCAGCTTCTATCCGGCCGCGCGAATTGGCCGACAGCATTAAGTGTCGATTGAATTCTTATGGCATTACAACATCTTGTTTTTCATCATATTCAGAAATGGCAGGAAGACGGCGAAGTCTCCCTCAAGCTGCGTAGCGAAGCCCATGGGATCGGCGCCGACGCGGAATCCCTGTTCAACAGCCTGCGCAAAACCTTTAACGGCAAGGCCGGCAAGAACTACGGACGGTTCCAGGACGATTATGCCAGCTATCCCGTCAGTCGCTGGCTGGAAGAGTTTGTCGACGAAAAGATTTCCTTCACCCGCTTCAGCCAGCTGATCATGGAGCGCCTGCAACTGGCCCTGCAAGACGCGCCGGTCTGCCTGGACGGCTCGGTCATGCTCGCCCTGGACCAGCGCCCGGAAGGACAAGACCTGTACTTTTTCCTGATTCCCGAGGCCTCCAGCTTTCAGCTCACTAATGACCTGGAACTCACCCTGACCGAACACCTCAACCCCGCCCACCTGGACATCGCCGCCCGCATCGAACTCGATGCCTGGAAGGGACGGCACCGTACCGACAGCTATATCACCACCCTGGTGGGCGGCGGCGCCAAAGCCCGGGCCGAGGTGGTGCTCGGCACACTGGGCTTTATCAGTGCCATTGACACCAAACAGGAAACCGACACCTTCCTGCAGGCCGTGGAGCAGTTTTCCGCCCAACTGCCACAAGAGGAAGAGCCCCAGTACCGCAAGCGTGTCTATGATTACTGCGTGGAGCAGGAACAGTTCGGCGAGCCGGTCGAGCTGGAAACCCTCTCCCGCCTGATTGACGAGAAGAACCCAGAGGCCTTTGCCGAATTCGCCCGCCAGCAGGAAACGCCGCTGGGGGATGAAATCCGCCCCGACCGCCGCAAACTGAAATCCCTGGTCAAATTCAGTGGCCGGGCCAAAGGGGTCACCCTATCCTTTTCCTCCGATGCCATCGACCAAACCGTGATCTACGATCCGGAGTCTGGGTCCTTGATCATCCGAGACCTGCCAGCAGCCCTCAAGCAACAGCTCAATCGCTACCTGAAACGCCAGCAAGGTGAATAATGCAGCGTCTGGCCTGGCTTTTTGTTCTGCTCCTGATCGGGCCGGCATACGCCTTGGCGTCTCCCGCGGAGGCCAAGGCCTGGCAGGAGCTGGAACTGATCCAGGCCTATCGGCTGAAATGGCCCGGTAACTTTCAACCCTCGGGCCTGACCACCTGCCAGGGCAAACTGCTGACCGTCTCGGACCGACATGACCTGGAAATCCAGGAGATTCGTTTAAAACCCGACGGTCAGGCCGAAGTCCGCCCTTATGGGCGCTTTACCGAATTGCCCCCGCCCCCACCGTTGGCAACCGCCGTTGACGTGCTCCGCCAGATGATCCTCAGCCTGGTGGGAAAGCAATACGACTGGGAAGGCATCAGTTGCGACGACGCCGGCAACCTGTACTTGGCCAGCGAGGCCTACAACGCGGTGCTGAAAATCCCCACCCAAGGCCCCCTGCACTGGATCACCCTGGCGCCCCACCCGGAAATCCAGGCCCGCAAAATGCTCAGCCGGGCCAATGCCGGCATTGAAGGCATTCAGTGGTTGGCCGGCGACCAGCTGGTACTTGCCGCGGAATCCAATCCCGCCGGACTGATTCGCTGTCACATCGAGCAAAACCAGTGTCAGCCCCAACAAGTGCGGGTCTTATCCGACGAGCACCTGCCACCCCAACTGCACACACGTGACATCAGCGGCGTCTCGGCGGCCAACCAGCAGCTCTATGTGCTGGAGCGCTACCACGCCCGGGTGTGTCGGCGGGAGCCCAAGGATTTCACCATTGAACTGTGCTACGGCTTCAAGGCGACGGAAAAGCATCCCCATCACGCCCACCGGGGCGCGGCCTGGGGTCAGGCGGAAGGGCTACAGGTGACGGATAAGCGGATTTTGATCGTGATCGACAACAATGGCCGGGTGCTGCGCAGCGACCCTCCCTCCACGGATACCTGGCTTTTTGAGTTCCGGCGCCCGGACGGCTTCTGAAGCCAAGCGTCCCATGCTATCCCCCCAGGGCCGGTTCGGTTTATAATCTGGCGCCTGTTTTCCGGGCATTACGTTCTTAAGTCTATCGGTGTTTCCATGGTGAAAAAGCTTTATATCAAAACCCACGGCTGCCAAATGAACGAGTACGATTCGGCTCGTATGGCCGACCTCCTGGGGGAAAGCCACCAGGTCGAACTGACCGACAACCCCGATGAGGCCGACATTCTGCTGCTCAATACCTGTTCCATTCGGGAAAAAGCGCAGGAAAAAGTCTTTCACCAACTGGGCCGCTGGAAAAAGCTGAAAAATAGCCGGCCGGATCTGGTCATTGGCGTGGGGGGCTGCGTGGCCAGCCAGGAAGGTGGCGCCATTCGTGAACGGGCCCCCTATGTGGACCTGGTGTTCGGCCCCCAAACCCTGCACCGGCTGCCGGAGATGGTGGATGCCGCCCGGGATCTGAAAATCCCCATGGTGGATATCACCTTCCCGGAAATCGAGAAATTCGACAACCTGCCCCCACCCAGCGTGGATGGGCCCACGGCGTTTGTCTCCATCATGGAAGGCTGTAGCAAATACTGCACCTTCTGCGTGGTGCCCTACACCCGCGGCGAGGAAGTCAGCCGTCCCTTTGATGACGTGATCGCGGAAGTGGTACACCTGGCGTCCCAGGGTGTGCGGGAAGTCAATCTGCTGGGCCAAAACGTCAACGCCTACCGGGGCGCCATGCACGATGGCAGCGAGGTGGATCTGGCCGAGCTGATCACCTACGTGGCCGCAATCGAAGGCATCGACCGGATTCGCTTCACCACCTCCCACCCGATGGAGTTCAGCGACAGCCTGATTGAGGTCTATCGCCAGGTTCCGGAACTGGTCAGCCACCTGCACCTGCCGGTGCAAAGCGGTTCCGACCGCATTCTGGCAGCCATGAAACGGGGCCATGTGGTGCAGGACTATATCGACAAGATCCAGCGCCTGCGGGAAATCCGCCCGGACATCAGCATCTCTTCCGACTTCATCATTGGCTTTCCGGGGGAAACCGACGAAGACTTCGAGCAGACCATGGACCTGATCCACCAGATTGGGTTTGATGCCTCGTTCAGCTTTGTCTATAGCCGTCGCCCCGGCACCCCCGCTTCCGAACTGCCGGATGACACGCCGGAAGACGTCAAAAAGCAGCGTCTGGCCATTCTTCAGGACCGCATTGCCCAGAATGCCCATCAAATCAGTCGCCGCATGGTGGGAACCACCCAGCGTATTCTGGTGGAGGGGCCGTCCAAGAAAGACCCGAGCGAGTGGCAGGGACGGACGGAGAACAACCGCATTGTCCACTTCCGTTCCGATGATCCGTCAGTCGTTGGCCACTTCATTGACGTAGAAATCACCACGGCTTTTCCCAATTCCCTCAGAGGCGAGCGGATCGACGACGCCAAGTATTGATTTTTCAACGCGCGCCCTCATTTACTAGCCGATAAGCTGGCAGACATCGAACCCTGCCTTTTCCATAATGAAAAGGCAGGCGCTGCTAGTTTCATCGCTGAACGATGAGCGTTCATCATCGCAGCTTGATCATGCCCAACCCCGAGAGAAACAGTTTGACCGACAAACCTCAGCAGTTTTATCTGGAACCCGCCGACGCCAACCGCCTGGCGGCTCTTAGCGGCCAATTCGACGAGAACCTGAGACTGCTGGAAAAGCGCCTGCAGGTTCATATCAGCCAGCACGGCAACAGTTTCCGGGTTCAGGGCGAATCCCGACGCACCCAGGCGGCCGCCGAAATCATCAAGCACCTTTACCGGGAAACCGAAGCCAACACCGAAATTTCCAAAGAGCTGGTGCATCTGTTTATCCAGGAGTCCGGACAGGAAGCCCTGGAAGCCGATCAAGAGGGCGAAGCCCCTTCCGAGCTGGTGGTGGTGCGCACCCCCAAAATGCATATCCGCCCCCGGGGCAAGACCCAGATCCAGTACGTCAAAACCATGGGCACCCACGACATCAATTTCGGTATTGGCCCGGCCGGTACCGGTAAAACCTACCTGGCGGTCGCCTGTGCCGTGCAAGCCCTGCAAAACGAAGAGGTCAAACGGATCCTGCTGGTTCGCCCCGCTGTGGAAGCCGGTGAAAAGCTGGGATTTCTACCGGGCGACCTGAGCCAAAAGGTGGACCCTTACCTGCGCCCCCTTTACGACGCCCTCTATGAAATGCTGGGGTTTGACCAGGTGACCCGCTTGATCGAACGCAACGTGATCGAAATCGCGCCGCTGGCCTTCATGCGGGGACGCACCCTGAACAATGCCTTCATCATTCTGGATGAAAGTCAGAACACCACCCGTGAACAGATGAAAATGTTCCTGACCCGGATTGGCTTCGGCTCCACCGCCGTCATTACCGGAGACGTCACCCAGGTGGACCTACCCCGGGGCACCCACTCCGGGCTGCTGCAAGCCATGCAGGTACTGAAAGGCGTCAAGGGAATCGGTTTCAGTCAGTTCACCAGCAAGGACGTGGTGCGCCACCCGCTGGTGCAACGGATCGTGGAAGCTTACGACCAATACGAAGAAAAGAATGAGCGCTAACATGCTAACGCTGGACTTGCAGGTTGCCTCCGGGAGCAACCAGATTCCTGGCGAACCGGAACTGACACACTGGGCCAGCGTGGCCCTGCGCGAGCCCGGCATCCCCACGGAAGTGACCATACGCATTGTGGACGAGGCGGAAAGTGCGGAGCTGAATCAGACCTACCGCAACAAATCCGGCCCCACCAACGTGCTATCCTTCGAATTTGAGATACCACCAGACGTCGAGCTACCGGAGCGCCCTTTGGGAGATCTGGTGATCTGTGCGCCGGTGGTGGAGCGTGAAGCCCAGGAGCAAGGCAAGAGCCTGACCGCTCACTGGGCGCATATGGTGATCCATGGTATGCTCCACCTGCAAGGCTACGATCACATCCTCGACACTGATGCCGAAGAAATGGAAACTCTTGAGACCGAGCTCATGACACAACTCGGCTTCCCTGCCCCATATGAGGATTAGTTACGGAACCCCCCATGAGTGACGACCATTCGAACTCGAGTCAGAATCGGCAATCCTGGCTCGAAAAGTTGTCCCAAGCATTCGCCGGCGACCCTGAAACCAAAGAAGACATACTCGAGATCCTGCGTGCCGCCCAGCGGCGGGACATCATCGATGAAGATGCCCTGAGCCTGATCGAAGGCGCCATGCAGGTCACCGAGATGCAGGTCCGGGAGATCATGATCCCTCGGGCCCAAATGGTGATCATCAATATCTCCGAGCCGCCGGCGGACTTTCTGGCCAAAATTTTCGAATCCGCCCACTCCCGTTTTCCGGTGATCGACGACGATCCCGATGACGTGATCGGCATCCTGCTGGCCAAAGACCTGCTGGGCCTGATGATGCACGGCAACCTGAACAAGGACAAAGTGCTGGATATCCTGCGCCCGGCCACCTTTGTGCCGGAGAGCAAGCGGCTCAACCATTTGCTGAAGGAATTTCGCAGCAACCGCAACCACATGGCCATTGTGGTGGACGAATATGGTGGCGTGGCGGGCCTGGTGACCATCGAAGACGTTCTGGAGCAGATCGTCGGTGAGATCGAGGACGAGCACGACATTGACGATGAAAGCATGATCCGGCCGCGCGGTGCCGAGGAGTTCGCCGTCAAGGCCCTGACCCCCATCGAGGAATTCAACGAATTCTTCCACACTGATCTGGACGACACCGAGTTCGACACCATTGGCGGCCTGGTCCTGAAACGCTTCGGACGCCTTCCCAAGCGGGGTGAAACCGTCGCCTTCGACGGCTTCCACTTCAAGGTGCTGAACGCGGACAACCGCCAGGTACGACTGCTGCAAGTCACCCGCACCTAATCGACAAGCCCATGATGGACAAGACAGCCAAAATTCTTGGATGGCTCGCGCCCTTAGCGGCCGGCGGCCTGATCACCCTCTCCCTGGCCCCCTTCTTCTGGTGGCCACTGGGTGTGGTCGCCACCCTGCTGATGGCCTGGGTCTGGCGCCGCCAATCGCCCCGCCAGGCGTTTTGGGCCGGCTGGCTGCTGGGGCTGGGGCTGTTTGGCAGCGGCGCCTCCTGGATCTATGTCAGCATCCATGTCCATGGCTATGCGCCGGTGCCCCTGGCGGTCTTTTTAACGCTGCTGTTTGTAATGGGACTGGCCTTGTTTCCCGCCCTGCAGGGCTGGTTGCTGGCCCGCTTTCTGCGCCGGGATGGCATCTGGTATCTGCTGTCTTTTTCCAGCGTCTGGGTCTTGGCGGAATGGTTCCGTGGCTGGTTTCTAACCGGTTTTCCCTGGCTCTACCTGGGCAACGCCCATGTGGAGTCCCCCCTGGCCGGCTGGGCGCCGGTGGCGGGAGTATTCGCCCTGAGCTTCGCGGTCGCTTTCAGCGGAGCTGCCTTGCTGAGCGCCCTTCAAGACCGTAGCCGGCCAGCCTTGGCGGGGGTGCTGATCGCAGTACTGCTGTGGGGCGCCGGTGCCGGGCTGCGCACCCAGTCCTGGTCCACTCCGGTCGATGACCCCATTCAGGTCGCCCTGGTGCAGGGCAACATTGCCCAGGAACTCAAGTGGCGACCGGAAGAACAGCTCAATACCCTGCGCACCTACCGGCGCCTAAGCCAAGCCTACTGGAACCATGACCTGGTACTGTGGCCGGAAACCGCCATCCCGCTCTTTATGCATCAGGCCCAGCCCTTGCTGGACGCCCTCGCAGAAGAAGCCCGCGCCCAGGGCGCCACCCTGATCAGCGGCATCCCCACCGCCTTTCCTCTGGACAATGACAGCGGCTACCGCATCCACAACAGCATCCTGGCGCTGGGGAATGGCTCAGGGCTTTACCATAAGCAGAAACTGGTGCCGTTTGGTGAGTTTGTTCCCTTGGAATCCCTGCTGCGGGGCCTGATCCAGTTCTTCGACCTGCCCATGTCCAGCTTCACGGCGGGTGACTCCGACCAAGCCCCCCTGACCGTGGGCGGCATCACCACCAGCCCCTTTATCTGTTATGAAGTGGTCTATCCGGACTTTGTCGCCACCATGGCCCGCCACAGCGAGCTGTTGCTGACCATCAGCAATGACAGCTGGTTTGGCGCCTCCATCGGCCCCCATCAACACTTGCAGATCTCTCAGATGCGGGCGCTGGAAAATGCTCGCTATATGGTGCGCGCCACCAATAACGGCATTTCCGCCATCATTGATGACAAAGGACGGGTGCTAAACCGCTCCGAGCAGTTTGTGGCGGAGGTGCTCACCGGACAGGCCCAGCCCATGGAGGGTCGCACGCCATTTTCCCAGGCCGGTTCCATGCCGATTTTGGTGCTGGTCATTGCCCTGGCACTGCTGGCACGCCAGCCCCGTAAAGCCGCCTAAGGCAATCGCAGGATCAGACCCTCACCAGATCCCGCGCCGGTCTTTTAATGAATCGGTGGCTCCGCTTCGATCTCGGGCTCCCGTGGCCAGCGGGCCGTGATCCGTTTGAAGTAACGCTGGCCACAGGTGTGGCAGGGCTGAATTTCGGTGGTCTCCACCAGGCACAGCATGTGGCCGCAATTGAGGCATTGCAGCATCCCCGCGCAGGCGATCTCACCGGCCATATAGGAGCCGGCATCATGCTGAAGCCGCTGCTCCAACTCCACCATTTCCACCTGCGTCTTATCGGCAATGGACAGCAGCAGATCCCGGGCCTTGGCCTCCACCACGGAGAGATCCACGCCCATCCAGCCAGCCACGCCATCACCCGTCTCATGCACATAATAGCGCAGGTCCTGAAGATCCCTGCGCACGTAGGCTTTGAGCAGCTCAATCTCATCCCGGGTCAGCTCACCGAGCTCCACTTCCACCTCAACGGCTTTATCGATCTCGTCTTTCACCGTCTCCCAGGTCCGGCCCTCCAAGTTTGCCAGGGCATGATCCACCCGCTCCAAAATGCGGTTATAAGCCCCGGCCGCCTGCTGGGAGTGTTGTGGAGCTCCCGTTTTCCCTTCCATCGCCTTGTCCTCCGGTTCCGCTTCTATCTGTCGTCCGGTCATTAGGTTACAATAGAGCCCTTTTCACTGTATTTCCAAGAATTAGGCTTCGCCTCCCGGCACCCCTGGTTTCTGACCGGCGGCGATAATGACGACCGCTCCCCATGAGCAGTCGTCCTGGTTAAACGCACAACGACAAGCTAGAGAACGATGGAAGAACTTTATCATCCGCGCACAATCGAGCAAGAAGTACAGGCCTACTGGAGCCAGAACCAGTCATTCAAGGTCAAGGAAGAACCCGGTAAGGAAAAATTCTACTGCTTGTCCATGTTTCCCTACCCCAGCGGCAAGCTCCACATGGGGCACGTGCGTAACTACACGATCGGCGACGTCATCTCCCGCTATCAGCGTATGCAGGGTAAAAATGTTCTGCAGCCCATGGGTTGGGATGCCTTCGGTCTGCCCGCTGAAAACGCCGCCGTCAAAAATGGTGTGGCGCCGGCCAAGTGGACCTACGAAAACATCGATTACATGAAGAACCAGCTCAAGCTGCTGGGCTTCGGTTATGACTGGGATCGGGAGCTGGCCACCTGCACCCCGGAATACTATCGCTGGGAACAGTGGTTCTTCACCAAACTGTATGAAAAGGGCCTGGTTTACAAGAAGATGGCCACCGTCAACTGGGACCCGGTGGATCAGACCGTGCTGGCTAACGAACAGGTGATCGACGGTCGTGGCTGGCGCTCCGGCGCGCTGGTGGAGCGCAAGGAAATTCCCCAGTGGTTTATCAAGATCACCGACTATGCGGACGAACTGCTGGCGGATCTGGACAAACTACCCGGCTGGCCGGAACAGGTCAAAACCATGCAGCGCAACTGGATTGGCCGCTCCGAAGGGGTGGAACTGCAGTTTGCCGTCAAGGATCACGATAAGCCCCTGACCGTTTACACCACCCGCCCCGACACCCTGATGGGGGTCACCTACGTGGCGGTTGCCGCCCAGCACCCGCTGGCGCTGCTGGCTGCGCAAACCAATCCGGCCCTGAAGGCCTTTATTGAAGAGTGCAGCCACGTTAAAGCCGCGGAAGCCGAACTGGCCACCATGGAAAAGAAAGGCATGGAGACCGGCCTGAAGGCACTGCACCCCATTACCGGCGAGGAAGTTCCCGTGTGGGTCGCCAACTTCGTGCTCATGGACTACGGCTCCGGCGCCGTCATGTCGGTGCCCGCCCACGACGAGCGGGACCATGAGTTCGCCCTCCAGTTCAGCCTGCCGATCAAACAGGTGATCGCCCCCCGCGACGGCGCGGAAATCGATGTCCAGGAAGCGGCCTATACCGAAAAAGGCATTCTGGTGAACTCCGGTGCCTTTACCGGCATGACCTCCGAGGAAGCCTTCGACGCCATTGCCGAGAAGCTGGCCTCTGAAAACAAAGGCCGCAAGACGGTCAATTACCGCCTGCGGGATTGGGGTGTGTCCCGTCAGCGCTACTGGGGAGCTCCCATCCCCATGCTGACCCTGGAAGACGGCACCGAGGTACCCGCCGACGAGTTTCCGGTGCTGCTGCCGGAAGACGTGGAAATGGATGGCGTCAAATCCCCCATCAAGGCGGACCCCGAGTGGGCCAAGACCACCTATCAGGGGCAACCCGCCCTGCGGGAAACCGATACCTTCGACACCTTTATGGAATCGTCCTGGTATTACGCCCGCTACTGCTGCCCGAACTATCAGGAAGGCATGCTGGATAAAGAGGCGGCAGACTATTGGTTGCCCGTGGACCAATATATCGGGGGCATCGAGCATGCCATCCTGCACCTGCTTTACGCCCGTTTCTTCCACAAGCTGATGCGGGACGTGGGCCTGGTCAGCAGTGATGAGCCGTTCAAAAACCTGCTGTGTCAGGGCATGGTGATCGCCGAAACCTTCTATCGTGAAGAAGCCTCCGGCCAGAAGACCTGGTACAACCCCAAGGAAGTCCGGGTCGAGCGGGATGACAAAGGCCGCATCACCGGAGCGGTGCTGATCGCCGACGGACTGCCGGTTATCCCGGGCGCCAAGGAGAAGATGTCCAAGTCCAAGAACAACGGCGTGGACCCGCAGGAGCTGATCGACCAGTACGGTGCCGATACGGTACGCCTGTTTACCATGTTCGCCGCGCCCCCCGATCAGTCCCTGGAATGGTCAGACTCCGGCGTGGAAGGCGCACACCGCTTCCTCAAGCGTCTGTGGCGTCAGGTTTACAACCATGTCAGCCAGGGCCCGGCCCCCCAACTGGACACCTCGGCCCTGTCCCAGGCCCAGAAAGACCTGCGCCGCAAGACCCACGAAACCATCGCCAAGGTCAGCGACGATGTGAGCCGCCGTACCACCTTCAACACCGCCATTGCCGCGGTGATGGAGTTGCTGAACCAGGTCAGCAGCTTTGAGGATCAATCTGATCAAGGCCGTGCGGTGCTGCAGGAAGCCCTGGAAGCCGCGGTACTGTTGCTGTCACCCATCGTGCCTCACGTTGCCCATACCCTGTGGAAAGCCCTGGGCCACGACACGCCGGTGATTGACGCCCCCTGGCCCAAAGCCGATGAGTCCGCCATGGTGCGGGACCAGATCGAGCTGGTGGTTCAGGTCAACGGCAAGGTGCGCGCCCGACTGCAAGTGGCCACCAACGCCAGCCAGGCGGACATTGAAGCCCTGGCCCTGGCCGATGACAACGTACGCCGCTTCACCGATGGCCAGACCGTGCGCAAGGTGATTGTGGTGCCCGGCAAACTGGTCAACATTGTTGCCAACTAACCCATGCCAAACACCGGTCGGGACCCCCCGACCGGTTCGGAGTTCTCCATGCATCGAACCCTCTGGATAGCAGTAGTAGCCCTAACCCTGAGCGCCTGCGGCTTTCACCTGCGAGGCGCCATGCAGCTCCCAGATCAGCTGAAATCCATGAGTCTGGACTGTCCCGCCGTGAAAGAGCGGCTGTTCTGCCAGGCGCTGGAAAGACAGCTCGCCGCGAATGGCATCGACACCAGCTCTGAACAGGCCGACTTCGAGCTGAAAATCCTGGAGGTGACCACCAACCGGTCCACGGCCAGTATCGATGAGCGCGGCGTGGCCCGCGAGATCCGGCTCAATCTGGCGGCAACCTTCGCCCTGACCGGTAACGATGCCCACCTGCTCATTCCGGAAACCCAGGTCAGTGCCTCCCAGTCCTATCAGAACGACCAGACCCAAGTACTGGGTAAAGGTCGGGAAGAGCAGCAGATTACCCGGGAACTCAGCCAGCAACTGGCGCTGCAGATTCTATCCCGGATTGGCGCCCAGGCCCCGCGGGCGCTCGAGGCCCAGCAGCAGCTGGAAATCCTGGAGGAGCCCGAGCTGACCCAGCCCGACGAACAGGTACCCGCTCCTTGAAACTGAAACCTGAGCAGCTTGGTGGACAGCTGGGCCGGTCTCTGGCCCCGGTTTATCTGATCAGTGGCGACGAGATCCTGCTGGTTCAGGAAGCCTGTGACCAGGTCCGGGCCGCAGCGCGCCAGCAAGGCTTTTCAGAGCGGGAGCTACACCATGCGGACAACAACCTGGACTGGCGCCGCCTGTATGAAGACGTCCAGTCCGGCTCGCTGTTTGCCGAACGCAAAATTATCGAGCTGCACTTCCCAACCGGTAAGTTTCCCGACAGCGCACTCAAGTTCATCAGCGATTTCTGCGAGCGCCCCTCGGAAGATAATCTGCTGCTGATTCGAAGCAGCCGACTGGATAAAAAAGCCCTGTCCAGCAAATGGGCCAAAGCCGTTGATGAGCTTGGCGTGATTGTGCAGATCTGGCCGGTAGAGGCCGCCCAACTCCCCCGCTGGATTGAACAGCGCCTGCAACAAAAAGGCATGACCATCGACCCGGATGCCCTGCAACTGCTGACCGAGCGGGTGGAAGGTAACCTGCTGGCAGCCCAGCAGGAGATCGAAAAGCTCCATATCCTGTCCGATCAGACTCATCTGACCCTGGAAGAGGTCAACCGCTGCGTGGTGGACAGCTCCCGCTATAGCCTGTTTGACCTGGTGGACGAATGCCTCAAGGGAAATGCCGCCCACGCCCTGAAAATGCTCGAGGGCCTGCAAGGCGAAGGGGTGGAGCCCACCCTGGTGATCTGGGCACTGGCTCGGGAAATGCGCCATTTGGATGGCCTGCGCAAAAAGCTGGAGGCCGGCCAGCCCCTGGACCGGCTGCTCAATGTGCCGTCCATTCCCAAAAAACGCATCCCCGCCCTCAGCAACGCCCTGCGCCGCCATCACTTACCCAGCCTGATGGAGCTGGCCGACAGCCTCCGTGAGGCCGACCAAGCCATCAAGGGCGGCAAGGGCGACCCCTGGCAGCCCCTGAAGAATGCCTGCCTGAAGCTCAGCGGCCGACCGGTTCCCGACTTTAATCTTTAATCCCGCTGCACTGCCCGGCCGCCATAGCCTGGGCTCCCCTCTTGGCTCGCCCCAAATATGTACAATCTTCCCATTTTGTAGATCATCATCTACACTTTGACTAAATAGCTAATAAGAGGTCAACTTTTATACAACTCAATTAAGCCGGGATGGCTTCCAGAATATCGAGCCCAATTCTGTTTTGTCTGATGGAGTCAGGTACTGTGAAGAAAATAATAACGAGATCCGTAACCGGACTAGTCACGAGTCTTGCCCTCTTCGGTGTCGCCTTGGCCCAAAGTGGCCCAGCTCAATCCGAGAACCTGGAGACCAGGTTTTGGGAGCAGCTTTACCCAGAGGGGGGTGAAACCTTTTACTGCAAAAAGCCCTTCACCCAGAAGACCATGCTCCTCACCGAAAGCCATATCTATTCCACCAGCTGGATCCGGGAGCATCTACGCTGCGGCACCTCAAAGCAGTGCCGGGAGGAGAGCGAGGAATACCAGCGCATCACCGCGGACCTTCACAATATCGTTCCGGCAGATACCCGAATCGACCTGGAGCGGAGTACGGCCATTTTCGAAGATCTTCCGGAGAGCGTTGCCGCCGGGGAGTGTGGCCTGAAGCGCTCCTTCCAGATTATCGAGCCGCCCCATGACATCAAGGGGGATATCGCCCGCGCCATTCTCTATATGGTGCAGACCTACAACCTGCCCCTGAAGGGCAACCTGTATGACTATCAACGCTGGAACAAGATCGACCCGCCCAGCTCCCAGGAGATCGAGCGCAACCGCAAGATCCAGGAGCTGCAGGGCAACAGCAATCCCTATATCGACAATCCCGAAGCCATAGACGCCCTGAGCCCTTAGTCTGACGGCATTCGGTTCATGCGCCCTTTACCGGGCAAGCCCTTCAAAACAAAAAAAACCCTGCACTTGGCAGGGCTTTTTCATTCAAGCGACAGCGCTTTTAAGTCGGACGGAGCCGATTAAAAATGCTCCGCCGCCAACGCCATCATGTCGTCAGAGCCGGCTTTGATACCTTCCGCCAGAGACAGGGTTTTCGGCAGCAGACGGTTGTAGTAGAAGCGGGCAGTGACCAGCTTGGCACCGTAGAAAGCACTCTCTTCAGACTCAGCCTTGGGTGCAGCCACCTTCACCATCATGGCCCACATGTAAGCCAGTGCGGTCAGGCCGAACAGATCCAGGTAGTCCACGGAAGCGGCACCAACCTCGTTGGGGTTGCTGGCAGCGGCACGAATCACATGCTCAGTCACATCAGACAAGCGCTCCAGGGCAGCAGACAGAGGTCCCAGGAACTCCTTCAGGGAAGCTTCATTCTGGTTGGCCTGAATGAACTCAGCCACTTCCTGAGCGAAGATTTCGTAGAATTTGCCGCCATTGGCCACGACTTTACGGCCCATCAGGTCCAGCGCCTGGATACCGTTGGTTCCTTCATAGATCTGAGCGATCCGGACATCACGTACCAGTTGCTCCTGACCCCACTCACGGATGTAGCCGTGACCACCAAATACTTGCTGACCCAACACGCAGCACTCAAAGCCACGGTCGGTCATGAACGCCTTGGCAACCGGAGTCAGCAACGCAACCATCGCTTCAGCCTGGGCTTTTTCTTCAGCGTTGTCGCTGAACTTGGAAATATCCAGAGCCCGGGCCACATAGGTGGAGAACGCGCGGCTGCCTTCGATGTAGGCCCGCATGGTCATCAGCATCCGACGCACGTCAGGATGCACGATAATGGGGTCGGCTGCTTTATCAGGCTGGGCGGCACCGGTGGCAGCACGGCCCTGGATACGGTCCAGCGCATAAGCCACAGCACTCTGGTAGGAACGCTCCGCAGCGGCCAGACCTTGTACGCCCACACCCAGGCGCTCGTAGTTCATCATGGTGAACATGCAGGCCAGGCCCTTGTTCACTTCACCGATCAGCCAGCCCTTGGCGCCATCGAAGTTCATCACACAGGTAGCGGATGCCTTGATCCCCATCTTGTGCTCGATCGAGCCGCAGCTCACGGCGTTACGCTCACCCAGGGAGCCGTCTTCATTGACCAGGAACTTGGGAACCAGGAACAGGGAAATACCGCGACTGCCTGCCGGAGCATCGGGCAGTTTGGCCAGTACCAGGTGAATGATGTTTTCACTCAGGTCATGCTCACCACCGGTAATGAAGATTTTGGTACCGGTTACGGAGTAAGTACCGTCTGCCTGAGGCTCCGCCTTGGTGCGAATAATACCCAGGTCCGTACCGGAGTGTGGTTCGGTCAGACACATGGAACCGGCCCAAACACCCGAGTACATATTGGGCAGGTACTTGTTCTTGATTTCTTCAGTAGCGTGGGAGTCAATCGCCAGACAGGCACCCGCGGTCAGCATCGGGTAGAGGCCGAAGGAAATATTGGCAGACTGCACCATCTCTTCGACTTGCGCGCCGATGACCTTGGGCATGCCCATGCCACCGAACTCAGGATTACCACCCAGTCCGCACCAGCCCCCTTCAATGTAGGTCTGATAAGCTTCCTTGAAACCCTTGGGAGTGGTCACCACACCATTGTTCCAGGAGCAGCCTTCTTCATCGCCACTGCGGTTCAAAGGCGCCAGCAAGGAGCTCGACAGTTTGGCGGCTTCTTCCAGAATGGCTTCGGCAGTGTCCGGATCGACAGTGTCACGGGTACCCGCCATGGAAGCCCAGAGTTTGTCAGCTTCAAAAACCTCAGACAGAACAAAGCGCATGTCACGCAGGGGAGCTTGATACTCAGCCATCTAGTATTCCTCAGATTCTTTCACAGTAACCGGAAACCGGGCGGACATCCGGTATAAAAGTTGATCTATTTTACCCCACTATCCGCCGGAACTCCTATTACCAAAGCTCACGGGAGGGGATTTCAGTCCCAGAAAAAAGCCCGCCAAAGGAGGCGGGCTTCAGGGAGAGTCCCAGGCTTAGAACGCGAAGTTATCAGCCGGGATTTCCATCAGGTTGCTAGCGCCAGACAGAGCTGACTCTACATGGGCGCGGGTGCGCGGCAGAATGCGCTGGTAGTAGAAGCGCGCGGTTTGCACCTTGGCTTGGTAGAAGTCGGCTTCTGTGGTTTCGCCAGCCAGCTTCTGCTGTGCAGTGGCAGCCATACGAGCCCAGAAGTAAGCCAGAGTGACGTAACCGGAGTACATCAGGTAATCGACGGAGGCCGCACCAACTTCCTCGCGATCCTTCATGGCGAGCATACCAATCTTCATGGTGATCTCGCCCCACTCCTTGTTCAGCTTCGCCAGCGGCTCGATGAACTCTTTCATCTGCTCGTTGCCTTCGTTTTCTTTGCAGAACACGTGCACCAGCTTGGTGAAGCGCTTCAGGGACTCACCTTGGCTCATCAGAACCTTACGGCCCAGCAGGTCCAGCGCCTGGATGCCGGTGGTGCCTTCATACAGCAGAGCAATACGGGTATCACGAACGATCTGCTCCATGCCCCACTCGGAGATAAAGCCGTGACCGCCGTAAACCTGCATACCCAGGTTGGCCGCTTCGTAGCCCACCTCAGTGAGGAACGCCTTGGCAATCGGCGTCAGGAAGCTCAGCATTTCGTCGGCGTCTTTACGCACGTCTTCGTCAGCTGCCATTTTCACCAGGTCGCCCTGCTGTGCAGCAAAGTAGATCAGCGCCCGACCGCCTTCAGCGAAGGCTTTCTGGGTCAGCAGCATACGACGTACGTCAGGGTGTACGATAATGGGGTCAGCAGGACCTTCTGGGTTTTTCACGCCAGACAGCGCACGCATCGCCAGACGCTCTTTGGCATACTTCAGCGCGCCTTGGAAAGAAGCCTCCGCCGCGCCCAGACCTTGGATCGCAGTACCCAGACGAGCAATGTTCATAAAGGTGAACATGCAGGCCAGACCTTTGTTTTCCGGTCCTACCAGCCAGCCTTTCGCGCCGTCGAAGTTCATCACACAGGTAGAGTTACCGTGGATACCCATTTTGTGCTCGATGGAGCCGCAGGTCACGTTGTTGCGCTCACCCACTTCGCCTTCCGCGTTCGGCAGGAACTTGGGAACGATGAACAGGGAGATGCCCTTGGTGCCTTGAGGCGCATTGGGCAGACGGGCCAGAACGATGTGGACGATGTTCTCGGCCATGTCGTGCTCGCCCGCGGAGATGAAAATCTTGGTACCAGTGATGTTGTAGCTGCCGTCAGCATTCGGCTCGGCCTTGGTACGCAGAATACCCAGGTCGGAACCACAGTGCGGCTCGGTCAGACACATGGTGCCGGTCCAGACACCGGAAACCAGCTTGGTCAGATAAATGCGCTTCTGCTCTTCGGTACCGTGGGTTTCCACAGTGGCAACGGCACCGTGGCTCAGGCCAGGATACATACCCCAAGCCCAGTTGGAGCTACCGATCATTTCGCTCATGACCAGGCCCACGGACTCCGGCAAACCTTGACCGCCGAACTCAACCGGCGCGCTCAGCGCAGGCCAGCCACCCTCTACATACTGCTCATAGGCTTCCTTGAAGCCAGTTGGAGTTTTAACTCCCTCTTCAGACCAGGTGCAGCCTTCACGGTCACCGACCGCATTCAGCGGAGAAAGCACCTGCTCACAGAATTTCGCCCCTTCACCGATAATGGCACTAACCATATCGGGAGTTGCTTCTTCTGCTCCGGGCAGATTGCTGTAGTGCTCTTCAGCGTTGAGCACTTCATTCATGACGAAAGACATGTCACGTAAGGGGGCTTTATATTCCGGCATACAGGTTACCTCGGGTTTCTCAGGTTTGCGCCCGTAACACGCTAAGACTCTGAGTCAGCATGCGTCAGTCAGCTAGTTCACGGTTCGCTTGTGTTAGATCAAATACTGGACCATCAAACAAGTGTTTGAAACATACGTTTGCATCATCTAATTGTCAAGAATGAGATCACTCATAAAGTGATGGGTTCTAGAGAATTAAAGAGGTGGGAGTAGACAGTTCGACCTTAGACAAGCTTTAAGCCAGCAACTCCCCCGAATAGCCCAAACAGCTAAAGCTACAGAAAAGGGATGCCTGACACGAGGCGATGGAGGGACACGAGGGGAATGAGCGGTAGCGACTGGGGTCGGTCAGTGAGGCCGGGACCATCAAGCAAAACCGGATCAGGCTACAACATCCAGCAACCGCTGTGGACGTGCGCCCTGCTCCTGAAAAACACGTCCCTGCTCGAGAATATTCAAATAGGTTTCAATGCCCAGCCCCGCCGCAAAATCCGGCTGAGCCGTCTGCTCGGCCCGGGTCGTGGAGTCGCGATCAGCACTCTCCGCCGCGCGGGAACGCATCAGCTCCGACTGGGCCTCCAGCAAATAACGGGCGGCTGTGGCGGCAACGGCGCGGTCCTGACCGGAAGGTTCCGCCGGCGCCAAGGCGGCCCGTTGCACCTGACGCATTTTTTGAATGGTTGCTTCAGGGTCGCCGGCAATGGGCGCCACATCAATTGGCACCTCGCCAGAGATCGCATAAGAAGCGCCATCGGGACCACGCTCATAGTCATAGACCGGCGCGCCAGCGTACTTGCCACCCACCCGGGCGTGGGCCTGCTCGTGAGCCCTGACCTCCCGATCGCGGGACGCCAGTTCCTGGATTTCTTGTAACTCCTGCTCACTCAGCCCTTGATAGGCCTCGCCCTGGCCTTCTCCCTGCTCCTCCGACTCGCCATTGGTCACAGCTTGCAGGGTGTTTTTGGTTTCTTCCGCCACCTCTGACTCGGTCTTGGTCGGCTCGGAGCGCGTCCCGGCTGGTTCCGACTTCTCACTACCGGACGGCTGTGGCCTGGGCGCAGCGGGTTTGGCGGTGTAGACCAGAGGATTCGTTGGCGAATGACGGGCATGATCCAGCGCCGAAGGCTGCTCAATCGGCGGAAAAGACGGGGTATAGGTAGTCGTTGCAGGAGCTGCAGGCTTGGTTGCGGTGAAAGGCGTCACCGTATTTGGAAGCACCGTTGAATTACTGACCTGCATGTTCACCTTCCCTGCAACTCAGCCATTGCGATGTGAGATCGCAACCTTAAGCAAAGGTGTCGATCAAGGTTCCAATCATTTCATCGGCGGTTTTCACCACCTTGGCGGAGGCCTGGGTTGTCGCTTCGTAAAGGCGCATTTCCACCATGGACTCAGCCAAACTACTGTCGGTTGCGGCTTGAACGGTTGCGGGGCTCTGCCCACTCTGCGGCGCCGATGTCACCTGAGTGGTCTTGGACGCGATGTTCTGGGCAGTCTGGTGCAGACCAGTCATGCCCTTCTGCACACCTTCCAGGCCGGTATTCAATACTGAACCGATCATCTGACTCGCCTCCACCAGCCCCATTCAATTGGGCTGTAGCCCCTTGAAACGATCTTTCTAGCTTTCTTTCTTGGACTGACGCCGAGCTTAATAACCCGCGCCAGCCTTTAGACTCTTAGTTAGTATTCAACCACCAAACTGCTTAAATTTCAACCAAACCACATCAAAAGGTGACCCTGGGCTCACTTTGTAGCGGGTAGACCCTGTGCCGCCAGTCGCAGCGCGGACCAGTCAAACACCGGTTGAGGATCTTGATAATCCACCTGCCCCAGACAAGGCGCTCCCAGTCGCTGCACCAGGGTCTGCAGATTCTCCGCCCGGGCACTCATCGGCTGCGGCTGGCGTTGATTGGCAATCCAGCCGGCCAGCACCAAGCCATCCCGCTCAATGGCCTCCGCCGTTAACAGGGCGTGGTTCAGGCAGCCCAATTTCATATCCACCACCAAAATCACCGGCAATCCCAGCGCCCGAGCCAGATCACTCATATCTTCACGGGCATTCAGAGGAACCCGCCAGCCCCCCGCCCCTTCAACCACGGCGAAGTCCGCCGGCGTCTCCAGCATCCGGCGGCAATGATCAGCCAACCCCTGCACCGAAATCTCCACCCCCTCATGACGGGCAGCCAGATGGGGAGACAGGGGCTCCCGCAAGGCGACCGGGTTAATCTGCTCATAAGGTTCTTTAACCGTCATCACCTGCAACAGGCGCAACGCATCCTCATTGCGCAAACCCTCCGCGGTGTCCTCACAGCCGGCCGCGACGGGCTTCAGCGCCAGGGTGGACATGCCTTGGGCGGCCGCGGCACGCAACAGCGCCGTGGCAATATAAGTCTTGCCCACTTCGGTGTCGGTACCCGCTACAAAAAAAGCGTTCGCGATCATATCCTCTCTTTTATGCCTCCAGACAGCCCCAAACCAAGTGCCAGGTCGCCGGCAGCCGCCCATTGGGGTTACGAAAGCTTTCATAAGCCCGTCGTAACGCCAGGGCCCGTTGGCGTCCGGTCATCCCCAGGGGCCGTCCTTCATTCAGGTTGACTGCGCCAAGACTCTTCAGTTCACCTGTGAGCTCCCGCAATTGGTTGTATTCCAGGATCAGATTTTCCTGTTGGATCCGCACCTGCCCAAAGCCCGCCGACTCTGCCAGATGACAAATCTCTTGAAAGGGTAAAAAGTCATTCACATGGCGAAACTGGTCCACCTGCGCCCAAGACGCCCGCAACTCCCACAGGGTTTGCTCCGCCAAGGTGGCGAATAACACCCGCCCGCCCGGTGCCAGCACCCGTCGCATTTCCTGAAAGGCTTGCCGCAAATCCGGGCACCACTGAATGACCAAGCTGGAAAACACCAAATCCTGGCTGGCGCTCGCCAGCGGTAACTGTTCCGCATCACCGCAGATCCAGTCTATGCCCTCGGGGCTGTGACGGGCGGCGTACTCCAACATACCCAGGGAGAGATCCAAGCCACACATATATGAATTTTGGAAACGCTGGGCCAACACCCGGGTGAAGTAACCGGTGCCGCAACCCAAATCCAACAAACGGCCGGGAGTGAACTGGCGCGGGATCATCTCCAGCAAGGTTTCCCCCACCAGCCGCTGCAAGCGGGCCGCCTGCTCATAGGAGGCCGCCGCCTTGCCAAAAGATGCCGCAACCAAGCGTTTGTCGATCATCAGCACCAACTCCGAACCATGGGCAGAATGGCCTGACGAAGCTGTTCCGCCACCTCCGCTGCAAACCGGTAGCTGGGCAGGTGCCCCATGCCTGCGATCACCCGCACCTGAGCGTCGGGCCGCAGGGCTTTCAGGTCCTCCCCAACTCCGACGGGCACCAGGGCGTCCCGCTCACCGAGAAGATGAACAACCGGCATGGCAAGCCCGGCCAGGGTTGCCCGCAAATCCCCGTCGGCCAAGGCCGCCAGGGTTTCCTGTAAAACCACCGCGCTAAATAGCTGCTCGGGAGGCAACTGACTCCGCAACCAGCGCAGCTCTTCCCGCTGATAGTTGCTGCCCAGGGTCGCCAGTGCCGCAAACTGCTGCAAGGTAGCCTGAGGATCAGCCTGCAACGCCTCGGCAAACGCCTGAAAGCGCGCGGGGTCATAGGCCTGGGTCCAGGTTGGGCTGCGTAAAAAACGGGGGTTACTGCCCAGGGTGACCACCGCCGTGACGCGCTCCGGCACCTGGGCGGCCAGCTCGATTGCCAGGTTGCCCCCCAAAGACCAACCGATCAGCAGAGTGCCAGGCTCCAGGCTTGCCAGGATCTTCTGTCGCAGTTCAGACAGGGGGCGATTTAAAGACCAGCAATGCTCCGGGCCGATCCCCAGGGCCAGCCGCAAAGGCTCAAGCACCCCGGCAGGCATTCCCCAGCCCCCCAGCAACATCATGTTCATGAACTATTCCCGCAGGGTTTTGATTTGGTGGAAGGCCTGTAACAGCCGGTCCAGATGAGCATCGGTATGGGCGGCACTGAAGGTGACGCGCAGGCGGGCCGTGCCGGCGGGCACTGTGGGCGGGCGAATCGCGGTGACCAGGATCCCTTCTCGCTCCAGCACCTCACTCATGGCCATCGCCTGCTCCACGTCTCCCACCAGCACTGGCTGGATGGCGGTACTCGAGGCCATCAGCTGGTAGCCCATGGCGCTCATTTCCCGCCGAAAGGTTTGCACCAGCTGATCCAGGCGCTCACGCCGCCAGCCTTCTTCCCGTGCCAGTTTCAGGCTGGCCCGGGTGGCAGCGGCCACCGCTGGGGGCATTGCCGTGGTGTAAATATAAGGACGGGCGAATTGGATCAGCGCTTCAATCAGCGTCTCCGACCCTGCCACGAAGGCTCCAGCGGTGCCAAAGGCCTTGCCCAGGGTACCCACCAGCACCGGCACCTCGTCAACCGTCAACTGCTGCACTTCCAGACAGCCGCCACCACCGGCGCCCAAGGTCCCCAGACCATGGGCATCATCCACCATCAGCCAGGCCCCATGGCGACGGCAGAGCGCGGACATCTCCACCAAGGGCGCGATATCGCCGTCCATACTGAAAACGCCATCAGTGACGACCAGGACATGATCCGCCGTCGCCTGCTGCAGGCGCTGCTCCAAAGCTTCCAGATCCCCATGAGGATAACGCAGGAACTTGGCGCCGCTGAGCAGGCCGCCATCGAGAAGGGAGGCGTGGTTGAGACGGTCTTCCAGTACCAGCCCGGAGCGCCCCACCAGGGCTGCTATCGTACCCAGATTGGCCATGTAGCCGGTGGAAAACAGCAGAGCCCGGGCGCGGCCGGTAAAGTCCGCCAGCGCCTCTTCCAAAAGAGCATGCTCCTGGTGATGGCCATTCACCAAATGGGACGCCCCGGCACCAACCCCGTAACGACGGGCCGTCTCACAAAAGGCTTCCACCACTTGGGGATGATTGGCAAGTCCCAGATAGTCATTGCTGCAAAAACCGAGAAACGGTTTCCCATCAATCTGGATTTCCGGGCCCTGGGCGGACTCCAGGCTACGCCGCTCCCGCAGCAGGCCTTGCGCCTGGCGCTCCTGCAGGGCTTGTTCCAACTTGCGAAAATCGGGCATGGCTAGGCCCCGCCGGCGACCTTCGCCGCATCATAGAACACGTCGCGATAGGCGTGCTCTTCCATGGCCTGCAGTAGGGCTTCCTCCTGCTCCTCTTCAGAACGGCACTCCTGGGACTGCTCCGGGCGAATACCCAACTTGTTCAGCAGCTGCATGTCCCGGTCAGCCTCGGGATTGGGAGTGGTCAGCAGCTTTTCACCATAGAAAATGGAGTTGGCACCGGCGAAGAAGCACAGTGCCTGGGTCTGCTCGTTCATTCCCTCGCGTCCGGCGGACAGGCGCACATGGGAGGCCGGCATCATGATCCGGGCCACGGCGATGGTGCGGATAAAATCGAACGGATCCAGTTTGTCCTGATTTTCCAAAGGGGTTCCCTTCACCGCCACCAGCATATTGATCGGCACGCTCTCGGGGTGATGGGGCAGATTGGCCAGTTGCACCAGCAATCCCACCCGGTCATCCAGGGTCTCCCCCATTCCCATAATGCCGCCACAGCACACCTTCATGCCCGCGTCACGGACATGGGCCAGGGTTTGCAGGCGATCGGAGTAGGTCCGGGTAGTGATGATCTTGCCGTAGAAAGACTCAGAGGTGTCCAGGTTATGGTTGTAATAATCCAACCCGGCATTGGCCAGGGCCTGCGCCTGAGACTGGCTCAGCATCCCCAGGGTCATACAGGTTTCCATTCCCAGTGCTTTCACCTGTCCGACCATCTCCAGCACATAGGGCATGTCCCGCTCATGGGGATTGCGCCAGGCCGCCCCCATACAAAACCGGGTGGCGCCCCGTGCCTTGGCGGCCTTGGCCTCTTCCACCACCTTGGCAACCGCCATCAGCTTTTCCTTTTCCAGATCCGTGCCGTGATGGGCGCTTTGCGGACAGTAGGCACAATCTTCCGGACAGGCGCCGGTTTTGATGGACAGCAGTGTGCTGATCTGGACTTCATTGGGGTTGAAATACTGCCGGTGCACCGTTTGTGCCCGGAACAGCAGCTCATTGAAAGGCAGCTCAAACAGAGCGCGGACTTCGTCCTGGCTCCAGTCATGACGAATGAGGGGCTGGGCGGCAACGGTCATATCAGAGTCCTTATTGTTCTATACTGGATTCCGGTCGACCAACTCGCTCATCATAGGAAAGCGAGCAAGAATTACTCAAGCCGGAAATGGACTTCCATGATAAACACCACCACAAACCTGTCAACTTTTAAATTATTAAAAGTTAACTACTCAAGCTGGTACCGGGCGCTGCTGGCCCAACTCAGACGACGCCACTGTCTGCTCTGCGACGACAGCCATCAGGAGCCTCACGGGATTTGCAGCCCCTGCCAGCAAGACCTGCCCTGGTTGCACTTCAGCTGCCCGGTCTGCGGCATCCAGCTGCCTCCGGAGGCCAACCACACGCCCTGCGGCCAATGCCTGCGTGAACCCCCACCGTATGACCAGTGTCTTGGGCTGTTCCATTACGAATTCCCGATCCGGGAAATCATCGGTCACTTCAAGTTCCGCAACCGAATCTGGTTTGCCCGGCCGCTGGGAACCCTGTTGGCCGAGCGCATCCAACAGCATTATCAGCTTCATCGGCCCCATTTCATTGTGGTGCCGCCACTCCACAAGCAGCGCCTTAAGGAGAGAGGCTTTAATCAGGCCCTGGAACTGGCCCGTATTGTCAGCAAACATACCGGCATCCCGGTAGCCCCCAAAGCCTTGGTCAAAACCCGGGCCACGGCCCACCAAAGAGGTTTAACCGCTGGGCAGCGGGCCCAAAACCTGCGCGGAAGCTTTCAGGTGCAGGGAAACTTTCAGGATCGGCACCTGCTGCTGATCGACGATATCGTCACCACCGGACATACCGCCCGGGAAATTGCGCGCCTGCTGAAGAAATCCGGGGCGACACGAGTGGATGTGTTCTGTGTGGCCCGAACCCCAAGACCCGCCTAGTGATAATTCACAAGAGGCGCCCCATGGCGGGATCACAAAGTACGAACTTAAATTAAACTTGAAAACGCGCCCAAAAAGCATTGGGTTTCAACAGAGATGGAAGGATATAATAACGGTCATCTCAAGGAATCACGCCAGATTCTTACGTCTGGCACAACAAAAGGAGTAGTCCCACTCCCATGTCCGACAAAAAACAGTTTGCGGTTGTCATGCTGGTATCCGCCCTGTTCGTGGCCTGGATACTGTATCGCAGCCTGAACGTGGTCGCGCTCAACGAACAATTGGCTGAAGACCCGGAACTGAAACATTACCCCTACCAATTCCGGGTGTTAAACACGGAAGGCCGGGTCGCCATCATGAGCACCCTGCGCTCCCACGATGTCCCTGCGGTGATCGCCTTACGGGTGCTCTATCCTGAACTGCAGGAGCTTCCGGTAGACAATCCCAAAGTTCTCAAAGCGGAGCGGGATATGGCCCGGATGCAGGCCCGCGCGCAAAAGCTGGTCCTGGATTACGGCAACTTCGACGCGGTACGCTGGGAGCTGGATGAAAACTGGCTGCGACTCCACAACGTCCACCGCCAGGCCTATTCCCGAACCGGACTGACGCCGCCCCCCTGAACCCGGCTCGGATAAGCAGCCATCAGCTGATTCACGACCCGGTCAATCTCTGACTGGGTCACAACTTCCAGATCATCCAGCTGCTGGGTATAAACCCCCTTCCACACCACGCTCCCCGTAGCCGTATCCACCAGGTTGACCAACAACTTGCCCTGGGACACGGGCTCATTCCAATAGCGGGTCCACACACCATGTTCGGTGGGAACATGCTCAATATCGATGCCCGCCTGAGTCTTGGTGCGAGCCAAAAAGCGCACCCGCAAGTCGGGCGCACCACCCTGATCCTGCTCCAGCCCTTTACGACGCAGAGCTTCGGCCAGGGATTGGCCAATCATCTGATTCACCAGCAGATCCTGTTGCCCATCAATCGATGAGTCCAAAATCAGCGCATCGATCTCAAAGGTACGATACTGGGAAAAGTCCACCTGCTCATCTGCAACCACTTCGACAGGGTTATAGGCGGTGGCACAACCCATCACCACCAGAATGGCCACCAGCCCCACGAAAGTCCTGACGAGTCCGTTTAATCTTGTCATTCACTTCGCTCCTTTGTTTTGGGTGGCGAGCCTTCCAACAGCGGCACAACCCGCTTTGAGGCTCCAGCTCATGCCATCTTCTCA
>Ga0209075_1000731_pt1 | contig 31676 bp, 27 predicted proteins | sample Stecom2011_FD_187523 | JGI IMG/M metagenome (GOLD analysis project Ga0209075, IMG submission 187523) | Agricultural soil microbial communities from Utah to study Nitrogen management - Steer compost 2011 (SPAdes) (version 2) | ecosystem: Environmental > Terrestrial > Soil > Agricultural land...
CAGGCGGACCATTTGGAATCAACCTGATTGTAAACAAAAGTAATTTTACTTACAAAGAGCAATTAGCGGTGATTTGTGAAGAGAAAGTTGATTTTATCATCACGAGTCTAGGTTCACCAGAAGAAACCATAAATCAAGCTCATAAACACGGGATAAAGGTATTCTGTGACGTTACGAATCTCAAGTTTGCAAAGAAAGTTGAAGCCCTTGGAGCGGATGCTTTAATAGCCGTAAACAAAGAAGCGGGTGGACACGCAGGAAACATATCCATAAAAGATTTAGTTCCAGAACTGAAGAAAAACTGTTCAATTCCTGTTATTTCTGCTGGTGGAGTTGGGAATGGTTATGAAATGAAAGAAGTTATGGACTTGGGTGCTGACGGATGTTCTATCGGTTCAATATTTATCGCAACGGAAGAATCAGATGTGAGTGAAGAATACAAACAAGCTTGTATTGATTATGGAAAGGATGATATTGTAATGACCACTAAGCTTTCTGGAACACCATGTACGGTTATCAATACACCTTATGTTGAGAAGATTGGGACAGAACAGAATTGGTTAGAGAAAATTCTCAATAAAAATAGAAGATTAAAGAAATGGTTTAAAGCTTTCACCTTTATGCGCGGAATGAAGCACTTACAAAAAGCTGCTTTTAGTGCAACATACAAAACACTTTGGTGCGCTGGTCCAACAATTGAACATGTTAAAGCTGTTCGTCCAATCGAAGCAATTATTGATCAACTTGTAATAGAATATCATGAGTCAAAATAAGATTTCTTTAAAGAAAATGCGCCGTTTACTTTGGTTAATGGGAATGTTTAAAATTCCTATGATTGCTTTTGTACGTCCCAAACTCATGCTTTTGGACGAAAACAAGTCGCAAGTTAGAATTAAGCTTAAACGCCGGACAAAAAATCATTTGAAATCAATGTATTTTGGCAGTTTGGCGGTTGGTGCAGATATCGCAGCAGGATTGCACGCTTTTTATTTCGCAGAAGAATCTGGAGTCAAAGTTTCCTTTGCTTTTAAAGCTGTAAAAGCAGAGTTTTTAAAACGGGCCACTTCAGATGTCTACTTTAATTCTGATGAAGGTCAACTCGTAAAAAACGCCTTTGACGAAGCCATGTCTACCAAAGAAAGGGTAAACAAATGGATAAAAGTCGAAGCGAAAAACACAGATAACGAGATAGTTGCTATATTTGAAATGGAAATATCCGTAAAAGTAAAATCATGAAATTAATATATTTAGTCCTTCCATTGCTTCTCATTTTATCGGCCTGCGGCAATTCGAAAGCGATTGATTCACCAAAAGAAGAGACATTGGAAGCAAAAACCAGTTTAGAAGAGAACTATACGCTTAATGTAGAAATTATCGATAATCGCATGCCCTCCTCTACCCAACGAGAATTCATGTATGCAATCGTACTTTTAAAATCAAAATCAGGGAAATTAGAAGACAATTGGAAAATTTCTAGTTTTGAAATTAATGGAATTAGCTTTACTCAATACGATGAAATTGAACCAAAAGGCAAAGATCAATTGCTATACAAAAACAACGTACGAGAAATTCCTAAGGACATTGAGCAGCCTTTTTCAACAATAGTGAAATTAGAAAGTGATAAAGGCAAAGTTTTGAAATTTCAATTCTCTGACCTAAGCATTGAAGTAGTACATTAAAATTGAATTGGTTTTAAAACCACCCTTCTGCCCTATTCCTACAAACAATTCCTATTTTTGTATTAAAATTAGAAAAGGTCATGATTAAATTTCAAGGAACAGCAGATTATATTGCTTCACACGATTTATCAGTAGCTGTAAATGCTGCAATAGCATTAGAAAAACCCTTATTGATTAAAGGAGAGCCAGGAACAGGTAAAACTTTACTCGCTCATGAGATTGCAAAAGCATTGAATAAACCGCTTTATACTTGGCACATTAAATCAACAACAACAGCACAACAAGGACTATATGAATACGATGCTGTTTCGCGTTTACGTGACTCTCAGTTAGGAAATGACAAAGTAGACAATATCGCTAACTACATCAATAAAGGAAAGCTATGGCAAGCTTTTGAGGCAGACGAAAAAGTCATTCTCCTGATTGATGAAATTGATAAGGCTGATATTGAGTTTCCCAACGATTTATTACTTGAACTCGATAAAATGCAGTTCTTTTGTTACGAAACTGGCGAGGAGATTATCGCCAAACACCGTCCAATTATTATTATCACATCCAATAATGAAAAGGAATTACCTGATGCCTTCTTGCGCCGTTGTTTCTTTCATTACATTTCCTTTCCAGACCGTGAAACGCTAAAGGAAATTGTAGCTGTTCACTATCCAAATTTAGAAAAACAACTCGTTGAGAATGCAATGCAATTGTTTTACGCCATAAGAAACCAACGCAACATTAAGAAAAAGCCATCAACAAGTGAATTAATCGATTGGATTAAATTATTACTTGTTGGAAAAATCAATGCGCAAGAATTAGACGATGTTATGGAGGGAAAACGTGAAACTCCATTTTTAGGGGCATTGCTTAAAAATGAACACGACAAAGCAATACTTCGCTAAAATCTATAATATATGTTTTTAGATTTTTTCTTATTCTTAAAAGAGAAAGGCATTCCCGTAACCTTACGCGAGTACCTAGATTTATTGGCTGCACTTGACAAGAATCTTCTCGAATATAATGTAGATGATTTTTACTTTCTTTCCCGTACTGTTTTGGTTAAAAACGAAGAGCATTTAGACACCTACGATCAAATATTTGGCGTTTATTTTAAAGGAATAGAACAAATTCAATCCTCGGAACTACTTAACATCCCTGATGAGTGGTTGCGTAAAAATGGTGAACGATTATTTTCTCGTGAAGAATTAGAGAACATAAAAAGTCAAGGCGATTTAGAAAGTCTACTCGACAGAATGGCAGAGCTTTTAAAAGAACAAAAAGAACGGCACCAAGGCGGAAATAAATGGATTGGAACAGGTGGCACTTCTCCTTTCGGTGCTTATGGCTATAACCCTGAAGGTGTTCGTATAGGACAAGATAAAAGCCGACACAGGAAAGCCGTAAAAGTATGGGATAAACGTGGATTTAAGGATTTAAGTCAGGATGAAGAGCTTGAAACACGGAACATGAAGATGGCACTTCGTAAACTCCGTATTTTAAGTCGCGAAGGACGAACTGAAGAAATAGATTTAAACAAGACCATAAAAAGCACAGCGAAAAATAGTGGAATGCTGGAAGTTGAAATGGTTCCCTCTAAAAAGAATGTTGTGAAAGTGTTACTGTTATTTGACATTGGAGGGTCAATGGACGATCACATTGCCTTATGCTCACAATTATTCTCTGCAGCAAAATATGAATTCAAGCATTTAGAGTTTTTCTATTTCCACAACTGTCTGTATGAAAACGTATGGAAACAAAATGAACGCCGTTGGGAAGAAAAAACACCAACTGAGTCTGTTTTCAACACTTTTAACGATGATTACCGCGTTGTTTTTGTAGGAGACGCTTCCATGTCGCCCTACGAGATATTTTCACCGCAGGGCAGCGTAGAACACTACAATGAAGAACCAGGACAAGTATGGTTGCAACGCATGATTGAGCATTTCCCCTATTTCGTTTGGTTAAATCCAGTGCCAAAGACTGAATGGAAATACACGCAATCCATTGGAATGATTCAGAAAATCATGAAAGGTCGGATGTTTCCATTGACAATAAAAGGAATTGAAAAAGCTGTGGGGATTTTGAAGAAAAAGGATAAAGGGACACCGGTGGTGTAAAAAGAATAACCGAAAAGTTCACTGAGGATGCACAAAGGTTCACAGAGAAGAAAAATAGAAAAAGAAGATGACGCAGTTTAATTCGCCACCTAAACAACGTTAAACCTTAATAATTAAAAATTAATCCTTAAATATTAAACATTAATTAATAAGAACCTGAATATCTACGTATCACCCATTCCGCTGTAAACAACGCTACAATTAGCAACATCAACCAAACATAGTCGATTAATTTATGGTAAGTACTCGATTCATAAGCCACCGGTACAATATCCTCACGCAATTTAAGATCCTCAATAATAGATTGATAATCAGAAAGCAAAGCAAATTTTCCATTGCTATTTTCAGCAATTTGCATTAACAATTGATGATTGGCTTTTGTCGCTTGTTTTTCAAGTGCCAGGTCTTTAATCCCAAAGGTTCCCTCCTTTTCAAAGCTTGCCCCATTGTACTGTGTTGAGGCCTTCCAAGCATATCGTCCAGCAGGTAATTGACCTAAATTCAGACTGTAATCATTTTCGAGCGCTAAAAAAGCATAATCAAAAGACTCCCCATTTGGTTTCCTCAATTCAAACTGAATTGTCGGTTCGGTAATAGGCTCGTAACTTTCATTATAAAAAGAAGCATTAACTACAAAATCCTCATCACTACTCGCAATCGAAGGCAAACTAATCCTCAAACGAGATGTGTTTTCTTTTAGAATAAGGTATTGCACTGATTTGCGGACCAATTCATTAAAATTATTGTGTGATTGATTCATTTGAAAGTCAGTCAACCTCCAGCCCCACAATCCACTGCCGTAAGTCACTGCAAATTTCACATTCTGTTTAGTACCAAAATAAAACAAAGGATCTTTCTTAACAATAGAACCCACTCGTTGATACGCCAATGTAGCACCAACATTATTATAGTTTACCGAACCATAATGTGCTTTAAGCGGTGGGAAGTTGTTAATTGCTTTACGCGCCTCAGGAGAAAGCTTAAACAAGTTAAACCCTTGGTTAAAAGCCGCACTAACGTTATCCATTTGTCCCGTTGTATTGATATTCGCCAGAAGTTGAAGTTTAGAAATATCAGAACGTGAAGTTTGCGGTGTCACAATATACCAAATAGACTTTCCAGATTGATTAAGCCTTTCAAAAGCTTTAACATCTCTACTCACCCCTGGATTATGCCAAATCACTAAATCAAAAGCACTTAGATTTTCAGGCAATTCATTTATAGGAACCGTCGTCAGTTCAAGGTTATTCTCAGAACTCAAAGCACTACGAATAGCACCAGCATCAGGATTCAAGGATTCAGCAACCAAAAGCACCCGACTCCTATCATCTAAAACCTCCACATAAAAGGTTTTCGTATTGTTTTCAAGATTAAACTCATTCGAAAGCGCTTCAACATTAACAGCATATTCATGCATTCCAATAGACTTAGCTTCTAAGAAGAAATCTGCCTTTAAAAGACTATAATCTTCATCTTGATGTCTCAAAGCCTTTCTTTCAATCACCTTTCCATCCTTCAGCAATGTCAATTCAAAAGTTTGATTCGGTGTTTTATTCCCTTCTATACTCACCTCTACAGGAAACTTATTCCCTAAAAACGCAATTTCATTAGCAACAACAGATTTGATCAAATGATCTACCTTTTGAATAGTATCTCCAACAGACAAAGTATAAATAGGCGTCTTTTTAAACTTTTCAGCAACAATTATGGGCGTTTTCCCAGCATTAAAATTTCCATCAGAAAGTAAAATTATAGCGCCAATATTTCTTCCGTAATAATTATTGTAGACTTTATCAAGCGCTTGACTTAAGTTTGTTTTTGAGTTTTTAAAACGCAATGAATCAGTGTTTTGAACACCATCATCTAAAGAAAAGATTAAATGATTGAATTGAGTCGTTAACTCTGAATTCATAGCATTTAAAAAGGAAATAGTTTGTTCTTTTACCGCTGCACTATCCGAATAATTGAGCATCGATTGAGAGTCATCAACAACAGTAATGACAATAGGTTCATCAATTTCACTATCAATCCCTTTAATGAGAATTCCCAACAGTAAAACCCCCAAAAGAAACAAACCAGAACTGCGTAAAGCAATAAGGACAACCCTTTTAAAAGGAGAAATATCCTTAACCCAAGACTTTCTTCTGTAGAGCAATAAAGACAAAGCCACAACTATAACAGCCCATAAAATGAGCGTCCACAAAGGTATGTCGCTAAAAAACTCTGTCATCAGACTAAATTCATGATTTACTTTAGATTAATAACTATTGAGTTCCCCCTCACCCTTCAAATAATCAGAAAGATATTCGAAATAAGGAGAAAGTTGGCCATCAAAAGTTGTTTCCGATCCTCTTTCAATAATTTTATCAGGATCCTCACCGAACAAAACAGGGAATACCCTTTTAATCAATTCATTTCCAAAATCAATTGAAGCATCTTTAGGCAATTCACAAGGCAAATTATCCACTGCCATTACAGCAATAGCATTTTGATTCTCGAAATCTACCTCCATTTCAGTAATGGGATCATATCCATAAATAGGATCAGCAATAGTGCTTGGACGAATCGTTGAAGCCACAGGACCATCAATATCACAAGAGATATCAGCAACTACAGAAGTCCGAATACCTTCCTCTTTTAAGTCCTCACGTGTAAATAAATAAGGAGCTCCCGTCTTCCAATAATGACAAGCAATATAAACATCAGCTTCTTTTAAGAAACGCGGAAAAGTAGAAGAATGATCTCCACCATCCTCATAAAACGATGCACGATCAAAAGGTTGACCATCATTACGTTTCACATAATCAGGATTTGAAAGATGTGTAAAAACAGGACCATCAAATTTTTCATTTAAAAACTCATCAGGACTCACTTCAGTTATAGGCAGTTTATCAATCACCTCTAAAGCACCATGTCCAACACGACCAAAACCAGTAATAACGATTTTAACATCCTTAAGCAGCTTAACTTTAGAAAGTTCAGCCTCCATGTCCATGCGATCTTCGCACAAGTGTGCAGGTTTCAAATTATACAATGAATGCTTTAAACCATAAGTTAGGAAAGCATTGTAACACCCTACTATTCCAGCATACCTGCCAAAACCAATAATACGCGTCCCCTTCTTGTTTTTTAAAGCCTCATAATCTGTAAGTTGAATGTTCTTATCGATTATTGCTTGTAATAATTTTCTATTGTAAGGTTGTTTTTTTATCGTATGTGAAAAGAAGAAAAAGTGTTTATTTGGAATTAAATCTTCAATATTCACTTCTTTAACTCCCATAATAATATCACAATCATGAAGGTCATCAACCACCTGGATTCCAAGGTCTGCATATTCTTCATCTTTAAAAGCGCGAATTGGACTTTTTTGAACCTTAATTTCAACATCAGGATATTCTTCCATAACACGAAGGCACTGCTCAGGTGAAAGAGGGACGCGCTCATCTGGTGGTCTTTTCCCCTCCTTAATGATTCCAATTTTTTTAACCATAAATAATCGAGTTTTTACAAAAATAGCACAATTAAGTGACTTTCATGTTGCGTTAACAATTAAAAAATATAAGCTCAATAAACACCAATGCACCTGGCATTTAATCCGTTATTTCAGCATCTTTAATCTTCTCCTTCAATACCCTGTCCTTTGTTGTCATGTTACCAAATTTATAAGATAAGGTTAAGTACAATCTTCTTGTAGTCCATTTGTAAGTAGTCTTTTGCATTACATTTCCATCATTAATCTCAAAATAGAATTTCGTTTGATCAAAAATATCAGAAACCCTTAATCCAATCACCATTTTCTTATTCATTAAAGTCCTCGTAAACCCTACATCAACCCCAGGACTCCTTTGATAAAAACCTTGAACAGTATAACGAGGAGCAATATATTGCGCATTAATTTGGATTGTAGTCGTATTATCAAAAAGAGAAAAGGTAGTATTCAATTTAGCATCCCAACTTACCCCTTTATTGCTTAAATTTGTACCCCCAACCGTTGCAGAAAGTCGACTTTCATAAGCATTCATCGAAATCATATTTTTCCACCAAGGAAAAGGAGAATAAGTACCAATCAATTCCACACCATAATCATAGCTCTCATCTACGTTTGAGAAAGTAGTTACACTTACTCCATCATCATAGAACTGACGAATACGTTGAATTCTATCTACCGTTTGTTTAAAATACAAAGTACTTGTCAAACTCATTTTCTTCCACATCTTTTCATATCCTAATTCGAATGAGTTGATATACTCAGGACGAATTTCAGGATTACCTTTCATTAAATTTAAAGGATCACTATATACCGGAAAAGGATTTAAAGACCTTGTACTGGGACGGTTGATTCTGCGACTATAGTTCGCGAAAACCTCACCTTTCTTATCATCACCATAAACAAGATGAAGAGAAGGAAAGAAACTAAAATAATCATTTTTAAAAGACTCATTTGTCGTTAATAACCTCGGTTCAGTAAAAGCTTGTTCTAAACGAACGCCAGCTTGGTACTTAAACTTCTTAGTTAGACTATGCCCTAAAATCCCGTAAGCAGAAAAGATGTTTTCATCAAAAGCCAATTCATTATTCACATTAACATCAGGAATAATTTGTCCTGTCAAGGTATCATAATACTCCAAGAAATTAGCTTCATTTTGGCGGTTAACAATCGCTTGAATACCCGTCTCATACTTTAGCTTATCATTGATTGCCCTTTCTAAATCCGTAGAGAAAGTAAACTTGTGATTACTACTCCCTTGCTCCTGGTTTTGGAATCGATAATTATTACTGGTGGGATTACCATTCGGTAAAAAATAATACTCTTCAAACTCCCCAATTGCCGTCTCTTGTCCCAAGGATTGCGTAGCAGCAATAATTATATTCCCATTTTTATCATTAAAATCAAGTTTATAATTGGCATTAAAATCCATTGAGTTTCTATTTCTTGGATTATAAACCTCCCTATCCCAAGTTTGAAAAAGCACATCATTATAACTCAATAAATTCTGTTGCTTTCCTTCTCGTATCCTATCTGTATAAGTTCCACTCACAGAAACCCCAATCACTTGATTGGATTTGATAAAAAAGTCAGCCCCCACATTTCCCGTATGGGAACTTCTAAAATCAGTTCCCAACCGATCTTGTTTTAAAAACTCAACAGTATCGCCATTAGTAGAGCTTCGCTCATTGAAATTATTTCTAAAGCCTTCACGGTAACGGTAAGAATAATTCGTGTAAAAATTCACTTTCTCATTTCGAATATTGAAACCCAGACTTGCGCTATATAAATTTTCACTCGCTGCCGAAAGCTGAACACTTGTATTAATTCCCCTTAATTTCTTTTTCTTTAATATAATATTAATAATACCCGCCGTTCCTTCAGGATTGTATTTTGCAGAAGGATTCGTAACCAATTCTATACGGTCAATTGCACTCGCAGGAATTCCATCCAAAGCACCATCACCACTTGAAAGAGCACTTTGTCGGCCATCAATCAAAATAGTTACACTACCACTTCCTCTCAAAGAGACATTACCATCATTATCAACTTCAACAGAAGGAATATTATTTAAAATATCTGTTAATCCCCCACCAATAGCAGTCATATCCTCAGAAACATTATAAGTTCTCTTATCAATACTCGACTCCATTAAAGCAGTTTCTCCTTTAATGACCACCTCTTCAAACTCCTGACTTTTCACTTTAGTCAACATCACATTACCCAAATTAACTTTTCGCTGTGAGGAAGAAATAGAAATACCGTTCAATATTTTATTTTCAAAACCGAAAAAAGTAACAATACCATAATAGTCACCATTTGGGACATCAGTAAGTGCAATTCTCCCATTTTGACCAGCGTATTCTCCCATAACAACAGAAGAATCCTTAGGAGAAAATAAGCGAAAGTTAGCATATTCGATCACGTCTTCATTTTCATCAACAACCTTTAGACTTATCTGTCCTTGCGCAAGAGAAGAAAACGTAATAAAAACAATAAAAAAAGTACAAAGAATACGCATAAAAAAAAATTAAGTCACGAATGTAAGTATTCAAAAATGAAAACGATAAAATTTAACCATCTACTAACGAAATAACCATCATATAAACGATCATTTTTCAACTGTATTTCTATACAACAACAGAAAAGGAATGAAGTTTATTCATTCCTTAATTTATCCAATAAAAGATTTAGCATTTCAGCCTCTTCAACCGTTAAATTATTATTAAAATAATGATCATCAAATCGCGCATCAATTTTCGATAGAACAGCCAAACCATCCTCTGTAATCTTCACATAAACCACTCTCCTATCGTTATCTCCACGGATTCTTTGCACCCAATTCTTAGTAATCAATTTATCGATCAAGCGTGTAGTATTTGGTGAAACCTCAAGCATTCTTCCTTTAATCGTTTTAATGCTTAACTTTTCATTTGCCCCACGCAAGATTCTTAAAATATTGAACTGAGGTAGCGTTAGATCAAATTCTTCAAGTTGATTATGATAAAAAACTCCGATAAAATTTGAGGTATACCTTACATTAATTACAGCCTTATGGTATTCATTCTTAAAATTAGGCGAAACAATATCTTCTATCCTTTTCATAATAACGGCAAAGATAATTACCTTGGTAATATATTCAACGATAATCTATTTTTAATTATCAAAACGCTAAATAAGAACAGAAAACATAGAAATATATCCCTCAAATCATAAAAATAATAATTAGTTTTAAAGCATGGGAAAAACGAAATTTCTATATTGGGTAATTCAATTGCTCTCTTGGGGTGCTTTTTGTGGGATGATTGGAGCCGCATCTATAATACAAGGACAATTTACAGATCGAATATTTTTAAAATTAGTACTCCTTTACTTCCTTTTAATACTAATCACCCACATGATTCGTTGGGTTTTCATCAATAAAAACTGGCTGAATCTAAAAGTAAGTCAATTAATCCCCAGAACAATTGCTTTAATTCTTTCTTTATCGGTAGTTCTGCTAATTATCAACAATACCTTTGGTTATTTTTTTTTCAAGGATGAATGGATTTTAGGAGTTGAACTTTTAATAAATGTACTCCTGTACTCGCTGTTTTTAATGATGTGGTCTGCAGTTTATCTTTCCTATCATTTAATGCAAAAATCTAGACTCCAAGAGATCAATAACCTGCGATTAAATGCCAGTCAGACAGAAAACGAATTAAAAACACTACGAGATCAATTGAACCCCCACTTTTTATTCAATTCTCTCAACAGTATCCGTGCACTAATAGAACTTGATCCAGAAACAGCTAAATCTGCCATCACAACCCTTTCAAACCTATTAAGGAATTCACTTTTACTCGGAAAAAAACTACAAATCACTTTATTAGAAGAATTAGAGCTCGTCAATGAATATTTAAAATTGGAAAAAATCAGATTTGAAGAAAGATTAAACTATAACATAGACAATCAAATCTCAGAAACGATTTACATCCCCCCATTCGTTATACAAGGCATGGCCGAAAACGCTATAAAACATGGAATATCTAAATCTTCAAAAAAAGGAGAAATAAACATCCGCATTTTCTACCAAGAAGATCAATTAATAATGGAAGTTGTGAATACAGGTAAATATGTAGAAAGAAAGGAAATTGGAATTGGACTCGTGAATACCAAAAGGCGATTAGAAATAATTTATGGTGAAAACGCCGGTTTCGAGATAAAGAATGACAAGAATAGAGTAAATACTCATATTTGGATAAATAAAAATCAATTAAAACAAACAACAAATGAAAGCAGTTATAATTGACGATGAGCGATTAGCTAGAGAAGAACTAAGACATTTGCTCGATAAGCACAAGGATACAATAACAATTGTTGAAGAAGCCAGCAACGGAATTGAAGGCATCAAAGCAATTAAAAAACACACCCCAGATATCGTCTTTCTAGACATTCAAATGCCAGAAATGGATGGATTTGAAATGCTCAAACAATTAGAAGACATCCCCAAAGTGATTTTTATTACAGCCTATGATGAATACGCAGTAGACGCTTTTAAAGTAAACGCATTAGATTATTTATTAAAGCCAGTTGACCCTGCACGTTTAGCAGAAACCCTTGAGAAAATAACCAAAGACAGTGAAGATGAATTCTTTTCCTTAGTAAACAACATCCGAGAAGAAAGAAAACTCACTATAAAAGATCGAATATTTATAAAAGACGGAGAGAAATGCTTTTTCCCCTATTTGAAAGAAATTCGCTATTTTGAAAGTCAAGGAAACTATGTTAAGGTATTTTTTGATGATAATAAACCCATGATATTAAGGAGTTTAAACGCATTAGAAGATAAGCTTTCGCCTGAAGACTTCTTTAGGGCCAACAGAAAATACTTAATTAACATTCATTCAATTAAAAGTATAGAGAACTGGTTCAATGGTGGATTAAAAGTAAAGCTAACAGATCAAACAGAAATAGAGATTTCCCGCAGACAAGCCATTAGATTTAAAGATATCATGTCAATTTAATCCCATTAGCTTTCCAATATGATTTAATAATTAATAAAAGTTAAATTTGAATTAAATTATGGGGTTTCAATTCTATAATGTAAATTTGTATGCTAATTCGGAGTTTTCATTTAAACTAATTATGACAAATATATTTATTGCCAACTTGGACTTTGGCATCACTTCAGATGATTTAAAAGCAACGTTTTCACAATTCGGTGAAGTTAGTTATGCGCATGTTGTATACGACAACAAAACAAAAAAATCCAAAGGATACGGATACATTGAAATGGAAAATCTTTCTGAAGCCAATGCAGCTATTGGATCTTTAAATGGAATGGACGTTAACGGAAGAATTTTGGATGTTAAATTGGCTACACCTAAAGAAAAGCGTCCTCAGAACATTGATAAGCCTAAAGAAAAGGAAAGTTTCACCCCTAAACGTCCAAGAGAAGTTAGAGCTGTAAAGCCAGTTAAAGAAGTAAAAACTAGTGAAAGACGTGTTTTGCGTCCAAGAAGAAATCGCAAGGAAGAGTAATCTCCTGTCCACCAAATTACCCACGACAAATAACATTATTATAAGAAGTAAGTTGATTTAATTCAACTTACTTCTCCTTGTTTCCAAACTTTTCCTTCTTAACACAGCGTTAAGAATAGACCTTAACGTTCAAATAAATCTGGATGCAATTGTTTATAATGCTCCAACTTCCCTTGAATGTAGACAATCAAGTCATAGTCAGAAGCTGTTTTAAGAAAATGTTCATCAATATTCAAGAAAGTAATAAAAGCCGAAAACTGCTCCTCCTCAAGATAAACAACATCATAGGAAACATAAGCACGCAACAACTCACGAACAACAGCACTTTTATTGTCATTGTGCTCCATTTCAGCAACTAAACGTTTAGACTGAGCCGTTTTACTAAATCTTTCATACAAAGCAGTAATAGGACTATAAAAAGCATTAATCCCCGTAACCGTTCTAGTTTCGCGCTGACTCAAAGCCTCACGTTCTTCCTTGATCTTCTCCAAAGACTTTATAGGATAAATAGTAATCTCCTCAAATTTTTGAATATTCGGACTCAAATAAATAACAGTATCAATCGTACAAACCCCTTGATGCGGAATATCAATAAACTTCTTCCCGTAACCCTTAACAGAAAAAGCAATACGATCGCCGGGACGAACATAAACAGAGAACTGTCCATTCGGACGCCCAAACACACCCTGTTGAGTGGTAATATTAATCACCATGAGGTTATAAAAGCTTTGCGCCATTGCAGTATCCTGCACACTTCCCTTAAGGTAGATTTCTTCACATTGTCCATTAACAAAAGTACTGCTAAGTCCAAAAATCAATACATATATTAATCTTTTCATTGTCGTAAATATAAGCAATATTAAATTCACGTGGTTTACAAAAGTAAATAATCAACAAAAAGAAATGTTAAATATAGATCAATAATGTATATCGATTGCTTAAGGTATAAAAACCACTATTCACTTATGTAACTAGCTTAGATAAGAAAAACATGACCCTTAAATTAGATTACAATTCTTCTAACAGGGATTCCTCGTCGACACGACCCTAAATATTCGAGACGGGTTATTATCGAAATAATTAAGAATATAATCAGTATAAAAATTGACACAGATTACTCTACTTCGTCCAGCAACAACCCCTCCTACACAGTATTTCCGATCATTATATAGAATCAAACATCTTAAAAAATGGTAAAATCCATTTTGATTATTGTTAGTAATTTACCATCAATTACAGTAAGTCAATATAGAATAATTTAACTCCAATCACTTCAGTAACAAATGTAAACACCTCTAATTTTTGTTAAGCCATAAAACTTACGTAATTTTGCACTTCTTTAAATATCAAATATGAAACGTGTAGTTGTTGGTTTGTCTGGAGGTGTTGATTCTAGTGTTGCTGCGTACTTGTTAAAAGAACAAGGTTACGATGTAATCGGTCTTTTCATGAAGAACTGGCATGATGAATCTGTTACCCTTTCGGATGAATGTCCTTGGATTGATGATTCCAATGATGCCCTACTCGTTGCTAATAAGCTCGGAATCCCCTTTCAAGTCATTGATTTAAGCAAAGAATACAAAGAGCGCATTGTTGAGTATATGTTTGACGAATACGCAGCAGGACGCACTCCTAATCCAGATGTTTTATGCAACCGTGAGATAAAGTTTGATGTTTTTTTAGAAAGAGCACTGGAATTGGGTGTTGATTACGTAGCAACCGGACATTATTGCAGAAGACAAGACAATGAAGATGGGAGTGTTAGTCTACTCGCTGGACTAGACCGCAACAAAGACCAGTCTTACTTCTTATGTCAGTTAAACCAAAGTCAGTTAGAGAAAGCTTTATTTCCTATTGGAGACTTACAAAAAGATGAAGTCCGCAGAATTGCTAAAGAGCAAGGCTTAATCACTGCAGACAAGAAAGACTCCCAAGGCCTTTGTTTTGTTGGTAAAGTTAGTCTACCGGAGTTTTTACAACAAAAACTCAAGGTTCAACCAGGAAAAGTAATTGAAGTACCAGAAGATCTAACTGTATTGACTCAGTACCACAAAATTCCAGCAGATTTTGATCACATTCAAGAGCTTGTAGCTCCAATTCACTTTAAACCAACAGATGGAATTGAAGTTGCAGAACACCAAGGCGCTCATTTCTACACCATAGGACAAAGAAAAGGATTACACATTGGAGGAAGACCAAGCCCCTCATTTGTACTTCAAGTCGACACCGTTAACAACATTGTTTATAGCGGACAAAAGGACACGCACCTAGGTTTAAATAAAATAGCCTTAAAGATTCATAATGATACGATTACATACACCAATCAAAAGAATAGGTTTAACAAAGGGGTTCAAACCAGAACGATGGCTAAAATACGTTACCGCCAACCCCTTCAAGCAGCGACAGTATTGGTAGAGGAAGACTTTACATACGTCTTATTCGATGAACTCCAACGTGGAATCACCCCAGGACAATTCTGCGCATTCTATGACCAAGCCGATGAATTGTTAGGATCTGGAGTAATTAGTCAATAGAAGGCACTTCCTGGAAAGTCCCATCATCATAAAAAACAATCACCCTGCTGATTTTTCGGTAGGTCTTTGCATTATCGTTACTTTCTTGCTTTAAAGACTCTGTCTTTTTTACGCTACGACCTTCATAAGGGGGATCATCCTCGTCTTTCACTACAGAAGGCTCAAACAAGTCACTCACCACCTCTTTCTCCAGCCTTTCAGTACTTAATGCATCAGACTCATCATCCGCAATCACCCTCCCTACCTTCTTGCCAGTAACCAACCAATCAGCATCTACCTTAGGGAAAGTGGCTAAGATTTTCTGAATAAAGTCTATACTTGGCTTGTTTCGTCCTGCAAGGACATGTGAAATACTGGAACGCTGTACACCAATCTTATCCGCAAATGAAGCATTGGTCATCCCATTCATTTTAATTACCATTTGTAACCTTTCGCTTATCGACATGTTCAATCAATTTACACAAATGTAACAAAAATTCTTAAATATTGTTTACATAAGTGATGTTAAATCAAATCACAAATTGCATAATGTAAATTATGTTTTGCTGATGGAGGTTACTTTTGTAAACAATAAGCTTTAGCCATACTTCACCAACTGACTCCTATTCGGATACTAAACAAATACATATATCAACGACCCCATTGAATACAAGTTAAAACAAGTCACCCCTACCTATTCAAACACAAACATTGAGTCAGCAAGACTATACAAACAGAACATACAATAATAAAAAAGTGAGTAGTCGCAAGGAAGTCCTCAAAAATAAGGCACAAAAAAATAGGAGCGTCCAAGACACCCCTATTTGATCAAACAACAATTAAAAACTATGGTAAACAAACAAGCTTAAGATCAATTTTTAGAAAAACCACAAGTAAAGAGTTCTTCATGTTTAATTTTATTTTCTGGATACCTACGAACAACATCCATTAATTCAGCCACCTCAAAAATTGAAAGGCGACTATCAACACCCTGATTATTGTGCAATTCTAGCTGCTCCTGTGCAATTTTCACACGATTAAGCGCTATAACATATCGATTCATCATATTAATGTAATTAAAATTAACATCCTCTCTTACGTCCAAACATTCAGTAGGTTACAAAATACCCAATAATAATTGACATATCTGAATTGTTTTACAATGTATTAATTCATTTAACCAAGGATATGTCACTATATATCAATTCGTTACTCCCTATAAACGTTTTTTACATTTTTATTAGATTTTTCTTTAGCATTAGACTTAAACACCATTTCCAACATAAGAATTAATAAATAAAAAGGGTATAAAATAAGCTTAGCTGTCTTTTTCATCAAATACTTCCCTCCTTTTCTCGTCAATTTTTTTGTTTTATTTTTGGATGCCTTCTTCTCACGGTTCTCATTATCCAATTTAAAAAATCGCATTGCACGATCCATTAGAATTTCACCTAGTCCATATTCTCTTATGTTGGTTAAGGAATATTCTTTATAGCTAATTAAGAATTGAAAGATTATGCTTTTTAACTGAATAATAAAGGATATACTTAATTTTTTAGCTTCTTGCTTAATGATAGTTACCTCTTCCTTGAGTTCTTCCATTAAGACTTTGTTTTCTTCTGAGATTGTTATATGCATGGTTTATATTGTTGTTTGAGACAAATATCTTGAAGAATCATGTAACTTTTTATGCTATTAAGCAGTATAGTAGTATAAAGCATGAAAACTAAACTTAATTAAGTCGATTAAGTAAATTAAGTTCACGATTAAGTTATAGATTAAGTTTAGTTTTCCTATTTTTGTTCTAATAATGAGACTTGCCGGAACATATCACCCCATTCCTTATCTTTTAGAAAGGCTAAAACATTACCTTCCTGGGGTAAATGTCACCAGCGCATTATGGCTTGACTTTGACAAACAAATCTATACTTCAAACGAAAAACAAGCCCTCCGTGAATACCTAAAAGTCAAAGCACAAAACATTAGAGCAACACAACTTGTCTCAGAATGGTCGCAGCACGCAGACTTATTTGAGATCAATCCATTAACAAAAAATCAATTAACAATAGACGATGAAGACGCAATGAACGTTCTCCACCTCTACTTTACATCAGCAATTGATGGACAAAAAGATATGTTAATCATCACCTTTCCAAACAATGTTTTCCTTAAAAGTTTGAATACAGAATTCAAAGGGATTAATACCCAAGAAAAACATATACTCAGTAGTCTGTTGAGCTCTGTTTTATCAGCAGAACATGAAAAAGCAATCAATGAAAGAGCATTTCTAAAACGCGTTGAACAAATCAACCAAAAACAAGCCTCGAAAATTAAGCAGTTAACAGAAAACTTAAAATCTACAGAACAACTGTACAGTTCTGCGATACGCAATATCCTCAATGAATTTAAACGCAAACTTGAAATTGAACTCAACAAGGAATTCATCTTTAGCAATAAAGTAGTTTACAAACTTGCAAAAGAACGCTTATCAATTGATTTAATAGAAAGCGCAGTACAAAATGCAATATTCTTGGCTTACAACCTTAATTTAACAGAACACAAAATAAAAATCACTGAGGACCACCTTCAATTAGAAGAGATAGATACTCCACCTATTCGTACTTCTACAGGAATAGAAAATGATCGCAAAACCATTACCTTACTTGACAGGTATGAAGAAGCGGCATTAAAAGCAAAAGAAAAAGGACTGTTAATCAACGGAAAGAATATTGCATCGCAATTAGATCCTCCTGTTACTCCGCCAGCAATTACAGATGCTGTGAAGAAAAATAGATCGAAAATTTCATACCTATTACAACAATATCCCGAAAAATGGACCAATACAAGAAGGTCTATTAAACCCATTACAAATCTCGATCAACACGTCGAAAGTTCCCGTGCTGTTTCTTAGATTAAAGCTATAATAGTTTACAATTCTAAATTTCTATTTACATTAATCAATCACTTTACATAAGTCATTTAATCAATTAATAACAAGTCACTTAACTTTCAAGACTACCACCGAAAACATCTGTTGAATTCTTCTTTGTAAATGGCTTCTCTCTTGCTTTTTTATAAATACATACCGACCAATTATTTAATCAAGAAACAATTAAAGTCTACGCTTGTTATAAATATCCATGCAAGTCGGCATTTTAATGGTGATAATTTGTTCTAAAAGTGAGATTCAATAAATAAGCATTATCTTTGAATTGTTAATATTATAATAAAATGAAAGAGTTTGACATCCCAGAGTTTTACCGCTCTCCAATAATATCTAAAGTAAAAAACATGCGTAAGTTGATGGATCCTAGGAAAAAGGACTTCACACCTACTGTTTTAGACTTTGGTCCTGTTCGTTTTCATATTTCCCGCCATTTTGGATTCTGTTATGGTGTAGAAAACGCTATAGAAATTTCCTATAAAGCCATTGTTGAGAATCACGGTAAAAGAATTTTCTTATTGAGTCAGATGATTCACAACCCCAATGTAAATGCAGACTTATTAGACAATGGGATTCAGTTTTTACAAGACACGGAAGGAAATGAATTAATTTCTTTTGACATCTTACAACCTGAAGACCTTGTAATCGTCCCTGCATTTGGAGCGCCTATAGAAACAATTGTTAAACTAGAAGCAAAGGGTGTGGATGTTCAGGCTTACAATACCACTTGTCCATTCGTTGAAAAAGTTTGGAACCGATCAAAAAAACTCGGAGAAACAAAACACAGCATAATCATTCATGGAAAACACAATCACGAAGAAACCAGAGCAACATTTTCACACAGCTCTTCAAGTGCACCCTCTGTAATAGTTAGGGACCTAGAAGACACTGTTGTCTTAATGGACATCATCCATGGAAAGCGACCAAAATCTGATTTCTATACCTATTTCAAAGGAAAACACACCGAAAATTTTGATGTCGACCATGATTTAAACAAACTCGGAGTTGTCAATCAAACCACAATGTTAGCTACAGAGACCCAAGAAATTGCAGACTTCGTAAAACAAACAATGATTGATAAATATGGAGAGCAAGAATTAGGAAATCATTTTGCAGACACCAGAGATACGCTCTGCTACGCCACAAATGACAATCAAAATTCAACCTATGGTTTAATGAAAACCGATTTTGATTTAGCAATCGTAGTTGGAGGATACAACAGTTCAAACACAACACATTTAGTTGAGCTTTTGGAAGAAAAACATCCAACTTACTTCATCAATACAGAAGAAGACATTGAAAGTAACACCTTAATTTCGCATTTTGACATTCACCAAAAAGAAGTTAAAACAACTGAAAACTACCTTCCATCAAAAGATGTAGTTGATATTGTACTAACTTCAGGGGCATCATGTCCAGATGCTGTTGTTGATAGAGTTTTACACAAACTACTTGACTATTTCAATGATACAAAGACGGTTAAAGAAGCTTTAGCAGGTGTCAATTCAAAATAAAAAGAATTATTCTAAAATAACACTTGTAGAGTAGAATCTAATTACTATTTTTGCGCTGGGGTAAGTCTTGTACGACTAGCTCCCTCTGAACCCCCCAGGACGGGAACGTAGCAAGGGTAAGAGGTTGTAGCGGTGCGATGCAAGTAGCTTACCCCACTTTTTTTCTTAAAAAAGGAACCCTACCCCACTCAATTTAATAGTTCCTTAACACACAAAGTTTTACTTTCTATCCTTATATCTTTGTTTTTTGAAGTAACAAATATTCAATGAATAAAAATCTTAAGGAACTCGCCAAACTATTAATATTGTTGCTGTATTAGAAATGAGTTTAGAAGCACTTGTAGATTGAAAAACCATAATAATAGCTTAACGAGTATTGTTTTTGTATTTATTTTCAAAAAAGTTAATAGTTCATTTATTGTTCTTGGAGGCGCGGGCTTAGGTTTCTTACTCACCTTATTCTGATTGAATTCTGATATAGATTCAGCAAGTTAATTTACGATCAACTTTTAATCCAACTACTAAGTCGCTATAAATAGAAAAAAATACCCTTAAAAAACTATTAATAATTTATCCAACTCCTAAGTATTGTTGTATCTTTGCCTCCCGTAGTTACAAATCAATTATAAAATGTCGAATTCAACGAAATATATCTTTGTAACTGGTGGGGTTGCATCCTCATTAGGAAAAGGAATTATAGCCGCTTCATTGGCTAAATTATTACAAGCAAGAGGTTATTCAACAACCATTCAAAAACTTGACCCTTATATCAATATCGATCCAGGAACACTGAATCCATACGAACATGGTGAATGTTATGTCACCGATGATGGAGCAGAAACGGATCTGGATTTGGGGCATTATGAACGTTTTTTGAATGTTTCAACTTCTCAAGCCAATAACGTTACCACTGGAAGAATTTATCAGGCGGTGATCAATAAAGAACGCCGAGGTGAATATTTAGGAAAAACAGTTCAAGTCATTCCACACATTACAAACGAGATTAAAGAAAATATTCAACGTCTTAGTAAAGATGGAGAATATGATATTATCATTACTGAAATTGGTGGAACGGTTGGAGATATAGAATCTCTACCCTTTGTTGAGGCTTTGCGTCAGATGAGATGGGAATATGCAGATGACTGTATTGTTATTCACCTTACACTTGTACCCTACCTTAAGGCTGCAGGTGAATTAAAAACTAAACCCACACAACATGCTGTTAAGCAACTTTTAGAATTAGGTGTTCAACCTGATATTTTATGTTGTAGAACAGAGCATAAGTTAGATTTTAGCGTTCGTCAGAAAATTGCACGTTTTTGTAATGTTGTTCCAGAGGCGGTTATTGAAGCGATGGATGCAGATACAATTTACGATGTTCCTGTCATGATGCAAGAAGAAGAGTTGGATGAAATTGTTTTAAAACGATTGAATTTATCTCGGAAATCTAAGCCAGATTTGACTTCTTGGAATGCATTTTTACATAATTTAAAGAACCCAACATCAGAAATAACTGTTGGATTAGTAGGGAAATATGTTGAATTGAAAGATGCTTATAAATCGATAAGTGAATCTTTTATTCATGGAGGAACTGCAAATTTATGTAAGGTCAATATTGAATGGATTCATTCAGAGAAAATTACCAAAGCAAATGCTGAGAAAATCCTTGGAAAGTTAGACGGTATACTCGTCGCTCCTGGATTTGGATCACGTGGAATCACTGGAAAAATCAACGCTGTACAATATGCAAGAGAAAACAATGTGCCTTTCCTGGGAATATGTTTAGGAATGCAATGTGCAGTTATTGAATTTGCACGAAATGTATTGGGATGGGAAGATGCACATACTGCAGAGATTTCACCTGAATCTAAACGTCCTGTCATTAGTCTGATGGAAGAACAAAAAACCGTTTCAGACATGGGAGGAACAATGCGTTTAGGTCAATATAAATGTGAATTAAAGCCAAATTCTAAAATTTACGAAGCATATAATACGGAAGTGATTAAAGAACGTCACCGCCATAGGTTTGAGTTTAACAATATATATTTAGAAGATTTCGAAAAAAATGGAATGAAAGCCACTGGTTTTAATCCCGAAACAGGTTTAGTTGAAGTTGTTGAGGTAGAAGATCACCCTTGGTTTGTTGGAGTTCAATTCCATCCAGAGTACAAAAGTACAGTTGATAATCCACACCCACTTTTCACGAGCTTTGTTAAAGCAATAATGGACAATAAAAATAAATAGTTAGATAATAATAAGGAATGGATAAAAATACATTAATTGGTTTAGGTTTAATTGGAGTAATATTAGCACTATTTACTTTTTATAACCAACCTTCAGAAAAAGAACTCAAAGAGCGCATGGCGCAACAAGAACAAGTTGCTCAATCAAATAAAGAAGCAGCTGAGAAAACAGAAAATAAATCGACGAGTAAGTCGAAAGTTGAAAAATCTGAGCCTATTCCCCTTCTAGATGAAAGCGGGAATCCAATCCTTGATAGTTTAGGGAATACTGTTATTGATTCTTTATCAACTCAAGAAACAACAAAAGTTGGTCTTGTAAAGTCAAAAGATGTTGACGAGGAGATTTTTACTTTAGAAAATGATAAACTAAAAATCATACTTACTAATAAAGGTGGTGGTGTAAAAAGTGTTTATTTAAAAGAACACCAAACGTATGATAATTTCAGGAAAAATGAAGGGACTGACAAGATAACTCCACTTCAACTGTTTGATGAAGAGATTGCGTCTAACGGACTGTTATTCAAAATAGATGGCAAAGAGATTCATACTTCTAGTATTGCATTTGAAGTCTTAAGACAAACAGAAGATTACGTATCATTAATCGCTCATTTTGAAGACGGAAAATCAATTGAGCAAGTCTATTCTATTACTCCTGAACAATACCATATTAATTATGAAGTAAAAATGAAAGGCTTTGAAGGAGAAGTAAATCCTGATAAAGTTTTTCTTGATTGGCATGTTGAACTATTAAAAACTGAGAAATTACTTTCTGAGCAGCGTCGTATTTCTACAATCTTCTTTAAAGAGAAGAATGGTTCTTACGATTACCTTTCTGAATATTCAGATGATGAATACGCTGCAGTGACTGATGTTGACTGGATAGCATTCAAACAAAGTTACTTCTCTTCTATTATGATGCCTGATAACGCCTTTAAAAAAGAAGGAACAACTTTTAAAATTGTAAATTATGCAGAGGGTTCCGAAAAAGACTCTACCCATGTTAAAGCATATACTTCAACAATTAACCTTGGATTAAACAATACGGGGAATGGAAGTGCACAAATGAAATGGTTCTTCGGACCAAATGATTACGACCTTTTAGAATCTTACACTAACGGTACAGAAGACCTTATCAATTATGGTTGGGGATTGTTCAGATGGATTAATATTTATGCGATTCAACCATTATTTATATGGTTTGCAGGATTTGGAATGAACCTGGGAATTGCAATATTACTACTGACTGTAGTAGTTAAGTTAATCCTTACTCCTATTCAATGGAAAATGTATGCTTCATCAGCTAAAATGAGAATTTTAAAGCCTGAAGTTGAAGAAATAAACAAAAAGTATCCAGAGAAAAGTGATGCGATGAAGAAGCAAATGGAAATGATGACGCTTTATCGCGAGTCAGGCGCTAGTCCACTCGCAGGGTGTGTTCCTATGCTGATCCAAATGCCTATTTTATTTGCAGTATTCCGTTTCTTCCCGAGTACTTTTACCTTACGTCAGGAAGGTTTCCTTTGGGCAGAAGATTTATCAAGCTATGATTCTATACTAGACTTAAGTTTTAACATTCCATTTTATGGAGCCCACGTGAGTTTATTCACCTTATTAATGGCTGCTACAACCTTAGTGTACACTGTATTGAACAGTAGCAATATGCAACAACCATCAACACCAGGAATGCCGAACATGAAAATAATCATGTACTTCTTCCCTATTATGATGATTTTCTTCTTTAATAATTATGCTTCTGGTTTAAGTTACTATTACTTTATCTCTACTTTAATGTCTATTTTGACAATGGTAATGATCAAGAACTTCTTTGTGAATGAGGACAAATTAAAAGCTAAAATGGCTGCTCGTCAGGATTCCAGCAAAAAAGAAGGAAAGAAAGGTGGTAAATCTAAATTCCAAGAGCGTTTAGAGCAAATGCAAAAAGCACAACAAGAAAAATTGAAAAACGGAAAGAAGAAATAAACCTCTGTTCAGTTAGATCTGTTTTATTAAAACTGCCTTATTCTTAATTGAATAAGGCAGTTTTTTATTCAACTAGTTTGTAGATCAAGAGATATTGTTATTTATGTCATAATTTATTATTCAACTCATATTTTTCACTATCTTAATTGAGTGAATTAAAAACTTCAAAACATGTTAATAGAAATTAATAACAACAACATTGACAAACGATTAATTGACGATGTCGTAAAAGAATTGAAAAAGGGAGAAGTAATCATTTATCCAACAGATTCAGTCTATGCAATTGGGTGTGATCTTAAAAACAAGAAAGCACTAGAAAAGCTGGCTAAGTTCAAGGGGATGAAACTTAAACAAACAAAGTTTTCAATTATTTGTAAAGATTTGAGTCAAGTTTCTGAGTATGTCAAACACTTACCTCAACCCACCTTTAAATTGATGAAAAGAACACTTCCTGGTCCGTTTACCTACATCTTAAACGCTTCTAGTGAAGTCACCAAGTTATTTGATACAAACCGTACGGAATTAGGGATTAAAATACCTGACAACAATATTGTTTTGGCCATCGTTGAAGCTTTAGGGAATCCTTTAGTTACAACGTCATTGCACAATGATGACGATGAAATGTTGGAATACTTTATTGATCCTTATAAGATTTATGAACAATTTGATGATAAAGTGAATATAATCATAGATGGAGGACCTGGTAAATTAGAAGCTTCTACAGTTATAGATTGTACAGGTGAACAACCAGAAATGGTACGTGAAGGTGTTGGAAAGCTTTAAGGAATTAGTCTTTGGTATGAAGACTCCATATTTTAATTTTACGGTCATCTCCTACTGTTGCAAAGGATTGTTCTGATATTTTCGCAATTCTATTCACAGTATGGCGGTGACCTTTATTTTTGAATTCAATTCTTTCAATAATTGAGAGGTCTTTAGTATTCCAAAGTTTGATACTTTTATCAAAACTCACAGAAACCATTTTCTTTTTATTATCAATAAACTCTAAATCATAAACAGCATAATTATGAGCGGGAATATCTAACAATAGTTCTTTATCTTTCCAATTCCACTTTTTAATGTATGCATCCTTTCCACCAGTATAGATAAAATCACCATCAAACAAGGCACAATTGGCTCCGTCTTTATGCGCTTTAAACTCTTGAATTAAATTAAAGAAGTGACTTTCTAAAACACGAATAACTCCATCCTGGCCACAAATCGCTAGAAACTCACCGTCCTCACTGATTGAAATCTCTCTAATCTTACCACAATTATAAGGTAGCGTAATTAACAGGTCAAAGGTTTTTGCATCCCAAGCACAAAAAACACCATCTAGATCTCCAGAGTAAAAATACTCCTTAATCGGACAGTACGATAATGAAAAAACAGCTACTTTATGTTGAGTAAGCAATCTGATTTCCTCTCTTTTCACAGTATCAATAACATGGATTCCTCCATTATTTGTACCCACAGCGAGTAAATTAGATTCAGGAGAGAATGCAATATTATAAGCCGAACGATCAAGTTTAACGGCGAATTTAGTTTGTTCGCCAGATTCAACCTTCCACTGCGCCACAAATTTATCTGCACTACTTGTAAAAAGAAAATCATTGCAATAGATTACATCATAGATAGCACCATTATGGCCTTCTATAGTCTGTAAAAGTTGCAATGATTCAATATTCTTCATTTGATTAATTATTCCTCTTCGTCTTCATCAGAATTCACTTGTTTCAGTCGAGATGCTAAATCTTCAGGTAAACTTTCAAAGAAAGTATCCCCTCTAAGACCAATTCTAAGACATTCCAATGGAATAATTTCATTTGGCGCAATATTTCCAAGATTCACATTTGCACCGAACAATTTTATAAACCAAACTTGCTGATTCTTTTTAGGGGCTTCCCATAAAATACTATTGGGCTCAATTTTGGCGATAATTTTATTTATCAAGAAAGTATGAGCAGTTCCATTAGGTCTAAAAACACCAACGTTTCCACTTTCTCTACCCTCAGCGATAACTTTCCACGAACCCGCTTCAAGTTCAGAGCTCATCATCTTAATCCATTTATTTGGAGAAATCAAAATTCCAGAATCTTTAGACCCTACCTCAGAAAGAACTGTAGTGTTTTTGGCCATCTTTCTGATAAGCTCACATTTATCATCGTGAGGAATAATGATAGAACCATCGGAAATCTCCGCAAGGTCTAAATCATATTCATCAATCAATCGAAGATAATCTTCAAACATTCCTCTAGCATAGAAAGCTTCGAAAAGGGTTCCGCCAAAATACGGTCGAATGTTATGTTCTTTGTATAACTTTATTTTTTCCTTTAATTGATTGGTCACAAAAGCAGTACCGAAGCCAAATTTCACAATATCTGTGAGTTCGCCATTTGCCGCAATAAAATCTTCTGTTTCTCTAAGGCTTAAGCCTTTATCCATCATCATGGTTAATCCCTTTTCACGAGGTTTATCAAGACGCTCTGGAATATAAGGTAATTTAAAATTCTTCATTATCTAAATTTTCATCAAATTCTTGTAACCGGTCAATAAAATATGACGCGGAATTCATTTCTGGGAAATGTAAAAATAAACTTTTCGCTAAATTAGCATCATTTTCGAGGACTTCATCAAAAATCAACATAGATTCTGATTGATTTCCAGCCATCCAATGACAATAACAAAGCACCATTTTAGTAACATTGCTTTTTCTTAATTCTGGTCTTTTATCAACGGCTTCAAAGACCAAGTCCATTGAAATTCCTGCTAAAAAAGACAAGTAATCTATAATTGTTTCTTTATCATTTGGCTCAAGTTCAATTGCTTTTTCATAAGCCGCTATAGCCTGTTTATTTTGTTCTTTACTTTCATAAGCATTTCCCAAAGCACGCCAATAATCTCCTTTATCAGGCTCTAAGTCTACAGCAACTAACAATTCTTGAACAGCTCTTGTATGTTTCCCTAAAATATCGCTCATGATTCCTTTTCCTAGCCAAGCATCAGCCAGTTGAGGTAAAAGCTCTGTACTTTTATGGTACATTTCGTAGGCTTTATCAATATCACCAAGTTCTTCATAGCACTCACCCATAGAACAAAAAACCATGGGATCATCTTGATCTAATTCCAAACATTTCTTATAATTGGCCAAAGCCATATCGATGTTGTTGGCATCTAAATAAGCATTGGCAAGATTATAAATTGCGGGAATAAAGTCTTCATTGATTAAAATAGCATATTCATAAGCCCAAATCGCTTTGTCAGATTTATCCATTTTAGAATAAGCATTCCCCAAATTATACCATGTCGTATAAGAGTATGGTTCTTCGTCTATATATTCCAGAAAGCACTTTACAGCATTTTCATAATCATTGATTTTTTCATAGCAGTGTGCCAGCTCATAAACCAATAAATCATTTAAACTTCCTTCCTTAATAGCATTGGATAAAACTTCAATTGCCGACTTATAATCATCTTTATTTTCGTATTCCATTGCCAAATCAATAGCAATTTCTGCTTTTTCTTCACCAGAAGAAGAAACAAATGCTTTTCTAAAGTATTTAATTGCTAAGTCGTTTTGCTTTAATTGACTATAGCAAGTTGCTACAGAAAGCAGAACATCAATATTATTGGGCTCCAAACGCTCTAAATTAAGCAACAGCTTTAATGCAGAATTAATATCTCCTGTCATCGACAGTATCTGAGCATATCTTGTTATGATCGTACTGTTTGTTGGAAAATGTTCCATTGCTTTTTCTGCGGCCCATTTCGCTTTTTTCATTTGATTTGAAATCATCAAATGATCTAGAATGTATTCCACTTCCTCTGAATCGATATATACGTATTCATTCAGTGCATACATTTGTTCGAAATGCTTTAATTGCCTTTTAAAATCGGGGTTTGACCAATCGTCATCACTTTCTTCTTCAAACATAATGCTAAGATAAAAATTTCTTTATCAATTAACCTCATAAAAGGTATACTCAATCTCTAATTTACGCTTTTTCTTAATAACAAAATCATCAAAAGGACTTATTAATTTCTAAGCAACTCTTTGATGAAAATTTGGTGGTATGAATACAGTTGATTATTTGATGATAATGAGTTTTTATCATTCTATTTATCAGCACATAAGCTAATTACTGAATGAATTATGTCAATCAATAAATCATTCAACAATTGTTAACAAATCAACTTCAAATATTAGAACTGTATTGGGTTTAATTGAACCTGACCCTGATCCTTTTTCTCCATAAGCTAAATTTGAAGGAATAAGTAAGATTCCTTTCCCTCCTTCTTTAAATTTAGGAATTCCTTCTGTCCATCCTTTTATTACTTGCTGAAGATTAAAAGTGATTCCTTCTTCTTTGCTTTGGTCAAAGATACTTCCATCAGTGGTGTATCCTTTGTACCTAACTGTTACATTGTCATTTGCAAATGGATGATTTCCTGTTCCTAAAGTATTAACAACATAATGTAATCCACTATATGTTTCTTGGGCAGTAAGATTTTTATCAGCGATATACTCTTTAATTATCTCAATGTCTTTTTCATGCTGTTCTTCAGGACTCAAGCTTTTCTTACAACTAGTTCCGATTAAGAATAACCCGATTATAAAAAGTATAACTGTATTTTTCATATTTTTTTCTTCAAAAATAAGCAATACTGATTGAAGTGAGTTATAAATCAACAAAAATGATTACTTAAATTTCAGCAACAAAAAAAGGGTTAACTTTCGTTAACCCTTTTTTTAAAAAACTCTTCGTTTCTAACAGACTAGAATCTCCATCCTAAACGGAAAGATGCAAAGTTTGAAAGATAAGAATCTTTATAACCAGCGCTCTCTATAGTAGTTGTTGTAGATGAACCACCCATAGTAACAGTAGTAACACCAACTCTATCATCATGAGTAAATGCATTGATCCCAAGACCTAATTCTAAACCTACGTATACATTTTCAACAAAGTAAAAATCCATACCTAGACCCAATTGTGCACCGAATCCCATATAACCACCTGTTTGCTCACTAGCAACTGCGATGTTGTACCCAGTACCATCATATTTATCCCAAGAAGTTTCGCTTTTTCCCTTAGCAATGTTAAATCCAAAAGCAGCATACGGAGATAATTTTTGAGTACCTAAGAAATGGTATTCAGCTCCAAGTTGTAATGCGAAAGCGCTTCTTTTAATTGTTTCTAGACCTTCACCTCCTTTAGTTCCATCAGCGAACTCATAGAAACGATTTTTCTCAGACATAGCATTACCTGAACCATCACCAAGAGCAAACTGAAGACGAACTGCGATGTTGTCATTTACAAAATAACGAGCTCTTAAAGCTGGAGCATTCCAGTTTATACCTGTTTGTCCACCAGTAAGTAAAACCTCAATTGAGAATGGTGTTTCTGTTGTAGCTTTTTCAACATCAGCATACGTTTGTGCGTTAACATTACTTACAAATAAAGCAGTAACTGCTAAGCAACCTGTCAAAATAATTTTTTTCATAATTATATATTTTAATAATTTGAATTAAAGTTAACAAGTCTTACGGGTAATAGCTAAAAAAAGTTGCATTTATTTCAATAAAGATTTGTTAATAACTTTATATGCTTACTTATTATATTGAATCACATTGCATATCAATGGTTAAGCCATCATACGCTGGCTCTACGGATAGAGGCGTTTTTTTAAGGATTTGTTCATGTGTTCCAAAAAGATGAGATATGTGGGTCAAATAGCTTTTTTTTGGTTTCAAGTAATTAATGATATCTAAGGCTTCAACTAAATTAAGGTGAGAGACATGAGGTTCTTCTCTTAAACAGTCTAAAATTAAGGTATGAACCCCTTCTAACTTTCGCATTTCTTTAATTGGAATAGTTTTTACATCTGTCATGTATGCAAAGTCCCCTATTCGATAACCAAAAACCGGCATTTTATAATGATAGCCTAGAATCGGAGTTATCATTGGGCCATCAGGTAACCGAAAGGGCTTGTTTTCTATAATATTGATATTTACTCTTGGAACTCCGGGATATAGATTCACACCAAATGCATAATAAAACTCACGTTTTAATGCTACTGCAACAGCTTCTGTACAGAAAAGCTCCATACTTCTTCTTTCTAAGAAATTAAATGAACGTACATCATCCATACCTGCAACATGATCTTTATGTTCATGTGTATAAATAACAGCTCTTAAGCTGCTCACTTCCTCCCTTAGCATTTGCTGTCTAAAATCAGGTCCAGTATCAATCACGAAATTTTGGTCATTCCATGAAAAAAGTATAGAACTTCTTAATCTATTATCCTTTGGATTACTGGAAGTACACACTTCACATTTACATCCAATTACTGGAACGCCTTGTGAAGTCCCTGATCCTAAAACTTTAACTTGAAGCTTATTTTTCATCTCCTTCAAAAATAGAAACTATATCTATTCTTTAAAAGAAAAAGCATAAAAAAAGCCTTGACGATTCTGTCAAGGCTTTTAATGAATATATTAAAGTGAATTATTTAATCACTTTATAAGTTTTAACTCCATTTGATGTTTGAATATTTACAAAGTAAATTCCAGCATTCAAATTAGATGTATTTACAGTATAGTTATTTGACGAAACAGTTGAAGTATAAACAATACTTCCAGTTGCAGAAATAAGTTCTACCGACTCAATCAGACCATTTTCATTAGTAATAGTCAAGTTATCATTCATTGGATTAGGATATACAGTAATACCTGCAAAATCATTATCTGTTAAACCAACAACGTTTACACTTACACAAGCTGACATTTCAGTACATGGACCATCAGTAATAATCACTGCATAGTCTCCTGAAACAGTAGCTGTAAAAGAAGCACCTGTTTCTCCAACGATAACTGAAGTATCAACACAGTTAACCCACTCGTAAGTCAATCCTGTAGCTGTTGACGTTGCAGTAATTGTAGCGTCTGTTAAAGAAGTAGACGTATCAATATTACAAAGTGAAACGACTCCACATGGGAATAATTGGTAACCTGAATCAAATGGTGAACTACTGTCAAATTGCTTACCAACACCTGTAATAGCAATTGGTCCATTTGGAATTGAAGTCCCAGACAAAGGAGATGAGTTAGTAACTCTAAGTGCAAAAGTATTTGTACCATCAGTAACACTAATGTTACCATTAGTTGGCCATGAAGTTTCACCATTTACAGTGGTTACATTATCCAATTTTACATATTGACTTTCAGTAGACTCATCCAAAACTGTTACAGATAAAGGAACTTGTAAAGTTTCACCTTGTGCATCAATTACAATAGATTCAGGAACAATTTGTAGCAAGCCGTTAAATTGAATAATTTGTCCTTCCACAGTAAGTCTATCACCTTCCGTAGAGGAGTATCCATCTACATCTGAAGGACTAAACATAGTTATACCATCATTGTTATCATCAATTAAAACAAGGTCATAACCACTTCCTCTAAAATCATCACAATGAATAACACCCGTCAAAGTTACATATTGACCAACTGAAGTCCCTACTCCATCTCCATCAACACCTGTAACAGCTCCAATTGTACTCACAGTATATTCTAAAGTCTCACCCGTAAGCGCAATAATTTTATCAGCAGCACCTGTTGAAGAAACAGTAATATCTCCAGCTTGTGTTAAATTCATTGTTGATCCATTCAAACGAACATAAACTTT